>Ga0335075_10014371_pt1 | contig 11894 bp, 11 predicted proteins | sample Lox_Sample_24_FD_206723 | JGI IMG/M metagenome (GOLD analysis project Ga0335075, IMG submission 206723) | Soil microbial communities from Loxahatchee National Wildlife Refuge, Florida, United States - Lox_Sample_2.4 | ecosystem: Environmental > Terrestrial > Soil > Wetlands | place: USA... | reverse complement strand
CGGCGGCGCGGGGATCATCGCGCAGCAGGCCGGCCAGCGTCGCCTCGGCGGACCGGGAGGAAGCCAGCAGCTCCAGCCCGCGCCGTCCCGCGGTCAGGTCGGAGTTCGCCTGCGTGGCCAGCACGCCCGTCCCGGCCGCGGCCCACGGGACGATCGCGCCGACGGCGAGCCAGTGCGACTGGACCGCCACGCCCATGAGCCCCGCGTCCGCGTCGACGGCGGCAACCGAGGACGTCATGCAGCCGCCGGCCGCCCGTCAAAGGCGACCCGGCCGCCCTGGATCACGAGCTCGACCTGCTGCACGCAGCCGATGTCGTGCAGCGGGTCGCCGGTGACGGCGACGATGTCCGCCGCGGCGCCCGCCTCGATGACGCCGGCCTTGCCCTCCAGGCCCAGCAGCTCGGCAGCGACGATGGTCCCGGCCCGCAGCGCGTCCGCCGACGGCATCCCGAGCCCGGTCATGAGGGAGAACTCCTCGGCCTGCGACACGCGGGTCCACTCGAAGCCGCCGACGTCGGTGCCGAGCGCGATGCGCACCCCGGCCGCGAGGCAGTTGCCGAACGACCCGGCATGAGCCGCGCGCACCGGCTCCTTCACGTACCAGCCGCGCTCGGCCGCTTCCCGCGAGACCAGCAGCGTCGGCACCAGGACCGTCCCGCGGCTGGCCATCTCGGCGGCCAGCTCCGGCGAGATCGCGAAGCCGTGCTCGACGGAGTCGACCCCGCCGGTCACCGCCAGCCAGGTCCCGCTGATCGTCTGGGCGTGCGCGGCAACCCGGATGCCCTGCCGGTGCGCCTCGTCGACCAGCGCCGCCATCTCCTCGGGGGTCCAGACCAGCGGGCCGTCCGGGTAGCCGCCGGAGCCGTCCGGCGGATCCACGCGCCCGCTGGCGTACACCTTCAGCACGTCGATGCCGCAGGAGATCTGGGTCCGCACCGTCTCGCGGCACGCGTCAGGGCCCGTGCAGCTGTCCACACCAACGGGGAACGTCACGTTGTGGGGGAATCCCGGAATCGGGAACCGGCCGGTGGACCGGATGGCGGGCCCCGCCACGAGCATCCGCGGGCCGGGCACGATGCCCTCCCGGGCTGCGTCCCGGAGGCCGACGTCGAGGTACCCGGCGCCCTCGGTGCCGAGATCGCGGATCGTGGTGAACCCGTGCGCGAGCGCGATCGACATCGCCTGCACCGCGCTGGCGGCGCGGTGGCCCGGATTCTCCTCGATCATCTGCCGCGCCAGGTCGAGCTGATCCAGGGTGCTGCGCAGCAGCACGTGCGTGTGCGCGTCGATGAAGCCGGGCAGCAGGCTGGCGCCCGGCAGGCGGATCACCGGCCAGCCGTCCGGCGTCGCGCCGGTCACCCCGGCGATCGCGTCGCCGTCGATGAGCACGGTGCTGCCCGCACCCCACCGCCCGGCCCGGGCGTCGAACACGCGCGCACCGGACACGGCCAGCCTCGGCCCGGGTGCCGGAATGGTTGGCATGATCAGCTCGACAGCCACCAGAACTGCGGGTACATCTGCTGATACGGATCTTGCGGCAGCGCGCCGTGCAGCTTGTCGCTGATCACCGAGACCTGGTTGACCTGCCAGGGGAGCCAGAGCGTCGGCAGCTGCTGGGCCAGGTAGTTCTCGTAGGCCTGAATCGAGCCCAGGCCGTTGTCGGTGAGCGACGCCTTGATCAGCGCGTCGGCCTTCGGGTCGCTGTAGCTGTAGGAGTTCGATCCCGCCCCGGTGAGGAACAGCGACTCGCCGGTCGGGGCGAACTGCGGCGCGGAGTACACCCAGCCCTGGCCGGTGTCGATCATCTGCCACTTGCAGTTGGCCCCGGTCTTCGGGTCGCACGCCACCTCCGTGGAGAACAGCGTGTCGATCGGGGCGGGGCTCAGGTTGAGCTGGATGCCGGCGAGCGCGAAGTCGGTCTGCATGGCGGCGACCTCTTCGGTCACGGTGGGGACGCCGCTGGTGTACTGCAGGTTGAACGACAGGCGCGCTCCCTTGCTGATGCCCTTGCCGCACTCGCCGGCCCCGGTGCCCGGCCTGGCGCAGGTGGCGGCGCCGGAGCCCGGAACGTTCCAGCCGTGGCTGGTCAGCAGCTGCTTGGCGGCCGGCGGGCTGTAGGGATACGGGTTGTGCTGCTCGTAGGAATCCTCGAACGGGTTGGGGACCGCGGTCGGGACCGGCCCGTACGTCGGGACCGCATACCCGTGGAAGGCCTGCTTGACGAGGACGCTCTGGTTGATGAGGCGCTGCATGGCCTGCCGGATGTACAGCTGATCGAAGATCGGGCCGACCTGCGGGTTGGTGAGGTTCAGCGGAAGCTGCGCGAAGCCGAACAGCGGCCAGGGGGCGATCGTGTAGCCCTCGCCCTTCAGCCGCGACGCGACCTGCAGGTCGGTCAGCGGCAGGTAGCCGTACGTGATGGAGTTCCCGGCGAGCAGCGTGGAGATCTCAGACTGCGCGCTGGTGAACGGCTGCAGGGTATAGCTGTCGATGTGACCGGGGTCGACGCCGGTGTACCTGCGATTGCGGACGAACACCTGCTGGCCGCTTGATGGCGTGTACGACTTGAGCTTGTACGGGCCGTCAACCGCCTGCCAGAGCGGATCGGTGTTCCACGCCGCCAGGTCCTTGCTGCGGCTGTTCAGGAAGTTGATGACCTTGAGCGCGCCGGCGGGCGTCATGTCGTAGCTGCCGGGCGGGCTCGCCTCAGAGGTCTTGTCCCAGGCGTACGTGGGGAACGGGTAGATCTGGCTGAGCTCGTTGTACAGCAGCCAGTAGTGGTTGTACGCCTTGTTGAACGTGATGCTGAACTGCGTCGCGGACTCGTACCTGATCGACGTGACGTTGAACGGGAATCCGCTCGCCGAGTAGCCGATCCAGTTCTGCGGGTACGCCTTGTCCGATGCGGTGAGGACGTTGATGTAGAACTGGATGTCCCGGGTCGTGACCGGCGTGCCGTTCGACCACTTGTATTCGGGGTTCAGGTTGATCGTCACCGTCTTGCCCCCGTTGGAGTACACGGGCGGCTTGCCGACGCTCAGCGCGTAGTTGACCTGGGCCTTGCCGTTCTGGCCGAACCAGTACAGCGGCAGCCACGACTGCAGGGTGTCGGCGTTCGCGATGCCGGTGCCGACATTCCAGATCGGCAGTATCCACGTCTGCGGGAACGACGTCGCAAACGTGACGCTGCCGCCGTTGACCGGCTTGGAGGACGAGGTCCCCGAGGACTGGCTACTGCTGCTGCAGGCGGACAGTGCCAGCGCGCCCGCCAGGAGCACGGCACCAGCCGACCATCTGATCCGCCGAGAGTTGCGCATCGTTCCCCCTCATCGGGCTTACGTCGTGGGTGCCGCCGTGGCGGGGCCGTCCAGGGCCCTGGCGTCTCGCGCCTGATCGCGGTCGTAGACACCGATGCCGATCAGCGGGCCGCCGGCCGCCACGGCCAGCGCAGTGACCAGGAAGACCACTTCGCCGTCCGCTGGCGATAGGTGCTCCTCGATCGTGTTGCCGAACAGGTCGTGCAGTTCCCCGGTGGGCTGCCCCTTCTTTACCTGGTCGCCGACGGCGACCGCCGGGTGATAGGTGCCGGCCTCCGAGCTCCGGGTCCAGGCCAGGCCCTGCAGCTCGCGCGGCGGGCTGGGCGCGGGCCCGACCGGCTCGGTCATGCCCAGGTGCGCCATCACGTTCTGCAGCCCGCGCAGGTGCAGCTGTACGAAATGCTCGTCGCAGATGCCCTGCTGGCCGGCCTCGCCCACGATGGCGGGCACCCCGCGCGCCGCCACCTCGGCGTACGACCGGCCGGGGACGTTCTTGAGGTCCATGCCCAGCGTCCGCTCCAGGCCATACGCCGCGGCCATCGCGTGAGACCGCTCCGAGACCTCCGCGTCGTCGACCCTCGGCCAGAGCGTGAACGGCACCAGCGCCTCGATCATGTCGCCGCAGTGCGCATCGATGTACGCGTCGGCGCCGTCGATGAGCTCGTTCATGAGGAAGTCCACGACCCGCTCGGAGGCGGTTCCGCTGGGGTCGCCGGGAAACGAGCCGCCGAAGTCCTTGCCGTCCACCGGGTTCACGTAGATCGTGTGCTCGAAGAAGCCGGGCATGTTGACGATCAGGATGGCGATCAGGGTCCCGTGCAGCGTGGCCGGATCGGCCCACCGGGACAGCCGCGTGACCGCCTCGATCGAGACATACTCCGCGGCGTGCATGCCCCCGGTGACGACGAGCGTCGGGCCGTCATGCTGGCCGCGGACGACCACCGACGGCATCTCCCAGGCGGGCTCGACGCCGGGAACCGTGACCATGCCGCTGTGGCGCTCGCCGCGCTCCGGGCTAAGGCCGCTGAACGACACTCGTCCCACGAGATCTCCTCAGGCAACTGGTGCAGCAGAACCATACATGAACATCATTCATGTTACTAGAGGAGACCGCGCGAGGGTCAGCGGCGGGTGGCGGACGTGCGCAGCAGGCTGTCGATGTAGTTGCTCACCATGGCCGCGTACTCGTCCATGAAGGCGGCGGCCTCATCGTCGGAGAAGCCGAGCGCCGCGTAGATCGCCGCGTCATATAGGTCGCTGACCATGAACAGCACCCGCCGGAGCCGGGCCTCGGAGACGTCCGGCTTCAGGAACGGCAAGAGTGCCTGGGTCTTGATCTCGGCCGTGGCGCGGGTCGCCGCTCGGGTGAGACCGCGCAGGGCCCGGTTCGCCTGGGCGATCGACCAGATCTCGGCCATCACCGGGTCCGCTCGCCACTCGGTGTACTTGGCCGTGAGGATGCTCGTGGCCGCCGCGGCCGGAGCCTCCAGCTCACCGTCGGGATGGCAGGCCTGGTAGACCGCCTGGAGCGCCTCCTCCATCTGATTCGCGAAGATGCAGCCGATCACCGCGTCCTTGTCGGGGAAGAACTGGTAGATCGTGCCGATCGGGACGCCGGCGCGCTCGGCGAGCAGTCCCATCTTCAGGCTTGCCAGGCCGCCTTCGGCGATCAGCTCCCGGGCAGCCGACAGGATGGCGGCGACGCGTTCACGGCTTCGCTCCTGGCTGGGCTCCTTCCACGTCGGCTTGATGTCCGAGAGAAACCGCAATGAACTGGCTCCGTTCCTTCAGCGTGCAGAGCAGCACCTGCTGAGAGGTGGCCTGATGAGGATATTCGGTGACGCCGGGTATCAGCCTCAGCCGGGACCAGCGCCGTGGATCCGCGTGGCGTGCATTTCCTCGTCCAGGTTCCAGGTGGCGCCGCGGTCTGCCGAGGACTGGCCGATCCAGGTGAAGGAGTCCGGGCGGATGTCCGTGAACCGCCACCGCAGCTGAGGCTCGTCTTCGTCGCTGAGCAGCACGATGTCGTCTGCTTCCGTCCGGCCGATGAACCGGCGGACCCGGTGGTTGACCGGCTCGATCCAGGTGGAGCGCCACGCGTCGATGACCGGGTCGTAGAAGCGGACGGTTGTGCCGTGAAAGGCCAGCGGTGGCTCGCCCGCGCCGGGCTGCCCGCGCCCGGGGACGATCCAGGTGTCCTGCACGGCGCGGCCTCCAAGAACCCAGCCGAAGTGCAGCTCGCCGGTGGCTTGCTGCGAGCCGCTGGACCAGCGGATCGTCCACGAGCCCACGAAGCGCCCGAACAGCATGAGCTTGTCCCGGTGCTGCGGTGCCGGGCCGCTGACGTGCAGGGCGTCGATGAGGCCGGCGTCCGGTGCCTCGCCGGGAGGGTTCGTGGCAGTGGTGGTCATGACACCATCGTGCCAGCTCAAGCCGTCACTCGGCCCGCAGCGCGAAGACGGTGCGGGTGCGGGCCACCCAGCTGGCCGGACCGAGCGCACCCGCGACGGCGATGATCAGGCCAGCCATCGCGAGCAGGGCGGCCTCCCACGGGGCGTACACCGAGATCATTGACGCCGGGTACCCGGAATTCGCCGCGTGCGCCATGGCCGGCACCACGGCGTGGTGCAGATAGACCCCGGCCGGGACCGCGACGATCCCGGCGGCCAGGCCGGTCGCGGCGACCGAGCACACGATCATCGCCAGGGTCTGCAGCGGGGTCATGCCGATCGCCTTGAACACCCCGATGTCGTGCGCCCGCTCCCGGATCTGCAACGCGACGGTGTTCAGCACGCCGAGCCCGGCGACGGCCGTGATCAGGATCGTCAGCGTCGCGATCAGGGCGAGCACCGCTTCCAGGGTCCTGCCCGGGGCGCCGGAGACGGATGCCTGGTAGGAGTGGCCGAGTGCCGCGGACACGGTGTTGGCGTAGGCCGGGGGGCTGGTTCCCGGGCGCAGCGCCACGCCGTACTGCTGCGGCCCGGCGCCCGGTGCGATCGCGCCCAGTGTGGCGGGGCTCAGGTATACGTCAAGGTTTTTGCCGGGGCCGAACACCTCGCCCACGATCCGCACGATGACGCGACGCCCGCCGGAGTGGAGCGGGTACGCCGAGCCGACCGAGGTGCCGGTCTCGGTGAGGAAAAGCGTGTTCACGTCGGCTTCGGCAGCACCAGCGGAACGGGAGTACCAGCGGCCGGAGATGAGCGCGTAGCCGCTCCATGCCGGGTCGCCGCCATAGGCGGTGACGGACACGGTCTCGGGCAGCCCTGGCAGGCTCAGCTGGCCGTCGGTCTCGGCGACGTAGTGCAGCGTTCCCGGCTGTGCGGCCAGAGCCGAGACGACGGCGTGCTGCTGCGCAACGGTCATCGAGCCGCCCTGCCCCGAGCCTGGCCGGATGGGTGACACCTGCACCGGCAGCGCGGTACCCGGGTTGTCGGCCACGACCCGGTCCAGCGAGAGCGCCAGCCCGGCGCCGAAGGTCACGGCGGCCGCGCCGAAGAGGATAGCGGTCACGGTCACCAGCGTCCGGGCCGGCCGGGCAAAGGGGGCCGCGAGCCCGAGGGTAACCGGCCGCGGCACCGCGGCAAAACGCGAGAGCATCCGGTGCGCGAGGTAGCCACGCGAAGGCCGTGGCGCCCGGCCAGCCGCGATCGCCTGGATCGCGCTCATCCGGCCGGCCCGCAGCGCTGGCGGCACGGCCGCGGCGGCGGTGAGCGCGAACGTCGCCAGCGGCACGGCAACGTCGGCCCACAACGGGACGCCGAGCGTGCCCACCTGGTAGACGTGCGCGTTCACGCTGAGCATCGGGATTGCCAGCAGGTTGCCGCAGGCCGCCCCGGCGAGGCACCCGGCCAGCGCGGGCACCGCGGATAGCAGCACGTACGACGCGGCCACCTGCGCCGGGGTGAACCCGATGGATTTCAGCACGCCGATCCGCCTGGTACCGGCGATGACCGCGCCGCTGACCACGTTGACCACGATCAGCACCGAGATCACCAGGGCGATCACGCCGAACGCGATGATGAACGGCACCCAGGGCGCTATGGCGCTCTGCTCGGCCTGCCGCACGCTGAGATAAGACACGGCGTTCAGCAGCGCGCTGCGCGGCAGCCCGGCGCGCAGTTCGGCGACGTCGGCGTCGATCGCGGGCGTGCTGGCTGCGTTCGTGAACCGGTACAGCATCTGCGCCTCCACCGGGGCCGCCCGGCCGGCCAGCGCGCCCACCGCCGAGGGCAGCACCCAGGCGTCCGCGGTGCCGGTGACCGAGTCCGCTACTCCGGTTACTGTCAGCTTCCGCGACCCGACCGTGACCGTCGATCCGGGGAAGACGCCGTCGCCGCGCGCCATCACGATCTGGGTGCCGGTGGCCGCCCAGGTGCCGTCGTCCAGGGTGAGGTCGTCCACCGGGCCGCCCGGCGAGGACCGGCCGGTGATTCGCAGCGGAACCGGCGACGAGCCCGGCACCCCGGGCGCGGTGACGTGCGCTGTGACCAGGACGGTGCGGTATGGCCCGGCGGCCGCGGTCACGCCGGGCAGCCGGGTCGTGGCCGCGATCTGCGCGGGGGTTGCGGCCGACGGGTCAACGGCCCCGGTGATATCGGCGCCGTTTTGCCGCGCGAACGCGCGGTCGAACGGGCCGTTGGCGTTCGCGAGCAGACCGAGCGCCACAACCGACGTGGCGGTGGCGGCGAGCACCACGACGCCGATGATCACCGCCTGCAGCTTGCGGCCTGCGATCCCGCCACGGGCCGCGGACAGGACCGCGCTCACCAGTCTGCTCCGCGGGACGCCGCCGGCGGCATCGCCTGGCTGTGCAGCCAGGTGTCCGACTCGATCCGGCCGTCGGCGATGGCCACAACGCGCCGCGTGCACCGTGCCGCGAGGTCCGGGTTGTGCGTGACCAGGATCAGGGTCTGCCCGGCGGCGTTGAGCTCCAGCAGCAGCGCGCCGATCTCCTCTCCGGCGCCCCTGTCGACCGCGCCGGTTGGCTCATCGGCGAGCAGCACCGCAGGCTCGTTGACCAGCGCCCGGGCGATTGCCGCGCGCTGCCGTTCCCCACCGGACAGACGGGCCGGGTACGCGTCACGCCGGTGCGCGATCCGGAGTGTCGCCAGCAACTCCTCGGCACGTTCCCGCGCGGCGGTATTCCGGGTCCTGGCGAGCTGGGCGGGCAGCAGCACGTTGTCGATGACGGCCATGTCGTCAAGCAGGTTGAAGAACTGGAAGATCATGCCGACGTGCCGCCGCCGAAAGCGGGCGGCGGCGGTCTCGGACAGCCTGTCCACCCGCTCGCCGCCGATCCGGACCGCGCCGCTGGTCGGCCGGTCCGTCCCCGCGATGAGGTTCAGCAGCGTCGACTTGCCGCTCCCCGACGGCCCCATGATTGCGACCGCCTCCCCGGCCTCGATCGCCAGGCTGACGTCTGCGACCGCAGGCGCCGGGCCGTCGTCGTATCGTTTCGTCACGTTGTTCAGCTGAACCAGTGCGTCCATGCGCCCACTGTGGCCGGGCCGGAGCGGTCGGGGTATCGGCCGGAAGTCCGCTTCTGCCAGGCCGGATTCATACTTCCGGCCGACACGCAGGCGGAGCGCGCGGCCGTAACCTGGCGGCATGGACGCGCTCACCCGGAACCGGGAATGGGCAGCAGTCACCGGCCTGGTCGTGTTCGCAGCGGCCGGGCTCGCGGTCGCGCTGGGGGCCACCGCGCCGGGGCCGCTGCTCGGCGGAGGGCTGATCGGCATGGTGTTGCTCGGCGGCGCTGCGGTCCGGACGCTGCCCCCGAGACGAGCGGCGATCATTGGCGTCGTCGGCACGGCCGTGATCGCGACGGCCGAGACCGCCGGACCCGGCGGGCTCTTCGATCACCGGACCGTGTGGGCGGTGGCCGGCGCCACGGTCTGGTCCGCAGGGCTCGCCGTCGGCCTCTACCTCCGCTACCTCGACTTCCTGCAGCGCCAGACCCTCGAGGCGGCGCGGCGCGACGAGCGCCTCGACCTCGCCAGGGAGTTGCACGACGTCGTCGCTCACCACGTCACCGGCATCGTCGTCCAGGCCCAGGCCGCCCGGTTCACCGGCGGCGAGCATCCCGACCGGCTCATCTCTGCCCTCGGCAGCATCGAGACCGCTGGTGCCGACACGCTTGCCGCGATCCGCCAGCTGGTCGGGCTGCTGCGCAACCCTGACGAAGGAGCTGGGGTCTCCCCGGGGCCCGAGGCGATCGGTGAGCTCGTGGAACGGTTCGCCACGCACGGGCCTGCGGTCGACCTGCGGCTGCCCGACAGCCCGCCCGCCGCCGGATGGCCGCCGGAGGTTGTCAGCACCGTGTACCGGGTCGTCCAGGAGGCGCTGACCAACGTCGCCCGGCACGCCGCCGGCGCCCGGTCGGTCACCGTGACCGTGACCCACGACCCCCGGCAGGTCCGGGTCGAGGTGACCGATGACGCCCCCGTCTCGCGCCGAACCCGGCCGGGCAGCGGCTACGGCCTGGTGGGCATGGGGGAGAGGGTCGCGGCGCTCGGCGGGAAGGTCTCCGCCGGCCCGCTGCCCGGCGCCGGCTGGGCGGTCGAGGCCAGCCTGCCCATCCCCGCACAGGCGCAGCCGTGACGCTGCGGGTCCTGCTCGCCGACGATCAGGCCATGGTCCGCGGCGGCTTCCGGCTCATCCTGGAAAGCCAGCCCGGTATCCGGGTCGCGGCGGAGGCCGCGGATGGCACCCAGGCCGTGGAGCTGGCCCGCAAGCTCCGCCCGGACGTGTGCCTGGTCGACATCCGCATGCCGGGCCTCGACGGCATCGAGGTCACTCACGCGCTGGCCGGCCCGGGCGTTGCCGACCCGCTCCGCGTCGTGATCGTCACCACCTTCGACACCGACGAATACGTGTACGGTGCGCTGCGGGCCGGTGCGGCGGGCTTCCTGCTCAAGGATGCCGGGCCCGCTCTGCTCATCGAGGCGGTGCGCGCCGCAGGCGCCGGAGACGCTCTCATCTCGCCGTCGATCACCGTCCGGCTGCTGCAGCGGCTCGCCCCGCCGCCCCGCCCGGCCACCAGCGGCGCGGGGAATCAGCTGTCGGAACGAGAACTCCAGATCGCCCGCAGCGTCGCGACGGGCCGCACCAACACCGAGATCGCGGCCGAGCTGTTCATCTCGCTCAGCACGGTCAAGACTCACATCACCCGGATCCAGGACAAGCTCGCGATCCGCAACCGCGTCGAACTCGCCGCCTGGTGCTGGGAGAACCGGATCATGGGAAGCTCCCCGTGACGCGCGGCTCAGCGGGCCGGGATGGCGAACGTCGCGCGGACGCCGCGCCCGCCGCTGATCGTCGCGGTCGCGGCGATCGTGACGACGAACAGCAGGTACGCCCAGGCCAGGCCCGCGTGGTGATAACCCGCGAACGACGTCGTCCACAGGCACAGCCCGGCGGCCGCGATCGCGCTGGCGAGACCGGCGAGCGCGACGGTCGCCGCGGCCACGCCCGAGGCCGCTGCGGCGAGCGCCACGGCCGGGCCGCCCGGAGCCAGCCGCTTCAGGGCCACGGCCGGGCCGGCCGAGGCCAGGCCTGCCGCGCCAAAGCCGAGGACGGCGAATCCCGCGAACCACCAGGACCCGCTGGCCTCCGGGTCATGAACGACCGTCAGCGCGGTCAGCGCCGCGGCCATGTAGCCAGCCGGGACCACGACCGCCATCCAGAGCCACGCGAGCTCGCGGCGGCGCCGTTCCCGGCGGGCGAGGCGGACCATCTGCAGCCACAGCGGCACACCGCCGACGGCGGCCGTCAGCACCGAGACCGCCAGCGCGGCGTCGAAGATCAGGTAGCACCACTGGACCAGCGGGTGGCCGGGTGCCCGGAACCCCTGCAGCTGAGTGAGCTGGACGAAGACGGCGCCGACGCCGGTCAGCGCCGACCAGGCCACCAGCACGGTCGCGACCGACGCCCGCATCCGGGCCCCGCGGTCGTGCAGGTGCCGGGGCGGGTTCACCCAGGCGGGCACGGCACGCACGGCCAGGCTGGCTGCGGTGGCCGGGCCGCTTCCAGCCTCCTCCAGAAGCGCGCGCACCTCGTCCGCGTAACGCTCCCGCCAGGCCGGCGGGTACAGCATCAGTGCCAGGCTGGCCAGCGGGCCCGGTCCGGCGTGCACCGGCCTGCTCACGCGCCGGCCCAGCCGTAGCGCTCGCCGAGGCGGGCCTGGGCGAGCGACGCGACCCGGCCCATCCGGGCCGACTGCTCCGCCAGCGCAGCCCGCCCCGCCGCTGTGATCTGATACGGCCGGCGCCGGTCGGCCGAGGCCAGCGGCTCGATCAGCCCGACGGCCTCGAGCCGGGCGATCACGGCGTAGAGCGTGCCCGCTGTCAGCCGTACTCCCATGGTCTCGGAAACGTCGCGGATGATCGCGTACCCGTGCTTGGGCTCGTCCGCCAGGCTGGCCAGCACCAGGAGCGGCGGATCTGCCCAGCGGTCGAGGCGGTTGGTCACGGTGGCGTCCTCAGCTTTAGCTTTTCTTTGCCCAAGGGCCCTGAGCTTTGGAGTGCCAGTCTAGGTTCGTCGACTATGCTGTTGCCCGCTATACCGGCTGCCGGT
>Ga0335075_10014370_pt1 | contig 11894 bp, 9 predicted proteins | sample Lox_Sample_24_FD_206723 | JGI IMG/M metagenome (GOLD analysis project Ga0335075, IMG submission 206723) | Soil microbial communities from Loxahatchee National Wildlife Refuge, Florida, United States - Lox_Sample_2.4 | ecosystem: Environmental > Terrestrial > Soil > Wetlands | place: USA: Florida... | reverse complement strand
GCCAAGGCATCGTCATGACGACCTACCTGCTGATAAGTCCTTCCCCGCTCAACGAGTGCATCGATGTAGTCAGGGTCAACCTGGAGAGCGCGGTCCAGGTCAGCCAAGGCATCGTCATGACGACCTATCCGCCGGTAGGCCTTTCCGCGTACTGTGAAGCTAAAGGCTCTCTCAGGATTCAATTCAATGGCATGGTCCAAGTCAGCAAATACCTGTTCGCCATCCGTTATTGGATTGCGAGTCATCCCGCGAAACAGCCAGGACATAAAGTAATCTGGGTCAATCTCGATAGCACGATTGAAATCGGCTATCGCCAGATCCGTTCGCCTCATTTGGTCGTAGTTAAGACCACGCAATAGCCAAGGCCAGAGTACTGCTGGATCCAAATCGATGGCACGGTCGAAGTCGGCTTGGGCTTCCTCGAAGTTACCCTTGGCCAGGTAGACCATCCCTCGGTCTACGAATACGCTAGCATCAGCAGGGTTTAGCTCGGCTGCTCTGGTCAGATGGGCAAGGGCCTGATCGTAGCGGGCCATCCATGAATAAATATCACCAAGGCTGGCCTGAATCCTAGCGTCATCTGGATTGGTTTGAGCGACACGGTCGAGGTCAGCCAGGGCCTCCTCATAATCCCGCCTTCTCTTGTAAATACGGCCACGAATCTTAAGTGCAAGAGTAAGGGTCCTCTCATCAAGGTGCCCGTTGTCAATGAGGCAAGTAAAATACCGGCTGGGATCTTCTTCGCTAATGGCCTCTTGCAGTCGCTCACCCCACCTCAGTAGTGTGGCATTCCCAGTATCTCTACCAGCGTCGCCGAAAAGCGTGGCCCACTGCCGCGCCCTAACAATGCCGTTTTCAGCCGCATACACTGCGGTAACTAGCGCCTGTGACAAGCCGTTAACAGGATCAGAGCACAACATGTGATATATCTTCTCGCACGTATGGTCCATCCATCCTGCATTGGTCCAGTCCTCCTCATGGTCTCCAGCCAGTTCGGCGGCCCATTTCGCATATCCACTGGCCAAGGCGACGTGATTCGCACGCCATTCACTAGGGGACTGAGCACGTTCTAGCCGAATCATAGCTGAACGCACGACATCATGATATTTCCAGAAACCCATGTGGCGACTCACGAAAGGAAGCTCAATCAGCCACGTAAACAGTTCGCGCGTCTGATCGGAAACAAGGAATTCCAAAACGTCTTGATTAAACGTCCGTGGCAATGCCGCGACGATAGCGATGGCGCGTCTAGCCGGGTCTTCTTCCCATTTGAGGAATCGTCCAACGGCATCACCGGCTGGATCCCCTACCGCCCCGGCGTCCCCCGGACGAGTATCGGCAAGAGTAGCAAGCCACATGGGTAGTCGCCCTGAAGCCTTCATAATAACTTCTATTATGGATTCATCGACTACCCCTTTGCTGGCCAAGAACTGTCGGGCTTCAGAGATAGTAAATGGTTCGAGGGGTATATCGGCAATGACGGATATGTAATCGCCCCAAAAGTTAAGATCAAGAGGATATTGACCAGAAATAGTACTTACAAGGGTAACTGGCAGATCTCCATACCTACCGGAATAGAGGTCTCTCAGCCAACGATCCAACAGCTGAGAAGTACGTTCGTAAGTATCGAAGAACAATGCGATTTGCCGGGATGAATCCACCCGGTTCAACCCACGGACGAACGCCTCGGTGAGCTGCTCAGTCGGAGACATTAGTAGTGACACGTCCGTGTGATCACTTAGCTTGCGAGCAATATAACTACGCGCCCGATTGGCTTGCTCGGCGACTGCAGTGGCGTCTACAGGAGCGAGCAGACTGCCAGCGATCGGCACGTCACGGGCCGCAGCGAATGCGACCGCGACCGCTGTCCTGGTTAGAAATGACGCGAGACCTTCAGGTGCCTGCGGGTCTGATTCCAGTTCATAACGATGCTGCTTGTAGGCGTCCGCACGTTTCTCAAATTCAGTTAGCCGGTTATCGGTCCGCGCAAATTCATCTGCAATAGCCGACATGGCGGACAGCGGATCAGCTTCGGTCTCGTCCGTGTAAGCAGTTAGAACGCCCACACCATCCGCACTTTGACGCAGATATTTAGTTAGATACGTCTTACCTACCCCAGCGTCACCGTGAACGTTAAATATAAACCGGCGATGAGGACTAGTGACCGGAAGTGCTAGGTTTTCTCCAAACTGAGTGACCTGGGTCCGACGTCCGAAAAAGCCGCTTTGCTGGCGCGCACGGATGAGATCCTGCAACGAGCCGCGTTCAGTGGGCATCTTGCCTCCCTTGACCCCAGAACATGCGCAGGCATCGTCTCGTCATAGCACGTCAGCAATATTTCGGACCCTATCCTGGGCTTGCCAGCCAAGACCAGTCTTTGCCTCCGAAGCTCCGGTGGCGAACGAGTTGATGGCCTGGCGCCAGACACGGGACACACCAAAGAGTCATACGAGTCCGGTGCGACCCGACCGAACGCCCCGGCTGCCAGGCTGGTAGCCGGGGCGTTCGGTCGGGTCGGCTAAGGCTGTCTTGAGTCCGTCAGTGAACGCGTACCAGGCGTCAGCAGACACCGTCAGCATGCCGCCGTCGCGGTTGGTGGTGTCGCGCACTAGGACGCGGTCGGCGGACGTGGCTGTCTCTACACAGCCGTTGCCCGACGTTCCGCTGTAGGTGGCCTTGCGCCACGGGCTGTCCGGTACAAGATCCAGATTGTGTCCGGGCCGCGCGCTAAGGAAATAGACGCCCGCCAGGCGCAGGTGATCAGGGAGGTACTCGAATGGTCACGCCAGCACAGGAAACAGCCCCGGTAACGCCGCCCCCGGCCGAGCCGGTGCCCGTCGCCGTCTACTGCCGCACGTCCACCCTGGCCTTGCAGGACCCGGTCGCGTCGGTGCGCCGTCAGCTCCGGTCCTGCGAGCAGTGGCTGCCGCCGGGCTGGTTCATCGCCGCCGTGTTCTCCGACGTCGAATCGGGCGGCACCGACCTGGACAGGCGCGGCCACGGCGACGGATGGCGGGTACTGACGGACGCCGGGCTGCCGCGTGACGGCGGGATCGCGGACCTGTTGTCTGAGGCGGCCAGCCCCACGCCCCGGTTCGTCGCCGCGCTGGTCGAAGACATCGAACGGTCCGCCCGCGACATGCTCTCCTCGCTGGGGCTGGAAAAGCAGCTCTCCGCCCAGGGCATTCCGCTGTTCGCCACCGACGAGCCGGCCGACATCGCCGGCATGAACGCCACCACCGTCCTGGTCCGCCGGGTCAAGCAAGGCGTCGCGGAGTGGTACCGCATCCAGCTCAAAGAAAAAGTGTGGAAGGGGCTGGTCGAGCACTCGATGGACGGGTGGAACACCGGCCCCGCCCCGCACGGATACCTCGCGGAGCGCGTCCCGCATCCCAACCCGGTCAAGGCCGCGCAGGGCCGCACCAAATCGCGGCTGGTCCTCGACTCAGCCACCGCCCCCACCGTGGAAGCGATCTTCACCTGGCGGACCGTGGACAAACTGGGGCTGCCCGCCATCGCCATCCGGCTGAACGCCAGCCCCGCCCTCTACCCGGCCCCAGCCGGGTCGGACGGGTGGACGCCATCTTGCGCAACCCCAAGTACACCGGGTACCAGGTGTTCGGCCGTCACCGCACCCGGGGCGGCAAGCGCGTCACGGTACCCCCGGCCGAATGGCTGTGGACTCCCGAGCCGGCGCATCCCGCCATCATCGACCGGGCCACCTGGGAGAGTGCCCAGGGCATCGGCGCTGAGCACGCCAATAGCCACGACCGTGACCCGGCCGCGCCGCCGCCGAACGCGACCTACTACCTGTACCGGTCGCGGGTACGGTGCAAGACCTGCAAGCGGCGGATGACCGGCACCGCTAACGGCCCCGGCCGCGCCTACGTCTACTACCGCTGCCCGCACCAGCCAGACAACCCCCGCCACACCGCCGCCGCCCCCGGCCACCCCCGCACCGTCCAGGCCGCAGAGCACCGGCTAGAGACAATGGCCGCGAAATTCTTCCTCGACCGCATCTTCGGCCCCGGCCGCGCCGGGCTCCTCGCCGCCCAACTCCCCGCCACCGACGCCGACGCCGCCGCTAAACGGGACGCCGAAGCCGCCGCCCTCAAGGCAGCCATCAAGAAGCTGGACGGGCAGCAGAACGCGCAGATCCGGGCGCTGGAAGACGTCCCCGACGGCCCGGCTGCCGCCGCCATGCGCGCCCGCATCAGCGACCGGTTCACTGAACTTCACGCCCAGCGGCAGCAAGCCGAAGCCAAGCTAGCCGCCCTCCAAGCAGCCACCCCCACGGCGATGGACCCTACCTTGCTAGATGAGATCCCCTACGCCGACGACATCCTCCCCGACCTGCCGCCCGCCCTCAAGACCCGGCTGTTCGACGCCTTTGACATCACCGTCGTGTGGAACAAGCCCGATAACCAGGCCACCGTCCGGGCCGTCCTCACCGACGCCACCCTCCGCGCCGTCCTCGACATCCTCGACATCCTCGACCCCAGCCAAGACGGCTACCACGACACCGCAGCACCCGCCGCGATCGATAGCCCATCGACACGAACCCCTCTATTGGTGTCGATTGCGCAATCGACAGCCTAGAGCAGCCCTGACGGGCACCGGGGCTCGGGCGACCAACGCGCTTAGTCGTGACCGAGGCGGCGCAGTGTCTCGGTCGTGTGCTCGTCGGCGCCCTCGCCGGACGATCCCGACCCCGCTGAGACGGAGTGCGCGTAGTCGGAGTCCATGTACTCGCGCAGGTGCCGCACGGTATCGCCGGAGACCTCGATGATGAACACGTACTCGTTCTCGTAGTGGTTCCCGTTCCGCAGGGTTCCCCGGGCGGTCGTCTCGGCCGCTACCCGGGAACCTTCGGCGATCATGGACCGGATCTCGATCTTCGGGTCGCCGGGCTCGAACAGCCCCTCCCTGATCGGCTGCAGGAAGTCGTCGATGATCCCCGTGCGCCCGCGCTGGGCCGGAAGCCCGCGCGCCACGTCGTTGACCTGCCAGACCGAGTCGTCGTCGAAGAACTCGCCGATCGCGGCGAAGTCCCCGGTGCCGAGCGTCGCGAAGAACCGCCGCACTACATCTTTGGGGCCACTGGAAACATCGGGCATCTGCGACCTCCTCGACACCGACGCACCACGACGGGGACGGACGCCCCGATGGTCTCACGCGCCCACGCCGCTGGAAAGCACGCAGAGACGGGCTTGGGCCGCGACCACAGAACCGCAGCCGGTCACGTGACGGCTGCCTACAAGATCGCGACCGCGTTCGCGGGCGACCCCACTCCGCCGGTCACGTTGAGCGGCACCGACACGAACAGGAACTCCGACCGCCCCGACCGCGCGCAGGCCTCGGCCAGCGCTCCGAAGTCGAAGAGTTCCCCGATCGCCATGCCGAGCCCCGCGATCAGCCGCCCGTGCAAGAACCCAGCCGAACGGTCGGCCGGAACCACCTCGACAGCCGGGTTGTCGCACGCCACGGCGGCCACCCCTGAGTCCCACAGGAACCGCGCCATCGCCTCGCTGCCCGCCAGCCCGGCGGCCGAGTAGCCGCTCACGCTCACCATCGGCTCGGCGAGCTCACGCCGCTCGTCCGCGGAAAGCGACAGGTACTTGTCCATCCACCCGGTCCGCACGCACAGGATGTCTCCGTACCGAAGCGACACACCCGCACACGAAAGCGCAGCAGACAGGTCCGACGGAGAGAACGTCACCGACGTGAACGGGTCATACCCGGTGCCGTCCCGCGCCGCGACGAGGTCGATCAGCACGCCCCGCCCGATGATCCCGCGAGTCGCCCAGTGGTGGATGCCGTTTGTCTCCGCATCAGCGTCCGGCGAACCCCGCCAGCCGCCGTACCAGCCGTCCGGCCCCCCGACATGCCGCAGCCCGTCCCACTGGGTCGAACACTGCAGGTAGAAGCCGTCCACGAAATCGTCGAACGCGAACGGCCCCATCGGGAACACCGTGTGCTTGAACGCCTGCCTCCCGAAAAACGGCGGATCGGGCAGCCCGAGCGGCAGCGACACCCCGATCCGCTCGCCGGTACGGACCGCCCCCATGGCTGCCGCCACGACCGGCTCGGTGAGCCGGCTCAGCGTGCCGAGCTGGTCCCCGGGTCCATGCGCGTCCCAGGAGTGCCGCAGCCCCGACTCCGGGAGCCGGGGCAATTCGTCGTACGGGACAACCACGCTGTCAGCCACAATCGCGACGGTACAGGAGAACAAGCGGGTGACAAGGGGAGAAGACAACGCCGGAAAACGATTCGCCGCACCCCAACGCCCGATGGCAGTGTGGTCAGCATGGCGTCCCCATCGGACCGGGTATGGCGGCAGCTGGAGCAAGCACCCCGCGCCGCGCTCGAACGCGACCTCAGCCAGTCCGACCTGCAGACGCTCCTGATGGCGATCACGAGGCAACGGGCAGCCGCCGTCACCCCGGCGAGGCTCACGCAGCGCTGGCAGCAGGACCGCTACGTGACTCCAGGGAACAGCGACCCGAGAAAGGTCTGGCAGGTCGAGGCGCGCCTATGGGCCTTGCTGCCAGCGGAGTTCACCGCGCTCGACCTCTCGCCGACGACGCCGCTCGGCACCTGCACGGCGGTGGCGCCCGGCAGCCAGGACCGGATCGTGTCCACCGTCCGCGGCACCGAGGTCGTCAGCGACCCGACGAACGTGCTGGCCCTGGAGGCCGCGCAGCGCCGCAAGACGGCACAAGCGAGGCAGCCGGTGCACCTGGCCTGCTGCCACCGCGTGCTCCGCGCCCAGCCGTTCGACGGGCCGGGCCTCCTGCAGCACTTTCGGCTGTTCGCCCTGGTCACCAGCGACAGGGACCAGGGCTCCGCGACAACCGAGGCGCGAACGCTGATCACCCACCTGCGGTTCTGGATCGCGGCCCTCGCGGATCTCGTCCCGGGACGACGCGCCGCGGTCACCTACACCGTGTTCGGCTTCCCGCCGCTGGCCGAGCGCATGAAAGACACCGTGCTGCCCGCCATCGAGCCGCTGCCCGGCAACGTGACGATCGACGAGGACCCTGACCGCCAGCACGGCCGCGGCTACTACGAACGCGGCGCGATCAAGGTCTACGTGGACGGCCAGGAAATCGGCGACGGCGGCTTCACCGACTGGACCGCGCAGCTGACCACCGACGCCAAAGAACGCTGCTTCACGTCCTGCCTCTCGACAGAACGACTCACCGCGCTGGCCTTCTAGCAGGGGAAACGCTGCTCAGTCATGGGTAGTTCAGGCGTCACGGCGGGAGAGCGCCCACGCCCCGGCCGCGAGCGCGGCCGCCGCGTACCCGCACAACAGGGCGAAGATCAGCCCGGGTGGCAGCGTGTGCGCGAGCGGCTTGACCGCGGTCATCGAGTTCGCCATCGGGTGGGGCAAGAAGTTCTGTGCCGCGTCCTGAGCCGAGAGGCTCAGCGGGGTGAACAGCAGCGGCAGCACGAACAGCACGCCGACCTCGACGCAGATGGCGCCCGCGGTGTGCCGGACGATCGCGCCGACGCCCAGGCCGATCAGCGCGATCAGCGCCGGGTAAGCGCCGGCCATAAGTACCGCGCGCAGCACGCCGGGCTGGCCGAACGTCGCGTGCGGGACCGGGGCCGGCAGCGCCGCCTGGCCGGCGACGAACGCCGCGCAGGCGGAGATCTCCCCGGCCGCCAGCGTGACGGCGCCGAGCACGGCTGCCTTCGCGGCGAGCACGAGCGGACGCCTGGGCGCCGCGGCGAAGGTGGCGCGGATCATCCCGGAGGAGAACTCGGTCGTGATCGCGAGCACGCCGAGGGCGCCGAGCAGCAGCTGGCCGAGCACGAGCCCGATGAAGCAGTCGTGCGTCGGGTCGAAGGCCGCCCGGTCGGCGGCGGACATCTGCGCGTAGCCCTCGTGGCTGACTGCGACCATGGCCAGGCCGACCATGCTGACCGCGAAGACGGCGATGATCCACCAGGTGGAGCGAACCGTGCAGAGCTTTCGCCATTCCATGCGGGCGACGGTGCGGAAGCCGTAGCCGCCGCGGGAATGGCTGGCGCGGCGGTGGCTGAGCGTCGCGGTTGTCATGACTGCCTTCCTGAGTAGTCGGTGACGCCCGAGGTCAGCTCGAAGAACGCTTCTTCCAGCGACCCGGCCCGGGCGGACAGCCGGGCGACCGTCGTCTGCGCGAGCAGCCGGCCCTGGCCGATCACGATGAGCGCGTCCGCGGTGTGCGCGATCTCGCTGATCAGGTGACTGGAGACCAGCACCGTCCGGCCCTGGGCGGCGAGGTTCTGCATCAGGGTGCGGATCCAGCGGATGCCCTCGGGGTCCAGGCCGTTGACCGGCTCGTCGAGCAGCAAGACCCCCGGGTCGCCAAGCAAAGCGGCGGCGATACCCAGCCGCTGGGACATGCCGAGCGAGAACTTCCCGGCGCGACGGCCGGCGGCCTTCTCGATGCCGGTGAGCGCGAGCACCTCCTCGACCCGCCGCGGGCCGATGGCGTTGCTCGCGGCGAGCGCGGTCAGGTGGGCGCGGGCGGTGCGGCCCGGGTGGAACGCCTTGGCCTCGAGCAGCGCGCCCACCTCACGGAGGGGCCAGCGCAGGTCGCTGTACATCGTCCCGCCGATCCTGACGCGTCCCGCGTCCGGCCGGTCCAGGCCCATGATCATGCGCATCGTTGTCGACTTGCCCGCGCCGTTCGGGCCGAGGAAACCGGTCACCGTGCCGGGCCGGACGTCGAAGCTCAGGTTGTCCACCGCGAGCGTGGACCGGTAGTGCTTGACGAGGCCGCGTGCCTCAATCATCGGAATCTCCAGTGGCTGTCATGCCGACCACTGTTCCGCGGCGGCGACGCCAGGTCACCGGAGCGCGCCGGACAGTTGAGGTGTGGCAGGCCACAGGGGGCAGGCACTACCCCCGGCCACTGTCAGGCTTTGAGGTAGGCGAGGACGGCGAGCACCCGGCGGTGCTGCAGGTCGTCGGGCGGCAGGCCGAGCTTGGCGAAGATGTTGCCGATGTGCTTTTCCACCGCGCTGGCGGAGAGCACCAGCCGCTGGGCGATGGCCGTGTTGGAATGGCCCTCCGCCATCAGCGCCAGGAGCTCCCGTTCCCGCGCGGTCAGCGCTTCCAGGGTGCCGCCCCGGCGCTGCCCGGCCAGCAACTGGGCAATGACCTGGGGGTCGAGCACGGTCGCGCCGCTGGCGACCCGGGACAGGGCGTCCAGGAACTCCTCGACCCGGGCGACCCGGTCCTTGAGCAGGTAGCCGACCGCACCCGAGCCGTCCGCGAGCAGTTCGGTCGCGTAGGACGCCTCCACGTACTGGCTGAGCACCAGCATGGGGGCGCCGGGCACCTGCGAGCGGGCGGTGAGCGCCGCGCGCAGGCCCTCGTCCGTGTGGGTCGGCGGCATCCGCACGTCAACGACCGACACGTCCGGGCGGTGCCTGACCACCGCCTCCACGAGCGCGGGCCCATCGCCGACCGCGGCCACCACCCGGTGGCCGTCCTCGGCGAGCAGGCGGATCAGGCCCTCGCGCAGCAGCACCGCGTCGTCCGCCACGACGATCCGCAGCCCACTCCGCGCCTGACGGTCCGGCGATGATGCGGGCGCTGCCTCCTCCGGGGTCAGCGGCACGGCAGCTCCGCGGTGATCGTCGTCGGACCGCCATCAGGACTGGTGACAAGCAGCCGGCCGCCAGCCGCGTGCAGCCGGTCGTCGAGGCCCCGCAGTCCATGCCCCTTGCCCAGCGCGGCGCCGCCCACCCCGTCATCGGTCACCCAGACCCGCAGCGTTCCCGCGTCGTGACGCAGTCCGATCGAGCACCGGTCGGCATGGCTGTGCTTGGCCACGTTGGTCAGGGCCTCGGCGATCACGAAATACGCCGCCGTCTCGACCGCGGCGTCCAGCCGGCGATCCAGCGGGTCGGCGTCAAGATCAACGGGTACGGTGCAGCGCGCGGCCAAGGCGGTGACCGCGTCGAGCAGCCCGCGGTCGACGAGGACAGGCGGTGCGATGCCGCGCGACAAGGCCCGCAGCTCCTCCAGCGCCTCCTGGGTCTGGGCGACCGCGTCGGCGAGCGCCTCCCTGACAGCATCCGGCCTGCTGTCGAAGTGGTGCTGGGCACGGCCGAGTTCCATCGCCAGGCGGACCAGCCGCTGCTGGGGCCCGTCGTGAATGTCGCGTTCGAGCCGGCGCAGCGCGGCCGCCTCGGCCGTCACCGCGGCGACGGTCTGCGCGCGGGCGATGTCCCGCTCCCGCTCCAGACCGCGGATCCTGCGGTGCAGCGCGGACACGTCAGACAGCAGCGCCTGCCCCAGCCCGGCCTGGGCGGCGACGCACGCCCGGGTCACCAGTGGCAGGGTGCACAGCAGCAGCAGGCCGAGCGCGATCGAGAAGGCGACGTGCTCCGGCGGCGACGTTAGATCCAGGCTCACGTCGATATGGGACTGGGCGCTGCCCGCATACAGAGTCATGGGCCGCAGCGACCCGGCGGCCGGGTACCCGCTGCGCAGCACGGCTGTGGCGGCGCCGACGCCGACGAACCACCACAGCCCCGTGACCACCGAGGTGACCAGGACGACAGGGAGCACCGCCACCGCGTGCGCCACGTCCAGCCAGAGCCCCGGGTCGGACGCGGCGGCCGTCTTCTTCAGCCTTGGCCGCTGACCCGCGTGCTCCACCCCGGCGGCCAGGGAGCGCACCGTGGCGATCCGCCACCGTTCCAAGTCCGCCGACCAGCGCGCCAGTGCCAGCGCACCGGACGCGACCGGCGGGCCGCCGGGCACCAGCAGGCCGGCCGATCCCGCGCACAGTCCTCCGAGCACGAGCAGCAGGCCAGCCGCGGCGGTCACCGGCGCGCTGAGCAGGTACAGCGACTCCACGAGCGTGCGGCGTCCGACACGGAAGAGGAACCTGGCACTCGGCCCCCACCGGCCTCCGGCCGCGGAGGGCAACGACTCGGCCATGGCCCCCAGGATAGTGTCGGCCCGGCCTCCCGCCATGTCGCTGGACACGTCGCCGCGCACGCCCTAGGACAAGAACCTTACTCGGGCGTAACATCCGGACATGACCGTCGTCACCGACCTCGACCTGCCCGAGATCGACTACAACCAGCCGGGCTTCGGCCCCGAGACGTACCACCAGCAGCTCGCCGACGCCAGGAAGCACGGCTGGCTCGCCCACTCGCCGCTCGCGTACGTGGTGCTCGACCAGGAGTCCGGCGATTTCTTCCTCCGGGCCCGGCAGACGGCGTTCCCCGGCCCGCAGATCGCCGAGCTCTTCGGCATCACCCAGGGCCCACTGCACGAGCACATCGACGCGAACATCCTGAACCTCACCGGTGACAAGCACCGCCGCCTGCGCTCGCTGGTCGGCCACGCCTTCACGCCGAAGGCCGCCGACCGCTGGCGCCCGGTCATGCGAACGTTCCTCGCCCAGCTCTGGGCCGAACTCGGCGGCGCCACCCGCACCGAGTTCGTCGCCGCGATCGCCAAGCCCTACCCGTCCGCCGCGATCGCCGCCGTCCTCGGCGCCCCCATCGGCGACGCCCCGAAGCTGCACCACTGGAGCAACATGGTGCAGCGCCAGTTCGACATCCAGGCCCTGTCCACCCAGATCCCGGACATCGAGCGGGCCGTCGTCGAAGCCGAGTCGTACGTGACCGAGCTGCTAGACAACCGCAAGACGAATCCGGGCACCGACCTGATCACCACCCTCCTCCAGGCCGAGGAACAGGGCGACAAGCTCACTCATGACGAGTGCGTGAACCTGGTGCTGAACGTGCTCGCCGGGGGAGTGGACACGACGCAGAGCCAGCTCGCGCACGCGCTGCGGCTGTTCGCCGCCCACCCGGACCAGTGGCGGCTCCTCGCCGGGCAGCCCGAACAGTACGTCAAGCCCGCCGTCAGCGAG
>Ga0335075_10014368_pt1 | contig 11894 bp, 7 predicted proteins | sample Lox_Sample_24_FD_206723 | JGI IMG/M metagenome (GOLD analysis project Ga0335075, IMG submission 206723) | Soil microbial communities from Loxahatchee National Wildlife Refuge, Florida, United States - Lox_Sample_2.4 | ecosystem: Environmental > Terrestrial > Soil > Wetlands | place: USA: Florida... | reverse complement strand
CTGAGATCGGCGCTTAACGTCATAAGACCGGGAGCCACGGCAGCCTCGCGCTTAGGGGCTACGACGCGGTCTACTAATGGGATCATCCAGGCAAGATAGGGGAGCATGTCCCCACAAATCCGCAAAATTCGACGTACCATAGGATCTTTGTCCACCGGTCGGCGGGGGTCGACGAGTTCGGTCCGCGGTCCGGTGTCTCCTCTCTTCATCGGCACTTTAAACATCTTGTTTCCCCGTTTCGGTGCGGGAGCGCAGAGCATGGGTCACTACGCGCCACATGTCTTCTCTCGGGGCCGGCTTACCAGTCCATAACTGGAATTGCTCTGCCCCCTGCTGAACGAACATCTCCGCACCTGTAATAACTGCCAGCCCTTTGCTGCGAGCCATGCGTAATAACGGAGTGTCCATCGGGCTGTACACCATGTCGAAAACCAACTTGGCGTTCAGCTCCTTTTCCTCCAGAATGGTCTGCTGTTTACTGCCCACCATCCCGACCGACGTTGCATTCAAAATGACATCGAAACTTGTTTTGGCGACCTGATCGCGCCGAATCGTCTTCGCCTCCGCCTCCCGCGCCAGCTTTTGCGCGGTCTGTGGTGTGCGGTTCAGAATGAAGACCTCGGCGCCGCGTTGCCGTAAAGCAAAGGCTGCTGCCCGCGCCGCTCCTCCGGCCCCTAACAGCAGAATTTTCGCCTTACGTAAGTCCAACCGTTGTTCCAGGGGTCGAATCACCCCGGTGACATCGGTGTTGTAACCGATCAGCTTGCCATCCTGTGAACGAACGACGGTATTACAAGCCCCGATCTTTTGGGAAAGTGCGTCTGTTCTGTCCAGGTGTCTCATTATCTCTTGCTTGAACGGCATCGTAACGCTAACTCCTTGTACGGGAACCTCGCGAATTAACAGCAGCAAATCCGCGAGACTGTCGGTTTGGAGGGCCAGATAGACAGCATTTACGGTTTCCCGGTGGAAGGCAGTGTTCATCATGATGGGAGACAAAGAGTGGCGAACGGGATTGCCGGCAACACCATACACCTTGGTTCCCGCATCGACCTGGTCGGCGCGATAGGCCTCTGTCAGCGTGCGCGCGGCGATTTGTCCGGGCGCGGTTTCCTCGCCGAGAGTGGCGGAAGCAAAGGTAAACCGGCTGCCGGAGCGCAGGCCGAGCACGCGGCTGATGACACCGTAGTCGCCCATGCAAATGCCGATGACATTGCCTTCATCGCGTTTGGATTCGAGGAAGCGCATCATGGTGACGTTGTCGGCCAGGTTGCGCGCGGTAGTCACAATCTTGATGAAGTCGGGCTGCAGCGGCTTGATGCGGTTGTAAATCTTCTCCAGATCCTTCGTGGTTTTGAAGTCGTGATAGGAGATGAGTAGGGCCGCTTCTGTAGCGCGCAACTTCTTCCAGTCGGCGGACTTCATGGCTTCGGCCGTCTGCAGTTCTACATCCATCAGGTCGAAACCGGCGGCAGCGGCTTTCGATAGCACTTCCAGCTCAGCGGCGATCGTGCCCGTGAACTTTCCGCCATTCACTTTGCGGCGGCAGGTGGCGATTGCCGTGACCTCGCGGCGCAACTCGAGAAAATTCTTCAATTTAGGAAGCGCGGCCAGGGGTTTGGGCAGGTAATCCAGTCGAAATTCGATCAAGGTGTTCTCGCGAACCGCCTCTTCGGCTTTCTCCAGCATTTCCTGGGGTGTATTTCCAATAATTGCAACGCAAATGCGGCCAAGCCGCGAGCGAAGGTAGTGCAAACTTACATTTTGAGCGGATTCTGTCATCGTCATTTTCCCGCACCTCGGTTGAGATGCAACTGGTGCATAGTATCAGGGTTGCGGTCGAATGCAACCTCAGGGCTGGGAGGCCCAGCACTTCCGTGCCCCACACGCGGGTCATCCGGCGGTCATTAAACTTCGGTTTCTGTCTGATTCTGCAAGGTTTCTCCCGCAAAAACTTAAGATGCGACGGAGACCTGTTCGATGCACCCAATCCTCGAGTTCCGGTCTCTCCGCGCCGAAGTTCATTACTATAAAAGTAGGCAGATGGCTGGGGTCGCCTCGACCCGTGCAACTGCTGACACGTTGAATGTAGAACGGAATCGCTCCCTATGCTAAATGATTTGTCGATTTCAACTGCTACACCTTCTCAGGATGAACTGCATGCCTGGGCCGGCGATCTGACCCCCGAGAACCTGAAAACCTGGGTTGACCACCATTTACAAGCCCATCAAACTGCCATCGATCAGCTTCTCACAGTTCAGGGGCCGCGAACAGTCGATAACACGCTGGTTCCATACGATCGTGCGGTCGCCGCGCTGGGGATTGCGGGATCGGAAGCGGGACTGCTGCACTCGGTTTGCCAGGAAAAAGCGGTTCGGACCCAGGCAGAAGCCATGGTGCAGGCAGTTTCAGAGGCAGCGGTGCAGCTTTCGCTGAATCCGCGGGTGTATCAGGCGCTTTCTGCCATCGATACCGCAGATATAGATGCCGCGACAAAACATTATCTGGAGCGAACGCTGCTGCAATACCGATTGGCCGGCGTGGACAAGGATCAGGCGACGCGGGAACGAATTCAACAATTGCAGGAGCGCATCACCGAGCTGGGTCTGACCTTTGGACGGAATGTGCAGGAACAAGGCAACACCGTCGTGGTGGAGGATGCGGCGGAACTGGAAGGTTTGCCGGAGGATTTTCTGGCGCGCCATGCGCCCGATGCCGAGGGCCGCATCACGCTGACGACAGATTACCCGGATTATCAACCAACGATGACGTATGCAAAAAGCGATGCGCTGCGGCGAAAGATGTTTCTGGCCTACAACACGCGCGCGTACCCCGCGAACAAGCCGATCCTGATGGACATTCTTGCGGCGCGCAAGCAGCTGGCGAACACGCTGGGATTTGATTCCTGGGCGGACCTGGCTACGGCGGACCAGATGATGGGCTCGGCGGCGAAGGTGAAAGCGTTTTTGGCGGAGCTGGATGCTGCGTCGAAAGAGGGAGCGGCGCGCGAGTATGCGATGGTGCTGGAATTCGTGCGCGAGCAGCGTCCTGGACTAACGGCGATTGACGCTTCAAGCGCGATGTACTGGTATGAGCAGTATCGACGGGCGGCATTCGATTTCGATTCGCAGTCGGTGCGACCCTACTTCCCTTACGAGCGCGTACAGCAAGGCATTCTCGACACTGCGGCGAAATTGTTTCATGTGGAGTTTCGTCCGGCGCCTCTGGATGGGCCGGATGCCGCGGCGCGCTGGGACAGTTCTGTGACGGCATGGGATGTGTACGATCGGCCAGCTGAAGCGAAGAATGGGAGCGCGCGAGGAGAGAAAAAAATCGGGCGATTCTACCTGGACATGCATCCGCGCGAGGGCAAGGACAAGTGGTTTTCCGCGTTTCCGTTGGTGCCGGGTATTGCGGGCATGCAGGTTCCGGAGGCAGCGCTGATTTGTAATTTTCCGGGCGGCGATGGGAGCGGTGCTGATCCGGGGTTGATGCAGTACTCCGACGTCGTGACGTTCTTTCATGAGTTTGGCCACCTGATGCACGCCATCCTGGGCGGGCAGCAGCGATGGGCCGGAGTGAGCGGCATCGCGACCGAAGGTGACTTTGTCGAAGTGCCATCGCAGATGCTGGAGGAGTTTTTCCGCAACGCGAAGCTGCTAGGGGGATTCGCGCGACATTTTGAGACCGGCGAACCGATCCCGGCAGAACTGGTAGCGAGGATGAATCGCGCCAGTGCCTTTGGCCGCGGCAATGGAGTGCGCGGGCAACTGTTCTACACGCGGTTCTCGCTCGACCTGCACAACGTTGACCCGGCTACGCTCGACCTCGACGCGAGCTTGCACGCCGGCTACACCGCTGCGCTACCGTATACATGGGTCGACGGCAACCGGCTGTATTCGAGCTTCACTCACCTGGTTGGCTACTCGTCGAACTACTACACCTATTTATTTGACAAGGTGATCGCGCTCGATTTCTTTCAGCAATTTGACGCCAACAATCTGGTGGAAGGACCGGCAGCGCTGCGGTACCGAAAAGAGGTGCTGGAGCCGGGCGGCTCGCAACCGGGAGAAACCCTGGTACAAAATTTTCTGCATCGCGCGCAAAGCCTGCAGGGATTTGAAGCCTGGTTGACGGAAGAATTTGTCGGTTCTGCCGCCAGTTGATTCGGCCAAGAATTCGCTCCATCGTATACTTCCGCAGATTTATCTGGCTGCGAACGGCTCCGATTGCATCCAAATCGGTGAGTGGGACTGTGAGCGGATCTGCCACGAGGAAGCGCAACCCTCCATCGCGGTGCCCCGACGTCTTGTGAGGATGAATTGATCGATAGTCCGGAAGCACCGCCGAAACTGCTCGACATGAAGACCTCCATCGCGGAGGACCCTCGCCTGTTGCTGGCAGCCATCATCGACTCCTCAGAAGACGCCATTATCAGCAAGGATTTGAACGGCGTGATCACCAGCTGGAACAAGGCTGCCCAGCACATGTACGGATACACACCGGAGGAAATCGTCGGACAGTCGATTCTGCGCCTGATTCCCAATGAGCTGCATTCCGAGGAAGACGAAATCCTGCGGAAATTAAGAGCGGGACAGCGGCTGGAGCATTATGAAACCACCAGAGTCACGAAGGCGGGACGGCGAATCGAGGTTTCGCTGACAATTTCTCCAATCAAAGACAGCACCGGCCGGGTGATTGGCAGCTCAAAGATCGCGCGAGATATTACCGAAAGAAAGCAGATGGAGCGCTCGCTGGTGCAGTCGGAAAAGCTGGCCGCCGCGGGACGCATGGCTGCAACGGTTGCACATGAAATCAATAACCCGCTGGAAGCTGTGCTGAACTTGATTTTTCTGGCCCGCGAAAGCTGCGCCCGAGAAAGCGAAACTCACGAATACCTGGAGGCGGCCGAAAGGGAGCTGGAACGGGTTTCGCACATTGCGCGCCAGACCCTTGGGTTCTATCGCGATACTGGCACGCCCGTGGATGTGGTGATCGATGAACTGCTGAAGAACGTCCTGTCTGTCTATCGGTCCAAATTGATGTCGAAAGGCATCGCGGTGGAATACCGATTGGAAGCGCGCCGTCCACTGATGGCCAGCCGCGGAGAATTGTTTCAGGTGTTCTCTAACATCATTGCCAATGCCATCGACGCGCTGGAACCGGGAAGATTGCTTGAGGTGGAAACACAGCAAGTAGCGGAGGCGGGGACCGCCGGCATACAGATTGTGATCCGCGATGAAGGCTGCGGCATTGAAGCGGAACATCTGACGCGAATCTTTGAACCTTTCTTCACCACCAAGGAAAAACATGGCACGGGCATTGGTTTGTGGGTGGCGAAGCAACTGGTCGGTAAGCGTGGCGGACGGATCGAGGTCACCAGCAACACCGCAGCCGGCCACAGCGGCACGGAGGTTTGTATTTTCTTTCCGTTCGACGATCCTGCCGGCGAGTCGAATGCTGAATTTTTCGGACGTTCAAGTATCAAAACGTAAACGAGATCCCGGCGGTGGCATGCTGTTCGCGCATGGCGCTGTCGAAGACCGGACCCACTTCCTGAATGGTGTAATCGGGTGCATAGAGGTTGTTCAGAATATCGTCTTTCGACTTCGACCAGAAATCCGGCTGGGAGATGAGCGTCTCGCGATAATCCACGCGGGCCATCCACCGCGGCGTAAGACGATAGCGAACGCCAACGCCGTAGTTGAAGCCGAACTGAAAGATTCCACCACCTTCAAGCGGCGGGGTGGATCCGAAATCGTAGGCAGCCGTGATGAGTCCGACGCTGCTTAATCCAAGCTTGAAGTAGCCGGGCGCTTTCTTGATGGGAGCATCGGTGAGGTGCATCAGCTGAAATGCCGGACCGACGGCGAGATAGGGTCGCCAGCGGGAGGTTTTCGGGCGGCCGTTGATCAGCAAATCGTACGTGACCTGCGAGGTTTGCAGTCCGGTGTTGGAAAACGCAAAGAGCGGATCTTGCGAGGGTGTGGTGGTTTCGTGGTCAATCAGGGCAAGGCCAATGACAAATGTCGTAAAGCTGTGGTCGTAGCTGAACTCGTGCGAAAAATACTTCTGTGAGTCGAGCGTGACGGAACCGCCGATGTTCCAGCCGTTATCCATCGCATTGCCGAGAACGAGCAATATCTCACTACTGCCGGGCGACTCGATGGAGTTGAGCAGATAGCCGATTTCTCCGCCATTACCGCCGGCGTAACCCGCCCAGCCGGAATGGACTCCTAATTCCACCGAAGGCGGCGTCCATGCCGCATGACGATGCCGTTTTCCGCTGGGCATGGACGTGTAAGACGACCCGGCGTAGGCCTCATTGGCATGGAAGCCCTTTTCGACGTCGTACTCCTGACCGCTGACATTGACGACGCGGGCAGCTTTTGCTTCCTCTTTTTTCTCCTTCGACTGACTGAGGTAGTGAATTCCAGAGTAGGCGGTGACAACAACGTTTTCCCGCAGGATATTGTTGCGCAAGGTAAGCACGGTTTGACGCGTGGACCTGTCGAGTGAATTGCCGTGCACCGGCAAAGGCACCGGCTGATCGTCGGCAAAATCATCTTTGGGCTGATCGCAGTTGTTGAGTTGGATGACGGCAATTTTCCCGTCGGTGATCAAAGCCTCATTGGTTCCGTTTTTCGCATCCCTCGGCACCCAGGGACGGCTCACCATTTGCACTCCGGTGACGCAGCCGGTTAGCAGCAGATCGTCGATGACCTTGGCACGTTCGTTGTCGATGTTGGAATCGATGAGGTGGATGAAGGTTTTATTTTTCTTCGAAAAGCCAATCCCAATGTCGTGCGTGGACGACGAGTTCCATACGGGTTCGCCCTGCCAGGTGGCGTCCGTGGAAAAGATGCGCAGGTGATGACGCTTGGAAAATGTATTCAGCGTCTTGGCATAGGCATATTTCGGCGGCGCGCCATCCAGCAGCAGAATCGACATCGGCGCGCGGCGATACCCCTGATTTTCTGCAATGGCGCGGACGGTGCTGTAGGTGGTTTGAGCGTTTAATTCATCCACCGGCTCCCAGCCGCTGGCGGCAAAGGCTCGCTCAATCGCGCCGGAACTGCCGATGAACATCAGGTTGGTCAAATCGGATGGAACATGCGGGGTGCCATCCGTAACGGTGCGAAACGGCTGTTTTCGAATCACGGCTCGTAGCTGCTTCGCCTCCGCTGCCGTGACGGTCACCGTCGGCGTGGGGACAATATGCTGCGATGGAATTTCTATGGGAGCGGTCAGCTTGGCGGTCATTTCCGTGCCCGTGGGCAACAGGATCTCCGGTTCAGAAAAGCGAAGGACAGAACTGGATGCCGCAACCGTAAATACGGCGGCAATCGGATCGCCCAGGGCTAGCATGCCGACTGTGCCGGAGGCGCGTTGACTCAGCGTCGCGGTCGAACGGATGCCCTGAATGCGGCCTTCCTTATCGACACTTTCGCGCGCGTTTTCTACCTGAGTGAGTTGGCTGCGCAATGGCACCGAAGTTCCGTTGGCGAGCACTAAGGTCTGCAAGACGAGGTCAATCTGCGCTGTCTCATGCACGAATCCGAGTCCCACCTTGCGGATCGCGACGACCGACCCTTTCAAGGTGACGCCCATGGGCAGCAGAATTTTTCCATCGACACTGACGGGCGCAATCAGGAGACAGGAAACGTGTTTCCCTTTGTGGGTCGAGTAGGAGCTGATGGGCTGCTCCAACCGCACTTCAAGAGTGGCGCCCACCGGAATGGTTTCGGCGCGCCCGTGAAAGGCAGGAAACAAAAATGGTACAAGGAAGAGCCATCGAACGGCTCGACGGACATCTCCGCGACCCATTGAATCGGTTACTCCAAGAGTTAAATTGTGATGGGTGCTACAAGCGTGCCGGGGAGCAAGTCTGATTGAGCGTATCACACGCATGCGAAAGGGCGGAGCGTGGAACTCGTTTTCGGATGCAGGTTTGGAGAGGAATCAATTTCTGCGTACCGCTTCCCTGCTCGTTGTACGGCGTGTTTCATACTGCGGGCGCGCAGACCGGCGTCGGCAGGTTTGCGTGTGCAAAACATTGCAGAACGTATGCAGCGAATTTCGCTTTAGACTTCAAGATTCGCTGGAGACATGATTTGCACACTGAACCAATCGAGTGCGAAGATCGGTACGAATAAAAATCAGAGGTCCTATGAAGCGCAAATTTACGCTGATCCTCTCTCTGGGTGTCTGCACCCTGGTTGTCTGCACCGCGGTCACGATGTTGGCACAAACTCCGGCATGGCAGCCTGCGCCCGGCCATGTGACGCTGCATTTGTGGCCCAATGGAGCGCCTGACGCGACCGCAAATCCCGGACCCGAGGTGAACACCACCACCGCGCAGCAACCGCTGATTGCGGGCAGACCGCTCATCCGGCTGGGCAACGTTTCTGATCCTACGCTGACGCTGTACGCGCCGACAGGAAACAACACAGGCGCTGCGGTTGTTGTATTTCCTGGGGGCGGCTACCAGATTCTGGCGATGGATCTGGAAGGGACGGAGGTCTGCGATTGGCTGAACTCGATCGGCGTGAACTGCATTCTGCTGAAATATCGTGTGCCCAACTCCGGACCGTATCCGAAATCACCGCAGGCATTGGAGGACGCGCAGCGCGCGCTCGGCATGGTGCGCGAACATGCAAGTGCATGGCATATCGATCCAAATCGGATCGGTGTGCTGGGTTTTTCTGCGGGAGGATACCTGGCTGCAGCGCTGAGCACGCACTTCGACAAACGGATGTATCCCGCCGTCGATGCCGCAGACCAACTGAGTTGTCGACCTGACTTCGCCATCATTATTTATCCCGGCTACCTGGCGCTGGCGGAGAAGAACTTTGAGCCGAACCCCGCGATTGATGTGACAGCACAGACGCCGCCGACATTCCTGGTGCAGGCGGAAGATGATCCGGTACACGTAGAAAACTCAATGGTGTATTTCATGGCTTTGAAGCATGCTGGGGTTCCGGCTGAAATGCATATCTACGCGCAGGGTGGGCATGGATTTGGATTGCGGCCGACTGCACTGCCGATCACGCACTGGCCGCAGTTGGCGGAGACGTGGCTGCATACGATTCACATATTGCCGGGAACGGCTCCGGGAACGACCGCGCAATAAGGCTGCCCAAGAACTGTTAACGAACGGACAATGTTTCGCGCTCGTTTTGGATGGCCTGCAGCATAGTGTCATCGTCAGAATATTTGAACGATGTCAGGTTGCGCTGTTGCGCCTCCTGTTGTTCAACCCGGCCAAGGATTTCAATATCCTGCTTAGTGACCGGCGTTGCGCCTTTGGCCTGCAATGCAGCGACCAGGGCATCCGCGGAAAGGTCGCCTGAGTCCGGCTTATCCTGCAAATACTCAAGAACTTTTTTCGCGCCTTCTTCTCCATCGTGGCGGGCAATGCCGACCAGCCCAGTGCTGGCGCGCCGCGCCCATCCCACAACAAAAATGCCATGCAGCGACTCATTCAGCGCGGGATCCCAGGCTTCGTACACCGGCTCCTTCAAGGATTCGGGGCCGGGCTTGGTCGCATAGCCATCGGGACCCATGGGCAGTCCCACGGCTGGATCGTGCTTGTCGCCAATGGCAAATATCAAAGTGTCGACGTCGAGTGCGGCGGTACGGTCGGTGGCTTTTGCCTGAGTGCTTCCGTCCGCGCGAAGAGCGAGATTATTTTCAGTGACGATCAGCTTCTCGATACGACCGTCGGGACCGGCGACGATCTCTTTCGGTGACGACAGAAAGCGGAAGGTCAGCTTGGGGCGGTCCTCCGGGGGAAACGTCTTGGTCAGAAACGGGAAGGTGGATTCGCCCAGCTTATCCAGAGACATATCCTGATTACAGGCCTCGCAGGTTTTGCGGATGCGATCCAGCTCGCGCAGAAAATCCTGGCGCGAAATGTACTCTTCCACATGCTCGATTTCTTTCTTGTCGAACTTGGCTTCATACGGGCCGCGACGAGCAACGACGATCACTTCTTCCGTTTGCCGATCCGGAGAATCTCTCAGCAGCCAGCGCATAATGTCGGCAGCAACGTTGCCCATACCGACGATGGCAATGCGCTTGCCAGTGGAAAGGTCTCGGGTGGCATAGGGAGGCAGTTGGTTGTAGCCGTAGACAAAATCCTTGGCAGAATACACTCCGGAGCACTCTTCGCCGGGAAGGCCCAGCGCGTTGTAACCCTGTGCACCGCAAGCAAAGACCATGGCGGCAGGATTCATGGCGCGCAGATCGGCCAGGGTCAGATCTCCCTGCTCGCCGATTGTAACGTGTCCGAAATAATGAACATTAGGCAGCGACAAAACCTTGGCGAACTGCTTGCGCAGGCCGAACTTCATCTTATCCTTGAGCGGGTAGATGCCGTACTCGGCAAGGCCACCGGGCTTGATATCCCGATTGAACAAAAAGACCTGGTGCCCGGACATGGCTATTTTCTGGGCGGCAAACAAGCCCGCTGGGCCTGCGCCCACAACAAACACAGTTTTCATAAGCTTTCCTACTTCATAGCATAAACGGGAGGCTATTTGACGGTTTGTGACCCGGGTCACCTACTTGATCAATCTCTTTCTCATTTGAAACTTGGCGGGGTTGACGTCCGTCTCTCCCCCAGCCGGTACCATGGCTGCGTGCGTCCTATTGGGATGGATGCATGAATTGTGCCCGTAGATGGACGCGGGATGCTTGAGAAATATGCGGTGTCGCAAGCGAAACTCTCCCTCGATGATCGTGTCTATAGAAATGTCGGGCGTTGCGACGCAAAGCGGGCAACGTTCGCAGATCGAGATGTGCTCGATCACAAGATTCACCTGAAACCTTGGAGAAGAAGAAATGCGAATTCACTCGAAAGTTGCGCTCGCTCTCGTTTCCCTTGTCGTGTCGTTGCCGCTGGCCTTTGGCCAGAATGGCGCGCCGGCCCCGGCGCCCCCGCCTCCACCCTCACAGTCGCAAGCTGGGCCGAACCAGCAATATCGGCATCGCGGCATGCACCAACAGCAAATGAATCGCCCAGGTCCGTGGGATCGCGGAGACATGCAGTGGGGCCGCGGAAACTGGGGAAGAATGCATCATCACCGTGATTTCATGCTGGCGCGGCTGGCCAACAATCCTACGTTTCGCGAACGGATCGGCATGACGCCGGAGCAGGCGCAAAAGATTCGCACGGAAACGTTCGATTTCCAGAAAGCTCAGATTCGCAATCGCGCGGACGTGCAGGTGAAGATGCTGGAATTGAGAGAACTGCTCTCTGCCCAGAATCCAGACCGCAACGCGATCAACAGCAAGCTGGAAGAAGTCAGCGCCGCGAGATTGGTGCAAGCCAAGGCGGCAATCAATTTCCATCTGGATATGCGCGCTGCGCTGACGCCGGATCAGAAGCTGAAGCTGCAGGAAATGCGGAAGCAATTCTTCCAACATCGCTTTGGACCGGGCGGCCCTGGCGATGGCGCTGGCCCACAGTCAGGTCAATAAATAACTCAACAAAAAAAGAAAGGCCTGAGATCCGCATGTACCGCGGGCCTCAGGCTTTTTCTGCCGCTACCAACCGGGCGCTGCGCGATCGAAATCCGGCGGCATCGAGTGATTCGGATCACTGAAGTAAAAAATCATAGGGTCAACCAATAGATTCGATTAGACAACCAGTACATATGTCACTGGCCGTACCTCGCGGCTGCGGCGGAAAAAGAAATAAATCACGATGCTGACAACCGCAGCATAGGCGCACCACACCGAGGTGAACGCGTAGGACATGATCAGCATGACGATGATGAGGCCCACCATATTGAGCCATCCCAGAATCACCAGGTCCTTAAAGCCGGAAAAGAACAACGCGCCGCAAGTAGCGATGACATAGAGGACCGCCACGGGCTTGGTAGTGGTCA
>Ga0335075_10014367_pt1 | contig 11895 bp, 10 predicted proteins | sample Lox_Sample_24_FD_206723 | JGI IMG/M metagenome (GOLD analysis project Ga0335075, IMG submission 206723) | Soil microbial communities from Loxahatchee National Wildlife Refuge, Florida, United States - Lox_Sample_2.4 | ecosystem: Environmental > Terrestrial > Soil > Wetlands | place: USA... | reverse complement strand
CGCCGCCGCTGGCAACGCCGCTCGGCGAGGCGGTGGCGATGGTCGAAGGACTGCCGATCTCCCAGGAGGAGAGGCAGGGCATCCTCGCGGACAACGCGCGCCGCCTGTTCGGCCTGTGATGGACGGCCCCGCGCGGGTCCTGTTCACGACGGCGCCCGGGTGGGGTCACGTGCACCCGCTGGTGCCGCTCGCGCATGCCTTTCAGGAGCGCGGGAGCGACGTGCTGTGGGCGTGTGCGCAGAAGCTGCACACCGGCCTCGAACGCGCCGGCTTCCGCGCGGAGCCCGCCGGAATCGCGCTCGGCGACGGCCCGCCGCCGTTCGATCCGTCCAAGCTCGCCGAGCTGCCCGCGCGCGAGCGCTCGACCTACATCTTCAGCAGCGTGTTCGCGGGCGTGCTCGTGCCGCCGATGCTCGCCGACCTGATCCCTTTGATCGAGCGCTTCCAGCCGACGCTCGTCGTGCACGAGACGGCCGAGTTCGCGGCGGCGATTGCCGCCGCGGCCGCCGGCGTGCCCAGCGTCACCCACGCGCTCGGGCGGATCATGCCGGCGGCGCAGATGCAGGCCGTCGGCCAGCAGGTGGCGGGGCTGTGGGAGGAGCTGGGGCTCTCGCCTGCGCCGTACGCCGGCAGCTATGAGCACCTGTACCTGGACATCTGCCCGCTGAGCCTGCAGAGCGCCGAGACGCAGCACGTCGAGCGCATCCAGCCGCTGCGACCCGTCGCGTTCGCGAGCGCGGGCGAGGAGCGCCTGCCGGGCTGGCCCGCCGCCTACGCCGCGCGCCCGCTCGTGTACGTCACCTTCGGCACCACGATCGCCTCGCGCACCGCGCCGGTGGCGAGCGTCGTGGAGGCGGTCCGCGAGCTGCCGGTGCGCGTGATCGTCACCGTGGGGCCGGACGGCGACCCGGCGGGCCTGGGCGAGCAGCCCGGGAACGTGCGCGTCGCCCGCTACATCCCCCAGACGCAACTGCTCGGCGAGTGCGCCGTGGTGGTGTCGCACGCCGGGTCGGGCACGATGTTCGCCGGCCTCGCGCGCGGGGTGCCGCAGCTGTGCCTGCCGCAGGCCGCCGACCAGTTCCAGAACGCCGAGGCCTGCGCGCGCGCGGGAGCGGGCATCGCACTGGCGGCAGAGCAGGTCAGCGTGCAGGCGGTCGGTGCGGCGGTCGGCGAGCTGCTGGACTCCTCCACCGCACGCGAGGCGGCTGCGCGGATCGCGGCGGAGATAGCGCGCATGCCCGGCCCCGAGGAGGTCGCCGGCGAGCTGATCGCGCGCTTCGCCGGCCGGGCGCCCTAGCCGGCGACCGGCGCGCTGCTCTTGACCGGCGGCGCGTGCGTGTTGCGCGACGGGCCCGCGGCGCCGGGCGGAGGCCCGGGGAACGGCGAGGGCAGCGAGGGGTCCCACAGCACGTCGATGCCGTTCATGGTCTCGCGCGCCTCGTCGATCGTCATGCCCGAGTCCGCGTACAGGCCGTCGGCCTCCCAGCGAGACGGGTCCATGCTCACAGCCATCGGGTCGAGCGGCCGGTCGGTCGGCGGCTGCTGCGGCAGCGCCTTCGCCGCCTGGTTGAAGATCGCGAGCGCCGTCGCTTCGACGTTGCGAAGCTCGGTGCGCAGCTCCTCCAGCAGCGCGTCGTCGTCGGGGTAGTCCTTCACCAGGCCGATCAGCCCCTGGATCTGCACGGGCAGGCTCGGCGGGAACGAGGGGTCGAGCTGGCGCTTCTCGATCTCGTGCCATTCGCGGAACAGCCGGTGCATGTTGATGCTGATCCCCTGCATGCGGTCGATCAGGCCTTCCGCGCGCTTCATGAAGTCCAGGTCGGTGAGCTTGTTCTGCACGAACACCAGCACGCCGGCGACGTGGTTGAGGTAGAAGTCCCACGACAGCAGCCCCATCAGCACCCACGGGTTGCCGAACACCTCGTACGTGTCGCGATAGCGCGAGATCACGTGCTCGAACTGCTTCTGGTAGCGCTCGTTGTAGGCATCCACGCGCTCGCCGACGTCCTCGCCTTCCAGGTCGCGGATCGCCAGGTCGGAGGCGAACGTGTTGCTGTAGCCGATGAAGTCCGAGCCCGGCGAGTAGAACGGGTCGGCGAACGCCGCCGCCTCGCCCACCAGCGCCCAGCGGTCCTTGGAGAACGCCTGCTTGACGCCGTAGGCGAAGTCGCGCACGCGCAGGAAGTCCTCCACGTCCTCCAGGCGGTTCTCCACCGACGCCGCGAGCTGCGGCTCGTGCCGGCGCAGCCAGTCGAGCATCTTGTCGAACTCGTTGATCTCCTCAAAGGGGTGAAAGCGCGGGTCGGCGCACACGCCGATGCTGATCGGGCCCGTCGACAGCGGGATCAGCCACACCCAGTAGCCCTCGCCCATCAGGTGGTTGGTGCTGAAGCGGCGCACGCCGGCTTCGGGCATGCGCCCCATCCACTCGGCGTTCTCGCGGCCCCAGTCCTCGAGGTCGAGGCCGCCGGCGAGGCGGAACCAGGCCGAGTTGATGTGGTGCCCGCAGTCGGTCGCGAGGTCGAGTTTGCGCTTGATGATGCTCGCGCGCCCCGAGGCGTCGATCACCCAGCGCGCGGTCGTCGTGGACTCCGTGCCGAACTGCTCGAAGTCGATGCGGTGGGGGTCGCCGAGCGTCACCTCGCCCACGCGCGCGCCCTGCTGCACGTCCACGCCGAGCGCCCTCGCGCGCGCCGCCAGCTTGTTCTCGAACAGCCCGCGGTCCACCTGGTAGTTGTCGTGCGGGGGGTAGATGGGGGGGCCCAGCTCCACCCGCTGGGCGATGTCCGCGTTGGTCTCCGTCGGCGGGAAGTAGCGCAGGCCGCACTTGACGAGCTGTTCGGAGTCCAGGTGGTCCTTCATGCCGACCACGTCCGCGAAGTAGTGCGCACCGGAGGGGACCGTGGACTCGCCCACCTTGAACGCCGCCAGCGGCGCGGGGCCCTCGCGTTTCTCGAACACCACCACGCTCGTCTGCGGGCGCCGCTGCTTGAGCTGGATGGCCACGGTGAGACCCGCCAGCCCGCCTCCGAGGATCGCCACGTCGTATTGCTCGGCCGGCGGGCGTAGGGTGGCGACCTCGACGATGGAGTCGCCTCGCTCGGTGCTCACGGCTCCCATTCTCCTTTGATCCTGCCGGGGGCGTGACCGATGCTCCGGCGCACCGCCCCCCAGCGCTCGAACAGTGGCGGGCAATCCTATGTGATGCGTGTGGGCGATGCAACGCGCCCGCGCGCGTCGAGCGCGCTGCGAGGGGCGCCGGGCGGCGCGAGCCACGACCGCCGCCAGCGTGGCGCTCGCCGGAATTGCGGCGAGCGAGGACGATCAATACGATGCGCCCGTGGCGCAGCTCACGCTTGCGATCATCGAAGGGGGGGAAGCCGAGCGCGAGCTTGCGCTCACGGCTGTCTCGGTGATAGGCCGCGACCCCGCGGCGGACTTCGTCATCACCGACACCGACGTCTCCGGGCGTCATGCCACCGTCACCCCGCGCGGTGGCGGCTTCGCGATCGAGGACCTCGGCTCGACCAACGGCACCTTCGTCAACGGCCGGCGGATCTCCACCGCCCAGGAGCTGAGACCGGGCGACCGCGTGCAGCTCGGCGGCACCGTGCTGGAGGTCCGCGGCGAGCTGTCGCCCGCCCCCGCTGCGGCAGCCGACGTGCTGCCCGGGGTCCAGGTCACGCGCGTCAAGCAGATCCCCACGCTGCCGATGCTCGTCTTCCTCTCCGGCCAGCTGCAGGGCAACAGGATCCCCGCGGGGGCGCAGCTCGTCGTCGGGCGCGAGCTGGGCGCCGCCGACGTGATCCTCGACCGCGACGACGGCGTGTCGCGTCGCCACGCGGCCTTCTCGCCGGCCAGCGGCGGGCTCACCGTGCAGGACATGGGCTCGACCAACGGCACGCTCGTCAACGGCCAGCGGCTGTCCGGCACCACCGCGCTGCAGACCGGCGATCGCGTGCAGATCGGCGACACCGTCATCGAAGTCCAGCTTCCCGTCGACCGCGTGGTCGAGCCGGCGGCTGCGCCCGCCGCGCCGGCCGCCGGCGAGAGCCCGAACACGATCGAGGTCGTCGACCTCGTCAAGGAGTACGGCGGTCACCGTGCGGTCGACGGCGTCAACCTGCTCGTCAACCCTGGTGAAATCTACGGCTTCCTCGGCCCCAACGGCGCGGGCAAGTCCACGACCGTGCACATGCTCACCACCCTGCTGCCGCCCACGTCGGGAAGCGCGCGGATAGCCGGCCTGGACGTGCTCAAGGACGGCGCGCGCGTGCGCGAGACGATCGGCGTGGCGTTGCAGGCGGCCGCGCTGGACATGCACCTGAACGCGTGGGAGCACATGGAGATGCAGACCGCGCTGCACGGCATCAAGAAGGCGCAGCGACGCAAGATCGCCGAGGAGCTGCTCGAGCGCGTCGCCCTGACGGACGCCGCCGGGCGTCTCGTGGGCGGCTACTCCGGCGGCATGAAGCGGCGCCTGGACCTCGCCCTCGCGCTCGTGCACAGCCCGCGCGTGCTGTTCCTCGACGAGCCCACCACGGGCCTGGACCCGCAGAGTCGCACGGCGCTGTGGGAGGAGGTCGCGCGCCTGGTGAGGGAGGAGGGCATGACGGTCTTTCTCACCACCCAGTACCTGGAGGAGGCCGACGTGATGGCCGACCGCGTCGGCATCATCGACCACGGCGAGATGGTCGCCGAGGACACGCCCGCCGCGCTGAAGGCGGAGATCGGGCGCCCGACCGTCGAGGTGATCCCCGTCGAGCGCTCCGACTTCGCGCCCGCCAGCGAGGTGCTCAGGCGCTTCGGCGAGCTCGCCACCTCCGCCCACGGCGGCGTGGCCGCGCGCCTGCGCCCGGGGGTGGAAGACCTCGCCGACGTGATCCGCGCCCTGGACCAGGCCGCGATCAAGGTCACCAACGTGCAACTGCACGCGCCCACGCTGGACGACGTCTTCCTGATCAAGACCGGTCACTCGCTCGCGGGCGCCGCCGAGGACGAGCCCGAGGAGGGGCAGGAGGGGGTGCTCGAGCAGCTCAGCGCGGGCGCCGGCATGGGGGCGGCGGAGCTCGCGCAGTGAGCGCCTCCGCGCCCGCAGCTCCCGCGAGCGCCCCCCGCGCGCCGGCCGCGCGCGCACACGACAAGCCCTCGGTCGACCTGCAGGTGCGCACGCTCGCGCGCCGCTCGATCCGCCGCACGATCCGCCAGCCGGTGCTCGTCGTGCCGAGCGTGATCTTCCCGCTGTTCATGCTCGCGGTGCTGTCCTCCGCGGGCAAGCAGATCACGCACGTCAAAGGCTTCCCGACGCACTCCTACATCACGTTCATCATCTCGGCCACGCTGATCCAGGGCGCCGCGGGGGCGACCACGCTCGCGGGCAACGCGCTCGGCAACGACATCGAGACGGGCTTTCTGCGCCGCATCGCGCTCACGCCGGTGAAGGTGCCCGCGCTGATCGTCTCCCAGCTCGCGGGGGTCGCCGTGCTGGGCTTCGCGCAGTCGGTGCTCTACCTGCTCGTCGGGCTCGCCGGCGGCGCGAGCGTCAAGGCCGGCTTCGGCGGCGCGCTCGTCGTGCTCGCGCTAGCGCTGCTCACGATCCTCGCGTTCGGCGCGGTCGGGCTGCTGGCGGCGGTGCTCACCGGCTCCGCGCAGCAGGCCCAGGGCGTGTTCGTGATCGCGCTGGGGCTGCTGTTCATGTCCTCGATGATGATGCCGCGCAACCTGATCACCTCGAGCTGGTTCAAGGAAGTCGCGACCTACAACCCTATGTCCTACCTCGTGGAGGCGCCGCGCAGCCTGTTCATCACCGGCTGGAACGCGCAGGCGCTCGAGCTGGGCGCCGGCATCGCGGTCGGCGTGCTCGTGTTCTTCCTGTCGGTCTCGATCTCCAGCATGCGCAACAGGATCCTCGCGTGAGCGCGCGCTCGCTGGCGGTCGCGCGCGGCGTCGCCTACCAGTGCGCGCGCAAGCTCGTGCGCGTGCCGCCCAAGCTGCTGCCGTCGCTGCTGCTGCCGCTGTTCATGTTCGCCGCCTTCGGCGGCGCGCTCGGCGCCGTCGGCGGCACCAAGGGCTTCGGCTACTACAGCTACACGGCGTTCGTGTTCGTGTTCGTGATGTACATGGCGTCGGTGTTCGCAGCCGTGTTCACCACCTTCGACGTCGCCGCCGACTTCGAGAGCGGCTTCGGCAACCGCATGATGCTCGCCGCGCCGCGGCGCCTGGCGATCGTCGGCGGCTACGTCGCGATCGCGTTCTACCGCGGGGTCTTCAACATCGCCGTCGTGTTCGCCGTCGCGCTCGCCAGCGGCATGTCCGTGCACGGCAGCGCCCTCGACGTGCTCGCGCTGCTGGTGCTCGCGCTGCTGCTGAACACGATCACCACGCTGTACGGCACGGGCGTCGCGCTGCGCTTCCAGAGCACCGCCGCCGGCGTGCTCGTGCTGATCCCGACGTTCATGCTGTTCTTCCTCTCGCCGATCTTCATCCCGCGCCACCAGCTCAGCGGCTGGCTGCGCGACGCCGCCGACGTCAACCCGCTGACGCCCGTGCTCGAAGCCGGGCGCGGCTTCCTCGCCGACGACCCCGTGAAGGTGGTGCTCGCGTTCGTCGCGATCGCCGGGCTGCTGGCGCTGTTCACCGTGTGGGTGATCGGCGGCATGCGCAAGGCCGAGCGCGGGCCCTCCAGCTCCGCGCGGGGTCCACGTGCGCGTCGCCAGCGCGCCGCGTCCGCGCGCGCCGCCCGCTAGCCCCGCGCGCCGCCCGCTAGCTGCGCACGCCGTCGCGCACGTCGAACACGCCGCGTGTGGCCTGCGCGAAGCACGCGCGCATCGGCGCGAGCAGCCGCGCGTGCTCCTCCGAGCGGTCCCAGCGCTGGGAGGCGTCGAGGCTCCGCCACTCGCTGATCACCAGGAAGCGCTCGGGGTCCTCGGCCGACTGGCACAGCTGGTGGCTGATCAGCTCGGGCTCCTTCGCGACCCGCTCGCGCAGCTGCGCGTACGCCGCCTGCAGGTCGGCCTCGGCGCCCGGCTTCACGCGCACGTCGACGACCATCTTGACGCTCATCCCCGCCTCATCCCCGCACCGCCGCCGTCGTCCCCATGCTCCTCAGCTCCCCGCCACGAACTCCTGCAGCTTCTCCACGCTCTCCGCGGAGGCGAGCGTCGCCTCGGGGTGGATCTGGCGGATCAGCCCGCCCAGCACGCGCCCCGGACCCAGCTCCAGGAACGTGTCGCAGCCGGCGCCCACGAGCGTCTGCACTACCTCCACCCAGCGCACGGGGCTGACGATCTGCTCCAGCAGCGCCTCGCGCACCTCCGCGGCGGAGCGCAACGCCCTGGCCGAGTAGATCGCCACGAGCGGCGTCCGCGGGTCGGACAGGGACACCTCGTCCAGCGTCTGCGCCAGGCGCTCGTGCACGGGCACCATCAGCTCGCTGTGGAAGGCCGCGCCGACCTGCAGGCGGATCGCGCGCTTGGCTCCCGCCTCTTCGGCCAGCGCCAGCAGCGCCAGCACGCCCGCCTCCTCGCCCGAGACGACGATCTGCGTGGGCGAGTTGAGGTTCGCGACCCTCACCAGCCCGTCGGCGCTCGCCTGCTCGCACAGCCCTTCCAGCTGCTCCTGCGCCAGGCCGATGATCGCCGCCATCGCGCCGGGGCGCTCGGACTGGATCGCGGCCATCAGACGGCCGCGCTCGCACACCACGCGCATCCCGTCCTCGGCGCTGAGCGCGCCCGCGACCACCGCGGCTGTGTACTCGCCGAGGCTGTGCCCCGCCACGAAGTCAGGGCTCAGGCCAAGCTCCGCGGCCGCGTCCGCCACCGCCAGCCCGACCGCGAACAGCGCCGGCTGGGCCACGTCGGTGCGCGTCAGCTCCTCGATCGGACCCTCCAGGCACAGGCGCGCGACCGGCAGCCCGGAGGTCTCGTCCGCCAGCGTCAGGTAGCGCTCGAACAGCTGCGGGCGCTCCGCCGCCAGCTCGGCGCCCATCCCCACCTTCTGGGACCCCTGGCCGGGGAACACGAACGCCAGCGCCAACGCTACTCCTCGGCGGGCGGGTCCCAGGTATAGAACTCGCGCGCCTGCGCGTCCTTGGGCGAGCGCCACGTCTCGGGGTTGTACGGCTGGATGTAGGGGTCCAGCTTCTCGCTGATGTCCTTGAACAGGTCGTGGTCGCGCACCCTGTCGACGGTCTCGGCGAAGTCGTCGTCTTTCTCCACCAGATGGATGTAGATGTCGTCGAGCACGAACAGGCTGCGGTGCCTGACGCCCGTGATCTTGGGCAGCTCGGTCGCGTCGGACTCGGCGAAGATGCGCGCCACCTCCTCCTCGGAACCGGGCTTGATTCGTGCGACGATCGCGCCTCGCTTGATGATGGCTGCCTCCTCTCGGCTCGCTCGGCGCGGCGAAGCATAGGCGATCGTGGCCGGTAGAGTTCGCGCCGATCGCCATGTCCTCCGGCCGAATGCTCGTGATCGCCCGCAACCAGACGCGGCTGCTGCTCAGCAACCCTGGGGCGATCGTGCTGTTCCTGATCGTGCCGCTGCTGACGATGGTGATCATGCGCAGCACGCAGAAGTCGGCGCTGCTCGCGAGCGGCTACCACGACGTCAACGGCGCCGAACAGGCGGTGCCGGGCTTCACCGTGATGTTCGCGTTCTTCTGGCTTTTGTTCATCGGCCGCACGTTCTTCGCCGAGCACGGGTGGGGGACGTGGGAGCGCCTGCAGGCGATGGCCTCCACGCCGGAGGTGCTGCTCGGCAAGCTGCTGCCGGGGTTCGCGATCATCACCGGGCAGATGGTCGTGCTGTTCGCGATCGGCGACCTCGCGCTCGGGCTGAACTCGAAGGGCCCGCTGCTGGCGCTGGTGCTCGTCGCGCCGGTGCTCGCGGTCTGCGTGCTGACGTTGATGCTCGCCATCGTCTCCTTCTGTCAGACCTTGAGCGCGACGGACGCCGTCTCGAACCTGCTGATGCTGGTGTTCGCCGCGCTCGGCGGCGCGCTCACGCTGCAGACGCTGCTGCCGCAGTGGGCGCAGTCGATCTCGCCCGCGATCCCGAGCTACTGGGCGATGAAGGCCTCCACGGACGTGATCCTCAAGGGCGAAGGCGTGGGCGCCGTGATCGTCCCCGACGCTGCGCTGCTGGCGTTCTCGGCCGCGTTCACGCTGCTCGCGGTCGCGCGCTTCCGCCCGACGGACCGCAAATCGATCGCATGAGCACGCCCGCGGGCAGCCCGCGCGCAGCGCTCGGGGAAGCGCTGCGCGTGATCGCCGGCCCGGCGGCCGGCAGCGAGATCCCGCTCGGGCGCAACGTCGCGATCGGGCGCGCGGTGGACGGCCCCGGCAGCCTGCCCGCCGATGACGAGCTGTCGCGCAGCCACGCGCGGGTCGTGATGCTCTCGCCGGGGTCCTACGCGCTGGAGGACCTCGACTCGACCAACGGCACCTACCTCAACGGCTGGAAGATCCCCTCCTCGCAGCTGCTCAGCGACGGGGATCGCATCCAGGTCGGCGGCAGCGTGCTCGAGGTCTCGCTGCCGCAGGGCGCGCAGGCGACGGCCGTGCGCCGCCGCAGGCAGGTGATCCTCGCCGGCTCCGCCGACGCCGAGCAGCTGCGCACGCCCAAGGCGCAGGCGACGCTGTACGCCAGCGGCGTGCGCAAGTCCTACGGCACCCACGACGTGCTCAAAGGCGTCGACCTGGAGATCGAGCCCGGCGAGGTCGCCGGGCTGCTCGGCCACAACGGCGCCGGCAAGACGACGTTCGTCTCGTGCGTGGCGGGGCTGCGCAAGGCCGACTCGGGCACGGTGCTCGTCAACGGCGTGGACGCGCTCGCCGACCCGCTGAAGGCGCGCCGGCACCTCGGAATCGCGCCGCAGGACCTCGGCATCTACCCGACGCTCACGGTGCGGCGGAACCTCGAGCTGTTCGCCGAACTCGGCGGCCTGCGCGGGCGCGAGGCGGCGGCGAACGTCGAGGAGGTGGGCGAGGCGCTGAGCCTCACGCCGAAGTTCGACGCCGCCGCCGAAACGCTCTCCGGCGGCCAGCAGCGGCGCCTGCACACTGGCATGGCGATCGTCTACAAGCCCTCGCTGCTGATCCTCGACGAGCCGACCGTCGGCGCCGACATCCGCACCCGCCAGGAGATCCTGGACGTCGTGCGCAAGCTCGCCGACGAAGGGCACGCGATCTGCTACTCGACCCACTACCTGCCCGAGATAGAAGCGCTCGGGGCGTCCGTCGCGCTGCTGCAGGGCGGCGAGATCATCGCCCGCGGCTCGATCGCCGAGCTGGTGTCCAAGTTCTCCAAGCAGGCCGTCGAGCTGACGTTCGAGGGACCGGCCCCCGACATCGCCGTGCGCGGCGGCGAGGCCACGCGCGAGGGCTCGCGGCTGCGCATCAAGACCGACAACGCCGCCGAGACGGCCGCCGCGGCGCTGGGCCAGCTCGGCGCGCACGCGATCCGCCTGCGCAACGTCGAGCTGGTGCGCCCGAGCCTGGACGCGATCTACCTCACCCTCACCGAACAGCGCTACTCGGAGGGCGCGGGAGGGGAGAAGGATGCGGGCGGCGAGGACGCGCAGCCGGATCAGGCACCGGCCGCGGCCGGGCGCTCGCTGCTGCAGACTTCGGGGGTCGGCTTCAAGCGTCCGTAGGCCCGGCGCCGGCGCGCGGGCCGTCCGCGCCGCGCGCGAGCCGTCACAGGTCGTACTTGATGCTCTTCGCGACCTGGTCGCGCCACACCCGCGCGGGCACCGCGCGCAGCGCGGCGTTGCGCACGGCGACGACGGCGGGGTTCGACCACGAGAAGAGCTGCCCCCTGCGGCGGGAGGTCGACACGATGCCCTCGCAGCGGGGCTTGCGCGCGCGCTCGAAGGAGGCGAGCGCCGATCCCAGCATCCGCTGGTCGCGCAGCCCCTGCGTGAGCGACAGCTCCTTGGCGAGCACCACGGCGTCCTCCATCGAGATCCCCGCGCCCTGGCCGGCGAACGGCGTGGTCATGTGCGCGGCGTCGCCGATCACGAGCACGCGCCCGCGGTGCCACGTTCGCTCCGGGTCGCGGTCGTGCACGTCGGTGCGCAGGACGTCCGCGGGGTCGGTGGCCTCGACGAGCGCGCGGGCGACCTCGGGGAAGCCGCGCAGGTGCGCGAGCAGCAGCGGGCGCAGCTCCTCGGGCGCGTCGCGCCCGCCTTCGGGCTCGCCCTTCATCAGCCCCCAGTAGATCCTCTCGCCGCCGACCGGGAACATCACGAACTGCTTGCCCGCCCCCAGGAACGTGCGCGAGGTGTCCTGCGGCAGCGCCCCCGCGCCTATCTGCGCGACCGCGCGCCAGCTGGTGAAGCCGGAGTAGCGCGGCGGACGGTCGGGCTCGCCGTACACGTGCCGGCGCACCACCGACCTGCCCCCGTCTGCGCCGACCAGCAGGGCGCCGCGCTCGACGCTGCCGTCGGCGAACGTCGCGCTGACGCCGTCCTCGTCCTGCTCGACGCGCACGCACTCCGCGCCCATGCGCAGCGCCCCCTCGGGGATCGCGTCGAGCAGCGCACGCTGCACGTCCGAGCGCAGCAGGCTGATCGTCGGCGTGCCGTACTCGTCCGCGACCTCGCCCTGGGGGAAGCTGAACATCACGCGCCCGCGGATGTCGCAGATCTCCTGCGCGCGCAGCTCGGTGCCGGCGTCGACGATGCGCTCGCCGACACCCAGCTTCTGCAGCGCGCGCAGGGCGTTGCTCTGCACGCCCAGGCCGGCGCCCGCGCGCACCAGCTCGGACTGGCGCTCGAACACGCGCACCTCGATGCCGATGCGCGTGAGCGCGATCGCGGCCGTCGACCCCGCCGGTCCCGCACCGATTATCAGCGCCCGACGGTTGACGTCCGGGTCCGCGCCCGCCACGGGCG
>Ga0335075_10014366_pt1 | contig 11895 bp, 7 predicted proteins | sample Lox_Sample_24_FD_206723 | JGI IMG/M metagenome (GOLD analysis project Ga0335075, IMG submission 206723) | Soil microbial communities from Loxahatchee National Wildlife Refuge, Florida, United States - Lox_Sample_2.4 | ecosystem: Environmental > Terrestrial > Soil > Wetlands | place: USA: Florida... | reverse complement strand
AACCGCCTCCGTTGAAAGCGGTAAGCCAGACTGACGACGTGCTGCCCAGTTCAGCCTTAGAAAGAAGAGTGGCTATGATGGCAACGAAGCCTACAAGATGAAGGACTAGGATCATGAGCTCGAACTTTGGTAGGAAGTCGGGCGTGACGACATTGATAAATACATTAACAGCGATTACTGCCCACGTGAAGAGAGTGCCCTGCCATTGCTTTGAATCATAAGTCGGGTAATTGAGTGTAAGTAGGCCTTGAATCATGGTTCCTGCGAATAGCGACTCTATGGCTACAGTGGCTATCCAGGCCAGCATGGTAAGCCAGCCGATAATATAACTAGAGAATTTTCTGTAATTCAAGGGTGCAAGCATGTAGACCCAGTAATACTGGCCACAAGCGATTGGCATCATCGATACTAACTCTGATAGAACTGCATATATTGACCTAGGGAGAAGGTTAGCCTTGATGCCAAAGCCATCAGGCCGAGGGAAGAGATCTTTGAACATCTATCGAAACATTCTATTGTTGAGTAACTGGCCAAGAGTGGGAAGAGAATTAAGCTTCGTAAATTTTAGATCTTGAAATTACTGAGAAGCTCAAACCAGTCAAGGCGTAAAAGAGTAATTAAATTGGAACAGAGTAGGATTCCGTTCCCTCAGAATGTCCAGATCTCTCATCCGCCTAGCTAGACAAGGAAGGGCTCGAAACATACAGTGTAGACAGCCACGCAATGATGAATCCGTAGAGTAGGCCAGCAGGGCCCCCATTATTCAACCCTTGGGAAAATAAGGCAAGCACTGTCTCCCAAGTGATGAGCTCGCAAGTAGCAAATGCAAAAAGAGACCAAAAGCGGAATCGTCTTTTGAGACGCTGCCTCTTCCCAAGTAATCTAATCGCTTCGATATCTTGGGACAGCCCGTTGCCACTTTGTGCTTGTCCCATATTGGCAGGGTATTTCAAAGCTTTGATTGAGGCTAGCAGCTGGGTGACGGAACGGTCATGCCAGCAATGACTCTGGAGCGACTATAAAAGAGCCAGAGAAAAAAATATAAAAGCTTAAGGATAGGTTAAAGGACAGGAGAGAGGTAGCGAAGCGGGAGAGAACATTCGGTGGGGGAAGGTCAAGAGTGGAAGGCAAGGGAAAGGATGCTGCCACACACCTGGCGCCAAAGGTTGCTGTGATATTCTCGCTGTAGCTTGATCTGGTCCATGCGGGTAGGGAGTTCTACGCCACTTCATTTCGCCCTCTGAGCCTTGCCGGGAAGCTCCGCATAACGAAGCCCCCCCTTTACGAACCAAACTCCAATCCCACTTTTTTTTTTTTTCCTACGAGAAATCAACGAAGTCGCCTTACTACGAACTCATGGGCACAATGTGGTGGTGAAGCTGTTACTAAAGACCAAATCTAGCTATGTTCAGACGCCGCTGTCATGGGCTGTACTGTATGGGCCCTTGGCGGTAGTGAAGCTGCTGCTGGAGAAAGGAGCTAAGCCAGAGACCAAGGATGTCGTGTTTAGTCGGACGCCCGCTGTCATGGGCTGTATGGTATAGGCGCAAGGCTGTGGTAAAGCTGCTGCTGGAGAAAGGCGCTGAGCTGGAGACGAAAGATAATGAGTATGGTCAGACGCCCGCTGTAATGGGGCTGCATGGTATGGGCGCGAGGCAGTGGTGAAGCTGTTGCTAGAGAAACGCGCTAAGCTGGAGACCAAAGAAAATGAGTATGGTCGGATGCCGCTGTCATAGGCTGCACAGAATGCAAGGTGGTGGTGAAGCTGCTGCTGGAGAAAGGCGCTGAGAAACCCCAATAATCCATAATTACGGAATTTTCACATTAAATATCATATATATTTTTATTATAATAACCTTTGACAGAAGCAAAGATCCTTCTCAGTTATGTCTTCTTTTTAACCACGATACCACAATTTAATACCTATGCTTTACGAAAGGCGGGCGGCTTTGAAATCAGACCCACCTTCAGAACGGCAAAACTATAATTTAGAAAATGCACACATAACAACTGCAACGCTGATTAAATTTGCACAGAAAATTGTACACTAATCAATTAGGTTCTTCTCTAAAACTTTTATAACTGAAATGTTTAGTTGAAATTCAATATTCGAGTTGTTATATATTGCGCAAGTAGGAGAGTTTTTGGTGTTCTGAAAGTGGCCGGATTTCAATGCCCTCAGCCTTGTAGCTGATACGGGTGCGGGGAATAATAATGTGGCTGTGTCAATTGCACACATCGCGCCTCAGCTCGACGAGAATGGCAGAGTTACCCAGCAATCATTCTCATTTCATTCTCCCCATTCGAACCCACCACGACGAACCACTGCACACACTGACATGATAGCCACAACCCTACAAATCCGCTACAATCGAGACGGATTCTATATCCTGAATACACTGGACGTTTTGACGAGCCCAACCTTATCAATGTGGTTTCCTCGATGCTGTGTGTCCTCTAACTATCCTCCGAAGTTACTAAATTCGTCTTTTTGGCTTCGCTCCAGATCCACTCGACATTCCGGCTAATTGACGAGACTTTGCGATGCGTCTTATCAACGTAGAGACACTTAAGTTGGAGGAGTTCTTCGGCGATGCAATCCCCCCCTACGCTATATTGTCGCATACTTGGGGAAAGGACAAGGACGAAGTGTCTTTCTGGGATATCAAGAAGGGGAATATCGAGAAAGCCGGCAGTCGGCCGATCAAGCTCGAGGGGTGCTGCAGACAAGCTATGGAGGATGGACTTGGGTATGCTTGGATCGATACCTGTTGCATCGACAAGACCAACGGGGTAGAACTTGGCGAGGCCATCAACTCTATGTTTCAATGGTATAGGAATGCCTCTATTTGCTACGCCTATCTTTCTGATGTTCCTGTTGGCGACAATCCTCATGATTCCAGATCTAGATTCTTCTCAAGCCGTTGGTTCCAGAGAGGATGGACACTACAGGAGCTTTTAGCACCCCAAAGCCTGCGCTTCTATAATTCAGAGTGGTATTGCTTAGGAACCAAGAGCGAGATGTCCCTTATAGTCGAGAGGGTAACTGGTATACCTCGTCCACTCCTACTAGGTGTAGAAAAGTTACATGGTGCAAGCATTGCACAACGCATGTCCTGGGCTGCAAAAAGAGTCACAACGAGGAAGGAGGATATTGCGTATAGTCTTCTAGGAATTTTCGATGTGATGATGCCAATGATCTACGGTGAGGGCGACAGAGCCTTTGATCGGCTGCAGAAGAAAATCATAAAGAAATACAGGGACGATTCCATCTTGGCATGGGGCCTGTGCCGGACCCTGACAGAACCAACCACCAATAATTCCAATGACATGATATCTGTGGGAGTATTAGCAGCTGCTCCATCGGACTTCGCTAATTGCGGACATATCGTTTTGCGAGAGCACCACAACGAGTCTAGAAAAGCATTTACTATCGATGGTGGATGTCTCCAAGTGTGCCTGCCACTCTTTACAACTGAAACTGGTCAGACACTTGGCCTACTAAATTGTGGTCCAGAGCACAATACCGAACAAGTAGTAGGAATTCCCCTTACTATTGCTCCTACTGGTAGATCATTCAACGGGTTTATTCGACCAAAAGGGCGTTATTCAATCTTGCATCCTGACATTAGATCAGAAACTCCGATTAGGCCTATTGACATTCGGATAAAGCGTGACGAGGCACCCTCGGCAATTGGCTATCGAAACTGGTTATATATTGAACAATCTATTGAAACCAACTTAGAGCTGGTCGAGGTTGAACCCAAGATTCTTTGGCACAGAGATCGTGCCTTGATTGCAACGAGAAGCGATTCCAACGGTAATATTGTACAGCCAATATTAGCTCGATTCTGCCCTAAAGGCGAAGGATCTCCCGACTTCCTAGTGGTGTTCGAGTTCGAGACGCAGGGTTTGCAGGTGCGGCCTCAATGCCATATTATGATATCCTCCAAAGACACTACCTTAGTTGATCTAGCCCAGAAACTCATCTACATAAGGCATGAAGCACTTGGAAAGCAAAGTGCTAATAATGGCACAATTAGTATACATGTGACCGTGCAGCCAAAAATCTTTGATGAGCAGCCGATGTTTGCCGTTAGGTTAGCCAAAATACGTAGCTTACCAGACGATACTGTGAATGCGACCTTTGAGCTGCGACTATTAGATTTGAAGCTTGAATCGGTGAGTCAAGTCAAAGAAGAAGACGAAATTTGTCAAGGAGCAGAATCGCTTGGCCGACATAGAGAGGAGAAGATAGCCAGCTTAGAACATATGAAGGAACAATTAACAGTAGTAGATGAACAAATCAGAAAGCTAAGTGATGAGAGAAGGCTGCTAGTTAATGGACTGGATAAAAAGCTTCAAGAGATGGACAGGCTCACTATTGAGGAAAACTGGATCAAGCAGCGGCAAGACGAGCTGTCCAGACGGAGATTACGGATGCAAAGTCTTCTACAAAATGATTTGGATACAGCAAAAGCTCTAGAGAATGGGTACGAGCCAATCGTCAGGCTGCTGCTACTCACAACAGGCAACATCACGGTCAATGACGATCAGACGCCACTATCATGGGCCACTGCGAACGGCTATGAAGGCATTATTAGGCTGCTTCTCACAGCGGGCAAGGCAGAAGACAAAGACGGTCGGACGCCGCTAAGTCTTGCTGCTGCGGGAGGGCATGAAGCAGCTGTCCAGCTGCTTCTCAACAAGGGAGCTGACGTCGACTCAAATGATGATTGTAGTAGGACGCCGCTGTCTTATGCTGCAGAGAATGGGCATGAGGCAGTAGTGAAGCTGCTGCTAGAGAAAGGCGCAAAGCTAGAGACCAAGGATGTTGGTGGTCGGACGCCGCTGTTATATGCTGCAGGTGAGGGACACGAGGCGGTGGTGAAGCTGCTGCTTGAGAAAGGCGCTAAGCTGGAGACCAAAGACAAGGATTACGGTCGGACCTCGCTGTTATGGGCTGCACAGAATGGGCGAGAGGCGGTGGTGAAGCTTCTGTTAGAGAAAGGCGCTGAGTTGGAGACCAAGGATAATCATGGTCGGACGTCAGTGTCATTGGCTAAAGAGAAGGGGCCGGAGGCGGTGGTGAAGCTGCTAGAGAAAGGCATACAGGATAAACAAGGAGGGGGACGAAGGAACAGTAATACTGGAAGATTTTCGATCTCCAGCATTAGAAGAAGAAGTCCTCATCTCATGAAGCTTAAGGGCCATGATAATTGGGTCCTGGCCGTCGCCTTCTCCTCAGACAGCAGGCTGGTCGCGTCCGCGTCGCGCGATTGTACTGTCAGGTTGTGGTACACGGACACGGGTAAGCACAGTATGACATTTAACGGCCACTCTAGTTGTGTTCAGGCCGTCGCTTTCTCGCCGGACAACAAGCTAGTTGCGTCTGCATCGTTCGACCATACCGTTAGGCTTTGGAATCTGGCCACAGGTCAGGCCTTCAGGACGTTTACGGGTCATAAGGATTCGGTTTACGCCGTCGACTTCTCGCCGGACGGCAAGTTAGTTGCGTCTTCGTCTAAAGACTGCACCGTCATGCTGTGGAATCCAGCCACGGGTCACAACCACTGGGAGCTTGTGGGGCACACTAAGCCGGTATGGGCCGTCGCCTTCTCGCCGGACGGCAAGCTGGTCGCGTCTGCGTCAGAAGACTGCACCGTCAGGCTTTGGGATGTGGCCTTAGGTGATGTCCTCGGGACGCCTATGCGCCATGGTGATTTGGTTCGGGCTGTCGCCTTCTCGCCAGACGGCAAGCTGATCGCGTCTGCGTCTCAAGACTGCGCCGTCAGGCTTTGGAATTCGGCCACATGTCAGGCTCTCAGGACGCGGACGCCTATGCGCCACGTTGATATGGTTCATGCTGTCGCCTTCTCGCCAGACGGCAAGCTAGTCGCGTCGGCTTCGGCCGACCTTACCGTCAGACTATGGGACCCGGCCACGGGTGAGAGCCGCGGAATACTTGACGGCCACAAGAAACCGGTTCAGGCCGTCGCATTCTCGCCGGACGGCGAGTTAGTCGCGTCCTCGTCAAATGACTGCACTGTCAGGCTCTGGGATCCGGCCGCGGCTTAGAGGTAGAGAAAGAACACTAATTCTTCCTCCATACCCATCTCCATTCCACTATATATGTTTACTTTAGGGCCTGTGTCTTTGTAAGTTAATGTTGTAATGTAGTATGATAAGCCAAACTCACGACCGGCCGGCAGACGCCACTTCAACATACACAATTGGTACCCCATGTGATGGCTCTCAATCACAAACACAGAAGTACAGGACGTTGTCCTCTGTGAAGAACGAGAAGGATAATCCAGTCATTTCTAAGAAGACGCGGAAGTCGAAGAAGGTCCTATTGACGAAAGAGCAGAAGGAGGAGAGGTGACAGAATCTTCTTGAGAGAAATCGTCGGGCAGCAAACAAACATGGGCAGTACAAAAAGGAGCGGATCTTGTATGGACACAATCCACCAAAGCTTTCGGAAATCACATCGACTGTGTCTAATAGGCCTCTTCTTGCCTGTCTGCAACTCGGATAACAGAACTACTTGATAATTATGATAGTCACAAATCCCAGTGAATCAATTAGATAGGGGACTGCGCCGTGCAAAATTATCTTACCGTGCTAGTCAAGGTACGCGCCGTCATTGACAACCTAGGCTCAAATAGTACCTTCCATTAGCCCCAATTCCAAAATAATCCCTTAGAATCCAGATAGATGCGGGGGAAATCCTCAACAAATGTCCTTGGTAGACAATCTAGAGATCACAGCCCAGTCCTTGTGGTTTATTCCCTAAGAATGACAAACCCTTTTTTTTTTTTTTTTTAGCTACACTATTTACAGATATATATACGTATGTAGGAAGGCAAAGTTATGATCGATATTCTCCGTATGATAAGCAACGGTTTTGTAAATTAGTCAGAACATTACAACGCGTTCAAACTAGCTCAACTGATTGCGTCTAACTCTGCTTGTACGCGCTCTAGCACTCCCTTCTCTTTTAGGTAGGCATTGACTATTTTGTACAATTCAAATAATTCGACTAAATGTGCACTCTGTGTCTTAGTTGGGGGTGGAGATTTGTGTGCTTAACGCGTCTGCCATTACAGTCGCTGCCAGGAGCCATTGGCTCGTACGATCAAACAGGGATTTATAATATCTAAGTAAAGTTTATGTTGTGTGCAATTTTAGTGTTTTTCTGCTCTAATCGTTATGTAACTTAATATAATTATATTTATGCAATTTTTTATAACTTGATATGTAACCAGGTCTACTCCAAATGCACCGCCCTTTTGAGATATTTTTGTATTGCTGATTGCTCGCCCGGAAACGCCGCCAGATGGACAAAAATGCTCACAACACGACTCTACCGAATCCAAGCAATGCAGTACTTAGGATGTTGTCGTAAAGTCCTCCTTCCTAATGCCACTCCGGTCACACATGCCCCTGAAGATTCCTCCTTTCTCATATAGCGCCAATGGGGCATCCAGCTCCACAATCTTGCCCTGGTCCATGACGCAAATGCGGTCGTAGTTGATGATTGTTCTCAATCTATGCGCGATGCATAGTAACGTCTTTCCCTTGAACCCGGTCGCGATAGTGCGCTGGATCTTGTCATCCGTCTCCATGTCTACGCTCGAGGTCGCTTCATCACAGACGATGATCTGTGAATTGCGGACGAGCGCTCTTGCCAATGCCATGAGCTGTCTCTGGCCAAGTGAGAAGTTTAGTCCTTCCTCCTCCACAACACCATCAAGATGGATCCTGCCAGGCGACTTGTCGTCCAGATTTGCTTCGTCAGATACCAGATCGGCCTGACGTAGGGCCGACCACAGCTCCAAGTCTGAGTGCTCATGAAAAGGATCTAGATTGCTTCGAATAGTCCCTCGGAAGAGAGTGGGATCTTGGGGAATGATGGCTAGACGTGATCGGAGATCGGCAAGACCAATCTTGCTAATATTCAAACCGTCTATAGTGATCGAGCCACCAGAAATCTCGACAAGACGAAAGAGTGTAGACATAATACTTGACTTCCCCGCGCCAGTGCGGCCGACGATTCCAATGCGTTCACCGCCTTGGACATGCATTGACAAACCCTGAAGGACAAGGGGTAATCCTTCCCGGTACCGCATTTGTACATTATCAAAGATGATCTCGCCTTTTTCAGGCCATGATTTGGCAACTTCGATTGTGTGTAGTGGCGCCTCTTCATCTAGCTCGGTTCCGTAATAGTGAAGTCGCTCCGTCGCGTTCATACCATTCTCCACTTCGGCAAGTTGTCTGACGGTAAATTGAATCATTTGCACAATCGACAAGATGTAACTCAATACCAAACCGGAGATTGAGGGCGAAACATTGAAACGAGCAGTGACGACCAAGATACCAGTAGTAAAGACCAATAAGTTACCAATGATGTCGAGTCTCACAGAAAGCCAGCGTTGGTTGGAGTAAGTGAGGAAGTATGCGCTATCCATCTCATCGATTGACTTTCGAAGATCGACAATGAAGCGATCTTGAAGGCCATATGCTCGGATGCAAGCTGTCCCAGAAAGACCTTCGCTGAACTTCGCGAAGACAGTGGACCGTAGCACGGCTTCGAACCGCTTCATCTCCCGAGCTGATGCGCGATAATATCCAGCGGAGAAAACAAACAAACAGAGTAATGGGACAAGTGCGATAGCAAACTAAAAAGTGTCAGTCTGGTAAACATAATGCTGACTTGGAAAACCTTACATAGTAGAAGTAGGATATAATCAAGATGAAAACGGCGCTGATCATGGCCAGAGTCAAGAAGTACATTCGAATTGCATCCGTCAAATTGTTATCCATTGTATCGACGTCTCGGGAGAAGCGATTCGTAATCCGACCTAGAGGTGTAGTATCGAAGAAGGACATAGGCGCTCGGAGCACCCGTGTGATGGCTTGCTTGAGCATGAACTTGCTAGCAGTTGTGCCGAAAATTGTTAGGGAGAGCGAAAAGAGGAATATAAGAAGTGCTTGACAGGCACCCAGGCCCGCGTATACACCTATATATGTCCCAGTCGTATAACCAAATTTGTTCGATGTCCAATATGAAAGCCAAAGACTCGTCGTTATATTGGCCCCCTGTGACAGCAATAGTAGTCCGAGAACGATGAAGATGTTGAAGATACTGCCCGATGCCCGGATATACGATCCATATACAGACCAGGGCACGCTCTTCACAGCTCGCTCTTCAGCTTGCATTAATCCGGGAATCTTGCTCTTTTTTTTTGCATCCTTCTTTTCTTCTTCGATCTCATCGACTTCTTCCTTTCCTTTCTCCTCTTCAACAGCTGTGGTCGTCATCATCTGCTGGAATCCGTTATTTTCGGCCATTAGATTGTTGAAAGTATCGATTGCTTGGATTTTCCCGTCTTCCAACCAGATGATCCTATCACAGCGGTTTAAAACCCAGAGCTGATGCGTGGCTAGAATCCTACACTTATCCTTAAGAAGCCCACTGATAGCATTATCAAAAATGTGGCGTCCAACATGTGCATCAACAGCGCTCAATGGATCATCCATCAGAATGATATCAGCATCGAAATATATCGCCCTTGCAATATTCAACCGCTGCTTCTGCCCTCCCGAGACTGTAATACCTCTCTCACCTATCTCGGTCATATCGCCGTTTGGTAACATATCGAGATCAGGTTGTAATGCACATGCGTCGATGACCTTCTTATACCAGGCACGATCCATCTCCTTGCCGAAAAGGATGTTTTCTTTCACAGAGGTATTCTGAATCCAGGCATATTGAGGACAGAATGCACGGTCTGCCGATAATATAACTTCACCAGCAGTTTTTCGCATATCGCCAGCCAAGGCTGCCAGAAGAGAACTTTTGCCAGATCCCACACTACCAATTACTGCAACCAATTCATTACGACCAATGGTAAAGTTCATATCTTGAAGTTTAAATGGCTCGCGGGCCTCGGTGGATGTGCTAGCTGTTTCAGGCGTTGTTTCTCCAGAGGTACGATCAGACGCTTCTAGAGCTTTCTCGTCTTTCACACCAAGCTTCTTTGCTTTCTTGTCTTGCTTGATCTGCTGCTTGCTTTGGATCTTGTCTGGGCCGCCTTTGAGGTGCTCTGAGTCTTGTGTTACAGTGCGTTCCCAGGTGAAGCTAGCGTCGTGCATCTCCACGGCATTATCTCCATCAGGATCCCAGATAGCCGTCTCTTCCTGATCTTCGCACAGCAGATATTCTTGGATCCGCTTCACCGAAGACCATGCATCAACAACTTGACCAATGACCAATGGTAACAAGTTGAGAGGCATACGCAGGGAGTTGAAAAGCGCAAGGGAAGAAAAAACGTTTGCGGGATTCAGACCGTGATCAGTAAGGGAATAACAGATGAAAGATAACATCGAAGCGAAAATTGGGAGAGACATTGAGACTGCGTTGATGCCGTTTCGGATAGCGAGCAAGACCTGAATTGCATGGATCTCGCGTTTCCGAATATCACCAAGTCGGTCGAGGAAAGCCATCTCCCAGCCGAAGTACTTGACAAATCGTACCGCCTGAAGGATTTCCTGAGTCAGACTGACACGCTGATCAGTGATTTTGTTGATGGCCCTTCTCTTACGGAACAAGATCTTTACGGCCTTCGTAAGGACAGGTAAGCCAATGACAAGTAGTCCAAAGCCAGCAAGAGCGCTATAGGTTAGATTGATCAGAAGTACAACTAGTGTGATCATACATCCGATCGGCGCGGTCCATATGAGATGAAACATGCCAGAGGCTTGATCGACACGGTAGGTATCAACAGACATTAGGTTCACTACTCGTCCATTGCCCCACCCACTGCCATCTCCAGCTACACCAGGTTTGTTATCAGGTGGGCCTCCGCCCTTCTTTTTATTTTTCTTAGCCTGTTTTTCGTCCTTTGCTTCCTGAGCAAGAACTGCCCCAGATTTTGGACCTTCTTCAAGTGCTCGTCCTCCTGCTTTGGCACGTCCTGATATTCTCATAGCCTTTTCGAATATCAGTGATATCAAAACAGCCCGGGACTCTCCGCCAACCATCATCCCACGATATATGAAATGGTTGGTGCCAAGACTTTGTAGCATCTGCATAATAGTAACCCCAAAGACAAAGCCCAGACCTATCCCAATTTGCGGAGGCTCGCCGCCACTCATCGCAGCGGAGTAGGCATTATCGGCGAACTGAATTAGATAACGGAGTGTGAAAGGCGACATGACTTGGAATATGTTGGCGAACAGTTGACAAATGCCTCCAAACCAAAACTCGGCCTTGAAAGTTTCGTGTATAGCCCATATTAATGGCTGTCGGTCTCCCCGTGCAACCCGCTTTTGAAAAGATGTTCGCAATCGATCGGTCAAAAGATCCGCCCTCCTATTAGGGTTAACAAGCCAGATATCGTTTTGCTCGAGTTGGCGTTTGTAGCCCGTCTGTAGCAGTCAGTATTATGCCATACTTCAAGCTAGGGAGAGTAATATCATACCGTCATCAGTGGGGCCATCCATTGAAAATACATGAGACTGAGGAAATTCGCCGTGTATTCTCTCGAGACTTGCCTCACTTTGGGCACTGGTGGTGGAGCACCCCATTTCAAAGGGTTTAGATTTTTGTACCATGGTTTCTGCTTGGCCTCAGCTGAGGATTCCGTCACACCAGACACCACACTTGTAGTTGTCGCGTTGGACTTCGAATGTTCCAGCTGCGGTTGTGTCTTCACGATACTTTCCAACGTCGTCTCCTTCGAATCGCTAGGATCCACTTCGACCGACAGTTGTTCGGCTCGGTTTGTGCTATTCACTTCGCCAATTGGGTCGGTAGTTTTGTATCCCTTCTCTTCCAACATTATGCTGGTCTTGTCAGCCTGACCCTGGTTGCTTACTGCTCATGTA
>Ga0335075_10014365_pt1 | contig 11895 bp, 9 predicted proteins | sample Lox_Sample_24_FD_206723 | JGI IMG/M metagenome (GOLD analysis project Ga0335075, IMG submission 206723) | Soil microbial communities from Loxahatchee National Wildlife Refuge, Florida, United States - Lox_Sample_2.4 | ecosystem: Environmental > Terrestrial > Soil > Wetlands | place: USA: Florida... | reverse complement strand
CTCGATCTCGATTGGTTCAGCGCAGTTCGGCCAGCCTGGCCCGCAATTTCTTGGTTGCGCGGAAGAGGGTGTTCTTGGCTGTCTCCTCCGTCGTGTTCAGCATTTCTCCGATGGTGCGCAGGCGGAGCCCCTGATAATGCTTGAGCTCGAAGACGATGCGCTCGCGGGGCGTCAGCGCGTCGAGAGCCATGAGGATGCGCTGGCCCAGAAATTTGCGCTCCAGCTCGCGCGCCGGGTTCGCGCCGGCACGGTCGTCGGTGACGTTGGTGAGCAGATCCATCTCCTCGCCGGAGGAGTCGATCACCACCGCCTGGTCCTCGCGGCGGGCCTTGCGGCGGCGCAGATGGTCGAGGCACAGATTGGTGACGATCCGATAGATCCACGTATAAAACGAGCACTCAAAGCGGAAGTTGCCCAGGTAGCGCCAGGCCTTCAGAAACGCTTCCTGCTGAATGTCCTGAGCATCCTGTTCCGAGCCGGTCAGGTGCATGGCCAGCCGCAACACCGCCTGATCATATTGACGCACCAGCGCGTCAAAGGCTGTCCGCGATCCCCCCTGGGCTTCGCGAATCAGATCGGTCTCTTCAAGGTTTTCCCGGACGGGACCGGACATACGGGAGGATTGTAGTCGAGGCTTACCGGGGGAAAGGAATCGAAGCGCATCAGCAGGCATAGGGACTCCTGTTGCGTGGGAGTGCGTTTCTGGCAAATACATAGACGGATCAAACTGCAATTTGTGAGCGAACAGGGGTTGGGTACGGGTTACAGGTGACGGGTTGCCAGCCGGCGGAAGCGCGACTCGAGGGGTGCATGAGGGCCGTTCCGCTAAACTCGCTGTATGTTGCGGGAAAGTGGAAGCTTGTTTTCGGCCGAGGCTGCCGGCGGAGCGTGGATTACCGCGTATTGCGACGGCGGGTCGCGCGGCAATCCCGGCCCGGCGGGCTTTGGAGTCTATGTTGAGGGTGCGGACGGCCAGAAACTGGCGGAGCTCAGCGAATATCTGGGGCGGACGACGAACAACGTGGCCGAGTATTCCGCGCTGCTGGCGGCGCTGGATTTCGCGCTGGGCAACGGCCACCCCCGGCTGAGGGTGATTGCCGACTCCGAGCTGATGGTGAAGCAGATGCAGGGACGCTATAAGGTCAACAGCGCCGACCTGCGTCCGCTCTACGAGGAGGCGAAGCGCAGAGCCGCGCGGCTCGAGGGCTTCCGCATCGAGCATGTGCTGCGGGGCAAGAATCAGCGTGCGGACCGGCTGGCGAATCAGGCCATGGATCGGGGGACAGGGCGCTCGGGGACTGGCCGTCCAGGCAGCCAGAACGATGGAGCCGGACCGAGGTGGGAGCCCCGCCCCAGTGAGCCGCCGAAGATGGCGAAGGGATACGTCAAGGGCGGAGTGGTGCATCTGATCGAGGGCGAGCTGCCGGAGGGAGCGTTCGTGCGGGTCCTCCTGGACCGGCAGTAGCGCCGATGCTGCATCCGCAGCCGCTGGAGAGGAGCGCAGCATGACGTCCCCGCAGGTGCGGCCGGCGCGGATCGAGGACTTGCCGCGGCTGACCGAGATCTACAACCACTACGTCGTCCATTCGCCGGCTACCTTCGACCTGGAGCCGAAGACGCTCGAGCAGCGTGCGGAGTGGTTCGCGCAGTTCGCGGAAACGGGGCGATACCGGCTCATGGTGGCTGAGGCGGAGGGAAAGGTGCTGGGCTATGCGGGGTCGACGCGCTTCCGGGTGAAGCCCGGATATGACACCACCGTGGAAACGAGCATCTACTGTGCCCCGGGGTCTGTGGGGCGCGGCCTGGGAGCTCAGCTCTACGCCGGGCTCTTCGAGGCTCTTGCCGCGGAAGACATTCACCGCTTTGTGGCCGGGTTTGTGCCGCCCAATCCGGCCTCGGCGGCGTTGCATGCGCGATTCGGCTTCAAACCGGTCGGCACCTTCACCGAGCAGGGATTCAAATTCGGGCGCTACTGGGACGTCTGCTGGATGGAGCGCCCGCCGATTCAGGCCGCCTCTGCCAGATAGACGCCGTACCAGCGGCGATCGTCGGTCCACTCGCGCCGCGGAGCGAAGCCGGAGCGTGTGAGCAGGGCCGAGAGCGAGTCGCGCGTGAATTTGTAACTGTTCTCGGTATGAATGCTCTCGCCGCGGCAGAAGCTCACCTCCAGATCGAGCGCGGGAATCATCACTTCCTGCGCCACCAGGCTTTCCAGGTGCATCTCGATGCGGCATTCGCGATCGTTCCAGACCGCGCGATGGCGGAAGAGCCGAGGGCGGAAGTTCGCGCCCAGTTCGGCATTGATGCGGACGAGCATGTTGCGGTTGAACTCCGCAGTCACGCCGGCCCCGTCGTTGTAGGCGCGCACCAGGGTGGTGCGTTCTTTCACGTGGTCGGCGCCGAGCAGCAGCAGGTCGCTGGGATCGAGGCGCTTGCGCAGCCGGCTCAGCAGCGCCGCGGCAGCCGGGGGCTCGAAGTTGCCGATGCTGGAGCCGATGTAGAGGACGAGACGGCGCGAGCCGGTCGCGGGCAGGACATCGAGGCTGCGCGCATAATTCGCGACAATCGGCTCGACGGTGACCTGCGGAAACTGCTCGACGATCCGGCGGCGGGCGTGCCCGAGCGCCGACGCAGAAATATCGATGGGATAGTAGTGGACGCGGTGCTGGCGGCGGGCAGCAGCGGCGAGCAGCAGGCCGGTCTTGGTGGCCGTGCCCGCTCCCAGCTCCAGAATGCTCAACGAGTCCCCGGCGGCAGCCAGGATGTCATCGGCATGGGCCGCGAAGAGGTCCCGCTCGGTGCGGGTCAGGTAGTACTCGGGCAGCTCGGTGATGGCCTCGAAGAGCTCGGAGCCGCGCTCATCGTAAAAGATCCAGGGAGGAAGGGTCTTGGCGCGCGCAGTCAGGCCGCGATAGACATCCAGGCCCAGGGGCGTAGAGACAGCTTCAGGCAAACGTGGGAGGGTGGAAATGGCATGCATGGGATGGGACGCGCCTCCGCTTGCTAACGTTCGGCCAGACGAACACCGGAAAATTGCCAGCGGGTCGCGGGCGGGAAGAAGTTACGGTAGCTGGCGCGAATGTGGGAGGCAGGAGTAGCCACCGAACCGCCGCGCAGCACCATCTGGTTGCACATGAACTTGCCGTTGTACTCGCCGAGGGCGCCGGGGAGGGGTGCAAATCCTGGGTACGGAAGATATGCGCTGGCGGTCCACTCCCAGACGTCGCCGAAAAGCTGTTCCAACTGTGATGCATTTGCGCCAGGCGCTGGATGAAGATTTTCAGTTTCCAGCAGATTTCCACTCGGTTTTCCGGCACCGGCCGCAGCGATCTCCCACTCAGCCTCTGCGGGCAGCCGATGGCCGGCCCAGCGGGCATAAGCGTCCGCCTCGAAGTAGCTGATGTGGCAGACGGGGCTCGACCCAAGCCCCTCTAGTGGGGTAAACCCATGCAGAGTAAAGACTTGCCACCCTCCGGAGCCGGCTTCGCGGCGCCAGTAGAGGGGTGCGTCCCAGCCTTCGCTCTTCACTGTGGCCCACCCCTCGCTGAGCCACAGCTCAGGGCGAGAGTAGCCTCCGTCCTCTATGAAATCCAGATATTCGGAGCATGAAACGGGGCGGGCGGCGAGGCGAAAGGGTTCCAGGAAGACCTTGTGGCGCGGGGTCTCGTTGTCGAAACAGAAGGAGGAGCCGTCATGGCCGATTTCGACAAGGCCGCCGGGAAAATCGACCCAACAGGACGGGATGGCCGGAGTGTCTTCCGCAAAGGATCCCGGCACGTACGCCGGATGCAGCGGATTCGACCAGAACGCATGCTTGATGTCGGTGAGGAGCAGCTCCTGGTGCTGCTGCTCGTGATTCAGGCCGAGGATGACGCGATCGCGGGCATCGCCGGGAATATCTCCCGCCAGGAACTCGTCGACGAGGGCATCGACCGCCTGGCGGTAGGCGAGGATCTCTGCGGCTGAGGGCCGCGAGAACGAGGCACGCAGCTTCTTCTCCGGCTGCGCCGACACGGCGTTGTAGTAGCTGTTGAAGAGCCAGACGAAGTCGGGATGGAAGGGCCGGTAGCCGCGAACGAACTCGCGGAGAATGAAGGTCTCGAAAAACCAGGTGGTGTGCGCCAGGTGCCATTTGGCGGGGCTCGCGTCGGCACACGACTGGACCATCATGTCTTCAGGCGTCAGCGGCGCCGAGAGCTGCAGGCTCCGGCGGCGCACCGTCGCGTACGTTTCAGCCAATGCCGTCGTGGTGAGTACGCTCATGGAGCTCATCCTCCCGGCTCTTGCCGAAGATTGCGTCCGTCCGAATGCGAGAGAGCGGCGCAGGGCGAACGTTGCCCGTCAGAGTAGCACTCTCGCAAAGGGACATGAGAGAGGATGCCGGAAATTCACCAGCGGTTCACTTTTTCCTCTGTGGAACAGATCGGCGCAAGGGTTTTCCGAGGATTTCCTCGACGTCCCGCACCTTCCCTTCGAGCCGTTCGGTGGCGCCGCGGCGTTCGTCGATCACGATGCTGGTGAGGACGCGGGGAGCCAGTTCGAGCACGCGGCGATGGCAGCGCAGAATCACCTCCATCACCCGGTCAGGATCGCCCTCGATGGTCGTCTGCATCGCGCCCAGCTGGTAGGGCAGCCCCGATTCATCGACAATCTTCAGCGCTTCAGCCACCAGCGCCTTTACGCCGCCGGGCACGTCCATGGGAACGACAGAAAAACTGGCCAGCATGAACACCCCCCTTTCCATTTTAGAAAGACCGCGCGGGCGGGCGTTGCCGGAGAACCTTAGGTTCCGCGCGTCTTTGCATGCAGGGGCTGCGTCTATCTGGGAGAATTGAGGCATCGGCGGAATCCGCGCGCCGGATGCGCGCAGCCAGGATCGTCATCATGAAATCAAGCGCTCTTCGTCGTGCGGGGCTTGCGCTCTGCGTGTTGCTTACCCCGCTCCTGGCAGTTCCCGCAGTGCGGGCGCAGGAGAGTCCTCCGCCCCAGCAGGAGGGACCGGGCGGCGGGCGCGGCATGGGCATGTTCATGGGCGGCAACGGCGTGCACGGCACGGTGACCGCGATCTCCGGCAATGAGATTACGGTGAAGGACGAGGAGGGCCAGGTTTACAAGATTGAAACCGGCCCGAACACCCATTTCCGCAAGGACCGTCAGGAAGCAAAGCTCGCCGATCTGCATCCCGGCGACACGGTTGTGGCCATGGGCAACATGGACGATCAGGCCAAAACCCTGGGCGCGATGTTCGTCATCGTGCTCGACCCGCAGCAGGCGCAGAGGATGGAACAAATGCGCGCGTCCTTCGGCAAGACGTGGACCGCCGGCCGCGTGACCGCCATCAAAGACCTTACCCTGACCGTGGAGCGGCCCGACAAACTGACCCAGACGATCACGGTGAATGAGAACACCGAATTTCTCAAGCGTGGACCCGGAGGCCCGCAGGACATCGCGTTCCCCGACATCAAAGTGGGCGATCGGGTGACGGCGCGCGGAGCCGTGCAAAGCGACACGTTCGTGGCTACCGATTTGACCGTAATGGAGCCAGGCGAGCGCGGCCAGGGACGCTTCGGCGGGCAGCCAGGCCAGGGTGGACCCGGCGCCACGCAACCTCAACCGCTTCCCGGCCAGCCGCAGAACTGAGTCCCATGAACCTCGGCACCAGGCACGCAGCACTCTTCGTCTCCCTGCTCTGGGTGGGCCCCCTGGCATTCGCGCAAACGGCAGCACCGCCATCCGTGGCGGCGACGCCTGTCGTTGCAGGAGGAACCATCCATGGGGTGGTGAAAGCGGGGAATGTCCCACTGCCGGGCGTCAGCGTGACGGCGGAAAACACGCTCACCGGGAAGAAATACAGCACGACCACGGACATCACCGGCAGCTACACGCTGACCATTCCTCAGAACGGCCGCTACGTGCTGCGGACGGAGCTGACGGCCTTCGCGCCGGTCACAAAGGAAGCGCTGCTGAACGCGACGGCCCAGGCGCAGTCGGTGGACTTTTCGCTGGAGCTGGCCTCGCGGGCAGAGCAGCAGCAAGCGCGTGAAGAGGCAGGTGCGCGGCAATACGGCGGCGCGAGCGGCTCGCAGAGCCTGAGCCTGCTGGGCTCGGCATCGGATCTGATCCAGGCGGGAGGCAGCGGCGGCCAGGCCGGCGCGGAATTGCCCTCGCTGGCCGGAAACTCCGACTTCTCTTCGGACGAATCGGTTGCGGTCAACGGGCAAACCGGTACGACGAATCCCTTTGCCGGTATGGACTTCAGCCAGATGCGGGAAAACGCCGAACTGAACCAGTCCCTGAACGGCGGCGGACCAGGCGGCGGTGGTCCTGGAGGTGGTGGCGGTGGCTTTCGTGGAGGAGGTGGCGGCGGTGGCGGCTTTCGCGGGGGCGGTGGCGGCGGGTTTCGCGGCGGCGGGAACTTCCGCAACTTCAAGCCTAACCAGCCGCACGGCGCGCTCTTCTGGAACGGCGACAACAGCGCGCTGAACGCCGACGATTTTGCGCTGCGCGGCCAGGCGATCCAGCAGCCGGCGTATATGACGAACCACTTCGGAGCGACGCTGTTTGCGCCGCCGTACATTCCGAAGCTGCTGACCCACGACACCAACGACATACTGTTTGTCACCCTCTCCGGACAGCGCTCCTCGCAGCCGTTCGATACTTATGCGACTGTCCCGACGCTGGCCGAGCGGGGCGGCGATTTCTCGGCGCTGACCTCGCAGACGAGGACGCCGATCACGCTCTACAATCCGCAGACCTCGCCGGGCGTGGGCCCATGCACAGCGAACGGCAACACGCCGGGGCAGAAGTTTGTCGGGAACGTGATTCCGGCCAGCTGCATTTCGGCGCAGGCGGCGGCACTGCTGAGCTATGTCCCGGCTCCCAATCTGCCGGGCAGCATCGAGAACTATCAGCGGCTGACGACAGCGGGCACCAACACCACGCAGCTGGGCGTGCGCTTCATGCACACGTTTGGCAGCTCCGCGGGCGCGAATCCCTTCATGCGCATGGCGCGGCAGTTTCTTGGCGTCGGCACCCCGGGCATCACGCAGAGCCTCTTCGTGAATTACAACTACGAGCACTCGGCGTCGGACTCGCTGAATGTCTTTGCGCCGCTGGGCGGGAAAAACCAGACCCATCAGGAATCGCTGCAACTGGGCTACTCGATCGGCAAAGGGCGGCTGACCAACACGGTGACCGGAGGCTGGAACCAGACGCACACCCAGGTGGGCAACTACTTCAGCAACGTGAACGACGTGGCGCCGTCGCTGGGGCTGAGCGGGCTGCCGACTTCGCCGCAGCTGTGGGGCCTGCCCAACGTGACGCTGAACCAGTTCACCGGATTGAACGAACAACAGCCGGAGTTCGAGCTGCAGGAAACCGTCTCGCTCAGCGAGATGAGCTCCTGGATCCACGGCAAGCACAACGTGCGCTGGGGCGGGGATTTTCGCCGGGTGTATTCGGACGAGATCGGGAACACGAACTCCACGGGTACGTTCGCGTTTACGGGCTGCTTCACGGAGCAGCCGGGATCGTGCGTCGCGGGGAACCTGGGCAGCAGCGGTACGACGGGCATGCCGCTGACAGGGTCGTCGCTGGCGGATCTGCTGCTGGGCATGCCCCAGGAGACAACCATCCAGGCGGCGAACCAGGAAACGTATCTGCGCCAGAACGCGATCGACGGCTACGCCCAGGACGACTGGCGGGCCATGAAGAACATGACGGTGCTCTTCGGTGTGCGCTACGAGTACTTCTCGCCGTATTCGGAGGAGCACGACCGGCTGGCGACTCTCGACGTGGGCGACGGATTCGCGCAGGCGGCGACGGTGACGTCGAACGGAGTGGGACCGTTTACGGGGAAGTATCCGCGCGACCTGGTGTATCCGGAGCGAGACAATTTTGAGCCGCGGCTGGGGTTTGCGGTGCATCCGTGGCGCGATACGGTGATTCGCGGCGGCTACGGGACCAATTTCACGGTGGGGCAGTACGTGAAGTTCGTGCAGAACTTTGCCTTCGAGCCGCCATTTGCGAACGTGCAGAACAATCTGGTCGACAGCGAAGCGGGTGAGGCAGCCGTGGTGGATTGCAGCTCGTTTTGCCTGGCCAACGGTTTTCCGGTGCCCGAAAGCGCGCAGATCGGCACCTACGCCGTGGACAAGAATTACCGGCTGCCCTGGGTGCAGGTGTGGAACCTGAACCTGCAGCGGACGATTCCGTGGAACATCGTTATCAACGCGGGCTACAACGGGCAAAAGGGAAACCGGCTGGACCTGGTGGATGCGCCGGGGCGGTATCCAACGACGGTGGACGGAGCGCCGACCACAACGCAGCCGGTAGCGTACAACAATCCGGCGCAGACGGTGGCCTATGACTACGAACAGGCGCTGGCGTTTTCGAGCTACAACGCCGGCACGCTGAGCGTGCGCAAGCGGCTCAGCGGGGGCATCTCGCTGCAGGCGACCTACACCTACTCGCACGCCATCGACGATGCGAGCACGATCGGCGGCAACGGCGGCACCACTTGCGGCGGCAACTGCCTCGCGCAGAACTGGCAGAATCTGCGCGCGGAGGAATCGAACTCGAGCTTCGACGTGCGGCACAACGTCAGGGGAAGCTTTCTCTACGAGCTGCCCTTCGGACCGAACACCCACCTGATGACGGCGGACTGGTTCGGCCACGTTCTGGCGAACACGAACTTCTCCGGCAGTTATGAGTTCGCGTCGGGCAATCCGCTGACGCCGCACTACGAGGTGACGGCGCAGGAAGTGGCAACCGGAACGACGAACACGCTGCGGCCGGACCGCGTGCCGGGCGTTTCGCTGACGGCGGGCGGCGGCAGCCTTGAGAACTGGTTCAACAAAGCGGCCTTTGCGCCGCCGTCGGGGCTGTACGGCACCGCATCGCGTCTGAGCATTCCAGGACCCGGGACGGTTTCCGTGGATATGTCGATCTCGAAGAGCGTCCGGTTTGGCGACTTCAAGACCCTGGAAGTGCGCGCGACGGCAGACAACGTCTTTAACACCGTGCAGTATTCGGGAGTGGACTCGACCCTCGGCGATGCCAGCTACGGCCAGGTCACCTCGGCGGCGCAGATGCGCCAGTTCTCGTTTCTGGGGCGGTACCGGTTTTGAGGAGGCATGGTATGAGAACCCGCGTCTCCGGCTTGGCGCTTGCGGCCCTGCTGCTGGCTGGCGGAGCAGCAGCGCAGGAACAGAATCAGCAGCAGGCCAGCAACACGACCGTCACCTTTCGTGTGAACGCCGACCTGGTGCTCACCAACGTGGTGGTACGCGACAAGAAAACCGGCCAGCTGGTGCGCGGGCTGACGCAGAAGGATTTCAGCATCAGCGAAGACGGCAAGCCGCAGCGGATTATCAGCTTCGACTTTGAGAATGTGGACGAGGCCGCGCCGCTGAACGAGGCGACCATCGATGCCAGCGCCCCCAACGGAGTTTTTGGCGCGAAGACGGGCGTGGCGACCCAGGCGGAGCTGCGCAATCACCGGCTGATCGTGATCTTTTTCGATCTGACTTCGATGCAGCCGGAAGACGTGGAGCGCGCCCAGGAAGCCGCGCGGGATTACGTCAACAAACAGATGCATCCGGCAGACCTGGTGGCCGTGGTTTCGCTGGACGAGACCCTGTCGCTCGACCAGGATTTCACGGCCAACAAGCAATTGCTGCTGCGCGCGGTCAACAGCTACTCGGGAACTCAGGGGCAGGGCTTTGGCGCCGGCGCCACCAGCACAACCAATCAGGTGGAGGATGCGACCTCCTTCACGGCCGACGAGGAAGAGTACAACGACATCAATACCGACCGCGAGCTGTTCGCCATCGAGGACATCGCGAAGTCGCTGCGCTATCTCGACGAGAAGAAGTCGCTGCTCTATTTTTCGGGAGGCATCCAGCGCGATGGCATCGAGAACCAGGCGTCGCTGGACGCGGCCATCAACGCCGCGGTGCGCTCCAACCTGGCCGTTTACAGCGTGGACGCGCGCGGCCTGCAGGCGATTTCGCCGCTGGGCGACGCCACCACCGGAAGCCTGAGGGGAGCCAGCGCCTACAACGGCGCGGCGCTGCAGAACAATCTGGACTCCAATTTCAACACCCAGGAAGTGATGGCGACGCTCTCCTCGGACACCGGCGGCAAGGCGTTCTTCGACTCCAACGACTTCTCTCCGGCCTTCACCCAGATCCAGAATGACACCTCGGCGTATTACGTCCTCGGGTATCACTCGACCAACCTGAAGCGCGACGGAGGCTACCGCCGGCTGACCGTCAAGGTGGATCGCCCGGATGTGAAGGTCGAATACCGGCGCGGCTACTATGCGCCCGCGGACTTCAAACACGCGAACCGAGACGAGCGCGAGCAGCAGCTGGAAGACGAATTAGCCAGCGGACTACCGGATACGGACCTGCCGGTCTACCTGCAGGCGATGTATTTCCGGTTGTCCCCGGAGCGCTTCTTCGTGCCCATTTCCCTGGTGGTTCCCGGCTCGGCGATTCCGTTTGTGAAGGGCGGCGACCGCGACAAAGCGACGCTGGACATCATCGGCCAGGTGCGCGATGCCGCCGGGCACGACATCGGCGATATTCGCGACACCGTGAAGCTGGCTGTCAACGAGTCGGAACAGGTGCGGCAGAAGAACGTGCAGTACACCACCGGATTCAACCTGCCCACGGGCAAATATCACGTGAAGTTTGTGGTGCGTGAGAACGAGACGGGGCGCATGGGCTCGTTCGAGACGGATTTGTTTGTGCCCGACCTGCGCAAGATGCCGCTGAAGATGAGCTCGGTGGTGCTGGCCAGCCAGCGCGTGCCCGCGGGGAAGAAGCAGGACAATCTGCTCGTCCGCGACGGCGAGGAGCTGGTGCCGAACCTGCCGCACGTCTTCCGGCAGAACCAGCATCTTTACCTGCTGTATGAGGTCTACGATCCGGCGCACGCCACGCTGGAAAAAACGGCGGAGACAAAACCGGAGAAGAGCGCGAAGCCGGAAGGCGAGCCGGTGCGGGTGATGACCAGCATCGAGTTTCTGAGCGGGTCGGCAAAGGTGTTTGAGACGCCGGTGATTCAGGCGACGCGCATCAATGAGCCGGAGCGCGATGCGATCGCCTTCCAGTTCGATTTGCCGCTCGACAGTCTGAAGCCGGGGACGTATATCTGCCAGATCAACGTCATCGACGACGCCGGCGGAACCTTCACGTTTCCGCGTACGGCGGTGCTGATCCGGCCAGCAGCGGTCCCAACTCCCGCTGCTGCAGGGTCGGCGAGCAGCGGCGGCCAGTGAGCGCGCAGCGCGTGCGCTCGAGCTGCGGGTAAGTGTTGCGGCTCTGTGAATGCGCGGCCCGGCAGCGGATCGGGCACAGAGGACGTACCTGTTTCGTACCTGCTTATCCACGGAAATTTTTCGCTGCGAGCTTGCTCTTGTCCTGCGCGCCCCGGATAATCGGGGCAACATAACAGGAGCTATGCTCCGCCGAGTGAACCGATACAGCCGCCAGGATGTTCTTCGCATACTGCGCATCTCTTCCCGGCAACTGAGCGCGTGGGAGAGATCGGGACTCGTCGCCGCCGCCGTCGACTACGGCTTTGAAGACCTCGTCCAGCTGAGAAAACTTCGCGACCTGCGCGCCGAGCGCATTTCCGCGTCCAGCATTCGCGCCAGCGTGAGCGCCATGAAAGCCGTATCGGGCATGGCCAATCCGCTGCTGGAAGCAGGCGTAACGAGGCGCGGGCCGCGGGTGGTATTCCGGCATTCGGGCGCGGCTATGGATCCCGTGGCCCTGCAGTTCGAGTTCGACTTCGAGGCGGGCGGACCGCGGCTGGCGGCCGTGAACGAGGGCGCGGTTCCGCAGGCGCGGCGGCAGAGCGAAATCGGAGCGCTGTTCCTGGAGG
>Ga0335075_10014364_pt1 | contig 11895 bp, 10 predicted proteins | sample Lox_Sample_24_FD_206723 | JGI IMG/M metagenome (GOLD analysis project Ga0335075, IMG submission 206723) | Soil microbial communities from Loxahatchee National Wildlife Refuge, Florida, United States - Lox_Sample_2.4 | ecosystem: Environmental > Terrestrial > Soil > Wetlands | place: USA... | reverse complement strand
GTCGTCAATTCCCTCAAGCGCATCTACCTCCACGACCCCAGCGCCTTTCTGCACTGGGTGCGGCTGATCGTCCTGTTGGGCGCCATCCTGGGCATGATCTCCTCGCTCCTGGTCTTCCAGATCGGGCAGGCGCGCGTGTGGTTCTCCATGTCGCGGGATGGACTACTGCCGAAGATCTTTTCCCGCGTCCATCCCACGTTCCGGACTCCGGCGGTGTCGACGTGGGTGGCAGGGTTCGTCGTCGGCTTGCCGGCGGGCCTGCTGGACATCGGCACCTTCGCGGACCTCTCCAACATCGGCACCCTCTTCGCTTTTGTGCTCGTCTCCGCCGGCGTGCTGGTTCTCCGCTACAAAGACCCCCACCGCCGCCGTGGATTTCGCTGCCCCGGGGGACCGGTCCTGCCCATCCTCAGCATCGTTTTCTGCACGTTGCTTATGGCCGGCCTGCCCATCATGACATGGCTGCGCTTCTTCATCTGGCTGGCCATCGGGCTGGTGATCTACTTCCTCTACTCGCGGCATCGAAGCGAGTTTGCGCCGGCGAATCGCGCCCGTTAGCACACTCTGACGACGCCCCGCGCGCGGAGATCCGCCGCTTTCTGGCTAAACTGAGGGCATGAACGACCTTGGCCGGCTGCTGATCGGACTTGGGCTGCTGCTGCTCGCGGCCGGCGCGGTGGTGCTGCTGCTGGGGCGGGCGGGATTGCCGCTGGGGCGGCTGCCGGGAGATTTCTCATGGCGCGGCAAGCACACGGCGGTGTACTTCCCGCTGGGAACCTGCATTGTGATCAGCGTGGCGCTGACGCTGGTCCTCTGGATTTTGGGGCGGCTGCACAAGTAGCAACAAGAGGCAAAAAAAGGGCCCCTCGGATGAGGGGCCAATCTGCCTTGGTTCTCTCGTTGTGAGAGGTCGATCGCGTCTTCCCTTATTTACCGCTGGGGGACCGCTGGTTGCGACGCAGCACCCTGAGGGGAGGGTTGCGCGGAATTCGGCTGCGTCGCACCAATCGGCGAACCACCGTTGGTACCGGGGTTCAAGCTCGCTAAACTGTTTTCCTCGAGGCTGATGCGGACCACGTTACCGTTATCGCCCGCATTGCCCATGGCCACTTCGTGAATCCGCCAGATCGGTATCTGGTGTTCGGCCAGGTACCGCACCACCGCATCGGACATGTGCTGGGAGTCCTCGACGCCTACCATGCCGCGGCTGCGCGAGTAGCCCTGAACTTCGACGACATACCCCTTCTGGCCCTGCATCTGGGTAACGATCTGGTCGAGCGCGGCCTGCGACTTCTCATTCAGCATGCGCTCGCCGCCGTAGTAACGGATTTCAAGGTTGTTCACCGGGTGGTACTGGTCGAGGTTAGCGACCGTCTGGGTAAGCTGGGTGGTGGTGTCGTTGGCCTGCTGCGCCAGTTGCTGCGCCTGGCCGGCGGTCTGGCTGGCCGCGCTGGCGGCCTGGTTGGCCTCATTGGCCGTGGCCTGCGCGGCGTGAATGCCGTTCTGGGCGCGCCGGTCCACATCCTGAATGTCCTGCTGGTTCCTGGCCTGAATCTCGTCCAGCTCATTCAGCCGGCTCTTGACCGGGTTCAGCTCGTTGTTGACCCACTTTTTGCGGGCGAACGGGTTCATGTGGCCCCAGAAGCCCTCATGTTCTTTCACCGGCAGCGGCGCCTGGCCGGTCGCGGTCTGCTGCGAGTTCGGATTCTGGGTTTGCGCCGTGTTGGTATTGGGGTTGGTGGAAGCGCCGGTCTGAACCTGAGGATTCTGTTGCGGGGGCGTCTGCGGAGAATTGGACTGTGCGACAGCCGGCAAACTGAGACTGGCTGCAATGAGGACTGCCAGCATCGAACCGGGATTCAAAAAGGTTTTCATGGCTCTTTTCTCTGTATTCGTTGACGTCCGTCAAGGCTGCGCAGCGTCCGTGACGCAGGAGAAAGAGCACTTGCCGTGCCAAAGAGAGGGCGCTGCGGATCGCGTGGGTTGTGGATCGCGTAAACTGCTGTTTTTCAATGAGATTGCGAAGCCGGGGAGGACGAAGCGGCGGGGAAACGCTTCTGATTGGGGATCGCTGCCGGGCTGAACCCGGAAAAAAATGCACTCCGCCGCGACAAGACACAGGGAAGTATTTGCCGGAGGTGACGATGGGGGGATTACTACTGGGTGGCGACCTGGATGATGCGAATTTCGGGGTAGTTCTGGTTCCAGTCCTGGGGGACGCTGTCGAAGATAAGGCGGAAAGCGCGGGTTTGGCCAGGCTGGATGGGCGCGGCGCTGACCGGCTCGGTGTCGACGTAGGGCTCGCGGGTACGGATGAGGGCGAGCGGCATGGTGGGTTTGCCGACGAGCTGCTTCGTGAATCCCCAAAAGCCGACCTGGACGGTGATGCCGGTGACAGTTTTGTTGCCCCGGTTGGTGATCTGGCCGTCGAGGTAGGTGTTTTGTCCGCCGACCATGCTGCCGGCCTGGCTCATTTGCAGATTGGCGATGGAGAGGCTGGCAGCGTAGGGAGCGGCGGGAGCCAGATTCGCGCCGCCTGGATTTGCGGGCGCCGGCTGGCGGGTGAAGACGATGATGGCGGCAAGAATGGCGAGGATGACGACGCCGGAGACAATCCAGGGGACGAGGGCGCGAGACTCCCGCGGGGCTGGGCGCTCAGGGGAAAACATGCCGGGTTGCTGGCCGGAGGCGCTCATCGAGGCGATTGTAAACCCTCGCGGAAATGGGCAGCTGCGGAAGGCAGGTATGGCGGGTGGCGGCGGGAGGATGACTTGCGCGTGACCGGACGAAAATTTACCTCAAGATCCGCATCGCTTGCTCCGAAAGAAGAGTCTAAGGACGCAACGGAAGATTTTGCTCCGCGAGGCCGTCGATGCAAAGGCACAGCAGCGTATCTATCCTGGCGCCTTCCAGCCGCAAGCCGGAGTATGCCTATCGCATCGCCATCGTGGCGGCGGCGATGGTTCTGTTGCTGACGTGGCTTAGCGTGTAGGCGACTGACGGCCGAGCGCGCGGCGCAGCACGACTTCCAGCGCCGACTTGGACTGCGCGTAGTCGGCTTCGGAAATCTTACCTTCCAGACGCTCCGTTTCCAGAGCGAAGAGTTCCTCCTTGATGGCGGCGAGCATGGAGGAATCGGTGGCGGGACCTGCGGCAGGCGTCGGGCGGCTGAAAGGACCGGCCCCGCCCTTTTGCGGCGGGGCGTGCGAAGCGAGTTCCGCACGGAGGGCGGTGGCTTTCATGCCGGAGGGCATGGTGGGCGTAAGCGCCGAGGGCTCAGGCGCCAGCGGCGCGCCACCGGCGGCCTGGAGTCCGGGCTTCGCGCGCAGCATGAATCCGGCGACGATGACCAGCGCGAGGCCGACGGAGCTGAGGATCCACCATTTGTATTTTTGCAGCGGGTCGGGGGTATCGACGGGGGGCGCCAGTCCGCCGCCGGGCGCGCCGTTTTGCGCGGTTTGATCCTGGCCGCCCTGATCGCCGCCGCCCATTGCCTGGCTGCCCTGGCCGTTGCCCCCCTGCGCATTCTGCGCTTCGCGGGGCATCGATCCGGTACCGGAGACGGAGTACGCCAGGGTCACCCCGGGGTTCACATTTGTGGTGAGGTAGGTTTGCGTGCCGGGCTCATCCGCATCGCCGTGCAGCGCCTGAAAGTTCGATCCGCCGCTGAAGGACATGCTGGTGGGGATCATGACGGCGAAATTGTCGGTGGGCATGGAAACGGTGGGATGGAAAGCAAGGCTGCCGCTGTAGGGCAGGGTGTAGGCCACCTGGAATTCGGTTTCGCCGGGACGCAGGGGAAAGTCGAAGGCGTACTGGTTTTTCTGCTCGAGGGGTTCCGGAGTGCTGGCGACCTCCATGCCGCCGGGCCCGGTAGCGCCGCCGCCCTGCACGACTGCGCCGGGAGGCAAGCTGAACTGGAAGGCGTGATCGCTGTATTGGGTGAAGGGCGGCTTTGACTCGTTGCGGATGAAGTAGTTCTCAGTGACGTTCAGACCCTGGGAGTCGGTCTGCATGCGGACGACGTCGGCGTAGACGTGTACGCCCTGCACCTTTGCGGCGACGTCATACACGTCGATGTTGACCGTGGAGGTATTGGGAGGGACGGAGCCGTAGTAGTCGGCCTTCTCATGCTCGACGCGGACCAGATGCATGCCGGCGAGGCTGGGCACATTGAAAGAATAGCGGCCCTGCGCATCGATGGTGGTCTGGGCTGTTTCCTGCATGCCCTGGGAAAGGTCGAGCAGGACGGCGGAATCTCCGGAGGCGGGCTTGTTGGTGGTGCGGTCGATGACGGTGCCGGAGATGGTGGCCGCGAGGAGCGACGCAGGAAGAGCAACGAGAGCGAGAAGCGAGAGTCGAGCGAGGAGCTTCATGGGTATCGGGTCCGTGTCTTTCAAATAACTCAGGAATGCTGGGGCGCAACGGAGTGGTACAGGCCTGATTCCAGCAGGTCGATCTCGGCCAGGATTTCTGCGGCCTCGTTTTCGAGGGTAGCGCGTTGCGCCGCGTAATCCTCTTCAGGATATTTACCGGAGCTGAACTCGAAATTCAGGTCGCGCAGGTTGTCGTAGAGCGCTTCCCGCCGCTCGCGCAGGTATTCGAGACGCGTTTTGGCGCTTTGCGCTGCGATGTCGCGCTCGGGCCAGAAGACGTAGAGAAATGAGCCAATCAGCAGGGCAGCACAGGCAACAATGGTCGCAGCTGTCATATTTCCGTCTCCTTCCGGATGCGCTCGCGCAGATCCCTGGAGGCGGGATCGTCCGCGACGGCGGGCATGGCGGCGGCACGCAGCCGCCATTTGCGAACCAGGGCGAAGGTGCCGAAGAGTCCGAGGAGCAGCAGCGCCGGAGGCACCACCCACGCGACGATGTTGAACCGCGAAAGCCAGGGAGCCGCCAGCACCGTGGGCCCGTACTCGGCCTGAAATGCCTCCATGACCGCCGTGTCGCTTTCGCCGGTGCCGATCGCGGCACGGAGTTCCTGCGACTCTTTGGCGGCATCGGGGCAGCCGAGGTGGTTGCACTCGAGCAGGATCTGGTTGCAGCCGCACATGCACATGAGCTTGTGGCCGAGATCGTTGAAGCGCGCCTGGGTATCGGCCGTTCCCAGAGTCAGCACACTGGCGACCGCCAGCAGCGGCAACAAGGCGAATCGGATCACTCGGCTCATCAGTCCCCTGCCCTTCCCGCAGCCACAGGCCCGTGCCCGGCCGGTACGCTGACGCGGCTGCGCTGCGCGGCCAGCGCCGCGGTGAGGTTCGGGAAAAGCGCCACCGCCGTGCCGAAGATGGTGACGAGCAGACCGATCCAGATCCACATGACGAGTGGATTGAGGAACGCCTTGATGACGGGCTGACCGGTTTGCGGATCGGTGCCGGCGAAGACCACGTAGAGATCCCAGAGCGGTACGGAGTGGTTGGCGACGATGGTGGCGGGCTGCTGGCTGGCCTGGTAGAAACGAATTGCGGGATCGAGCTGCGTGACCATGTGCCCGTCGCGGTAGACATTCAGAATGGCGTAGGTCGAGTCGTAATTCGCGTTGGTGTCCTGCGAGTAATCCATGCACTCGATCTGGTAGGGACCGATGTTCATGGTTTGCTTGTAGCCCATGGTCTGCTCGACGCTGCGATTGAACGCCTGACCGGAAATGCCAATGAAGATGAGCACCACGCCGAAGTGGACAATGTAGCCGCCGTAACGGCGGGTGTTGCGGCGCGTCAGCTGCACTGCCGAACTGAGCAGGTTCTGCGCTGTGTGCTTCTGGATCACGCGCGCGCCGCGGAAGAACTCCGCAAAGATGGCCGTGGCGACAAAGCCTGCCAGCGCAAAGGTGACCCAGGCATAGAAGGCCCCCTCATGGTCGGTGGTAAAGATGGTCCACGGATGGACGCCGAGAGGGATGACGGCAATGGCGACGACCAGCGCGGCGATGCCGGGGACGACGAAGTTCTTCCTGACGCTGCGCAAGGAAGTGCTGCGCCACGCGAGCAGGGGTCCGATACCGGTGAGAAAGAGCAAAAAGACGCCGACCGGGACGGCGACACGGTTATAGAACGGCGCGCTGACCGTAACTTTATTGCCCTGGACGAACTCCGACAAGATGGGAAACAGCGTTCCCCAGAGAACTGTGAAACAGGCCAGGAGAAGCACGAGATTGTTGAAGGCAAAGCTGGACTCGCGCGAGGCCAGCGACTCCAGCTGGTGTTCGGTCTTCAGGTGATCGCGGTGGAGGATGTAGGTAAAGAGGCAGACCGCGAGCACGATGACAAGGAAGACCCAGAACCACGTCCCGATGGAGGATTGCGCGAAGGCGTGGACCGAGCTGACCAGCCCGGAGCGAGTCAGCAGCGTGCCCAGAATCGAGAGCAGGAACGTGGAGAAGATCAGCCAGACATTCCAGCTCTTCATCATGCCGCGCTTCTCCTGCATCATGACGGAGTGGAGGAACGCGGTGCCGGTGAGCCAGGGCATGAGGGAGGCGTTCTCGACCGGGTCCCAACCCCAGTAGCCGCCCCACCCGAGCACGTTGTAGGCCCAGTGCATGCCGAGGAAGATGCCGACGGTGAGGAAGAGCCAGGTGACCATGGTCCAGCGGCGTGTGATGTGAATCCACTTTTCGCCGGGGTAGCGCATCATGAGCGCGCCCAGAGCGAAGGCGAAGGGCACGCTGAAGCCCACGTAGCCGAGATAGAGCATCGGGGGGTGAATCACCATCTCGGGATACTGGAGCAGCGGATTGAGGCCGTTGCCATCGGGCGGGACGGCGCCCTGGACCAGAGAGAACGGAGTGGCGGCCACGTTCACCAGCAAAAGAAAGAAGACCTGAATGCCGGCCAGAATCGTGGAGGCGTAGGCCGTGAGCTTGACATCAACCTTGTGGCGCAGACGCAGGACAAAGCCGTAGCCGGCAAGCAGCCAGGCCCACAGGAGCAGCGAGCCCTCCTGTCCCGACCAGAGCGCGGCGAACTTATAGGGCCAGGGGAGGGCGCGATTGGAGTGGTCGAGGATGTAGACGAGGCGAAAATCGTTGGTAAAGGCGGCCCAGACCAGCGCAAAGGCTGCGCAGGAGACGGCGATGAAGCTGGCAATGCCGGCGCGGCGCGCTGTTTCCGCCAGACGTTCCGGCACAATGGCTCCGCGTGAGCCGGTGGCCAGCAGGCGGAGGGCAACGCCGCCCGCCAGCAAGTTCCAGGCGCTGAGCAGGAGCGCGACGACAAGAGCAAAACTGCCGAATGCAGGCATAAAAGTAGGACCTTCTGATTGTCGCACTTCCTGGGGGACCGGGAACGGCGGCGCGGCAATGAAGACAGATCGATGATCGCGGGCGGGGGCCTGTCCCCGCTGTGACAAATCTCACACGGGCAGCGGAAGCGGCTGGGGACTGTGGGGAGACGGGGAAGAGCGGGCGTCGGCGAGCGGCCGCTTCAGGCGGTGCGCGCGATGGGCTCGGCGAGGAGCGCCCGGACCAGGCGCAGGAGCTCGTCCGGAGGCAGGGGCTTCATACGAAAGGTGACGTCCAGGTCGCCATATTCGTCTTCGGCCTCGGCAAGCCCGCTGAGGACCAGAACCGGGAGCCGCGGGAAGCGGTCGCGCAGCTCGGCGACGAATTCAGGACCGTTCATCGCGGGCATGAGATGGTCGGTGATGACGAGCCCGATCGGCTGCCGATCCTGGAGAGCGCTGTCGAGGATTTGCAACGCCTCGGCGCCATCGCCGGCGACCACGACAGTGCGGCCGAGACGGGAGAGGATCGCCTTCCGGGTGGCCGCCTGGATGCCGTTGTCGTCGACCAGCAGGATGTCAGGACCCATCGCGAGGGTAGATTCCATTTGCACGAAAAAGGTTGCCCGGAGGGCGGGTCGGCAGGCGGACCTGCGGAGCAATCTCCGGCGCCAAAACCGTTTTACCGATCGTTTTCGAAAAAGGCAAGCGGGAATTGCGGGGAACCGTTGATGGTGAGGTTCAGGGGCGCAGAAAGAAAGGGTGCTCCGGGGGAGCACCCTTTCAAGGTATGGTTCCGGCGCTGCGCGGGGCAGGCCCCGCGAGCGGTCAGAAGTAGATCTTGCCGGCGAGCTGGACGGCGCGGCCGGGCTGAGGATCGCCATTGCCACCATCGGCTGTTGGCGTGACGACACTGCTGATCTGCCCGAATGTGCCGCCGTTTGCGATAAAGCCATCCAGAATGTTGCCATCCGGCGGGGAGAAGTTGGGGTGATTGAAGACATTGAAGGCTTCCATACGAATCTCGACATAACGCGGGCTGTCGGCGTGACCGATCGGGAAATCCTTGAACAGAGTCATGTCGGAGTAGTTGAAGCCCGGCCCGCGAAGCATTCCGCGAGGTACATTCCCAAAGGTGCCGAGGGGTTCGAAGGAGAACGGCGTGGTATCGAACCACTGGTGGTTGGCGTTACGCGGGTTCATCAGGGATGGGTGGAAGTTCGAGGTCACGGGCGTATCCGAGCAATCGTAGAAGATGTATGCGTCGGAGTTGCACCAGAGGGATCGATTGTCGATTTCCTCGCCGATGGAGGCGGGGTTGCCGGACTGGAGCACCGAGTAACCGGACAAATGCCATCCCCCCAGTGCCTCGTTCACGATGTAGTTCTGTCGCATACCGGAGGTTAGCGGCACGACATACTCGTAGGCGGCAAAGAAACGCTGGCGTGCATCGAACTGCGAATTGCCGTAGCTCAGGTTCTGGAAGCCCGGCACCCAGTTGGTTCCGGCAAGATCGTTGCCCTCGCCGAAGCCCGAACTCTCGAAGCTCGATCCGTTGTCGAGAGCGTGGCTCCACGTGTAGCCAATGTCGTAGAAGAGCCCGTGCGTGGTGCGGTTTTCGAGGCTGAGCTGCATCGAGTTGTAGTTGGACGAGCCGTCGGTATAGACCTGGCCGACGCTCAGAAAATTCGTGCTCCCGGCAGCGAAATCCTGGGGCTGGAGCTGGGTAAGAATCTGCTGAGTGTCGGGGCAGTTGGAAGTTTCAGGATTGAACGGTTCCCCGGGATTGTCGGCGGCCCATTCGCTCTGGCAGGCGGCGACCGCATTGGCGTGGCCGGCCGCGGTGATACGGTCGGCTTCGTACGCCCGGACCAGCTTGTGACCCAGCGAGCCGACGTAAGCAACCTGCAGCAGCTGATTCCCGGGCAATTGACGCTGGATGTTCAGGTTGAAGTTGTAAGCGTATGGAACGTCATAATGCGGCGAGATGGTGCTGAGTTCGTAGGGCGCAAGATTGGCAAAGTTAATACTCTGCCCCGGAGTCGGGAAGGTATACGGGAACGGGTTGGCGACATAGGTTGTCGTGGGATTCATCACATCCACGAATGGATCCGCAAAGCTTGGGCTGCCGGTAGGAGCCACACCCTCCGATGAGAGTCCGAATGGCGGGTCTTCCAGGTTCTGCAACTGCGCCTCTTCGGAATCGCGGTTGAAGTAGAGGCCCACGCCGCCGCGGATGGCGAACAGGTGCTGGCCAGTGGGGCCGGTCAGCCAGCCGAGACCGCCTTCTGGAGACCAGTCGAAGCCGACGCGAGGCGCGAAGTGATCGTATTTGGCCGATGCGCCGCCCTGGTCGTTGCAGCCGGCGTCCCCGGGATAGGTAAGTCCGGGCTGCGCCGTGGGAAAGATCTTAGACTGCGCGCCGGGCTGGAAGCAGATGACGGCTTCGCCGCCGTACTGAAGGTTGGCAAAAGGGGTCTGGATGTCGTAGCCCATGCCGTAGTTGAAGGTAAAGGAATTGGAGATTTTCCAGTTGTCCTGGGCGTAGGCATAAGTCTCCCAGGCGCGAGCATTGATGAGCGCACCGGTACCCTGGCTATAGGAATCCGGAATGCCCACGAGGAAGTCAAGGAGAGGATCGCCGGAGCTGTACGAGCCGGTGCCGCCGAAGCCGAACGAGCCATTGTTCACCGCATAGAAAGGATTGTCGACAGAGAAGCGCTCAGTGTGAGCGCCAAACATGAGGTTGTGGCTGCCGATGATCTTGGTGAAGTTGTCAGAGAAGCTCTCGTTGATGTCGAGGCGCGGCTGCGGCCCATTGGTGCTGAAACCGATAGCGGAGTATCCGGCGATGCCGATGCGCGGGAGCCCGGCCGCGCCAGGATCCTGTGGGGTGATGTCGAAGCCGACGGAAGAAGGCTGGACCACCTGGGCGGGCTCGACGGCAGCGTAGTCAAAGCGATAGTAGCCCGCGCGCAGCTCGTTGAGCGTGCTGGGGCTGAAAGTGTGAGTCCAGGACGCGTCAAAGAACTTAAAGTGGCGCGCGTCGTTCTGGCCGAACCCGGGCAGCGAACCGCAGGTGAAGCAGGTGCCTTCGTAATCCGGCTCCGACTGGAAGACGCTCGAGGCCCAGAGCAGATCCCGGTGAGTCACCTGGGCGTCAGCGCGGATGACTCCCTGGTCTTCTTTCTCGGTAGTCGGGGCGTTCCAGAAATATCTGTTTCCCGAGGTGGGCGAAGGATAGAAGTCCTTGAGGAGGGTGGACGCAATGGAGTTGAAATCGGAGGTCGGGAGGTCGACCGTGGTGACGCCTGCGCTATCCGGCGAGAAGCAGGTGTTCCACTTGGTATAGGAGGTGCTGGGACCGCACTCGCCGTTCGGCCCCATCATCTGAAAGGGAATGATATTGGAGCTGAGGCCGGCTGAGTTAGGGTTACCCTGGTCGGAATTATTGCCGTCGCCCGAAAGAGCAGCGTAGCCGGAACCATTCCGTCCTAGCTGTGCATCCGTGGGGACGACGGGGTCTTCGGTGGTTCCTGTGGCATGGTGGAAGCCCTGGTAGGCCATGAAAAAGAAAAGCCTGTTCTTAATAACGGGTCCGCCCAGCGTACCTCCGTACAGGTTCTGCTGGAAGGGTGGCCTCTGGCCGGGCTGCGCAAAGTAGCCGCCGAGGTTCATGAACGTGTCGCGGTAGAACTCAAAACCATCGCCATGGAACTGGTTGGTGCCGCTCTTGAGCTGCTCGTTGATGATCGCGCCGGAGTTGCGGCTGTACTCGGGGCTTTGCGTGCTCGTGAGCAGCGTGACCTCGGCGAGGGCGTCAGGATTAATGATGAATCCCTGCGTCTGCAGCGGCGCGTCGTTGATATCTGCACCGTCGAGCAGATAGCTGTTTTCCTGGGTCTGCGAACCATTGGCTGAGTAGTTGCCGAAGCGGTCGGAGGATTCCACCGTGCCCGGAGTGAGCTTCTGCACGATCGAAGCGTCGCGCCCCAGCATCGGCAGCTGCTCGATCTGCGTAGCCTGAAAGGTCTCCTGCATTTGCGTGTCAGACGTCGAGACCTGGATGGCGCTGGCATTGACCTCGACGGTTTGCGAGACCGCACCGGCCTGGAGCTTGGCGTCCTGGTCGAAGTTCTCGTTCAGCGTGAGCTGGAGGCCGATGGACTGGAACGCCTTGAAGCCGGCGGCGTCGATGCGAATGGAATACGGGCCACCGATAGGAAGCTGCGGCAGGACGTAATAACCTTTGCCGTCGGTGGTTGCGGTATAGGTTTGGCCGGTGCTGCCGTTGGTCACGGTGACGTGCGCGCCAGCGACCACGGCTCCGCTGGTATCGGTGACCGTACCGTGGATCGTTGCATAGGTGTTCTGCGCGTGGGAATATCGCACCCCGACACACAACGTCAGCGCCAGGATCAGGGCGGTGAGACCAAGTCGACGACCAAATGCCATGGAACGCCTCCGGAAATGATGAGTACCGCTGAAGCAACTCCGCTACTGTGGGCCGGATGGCCTGCATCTTCTGGGGGAGCGGACAGGGCCCCTGAATCTGTTTGTCTGCAGGTGTGGGCTGCGGGGTACAACAACGGGGAATGCTCTTGCTTTGCTCATGTGAATAAGCAATCAATGGGCCATTAGCATCTTTTGTAATCAGCAACTTACGAGAACG
>Ga0335075_10014363_pt1 | contig 11896 bp, 6 predicted proteins | sample Lox_Sample_24_FD_206723 | JGI IMG/M metagenome (GOLD analysis project Ga0335075, IMG submission 206723) | Soil microbial communities from Loxahatchee National Wildlife Refuge, Florida, United States - Lox_Sample_2.4 | ecosystem: Environmental > Terrestrial > Soil > Wetlands | place: USA: Florida... | reverse complement strand
TCCTCGGGCAGTATCTGCAGGCCGATTGGATGCCGGGTCCGCGCTGGGACGTGATCGCCGGATTCCGCCTCAACGAGACTTTCGAGCATCAGTATTCGTCCGATTATCTGCTCGCGCCGCCGGCCTCTTTCGCATCCGAATCCTCGAGTCGCGATCTGATAAAGCCCGCCGGCACGGTCGGGGTGAGCTACAAGGCGTGGGAAGAAGATGGCGACGAGGCCGTGCTATACGCGGATTACCGCAATGCGTTTAAACCGGCGGCGCAGGATTTCGGTCCCGACTACCAGCCTGCCGTGCTGCTGCCCGAAACCGCGCAAAGCTACGAAGGCGGCGTGAAGGGTGCCCTGTTCTCCCCGGCGCTAAGCTACGACGCTGAAGCCTTCCTTCAGAATTTCCAGAATCTCGTCGTGCCGCTGCCCACCGGTTTTCTCACCAACGCCGCGCATGAACAGCTGAAAGGCATCGAGCTGGAGACGCGGTACGATTTCCTGCCCGATCTCGGGTTTGCAGCAAATTTCGCATATCACGACGACCGCTTTGGCCAGTATTATTTCTTCAATGGCGTGACCAGCGTAAACGTCGCGGGGCGCGAACTCACATTGTCGCCGCATATTCTGGCTTCCGGCGGAATCCTCTATACGCCGCCGGAGGGCTTCAACGGCACACTGGTCGTGAATTATGTCGGCCGCCGCTACCTCGACGAGGAGAACACCGCCCCCGTCTCCGGTTACGCCACGCTGGCCGCGACGCTCGGCTACCGGATCGGCCGCTATCTGGTGTCCGTCGAGGGGACAAACCTCACCAACCAACGCCCACCCGTCAGCGCCAGCGAATTTGGCAGCCAGTCCTTCTATCTTCTCAACGCCCGGATGCTGTGGCTGCGGCTGGGGTATTCGCTTTGAAGGCGCGCTTGTCCGGACGCTGTGTTTATAATCCAGATCATCTCCTGAAGTCCGTCGCGGCGATTTCGGCAGCAAACCCGACCCTTCATACAATGCGTCAGGGAATCGAGCTCTGGTTGCACCGGAACACCAGCCTCGCCGCAGATGAGGGCGATGGCGCAATCGGGCTTTGCGCCAGCAGCACAGGTCGCGCAACCTGCGGAGCGCCGGACGCCACTCGCCTTTCCTCAACGCCGGATCGTAGATTGCTTCCAGAAGGTTTTCGCTGACTTCCCTCGGTTTGAACCGTCCATCGGTTGCGCGTCTGGGAATTGGTGGCTTTGGTAACCGCAGCAGTTCAGCCCGCGCCGGCGCGCTGTGCGAAATGCCAGCCGCGCTCGGCAAGGGGACGGATGACAGCGGCATTCCGGACGGCGTTTTCGCTCGCGGCGGTGCCGTCGCGCACGCGCCCGACGATGCCCTGGAGAATGCCGGCGAGCCGGAAGAAATTATAGGCCGCGTAATAGTCCATGTTCGGCGTCCTGGTGCGGCCGGTGCGGCGGCAATACATCGCGACGTATTCTTCCATCTCGGGAATGCCGAGCGCCTTGAGGTCCACGCCCATCAGGCTGCCGGCCCCACTGGTGGAGATGCCTTGCGGCATCTGCCATTGCATGAGGTGATAGGTGAAATCCGCCAGCGGATCGCCGATCGTCGAAAGCTCCCAATCGAGCACCGCGAGGATTTCCGGCCGCGCGGGATGCAGGATCATATTGTCGAGCCGGAAATCGCCATGGACGATCGAGATGGTCTCCTCCGCGGGCAGGTGGCGCGGCAGCCAGTCGATGAGCCGGTCCATCGCCTCGATCTTCTCGGTCTCGGAGGCGCGGTACTGCTTGCTCCAGCGCGCGACCTGTCGGCCTATGTAATTTCCCGGCTTGCCGAAATCGGAGAGGCCAAGTTTTTCGAAATCCAGCGTATGAAGCCGCGCAATGGCGGTGTTCATCGCGTCGTAGATCGCAGAACGCTCGGTTGCCGAAATGCCCGGGAGAAGCGGCCCCCAGAATACGCGCCCTTCCACGTAATCCATCACATAGAAGCTTGTGCCGATGACGGATTCATCCTCGCAGAGCACATAGGGTCGCGCGACGGGAAACCCTGTCGGATGCAGCGCGGCAATGATGCGGTATTCGCGATCGACGGCATGCGCAGAGGGCAGCAATCGACCGGGCGGCTTGCGGCGCAGCACATATTTATACGCCGGCGTCGTCAATTCGTAAGTCGGATTGGATTGTCCGCCGCGGAACTGCCGCACCGCAACCGGACCCGCGAATCCTTCGATGTGCCGCGCAAGATATTCGGCGAGCTTTGGTTCGTCGAAGCGCAGCGCATCGGCAACGTCTTTGGTGCCGGAGAATTTTTGTTGCCGGTCGTCGCCGCTCATCGGCGCGTCCGGGCCAGGGCACGGTCGCCGATATCTCGGCGGCAGAACCCTTCCGGCCAATCGATGCGGGCGACGGCGTCGTAAGCCCGCTGCTGTGCTTCCGCGATATCTGTTCCCAATGCGGTGATATTCAGCACACGTCCGCCGGTCGCGAAGAGTCGGTTGTCGCGCCGCTCGGTTGCGGCATGAAATATCTGCACGCCGGGCATTTCCGCCGCTGCTTCGACGCCTCTGATCTCAGAGCCTTTTTGATACGCGCCAGGATACCCGCGCGCGGCCATTACCACGGCAAGCGCCGCTTCGTCGCGCCAGCGCAGGTCGAGATGCGCCAGCTCGCCGTCGCGCGTGGCCAGAAGCGCGGTTGCAAGATCGGATTTGAGGCGCAGCATCAGCACCTGACATTCGGGATCGCCGAAACGGCAATTGTATTCCACCAGTTTCGGTTCGCCGTCCTTGATCATCAGTCCCGCATAGAGAACGCCCATATAGGGCATCCCGCGCTCCGCCATGGCGGCAATGGTCGGCCTGACGATGCGCGACAACGCTTTTTCGGTCACATCGGGCGTCAGCAATGTGGAGGGGCTCACCGCACCCATGCCGCCCGTATTCGGACCCAGATCGCCATCATAGGCGCGCTTGTGATCCTCCGCGCCCGCCAGTGGCAGCACATGCTCGCCATCGGACAGGACGAAAAGGCTTGCCTCTTCGCCCTCGAGAAATTCCTCGATCACGAAGTCGCGCCCATAGTTTTTCGAGAACTCAAGGATTGCGGCGCCTGATGCGGCTGGCGATGCAGCGACGACAACGCCTTTGCCTTGTGCCAACCCGTCCGCTTTGACGACAAGCGGATGCGGGCGTGTTACAGCATAAGCAGTAGCAGCGTCGGGGTCGTCAAAACGCGCGAAATCGGCTGTCGGAATCTCGTGCGCGCGACAGAGCTCTTTCAAAAAGCCTTTGGAGCCTTCGAGTTGAGCTGCCTTGCTGCTCGGGCCCAGCGTCCGGATGCCAACGGCTTCGAGTCGGTTCCACAGTCCGGCGACCAGTGGCGCTTCGGGCCCAATTACCACAAAATCGATCGCATGGTCTTGTGCGAATGTAACAAGCGCGTCGGTATCGTCAGCCGGGATCGGCACGCATTCGGCGACCTCCGCGATTCCTGCATTGCCCGGCGCGCAATAAAGCTTCGCAACGAGCGGGCTCGCCGAAAGCGCCCAGGCCAGCGCGTGCTCCCTTCCGCCTGATCCGATGAGAAGGAAGTTCACGGCCCGCGCCTCCGCGTCTCCGCGTGGGACCTTGCTGGCGCAAAATTTCCGGGCGCGTTCGTCATCGCGATTTCCTATATCATCCCGAGTCATGTCGGAACCGGCGAGACGGGCGAATCTGCCCGAATTCAGCGTCAGCGAGATTGCGGCCGCGCTCAAGCGGACGGTGGAAAGCGCCTTTCCTTTTGTGCGGGTCCGGGGCGAGATCAGCGGCCTCAAATTCCATTCTTCGGGCCATGTCTATTTCGACCTGAAGGATGATCGTGCGGTGCTCAACGCGGTCGTGTGGCGTGGGACTGCGCAAGGGTTGCGGGTGCGGCCGGAACAGGGCCTCGAGGTCGTCTGCACCGGACGGATTTCCACCTATGCCGGTTCTTCGCGCTACCAGATGATCGTCGAGAGCATCGAACTTGCGGGTCTCGGGGCACTGATGGCGATGCTCGAGGAGCGCAAGAAAAGGCTTGCCGCCGAAGGCCTGTTTGCCGACGACCGGAAAAGGCCGCTGCCGTTCCTGCCTGGGGTCATTGGGGTCATCACTTCGCCCACAGGTGCGGTGATCCGCGACATCATGCATCGTCTCGATGCGCGGTTTCCCCGCCGGGTGCTGCTGTGGCCCGTGGCCGTGCAAGGCGAGCGCGCCGCCGCCGAAGTTGCGGCTGCGATCCGGGGTTTCAATGCGCTTCGGCGGGATGGCGATATTCCGCAGCCCGATCTTCTCATTGTCGCGCGAGGCGGCGGTTCGATCGAGGATCTCATGGCCTTCAACGAAGAGATTGTGGTGCGCGCGGCGGCGGAAAGTGCGATCCCGCTCATTTCCGCGGTGGGCCATGAAACCGATACCACGTTGATCGACTTCGCTGCCGACCGTCGTGCGCCCACGCCGACAGCGGCGGCAGAAATGGCGGTGCCGGTGCGCACCGAGCTTCTCGCCCAGACGCTCGATTTCGAGCGGCGCAATCTGCGCTGCTTCGCACACGGACTTGATCAGCGGCGCAAGCATCTGCAGGCACTGGCACGCGCGCTGCCGCGTGCCGATCAAATCTTCGCCGCATCGCGCCAACGTTTCGATCATGCGGCCGACCGGCTTGGCCATGGCCTGAGACGCAATCTGCAGGAACATCTTCGCACGCTTGTCGAGGTCGCGACTCTGCTGCGTCCGCGCTGTGTGACGAGCCGCATCGAGGTGGGTAGCGAGCGAGCCGGAGCGGCTTCGCATCGTCTCGGCCGCTGCTACAGCGCCCGGCTCAGGAACTGGCGCGACAGGCTGGAATCCGCCGCGCGCCTCCTCGAAAGCGTGAGCCATCGCTCCGTGCTCGAGCGCGGCTTCGCGCTGGTGCGCGGCGCCGATGGCAGCCTCCGCCGCCGCGCCGCGCAAATCGGCGCCGGCGAAGCCCTGTCGCTTATTTTCGCGGATTCCACCGTGGATGCGAAAGCCGAAATCGCCACATCGCGCGCGCCGAAAAAACCAAAGGCAGGCCAGGGAACACTGTTTTGATGTCGACCATCAACCGCGCAGGACACCAAACTTCTGAAGCGCGAGTGCGGCACCGAGGAATGCCATATCGTCATGCAGGATGAGGCGCGTCGGAACGGCCTCGACGTAATAAGTCAGCCGGCCCTTGTTTTCGAAGGCGGCGCGGAACGCGGATCTGGCAAGTATAGGTTCGATTTTCTTGGCGATACCGCCGGCAATGTACACGCCGCCGCGGGCGCCATGGGCGAGCGCAAAATCGCCGGCCACGGCGCCGAAAATGGCGCAGAACATGTCGAGCGCCGCAACGCAGATCGCATGGCCGGCCTCGGCGAGCTGGACGATTTCCGCAGCGTGAAACGTAGCCGGTTTCTCCCCGGCCATTTCGCTGAGTGCTACGTGCAGATTGTGGAGGCCGGGCCCCGACAGCACGCGCTCGATCGAGACGTGTCCGAAACGACCGGCAAGAATCCGCCGCACTTCCATTTGTTCCGCATTCTGTGGAGCAAAAGACGCGTGGCCGCCTTCGGTGGCGACAGGCAGCGACGCGCCACGGTATCGCGCGAGGCAGGACACGCCAAAGCCGGTACCGGCGCCGAGTATGGTGATGGGTTCGCCGCCGATGCCGGGGAGTTCGGGGCCAATCGTTCGCAGGTCTTCAGGCTGAAGCCCGGTGACGGAAAAGGCAGCGGCCGCGAAATCGTTGATCAACAGCGCATGCTTGAATCCCATCCTGTGCAAATCATCTTCCGACGCCCGCCAGTCGCGGTTGGTGAAGGTCACGCGTCCGCCGGTCACCGGTCCTGCCACGCCGATCGCAGCCGCGTGCGGGCGCTCCGGACCGAGACGATCGAGATAAGCTGTGAGCACCGCATCGAAACTCGCATAATCAGCTGTTTCCAGTTCAAGCCGGTCCGTAATGCGGAACGGCTCGGTTTCGACGATGGCAAAGCGGGCATTCGTGCCGCCGACATCGCCAACGAGCACTGTACGGTCGGAGCTCACGGCGGAAGATCCTTCTCGTCCAGCTTCACTGTTACGCTGATGCCTGACTCGGTGGCCGAATCCGCAATTCGCACCACGTAATCGCCGGGTTCGATGTGCCAGCAATGGCGGAGAACATCGAACGCAGCGAGCCGCCGCGGATCGGAGGTGATGGAGACGTGGCGCGTTTCGCCAGGCTTAAGATCAACCTTGCTCCAGCCGATCAAGCGGGGCATCTCATCGGTGTCGGCTGCGGCCGGAGCCGCATAGGCTTCAATGGTTTCCTGTCCTTCCAGCGGGCCATCATTGGCCACATCGGCCGCGACCGTGATCGTCGCGCCGCCTATGGCCGTTATGCCGCTCGTGCGAAATCGCGTGTAGGAGAGGCCGTATCCGAACGGGAACAACGGCGTCAGGTCCTTGAGTTCGAACCAGCGATAGCCGACATCCGCGCCTTCGAAATAATCGATGTCGAACGGCACATTCTGCAGGCCTTTTCCCGGCAGCTCCGGACGCGGCAGCTGGGCTTCGCTCTGCGGAAAGGTAACAGGCAGCCGGCCCGATGGGTTCACCGCGCCGAAAAGAACGCGCGCGATGGCGTTCGCACCCCTGTTGCCGGCGTACCAGGCCTCCGCCACGGCCTGCACCTTGTCGAGCCAGGGCATCACGACCGGGCCGCCGGTTTCGAGCACGACGACAGTATGCGGATTGGCAGCGGCGACGGCTTCGATCAACGCGTTCTGATTGCCGGGCAGGTTGAGGTCGGCAGCGTCGTACCCTTCTACCATCCACTGGGTTGCGAACACGATCGCAGCGTCGGTATGGCGTGCCGCATCGGCCGCCTGCGCAATATCGTCGCCCGCAACGAACGTCACCACGGCCTCAGGTGCCTCTGCCGCAATTGCGGTCAGAGGCGATGGCGGATCGAAAACACGGCCGTCACGTGGGACCGTACGCACGCGATCCTCCGGTCCCTGAAACAATTGCGCGTAGCCGATCGGGATAACCTGCGAGGAACCGCCGCCCGACAGCACGCCAAGATCCGCATGGCCACCAATGATTACAATGCTCTCGACCTGTTTGGACAGCGGCAGAACATCGTCAGCGTTCTTCAGCAGAACGATTCCATTCTCTGCCTCGTGTTGCGCGAGGTCGAGATGTGCGTCGATATCCGGGGAAGGTAACAGCGCAGGCGCGTCCATGAGGCCGTTCGCGAACATTGTCCGCAGAATCCGATGCACCATATCGTGCAGCCGCTGCGGATCGAGCTTTCCGCTCGCGAGCGCCTCGGCAAGCGGCGCGCCGAAATAATCCTGCCTGTCGAATCCCGATGCGGACTGCTGATCAAGACCCGCTTCGGCCGCCGCGACCGTGCTGTGGACCGCACCCCAATCCGACAGCACCCAGCCGGGATAGTTCCAGTCCCGCTTGAGTACTTTGTTCAGAAGGAAATCATTCTCGCAGGCATACACGTCATTGTAGCGGTTATAGGCGCACATCACCGCGCCGGGTTCGCTCCTCCCCACCGCAATTTCGAAAGCGAGCAGATCGGACTCGCGCGCCGGTCCCTCGCCGATATCGGCGCTGAATTCGAATCGGCCCGTCTCCTGATCGTTGAACGCAAAATGCTTGATGGTTGAAATAACATGTTCGCTCTGGATGCCGGCGACTTCGGCGCCGGCCATCGTGCCCGCGAGCAGCGGGTCCTCGCCCGCATATTCGAATGTGCGACCGCCCCGCGGGTCGCGCGTCAGATTCATCCCACCGTCGAGCACGACATTATAGCCGCGCGCACGCGCCTCCCTGCCGATGACGGAGCCGGCTGAAAACGCAATTTGCGGATCCCAGGTCGAAGCCATCAGGATGCCGGAGGGCAGCGCCGTCGCCTCGTCGCCTGCCCGCATATTGCCGCCATTGGCGATGCCAACGCCCGCATCCGTTTCAACGAGTGGGGGAATGCCGAGGCGTGGAATTCCCGGCACGATTCCCGCCGTGTCGCGCGAGATGGCTTGTATTTCCCTGGGAACTGCTCGTGAGTACAGATTGCCCTTCGCACCCCAATACCCCATGACAAGCCCCAGCTCCTCATTCTGGGTCATTTGGGCCTGCAAAAGCTCGGCGCGAGCATCGGGGGACAAGGCCGTGTTCATCCAGGGCTCGGGGGCTCCAGGCGGAACCGCTGGAGCCATGGTCAAAGCGGCGCCGGCCGTCCAGTGGAAAGCCGCAATCAGGCAAACCAACACACCCGCGATCCTGCCCGGCAGGCCATCCCCAATGCGTTCAGAGTCGCGCCAACGCGAGGCTCGCATGCGTGATGCCCCGCGAGGGGCTTGTGAATACACAGCCCAAATCGTGTCCAAGAGCGAGCATGGCGGTGTTGTCGGCAAGCATGTCTCCGAAAAGTTCCACGATTCCCCGCGACCTTGCATAGCTGATGAGCCGGTCGATGAGGAGCCTGCCCAGGCCGTGGCCCTTCAAATCGCTGCGGACGATCACGGCAAATTCGGCCCGCCGGCCGTCCGGGTCGGCGGCCAGTCGCGTCACGCCGGCGACGGCGTTTTCGCTATCGAAAAGAACGAAGGCCATTTCGCGGTCGTAGTCGATCTGGGTCAAACGGGCGAGCAGGGCGGGCGGCAGCTGCGCCAGGGCACCGAGGAAGCGCATTCGCATGTCTTGCGGCTCGATTCGCGACGCAAAAGCAACAAGGACCGGCGCATCTTCCGGGCGGACGGGGCGCAATCGAAACAAGCCCATGCCAGGAACGGCTTCTTTGCTCTCCCATTCGGCGGGATAGGGCCGGATGGCAAGCCGGTCCTGCGCGTTGTTCGATGGCGCCTGAAGCCGGATACGTGCATCAACGGCAATGATTCCCTTTGAGTCTGCGAGCAGCGGATTGATATCGAGTTCTACAATGGCGTCGAAGTCGCTGATAAGTTGCGAAAGCCCGACCAGTGCAAGAGCGATGGCATCAAGGGCAGCGGGCGGCTGGTCGCGAAATCCATGAAGCTGTCTTGCAATTCGCGTCCGTGCCATCATCTCGCGCGCGAGCTTGAGATTGAGCGGCGGCAGGCCGAGAACTTTGTCATCGATTACTTCGACAGCCGTGCCGCCATGGCCGAAGAGCAGAAAGGGCCCGAAGGTCTTGTCGCTCGCCATTCCAAGGATCAGTTCGTAGGCATGCGGCCTGCAGATCATTTCCTGTACGATGAAGCCGGTGATTTGTGCGTGCGGCACAGATTGCGTCACGCGCTCCAGCATGGCACTGGCCGCCTCGCGCGCCATTCCGGCATTGAGATTTAGCGCCACGCCACCGACATCGGATTTGTGCGTGATATCGGGAGAGTCGATCTTCAATACGACGGGCGTCGCAAAGATTGCCGCCTGGTCCGCTGCTTCCCGCGCGTTCGCAACGCGCGCCGTCCGCGGCACCGGAATGTGGTAAGAGGACAATATCTCCTGGACGGCGAGAGGGTCGAGCCAGCCCGCGCCTTTGCTCAAGCCGGCCGTGATCGCAATGCGCGCCCTTTCGCAATCAGGCCTGAACTCCGCGGGCAGCGAGGGCGGCACTTCCACCAGCATCTGTTGTGCTTTGCGGTACCGCACCAAATGCATCAGTCCGCGCGTTGCTTTTTCCGGCGTGTCGTAAGTAGGAATTTTTGCACTCTCGAAGAGGCGCCGTGCTTCGTCGGCCGATTGCGCACCGAGCCAGTTGGTGAACAGCGGGAGCTTCAGTTTCGGCGCCACTTGAATGACCGCATCCGCGGCATCAATGCCGGAGGCAACCGCCGTAGGGCAGTTCAAAACCAGGACCGCGTCGATCCCAGGTGCGCCGACCAGTGATTCGAGCGCCGCGCTGTAGCGCGCACCGTCCGCGTCGCCGATGATGTCGACGGGATTGCCATGCGACCAGGTTGGCGGCAGCGCCGCATTGAGCTTTGCCAGGGTGGCATTGGACAGCGCCGCAAGCTCGCCTCCTTGCGCGACAAGTGAATCGGTCGCGAGCACGCCGACGCCGCCTCCATTGGTCACAATTGCCAGGCGGTCTCCGGCGGTTCCAGGACATGTTGCAAGCGTTTCCACTGCATCGAACAATTCATCCAGATCATAGACGCGCAGGAGTCCCGCCCGCAGGAACGCCGCGTCATAGACGGCATCGAGGCCGGCGAGCGCACCGGTGTGCGAGGCCGCGGCGCGCGCCGCCGCTGCCTGCCGGCCGGCCTTGATCGCGATGACGGGCTTCAGACGCGAGGCCGCACGCGCAGCGGAAAGAAATTTGCGGGCGTGGGTAACAGCTTCGATATAAAGCAGTATCGCATTGGTATTTTCATCCAGCGCAAGCCAGTCGAGCATGTCGCCGAAATCGACGTCGCTCATGTCGCCGAGCGATACGAGATGGGAAAATCCGATTTCGCGTGCGCCGGCCCAGTCAAGCACGGTCGTTACCATCGCGCCGGATTGGGCAACGAAGGCGACGCCGCCCGGTTTTGGCGTGGTCTGCGCGAAGGAGGCATTGAGCTTTGCAGGCGTGGACAAAACGCCGAGGCAATTGGGCCCGACAATGCGCAGAAGATGCGGGCGCGCGGCCTCGATCATCGCCTGCTGCAGCGTGCGACCGGCCTTGTTGTCGCCTTCGCCGAAGCCCGCGGTGACGACGATACAGCCTTTTGTTCCGCGCGCGCCGAGTTCCTGTACGAGGCGTGGCACGCTCGGCGGCGGCGTGCAGATGATGGCGACATCGGGCGTAACCGGCAGGCTCGCAACATCCGGATAGCAGACAAGTCCCGCGACCGATGTGTGATGAGGATTGACTGGAAGTATCGGTCCCGCGAAGCCGCCCGCGCGCAGATTCTGCAGGGTCACGGCACCGACGGAATGCGGTCGCTCGCTTGCACCCACAAGCGCCACGACGGCGGGACGGAAGATGGCGTCGAGGTTTCGGATCGTCATAGCGTTGGACGATTATCGCCCGTCTGTTTGAGCGATGCGCTAATGGACCATCAGAACCGGAAGTTCGGCGTTCCAACGCACATGGGCAGTCACGCCGCCGAAGATGGCCTCGCGCAGATGGCTGTGGCCATAGCCGCCCATGACGAGAAGATCGGCGCCACTGCCCTGCGCCGCGTCGAGCAGCGCTTCGCCCATACTTTTTTCTGCTCTCCCGAACGTCTTCCGGCTGCACGAGACGCCGTGAAGCACAAGAAAATCTGTTAGCTCGTGAAGGCCCGCCCTGGCCGCAAAACCGGAGCTTGTCTCGCTCTCTTTCGGCTCGGCGCCGATGTGAAGGATGGTGACGCTCTGTGCCTTCTTCAGGAACGGCATCGCTGCGATGACCGCGTGGCACGCTGCCGTACTGCCGTCCCAGGCAATCGTTATGTTGCCAGTGAGTTTCGCTGCGGCGATGGCCGAAAGGAGAACAGGCCGGTCGGTCTTGGTGAGAACGTCGACGAAGCATTCGTTTACATCGGCCCCGTCGGAGGCTGCGAGAGGCCCGAAAACCACCAGATCGCAGAGACGTGCGGCCCGGGCGACGGTGTCTGCAAATATTCCATCCGTTACCCGATAGGAACAGGTAACCGCTTGGCTTTTTTCAGGTCGATCGATGATCGGGACGCCTTCCGCGGCCGCAGTCTTTTCCAGGGTGGCCCGGGCGGTTTTGTCGGCGGCCTGATTCAGTTCCTCCGCAGCATTGATGATGTTCTGCAGAATCTGCGGCGATAGCGGAGCCCCCATCGTCGGAATCGACAATCGCGGATCGGGATGCACGAGAATTGCCGCAACATGGGCGTTGAACGGCCTGGCCGCGGCGAAGGCCGTTGCCAGGACGGCGGCGTCCCGCGGAGCCCCGGTCAGGGGT
>Ga0335075_10014362_pt1 | contig 11896 bp, 10 predicted proteins | sample Lox_Sample_24_FD_206723 | JGI IMG/M metagenome (GOLD analysis project Ga0335075, IMG submission 206723) | Soil microbial communities from Loxahatchee National Wildlife Refuge, Florida, United States - Lox_Sample_2.4 | ecosystem: Environmental > Terrestrial > Soil > Wetlands | place: USA... | reverse complement strand
CCCAGCGGCGCAAGCGGTCGGTGTTCTACAACGCCCTCGGCTACGCCGTCGAGCAGGGCCACCTGCCCTCCAACCCGGTCGACCGCATCCAGTGGACCACCCCCGCCGTCGCCGCCAGCGTCGACCGGCGCGTTGTCGTCAGCCCCGCCCAGGCCCGCAGCCTGCTGGCCGCCGTCCGGGCACAGGGCGAGCGGGGACAGCACCTGGAAGCCTTCTTCGGCTGCCTCTACTACGCCGCGCTGCGCCCCTCGGAGGCGGTCATGCTCCGCGAAGCCGACCTGCACCTGCCCAAGCAGGGCTGGGGAAGGATCGTCCTGGCCGCCTCGGCCTCGCGGGCGGGCACGGCCTGGACCGACGACGGCACCGCCCGCCAGGAACGCGGCCTCAAGCACCGGGCCGACAACGAGACCCGCACCATCCCCATCCCGCCCGACCTGGTGCGGCTGCTGCGCGCCCATATCAGGCGGTACGGCACCACCCCCGACGGGCGGATCTTCCAGACCAGCAGGGGCGGCATCCTGCAGGACTCCGGCTACAACGAGGTCTGGACCGAAGCCCGCAAGCAGGCCCTGACCCCGGCGCAGCACAGGTCGCCGCTCGGTCGCCGCCCGTACGACCTGCGGCACGCGGCGGTCTCGCTGTGGCTCAACTCCGGGGTGCCCGCGACCGAGGTCGCCCGCCGCGCCGGGCACGGCGTCGCGGTCCTGCTGAAGATCTACGCGCACTGCATCGACGGGCAGGCCGACGCCGCCAACCAGCGCATCACCGACGCACTCGGCACCACCGAGCCCGAGCCTGGCCCCGGCGGCGAAGGCGACGCCGGCAGCGAGCCGGCAGCCTGAAGTGGCAGGTCAGCCGCCAGACGCCGGGCGGAACGGTCGCTGCACCGCTCCTGCGGACGGTCAGCACACCGCTCCCGCCCTCGCTGCGCGGCCCCGTCCGTGGCCTTTTCCGCCCCGTCCGTGGATTTCACGGCCCAGAAATCCGGCACCCACGGACGCATAGCGGACGGCGGAAGCCCGAAATCGAGCCTCGAAACGAATAAGTGCTGGTCAGCGGGGGGTGACTCGAACAGGAGGAGCGTTCTGTAAAACCGTCGGCTTCGCCTACGTTGGTTCGAACCCAACACCTGCCACCACCTGCGAAAACGGCCCGTTAGCTGGGGATTCTCGGCTGTGCAGGCCGTTTTCCCTATCCCGCCCCGTGTCATCTTGTCGCGCTGCGGATCGCGGTGTTGCGCTGTCCACGGACATATGGCGGACGGCGTCCGGGCTGCCGGGACGGTCGGTGTGCACCGTCGGCTGTTTCACGGACGGTCACGGACGGGCCCGTCGGCATGGTAGTTCCGGCTTGACGCGGGCCGCTGGATCGGGGCGTGCACCTCCCGTGTGCCGTGTGATTTTCCGGGGCGAGGGGCGGGACGGAAGGCGTCGCGGGGCATCGGGGCTGATGGCAGCGCGGCGGACAGGCGGTCAACCGGCCCGGGCTATCACATGACTGAACCACCGGCTGTGACTGCCTGTTCGTGAGTAACAGAGCGGATCGCCGACTCGGCGTGACTCGTGGTCATGCTGCCGTGCCGGGTGGCTGGGCACAGATCAGGTCGTCCTGCACTCGGAGCGCGATCTGTCGATTCGCCCGCGCACCGGTTGTTGAGCTAATCAGGGTCGGTCACGGGTGATCGACTGGTGCCGGTGCTCCTTGCTCAGGGGCCGTCGTGCCGGGGCCGAGCGGTTCGAGGCGGCCGACGGGGTATTCGACGACGAAGGCGACGTGCATGCGGTTCTCCGTGCCGCTTGGGTTCCGGCACGGCCGCAGCGCGGATCTGCGACCTGGTCGCTGTCATCGGGGCAGCTCCGTGTGCGCGCCGACTAGGGATGCGATATGCGCGGGGTTGAAGAACTCTGCCGTCGGCAGGGCACCGGCGAACATGCTGGCGAATTCGTCCATGGCTTTCTGGTGGCCGGCGATCGCGGCCAGCAGTTGCTGCATCTGCAGTGGCGGGGGCGCGGCCAGGTCGGCGAGCTGAGAGGTGAGCTCGTACATCGGCAGCGCCCGTGCGTCGCGGTGCTGCTGGTACTCGGCCAGCGCCTCGTCGTAGCCGCGGTCGCTGCGCCAGACTGTGTCGAGCGCTCCGGCGCACAGCTCGGCGTCACAGAAGGCGTCAGTGATGCCCTGGGCGGTGACCGGGTCCTTGGCGTACCCGGAATCACCGACCAGGACCCAGCCCGGCCCGTGCGGTGTCCGGAACCTGTTCGGCACTGCTTCGCCCAGGACCCGGGTTTCCTGCCGCCCGGCATCGAGCAGACCGCCGAGGGCAGCGCTGACCTCGCGCAGGTAGTTGCCCTGCAGGTCCTGCTTCACCCGGGCCGCTTCGGCCTGCGGCCAGGCGGCGAGGACCAGCGTCAGGCCACTGTTGGTGGGGACCATGAAGAAACCGCGACCGGGCCGGAGCATCCACTGCGCCCCGGTGGCGGGTACGCCGGACCAGTACGCGTAGTAGGCACTGGCCAGTACCGGGCCCTCGCGGTAGCGCGGCGCGTTGACCTGGTCGGCTACCCGCGAGTGCACCCCGTCGGCGCCGATGACCACGCGGGCGTACTCGCTGACCTCCAGGCCGCCCCGCGCGTGCCCGCGAACGCCGGTGACCCGGTCGCCGTCGATGATCAGTTCCGTGACGCTGAACCCTTCGCGCAGCTCGGCGCCGGCGTTCACGGCAGCGCGGGCGAGCAGTTCGTCGAGCACGATCCGGCGCGGCGCGTAGGCCCCGGCGGTGCCGTCGGCGGCGGTCGGCGTCCCCGTGATCACCAGCGGCCCGAAGTCGAAGGTGTAGGCGGGCAGCCACGGGCAGCCTGTGGCGATGAGATCGTCCAGCAACCCCCACCGCCGCAGCGCCGCCAGGCCCGGCGGGTGGATCACGTGCGTCGAGACGGTGTCGGACGGGAAGCTCACCCGGTCGACGAGCAGCACGTCGTACCCCTTCTAGTGGGCGGCCCGCCCGATCACCTGGCTGGCCGCACCGATGCGCGTGAGCCGTAGGCGCGTGGCTTCAGCCGGCGCACTCTCGACCGCGGCGATTCTTTACCCACCGGTACCCGCCGCGACCCAGGACTCCGGCCAAACAATCGCCGCGTTGCGGCTTCCCCTGCATTCGCAGCTCTCAGCGCGCTGGGGAGATCCCCGGCGCATCCAGCGTGCGCCCGCTTGCTTAGATCAAGGGCGGAGAGCGGGTTGTCGAGGGATCGACCAAGGTCGGTGAGTTGGGTAGAGGGTGGCGTGTCGACGCGGCCGGGATCGCGGTCGCCTACGACCAAGCCGTCGCGTTCAGCTCGTCGGAGGGTGTCGGTCAGCCCTTTGTGCGAGACACCGTCCAGGGATTCGTCGAGTTCTTGGTGGCGCCGACCCCATCCGATAGTTCGGCGAGCACGGCGAGAGTCCAGCGGCCGTCGATGAGACTGATGACGTGCTGCGGTGACGCCCGACTCTTCGACACGGTCTCACACGCTCCATAGGGCTTGGGTCGGCGACAGGCGGGCGGCGCGTAGGGCGGGCCAGAGCCCGGCGACGGCGCCGATGAGGATCGCGGCACCCATGCCGCCGCCCCAGGCAAGGGCGGGGATGACGACGAGCTCGTGTTTGGCGGAGGCGTAGATTGCGGTGGAGAGGGCGCCAGCTCCGACCCCGACAGCTCCGCCGATGAGGGCCAGCAGGATGGCTTCGGCCAGGAACTGGACGCGGATGTGGCCCCTGGTTGCGCCAAGGGCGCGACGCAGGCCGATCTCGGATCTGCGTTCAAGGACGGAGATGACCATGATGTTCGCCACCCCGACCGCGCCGACCAGCAGGGCGACGGCGCCGAGGCCAAGGAAGAGGTCGTCGAAGGCGCCCTGGGCGTCGGCCTGGGCGACCAGGGCGGATGACGGCTGGGAGACGTCGACCTCGCTGGGGTTCTGGGGGTTGGCGGTGGCGGCGAGGAGATTGTCGACGGCGTTGACCTGGCTGGTCTGGGCGCGGACGTAGATGGTGGAGGGGTGTCCGTCGAAGCCGAGATAGTGCTCGGCGGCGGGGAAGCCGACCAGGACCGAGGAGTCGATGCCGGGGGCCAGGACGGCGGGTTTCAAGATGCCGGCCACGTAGAACCACATGTTGTCAAGCCAGATCCGCTCGCCGGAAAATACCCGGTCGATCCCGAGGCGTTGGGCGGCGGCCGCGCCGAGGACGCAGACGGGTTCTCGGGCGGTCGCGGCGTTGAGGTAGCTGCCGCGGGCGATGCTGGTGCCGACCGTGCGCAGCAGGCCGAGACTGGCCGCGTCGATGGACAGGGCGTTGGTGTCGATGGCAGGGATGAGCGGGCTGCGGTAGACGTCGCCCGTCACCGAGCCGGTCTCCTGGACCTCGGTGACTGCGTCGATGCGGGCAATCATGGCGGAGGCGGCTTCGGGCAGCTCGGCAGTGCCGCCGAAGAGGGTCTGGCCATTCTGGACGACGAGCAGGTTGGTGCCCAGGGCGGAGATCTCGTTCAGCAGCCCGGCGGAGGCAGACGCGGACAGCCCGAGGACGGCCACGATGGCGGCCACCCCGATGGCGATGCCCAGCGCTGACAGCCCGGCTCGCAGCTTGCGGGTCCGCAATCCGACGGCCGACAGGCGCAGGAGGTCAGCGGGCCGCAGCTTTCTCACGGCGAGGGTTTCGGTGGTCACGACCGGTAGTCCTCCTTGTCGTGGGACGGGCCGCCGGGAGCGGGCGTCGGTGACGGCGCGGCCTGCTGGGTGCTGTCGGAGATGATCCGGCCGTCGAGCATGTCGATCCGCCGGTCCATGCGGGCTGCGATGGCCTGGTCGTGGGTGATGACCACGATGGTCACCCCCAGGTCGCGCAGTTCCTCTAGCAGCCTGAGGATGGCCTGGCCGGTGGCCTGGTCCAGGTTGCCGGTGGGCTCGTCGGCCAGCATGATCGCCGGCTGGCCGACCAGGGCCCGTGCGATCGCGACCCGCTGCCGCTGCCCGCCGGACAGCTGGGTCGGGCGGGCGTAAGGCCGCTCGTCCAGGCCGACCAGGGCGAGAGAGTCCATGGCCCTTGCCCGCCGCTCGGCCAGGGGGATCCCGGCGTACAGGAGCCCGTCGGCGACGTTGTCCAGCGCGCTCTGGTGCTCGGCCAGGAAGAACTGCTGGAACACGAACCCGATCCGGGTGGCCCGCAGCGCGGCCAGCTCCCGGTCGGCAAGCCGCTCGACGTCCAGGCCGGTGACCCGCACGGTGCCCGAGCTGGGCCGGTCCAGGGTGCCCATCAGCTGCAGCAGCGTGGTCTTGCCCGATCCGGAGGGTCCTATGATGCCCGTCAGCTCGCCGGCGGCGACCACGAAAGAGACGTCTCGCAGGGCGGTCACCGGCGGCTGGCTCGGGTAGATCTTGGTCACCTGGTCGAGCTCGAGGACCGGCCGGCCCGCGCCGTTCGCGGAGGCCAGGTGGCCGTCGTGGACCCCCCGGAGGGCCGGCCTGGTGGCGTCGGTCCTCATAGGTTCGGCACCACGATCTGCTGGCCGGCGGCCAGGCCGGGCCCGGTGACCTGGACCAGGCCGTCGGCGTCGTCGAAAAGGCCCAGGCTGACCGACACCAGGCGGTGGATACCGCCGGCGCCCGCCACCTCCACCGCGTAACCGCCGCTCGGCTGGGCCAGCAGGGCGTCGACGGGCACGACCAGGGCGTTGGTGACCGTGCCGGTCGTGATGGTCACGTTCACCGGGGCCTGGTCCCAGGTCCCGGTGGCGGCGGGGTCGGTCGGGTTCACCAGCACGGTGATCGTCGGCGAGCTGCCCGAGCTGCCAGCAGTGGCCACCGTGCCCACCGAGGAGATCACCCCCGGCGTCACGTCGTTGTTGGGCAGGGTGATGTTCACGTGGTCACCCACCGCGACCTCCGATTGCTGGTCAGCGTCCAGGGCGATGGAGACCTGGCGGGTTGCGGAGGTGGCCGACAGCACTGGCTGGCCGGGCCCGGCCGCGCCGCCCAGGGTGGCCGACAGCGACGTAACCCGGACCGTGGTGGGTTCGAACACGGCCTGGCCCAGGGAGAGCGTGCCGTTCTCGGTCACACCCAGCCTGGCCTGGAGTTTCTCCACGCCCGCCCCGGTCCAGTAGGTGAACTCATCCGAGGTGGGGCTCAGCTCTGCGCTGGTCACATAGCCGAGTGCGACCAGGTCGGCGTTGAGCTCTTCAACGTCTGTTCCGGTCATGCCCTCCGACAGCGCCCGGTAGGCGGGAGTCGCACCGTAGAGGAGCACCACCGGGGCGCCGCTCACCTTGTAGAGGACCTGACCCTGGCGCACCAGCTGACCGACCGACGGCAGTGACGTCACCGTCCCGCGGGCCTGGTTCACCACGCTGTAGCTGCCGGCGAAGCCCAAGGTGGCCGACACCTGGGTCTGCGACGACAGGTCCTGGCGGGCCACGGTGTAAAGCGACGTCGGGTCGGCGTTGCCGGCCACACCCGAGTGGCTGGTCCCTCCCGTGGCGAAGGGTTCGGTGACTGCCACGACAACTCCCGCCGCGACCAGCACCACGACTGCGGTGATCACCCAGCCCAGTCGCCGCCGTTTTCGCAAGACCGCGCGCGCAGTGCCCGGTGTCTCGGCGGTCGTTGGCGTGGGGATGACCGGCTCGGTCGACGACGGCCAACTCATGACGCAACCCCGCCCCCGGTGGGGGCTTCCTTGGCACACGCTTTCTGCGCGCTCTGGAACGTCGGAGAGTTCGCATCGACACTCTGAGGAGTGATCGTCTGCGCCGCCGATCCTGGCGCCGGCGGATCAGGAAAGTCCGTGACTCCATGCGAGCGCATGCAGGTCGCGTACTTCAGCGCCTGACTTTCCTCATTCTGATTCTGGGCAGGGCTGTTAGTGTCGGAGTGCGACGCCAGGGGTAGGCAGGCCTTCTCGGCCGACTGGAACTGCGTAGAATTGGTATCGATGCCGGATCCCGACAAGTTGGATGACCCTTGAGAACCCGGGTCGGGGAATTTCGTCACACCCTGGGATCGCATGCACTGGGCGTAGGCCACCGCTGACGCCTGCTGGTCTTCTGACGACGTACTGCCATTGGCGGAACCAGAGTTCCCTCCGCACGCGCTCGCCAGGAAGGCGACGGCAACGAGAGCGGCCGCGACTGGCCCGATGCGCCGCAGCCACGATCTCCGCCGGGTCGCCGGGGGGGTGGAGGTCAAGTCAGGTTCCATGTCGCTGTCTCCTCAGGGCTCGGATGTCCTATGGGGAAGCATGCGACACCGGCAGTAACGCCACGGTTACCCGAGATGCAACCCTGGTGTTACTGGCAGCCTGGCAACCTTGGCTTCCTGGATAGTCCCCGTCGAGAAAAGGCTGTGCAGCCGTGAGAGTGACTGAAAGAGGATGAGGGTGCTGGTCGTCGAGGATCGCAAGGTGATGGCCACGGCCATCGAGACTGGCCTGCGACGCGAGGGGATGGCCGTTGACGTCGCCTTGGACGGCGACGACGCTCTCACCCACCTCGCGGCAACCCGGTATGACGTGGTGGTGTTGGACCGAGATCTACCCAAGGTCCACGGAGACGAGGTATGTCGCAGGCTCGTCGCCCAGCGCTGTGACAGCCGGATCCTCATGCTCACTGCGGCCAGCGCGGTCAAGGACCGCGTCGATGGGCTCGGCCTTGGCGCCGACGATTACCTGTCCAAGCCGTTCGACTTCGCAGAGCTCGTGGCCCGCGTCCGCGCGCTCGCCCGGCGCGCCAGCCCACCGCTGCCTCCGATCATCGAGCGCGCTGACATCAGCCTCGACACGGCCCGGCGAGTGGCATTTCGGGCCGGCCGACGCCTTTCCCTTGGCCCGAAGGAGTTCTCCATGCTTGAGTGCCTCCTCGTGGCCGAAGGGCGGGCGGTGTCATCAGAACAGCTGCTGGAGCAGGTCTGGGACGAGTTCGCCGATCCATTCACCTCGACGGTCAAAGTCACTGTCAGCCGGCTGCGGGCCAAGCTGGGCGACCCCCCGATCATCGAGACCGCCCGTGAGGGCGGTTACCGCATCACATAAGCCAATGGCGCACCCTCGACTCGGAGGCACCTCCCGGCTGCACCTCCCCGGCCGCACGGCCCGGATCCGGCTGACCTTCATCTACGGCGGCCTGTTCCTACTCGCCGGGGCCGCCCTGCTCGGCATCACGTACGTACTGACCGAACACGCGATCGGCAGCGTTACGTTCCCAGGCGGGGCCCGGGTTCTCATCAACGGCAAGCTTCACCCCCGAGCGCCGGGCTCGCCTCAGGCATCTCACGCATCTCCGGCACAGTTGGCCCAGCTCCGCCAAATGCAAACCGCACTCGTTAGCGAGCACAACACTGAGCTGCACCAACTCTTCATCCATTCCACCATCACCTTCGCTGTCATGGCATTCCTCGCCGTAGGGCTGGGCTGGATCGTGGCTGGACGCGTCCTGCAGCCGGCGCGCACTATCACCGCGGCGGCACGGAACATCTCATCCACCGACCTGCACGAACGGCTCAACCTGCAAGGGCCGGACGACGAGTTCAAAGAGCTCGGCGCGACCCTTGACCATCTGTTCGCCCGTCTCGAAACGTCCTTCGAATCGCAGCGGCGCTTCATCGCCAACGCGGCGCATGAGCTTCGGAGCCCACTCGCCGAGGAACGTGCCGTGCTCCAGGTCGCGCTGGCTGACCCCAGCGCCACGGCGGAGTCGCTACGAAACGCCTGCGAGACGCTTCTCGCCTGCGAGGCCGAGCAGGAGCAGATCATCGACGCCCTACTCGCGCTGGCGATCAGCGAACGGGGGATCGAACGTTGGGAGCCCCTGGACCTCGCCACCGTTATGTCAGACGCCGTTCTCAGCCACCGCGACGAAGCGACGCGTCGGGGAGTACACGTAGACCAAAAACTTGATGTGGCGCCAGTTTCCGGTGATCCAGCGCTTCTGGAACGCCTCGCAGCCAACCTGGTTGACAACGCACTTCGCTATAACCACCGCGGCGGCAAGGCGGAGGTAGCCACGCGCATAAATGACGGGCAGGCGAACCTCACGATCGCGAATACCGGCACCATCATCGCCCCCGCCGAAATCGATCGGCTGGTCGAGCCGTTCCAGCGCCTCAGCGCGGACCGCACCGACCACGAAGACGGGCTTGGGCTCGGTCTGTCGATCGTGCGCGCCATCACTACCGCTCATAACGCGGAAATCGAGATCCGCGCCCGGGTCCACGGAGGCCTAGACGTGAAGGTCCGTTTCCCCGTACTCCCACGAGCTGTCGCGCCATCGTCGCAACCGGCGGGACACCGACCGCTACACCGACATCGAGTTTCACCGCCTTCACGATCTCGGTCGGAGTCCGTTACCGGTGCCTGAATATGGGGGTTGCCCGGAGGAATCCGGCGGCACCCATCCAGGGGGCCGCCGGGTGGCCCGGGGCATCTCAGCCCCGGGCTCCCACAGAACGGAGCGTAAAAGTCTCCCTTTACTCCGCTCGTCCCATCCGTAACTGGATAGGTCTGCTGTAGTCAGTAATTCCGGGTGTGCGCTGGGTAGCGGTTTGCGGGCAGGGGTGTTCTCTGTCAGGCTGGTTTGGGGATCCAGGGGCCGCCTTGGGCGGCGCGGGTGAGGGCGTCGAGCGCGCCGATGCCGTGACGGGCAGCGGTGGCGACGTATGAGCGGATGGCGCAGAATGCCTCCGCGCCGGTCATCGAGCGCGTGCAGCCGGAGACCTTGATGCGGAGCTTGGCCATTCTTATGACTTGCTCGGCTTGGTTGTTGTCGAACGGGACCTGCCGGTCATGGGCGAACCGGAGGTAGTCATCGGCGCGGTCGCGCATCCGGGTCGCCAGGGCGTGCCGTTTCTTTTGCAGCTTGCCGCAGCGGGCGGCGTTCAGGACGATCCCGGCATCAGCCGCGTCGCGGAACCACCGGCATTGCTTTTCCAGGGTTTCAGGGTCGATGGTGCGGCGTCCTGCTTCGCGGGCGGCGTCCGCGGTTTCCTTCAGGGTCAGCAAGGCGTCGATGGCCTGCTGCGCCCAGATCGCGTCGTCTGCGGTGCCGGTCTCGGTCACCGCGATGAGTTCCCGGAGCAGGTGGGCGCCGCACAGAGCGTGCCCGGCGACGCCGTCGTAGCTGTCGTAGGGCTTCCAGGCGTCGTGGCAGGCGATGCCTGTGAAGGCGGGCAGCACCCCGGCGGCGTCCATGGCCTCCTTGCCGCGCTTGGGATGCACGGTGACCAGCACGTGCTTCCCGGAGGACGCGGAGTGCACCCAGGCCAGCTTCCCGGCCACCCGGAATCCGGTCTCGTCGAAGTGCGCGACCTCGGCCGCGATGAGTGCCCTGGTGATCGCGTCGGTGGCGGGGCCGGCCTGGCCGGCGATCTTCTTTGCCATCGCCGCCAGTGCTGCCGGGGCAGGCGCGCAGCCGAACATGTCCGCCATCGCGGCGCACGCCCGGTTCCTGGACAGGAACTGCCCGTGCCACAGGTAGAGCCCAGCGCCGCGGCCCGCGGGCCGTACTGCACCAGGGCGGTCACTGCCGCCGGGGCCTGCCCCTTGGTGCGCGCCCCGCAGCACGGGCATTCCCGCTCGATCATCTGGTGCTCGGTGACTTCCGCCCTCACCGGCGGGATCTCAGTCACCTGCCGCCGCTCCATCCCGGTCTCCGGGGCGCCTGCCAGCCCGGTGCCGCACTTGCGGCAGGCCGGCGGCTCGTGCCGGACCACGTGATCGGGGTGACCGGCCAGCGGCATGGTGGCACCCGGCTGTCCCTTGGGCCGGCCCGGTTTCCGGCCGGTCTTCTTCCGCAGCGACCTGGGGGCGGGCTTGCCCAGACCGTCCGATGATGGCGGCTTGCTGGAGTTCCCCGAGTTCTGGTGCACTCGCGCCGTCAGGTCCGCGACCTGGGCCTGCAGTTCCGCCACCTGCCCGCGCAGCTCATCCAGTTCGGCCAGCCGGGCGTGCAGCGCCGCGATCTGCGCGTCTTTCTGGTCCAGCAGCTCCCGCGGCCGGGCATTGGCAGCGCGCAGCGCGGCAGCATCATCGGGCACGCTGCCCGCAGACGGCACCAGGATCACCCGGCCTGCCGGCTGTGCCCGGCCGCTGAGCCGGGGCTGGCCTGGCCTGGCGGCGGGACGACCTGGCTGGCGGCGGCGGCAAGAGCCTGATGCTCGTCTTCGGTGAGGGTGATGTCCGCGGCGGCGGCGTTGGCTTCGAGCTGGCTGATGGTGGACGCGCCGGGGATGACGACGACGGGGTCATGGCTGATGGCCCAGGCCAGCGCGACGGCGTGGGTGAAGCGCTCGTCGAACAGCCAGATACTCAAGATGATGCTGGCGAGCGGGTTGAGGATGGCCAGAAGCGGCTGGGACGCGCTCAAGGGCCCGGCGTGGAGAGCGGACTGGTTGAGCAGCGTGCCGGTTATGACGGCGGCAACCAGGGCGTACACAGGCCAGCGCGTGAGCATGCCACTGATACCGAAGGTGGTGAGCGTCTCGGTGGCCGTCTTGATGAACGTTGCCGTCAGTGCCCACGCCAACCCTGCCGCCGCCGCGAACTAGAGGCACTCGGCCGCCCGCAGGACGCGGCGCTGCTGCTCGTCAGCGCGAGCATCGACCCGTCCGCCCCGCCGGTGACCGGGGACGACGTCCCGCGCTACCGTGAACTGCATCGCCGGATCACCGCCCAGATCGGCACTGATGCACACCAGCGGCTGGCCGATCAGGCGGCCCTTCTCCCCCGGGTGCACGTCCTGGACCGGGCGCTTGCCGCGCTAACTGCGGCAGCACGCGGATGACCGACACCGGCCGACGCCGGCCCACGCTGCGCAGCCACCGAACGTGAACGTCGTGCTCGCGCCACGCACTGGGCGATCGGCCGACAGCACGTT
>Ga0335075_10014361_pt1 | contig 11897 bp, 10 predicted proteins | sample Lox_Sample_24_FD_206723 | JGI IMG/M metagenome (GOLD analysis project Ga0335075, IMG submission 206723) | Soil microbial communities from Loxahatchee National Wildlife Refuge, Florida, United States - Lox_Sample_2.4 | ecosystem: Environmental > Terrestrial > Soil > Wetlands | place: USA... | reverse complement strand
CCGCTGCCCTAGGTCACCCTCGGCCCTCGGGCAGGCAGGCCGCGCGGCTAGCTGGCTAGTTCCGCCAGTGCGCCGATCAGCCGGTCCACATCCGAGGTGTCGTTGTAATGGACCAGACCCGCCCGGACAGCACATCCGGTCTCCCTGATGCCGAACACGCCGGTCAGCTCCCAGGCGTAGTTGTCACCGTCCCAGACATTGATCTTCCGGCTGGCCAGGTGCTCGGCCACATCCACCGGGCTGCGCCCGTCGACGTTGAAGTACGCGGTCGCGGTGCGGCTGGCGGCGCGACCATAGGTCCGGACATGCGCCATGCTGTCCAGCCCGGCCAGCAGCACTTCGAAAAGCTCCTGCTCATGCTGGTGAACAGCGGCCATCGAGGCCAGCACCCGGCCACGGAGGCTGGCCAGGCCGGCATCGGTGCTGATGTCTGGCAGCGCGGTGTCCGGCAGCTCGGTGAGCGAGGCCAGGTGCGCAACGGCTGCAGAGACTCCGGCAAGGCTCGCGAACGGCAGCGTGCCCAGTTCGAACCGGTCCGGCACCTCATTAGGTGACGGCTTCAGCTTGTCCGGCCAGAGGCCGGCCAGCAGATCAGGATCGGCCACGACGGCCCCGATGTGCGGACCAGACCATTTGTAGGCGCTTGTCGCATAGAAATCAGCACCCAGCGCCTGCACGTCAACCGGAACATGCGGGGTTGCGTGCACGCCATCCACATAGCTGAGCGCACCGGCTGCCCTGGCCAGCCCGGTGATCGACGGCACGTCAGGCCGGGTGCCGATGATGTTGCTCGCTGCGGTCACCGCGACGAGCCGGGTCCGCTGGGTGATCAGGTCGTGGTACTGGCCGACAGGCAGCTCTCCGGTGTCGGGATCGACCTCCGCCCAGCGCACCGTCGCGCCAGCGCGGTCGGCCGCCTGAACCCAGGGGCGGATGTTCGCGTCGTGGTCCAGCCGCGACACGACGACCTCGTCACCGGGCCGCCAGCCCTTGGCCAGCGTCTGGGCAAACCGGTACGTCAGCGTCGTCATATTGGGGCCGAGAACGACACCGTCGGGATGGCCGCCGGTCAGGGCCGCGATGGCGGTCCGGCATCCAGCCGTGATCGCGTCAGCGCGGTGACTCGCCGGAAACGCTCCACCGGAGTTCCCCAGCCCGGCTGCCTGCGCGCCGCTGATCGCATCGATCACCGCGGTCGGCACCTGAGTGCCCGCAGCGCCGTCCAGGTAGGCATAACCATCGGCCAGCGCCGGGTAGCACGCGCGCACCGCCGCAACGTTCAGCTTCACAGTCAGTCCCTTCGTCTGCGGCGCAACCGCCCGGGCCATGCGGCCAGCGATGACCGCAGGTCCCGTGCCTCGGCCGGCCCGGCCCCCGTGCCGACAGCCAGCCGGCCCGATACCGCAAGCACAGCATGCCAGGGATCGTAATGACGCACCGCCCTGGCTCCCAGTGAAGCGGACGGCACCGGCAAGTGCGGCATCCCGGCCCGCCATCCCGCGAGCACCGCGGCGGGATCGGCCGGGCGGTAGTCGGTGCCTAGCGCCCTGGCCAGGTCCCAGGCATGCAGGTGCCATTCGGCGCTGGCGGCGCCAGCCATCCCGCCGACGGTAACGACCGTGTCGCGGTACTGGTGATGTGGCAGGTCCCACACGGCGGTGAGCCGGTGCGCGTAGTTGCGAGCAGACGAAGCGAACGCGGCGATGTGCTCAGCGGGCGGGGCGTCAGCAAGCGCGGCCAGTTCGGCCGCGTTCTGCCGGGCGAGCTTTCGGCCCAGGGTGTCCGGATGGGCTCCGGTGCCCATCAGCCGGGCATAGCGGCTGACCGGAGCCTCATCGAGGTACTCGTTGAAGTCGTCGGCCACGCACCTCAGGTGTCCGGCTACCTCGAACGCCCGCCATTCCGGGCACGGCGTCTGGGCAGACCAGGCCACGTCATCGAACAGCCCGGCGATCTGGCAGACGGCCTCGACTCCCGCGTTATAACTAGTTAAGGCCGGAACGGGCGCTTGCGCCGGCGCAGACATGCCCCAGGAACGGGAATGGGTGCGCTCCACTGGGCCCCCTCCAAGCAAACTCCGGCATCAGTACGCGCCGTCGTCTGGCCAGAGTGCCAGAGTTACCCGCTGTTCGCCACCCTGCACCGTATCAACGCAATCGCTACCATGAGCAGACGACGCGGCGGCGAGATCGCGGCTGACAGGCATACGAGAGCCAAACTACGCAGACGAGGCCTGACAGGGCGCCGCAGGGAAACCCGGATGACAGGACGACCGCTCTCCGGTTAGCCTGCGGATAATGCCCCCCACTATCGCTAGTTCGCCGCAGCATGCCCAGGAGCAGCCGACTGTTCCTGCGCGCGTGCAGACTCCGGCGCAGGCCTTGTGGCGGATGCGCGAGTACATGCGGCCGTATTACCTGTACCTGTTCCTGATGATCACGGCGGCAATACTCGCGGTGAGCTCCGAGATCGCGATTCCCCTCATCACCAAGTCGGTCATCGACAACGTGGTGGTGAAGGGCATCAGGTCCGAGCTGCTACCGCTGAGCCTTGCTGCGATGGGGCTCGGCACGATCCAGGCCGGTCTGAATTTCTTCCGCCGGTGGTCGGTGTCCGGCGCGGTAACCGGCATGGAGAAGACAATCCGCGACGACTTGTACCACCATCTGCAGCGGCTCGACCCGGCCTTCCATGACTCCTGGCAGTCAGGTCAGCTGCTCTCCCGTGCCGTCAACGACCTGTCCACGATCCGCCGCTTCGCAGGTTTCGGCGTCGTCTTCTTCATCACCAATACCTGGACGTTCCTGCTGATCGTCGCGCTGCTCATCAGACTGAACTGGTGGCTCGGGTTGCTGACCGGAGTGCTGTTCACCCCGGTCGCGATACTCTGCCTTCGCTTCGAGAAGCGGTACCGGGTGCTGTCCCGGCGGTATCAGGACGAGACCGGCGACCTTGCCACCTACGTGGAGGAAGCGGCAACCGGCATCCGGGTGCTCAAGTCGCTGGGCCGCAGGGACGAGGCCGCCGCCCGGCACCTCGCGGAGGCCAAGCTCGTCTACCGGACTCAGGTGGACAAGGCCGGGTTGCGCGGCACCTTCTGGGCCGGCCTGGATGTGGTGCCGAACGCAGTGATCGGGCTGCTGCTCCTGCTCGGCGCGCTTGCCGTCAGCCGGCACGAGCTGACCCTGGGTGGCCTGGTGGCGTTCGTCACGCTCACCCTGCTGCTGATCTGGCCCGTCGAGGCGATGGGCTTCATCATTGCCACCGGCCAGGAAGCAGCAACGGCCGCGCAGCGCATCTACGAGATCTTCGATACCGCGCCGGCCATCACCGACCCGGCCGCGACCGGAAGCGGCGCTCGTCACGACCGTCCAGGCCTGGCCGCCGGGCGATGGAAGCCGGGAAGCAACGCGCCGCGAGCTACGGCCCCGGCACAGCTGCCCGGCTCGGCACAGCTGCCCGGCTCGGCACAGCCATCGGGCGCAGCGCTGCCCGGCGCGGCGAACGAGCGAGCGGGCGCAGTCAGCACTGGCCAGCACAGTGCCGGCCACCATAGTGCCGGCCGGCTGATCTTCGACCGAGTGACCTTCAGCTACCCCGAGGCACCGGCGCCGGTGCTTCGCGGCGTGAGCCTCGAGCTGGAGCCTGGCGAGACCGTCGCACTGGTCGGCGCGACCGGATCCGGCAAGACCACGCTGCTGAATCTGGTGCCGCGCCTAGCCGACGTCACCGCGGGCCGCATCACCCTGGACGGCGCCGACATCCGTCAATTGCCGCTGACTGAGCTCCGCACCCGCGTCGGCTGCGCGTTCGAGGACCCGACTCTGTTCTCGGCCAGCGTCCGCGAGAACGTGGCGTTCGGCGTCCAGGACGCCAGTGAGGAAGCGATTCAGGCCGCGCTGGACGCGGCACAGGCTGACTTCGTGGCCGACCTGCCATGGGGCCTCGATACCAGGATCGGCGAGCAGGGCATGGCGCTGTCCGGCGGCCAGCGGCAGCGGGTTGCGCTGGCACGGGCGATCCTGGCGAAGCCCCAGATGCTGCTGCTCGACGACCCGCTGTCCGCGCTCGACGTGCACACCGAGGCCAAGGTGACCGCGGCGCTGGCCGAGGTGCTGACCACCTCGACGGCGCTGGTCGTGGCACACCGGCCGTCGACAGTGCTGCTCGCGGACCGGGTGGCGCTGCTGGCCGGCGGTGTCATCGCGGCCGTCGGCACGCACTCCGAGCTGCTGGCCACCGAGCCCCGCTACCGCCACCTGATGAGCGGAGACGATCCCGACGGCGGCGATGACGGTCGTACGGCGCCGGGTCTGCGAGCGGGCGTGAGCAGATGAGCACGGCACCGGCCGAGGCATGGCGCGGCGTCGCGTCCGAGCAGCAGGAAGACGAGATCACGGGCAAGCTGGGCACCCTGCTCCGGCGGCGCTCCAGGCGGCTGCTCGGTGACCTGCTCGGGCCATACCGGCGCCTGGTCGTGGTCATCTTCCTGCTGATCGTCGCGGCGCAGCTCGCGGCGCTCGCGGGGCCATGGCTGATCGGCATCGGCATCGACGAGATCCCTGCGCTGACCCGGACGCATGACGCTGGCCCGATCGCACTGGTCATCGTGGCGTTCACGGTCTCGGTAGCCGTGCAGGCAGTGACGACGCGCTACTACATCGCCGGCATCGGGCAGCTTGGCGGGCGAGTCGTGCTGGAGTTGCGGCGGCGATTGTTCTGGCACTTCCAGCTGCTGCCCGTCGCTTTCCACGAGTCCTACACCTCGGGCCGGGTCATCTCGCGGCAGGTCTCCGACATGGACTCGATCTCTGACATGTTCGACGAGAGCCTGGCCTCCCTGGTGTCGGCGGTGCTGTCGCTGCTGCTGGTCGGTGGCGGGATGCTGCTGCTGGACTGGCGGCTGGCCCTCGTGGTCATGGCCGGCCTCCCGCCGCTGGCCTGGTTGTCGATCTGGTTCCGGCGCGAGTCGGCGATCGCCTACCGGCAGACCCGGACCAGGATCGCGCAAGTCATCGTGCAGTTCGTGGAGACCTTCGGAGGCATCAGGGCGGTCCAGGCGTTCCGCCGCGAGGGCCGTAACGAACACATCTTCGACGAGCTGAACCAGTCCAACGCGAACGCCAACCTGCGGTCGCAGCGGCTGCTGGCCATCTACTTCCCGGGCGTCACGCTGGTCGGGAACCTGGCCATCGGCGCAGTCCTGCTCTACGGCGGCCTGCGCGTGATTGACCACCAGATGCAGGTCGGCGTCCTGGTCACGTTCCTGCTGTACCTGCAGCGCTTCTTCGACCCGCTGATCGACCTGTCGCAGTTCTACAGCGCGTTCCAGTCAGCGGGGGCCGCGCTGGAGAAGATCTCCGGCGTCCTGGACGAGGCACCGAACGTGGCTGAGCCGCAGCGTCCCGTATCGCTGCCGGATGCGGCCGGGCCAGCGGCGAAAGGCCGGGAGGTCCGCTTCGACAAGGTGACGTTCGGCTACCGCAAAACCACCGTGCTCCCGGACCTGGACCTGACCATCCCTGCCGGGCAGACCGTCGCGCTGGTCGGTGCCACCGGCGCAGGCAAAACCACGATCGCGCGCCTGCTCGCCCGGATCTACGATCCGCTCGAGGGCAGCGTGCTGCTCGATGGCGTCGATGTGCGGCAGCTTGCTGACCGGTCGCTACGGCACGCGGTGGTCCTGATAACGCAGGAGAATTTCCTGTTCACCGGATCCATCGCGGACAACATCGAACTCGGTAGGCCCGGCGCGAGCCGCAGCGAGATCATCGCAGCTGCGACCGCGATCGGCGCGCACTCGTTCATCGAAGCGCTGCCCAACGGATACGACGAGCAAGTGGGAAAGAGCGGCGGCCGCCTGTCAGCCGGCCAGCGGCAGCTGATCTCGTTCGCCCGCGCCTTCCTGGCCGCTCCCGCCGTGCTAGTGCTGGACGAGGCAACATCCCTACTCGACATCCCGGGCGAGCGGCTCGTCCAGCAAGCCCTGCTTACGATCCTGGCCGGGCGCACCGCAGTGATCATCGCGCACCGGCTCTCGACTGTCGCGATCGCCGACCGTGTGCTGGTGCTGGACCACGGCCGGATCGTCGAGGACGGTTCGCCCGACGAACTGCTGTCGGCCGCGGGCGAGTACTCCTCGCTCCATGCCAGCTGGCAGGAGAGCCTGGCCTGAGCACTCGCAGTTGCGTGCTTTCGCTAAGCTAAGCCACGTGAAAAAGGGTCGTACCAAGATCAGTGCCGCCAATGAAGCGGACTACCTCGCCGACGTTGCCCTGGCTGCGAACTTCGACCAGCTGCTGGCTCAGGCACGGGCCGCTGACCAGGAGTTCCGGCTCGCACAGGCGACCGGCGCGCCGCTCGCGGTGCAGTACGCGCGTGCGCGCGACCTGGACAAGGCGCTGACCGACGCGACCAGAGCGGCGTACGCGGCGCAGCGGGCAGAGATCGGCCCGGCCGGCTACGCGGACCGGATCTACCGGCGCAAGGCCAAGGCGACGTCGGCCGTGCACCGCTGGACAGACGAGGCCGAGCGGCTGCTGACGCTCCGGGAGACGCACCGGCTGACCGGATTCCCGGCCCGCCCCGAAGCCGACGCACTGGGTCTGGAAATAGCTCACGTGCCGGCTAGCAATCACGCCTGACAGCGGCGTTCCCGCTGTTCTCACCTACATTCCGCCGCACCGCAGTCACTCTCTGTTGTCAGCGCCCTGGCAGGCCGTACCAGGTAAAGCTGACTACCCGAAACCTACAAACTCCGGTGCGAAAAACAGTCAGAACGGGCCATCCCGTGACTGAGTACTGTGGTGGCACAGTAGTGTGGTGTGATCAACAGCACAACACCGAACCCCCCAGGAGGCACGAGCATGTGCCCGCACACGCCCCGGTGTCCGGACCCCAGCGGGCCGGACCGCGAGGCGGCCCGTACCGTTGTCAGCCACCCCGAGCAGGGCTGGAGCCTGCTCTGTAATGGCATCGTTATATTCGAGGACACCGGGGAGCTGCTTCCCGGTGGTGCAGCCATAGCACCGCACCGGCCGACGGACCTGACCGCTTTCGTGACGACCGCTCACGAACCCCCGGAGCTACCCCCGGCACAGTCCCGCAGTTCGGCCGCCTGACCCCGAGAACGGGCGGGTTAGCGACCGCTAGCGAGCCCGGCAAGTTCGTCGAGCCAGCTGCCGACCGCCTCGCCAACCGCTGCAGGACGCTTGCTCAGCGAGTGCGTCTCCCCCGGTAGCACGATCACCTGGCTGGCATCGCTCGCGGCCGGAATCCCGAACGGATCACGGTCGCCGTTGACGACGAGCACCTCAGTGCCCGCCGCGCGCAATTCCTCAGCCCGGCTCTGCTCCGGCCGGCCAGGCGGATGCAGCGGGAAGGCCAGGGCGATCACAGCCTGCGCCCCGGCCTGCGCCGCCGTCCGGCACGCAACCCTGGCGCCGTTGCTGCGCCCGCCCTGCACCAGTGGCAGGCCCGGATACTCCCGGCGCAAGGCTCCGATGATCTCCAGCCACGCCGCATCCTGCGGGCCTGGCGCACCGGGTGCCCTGGCGCCCCGGACCCGGTAGGGCTGCAGGACCCGCGCCACGACGCCACCCCTGGCGAAAACCACGTCCCGCACCGCCAGCAGGTCCTTCGTATCGACACCGCCACCGGCGCCATGCGTCATAACGACCAGGAACGCGGGCTCCCCCGGCCGGTCGATTTCGACGCGCGCAGGTCCCGCCCCGGTCTGGATCTCGACCGGGCTGCCCTTCGCAGTTCTAGCCACAGCTCCGGAGCCCGTCTTCGAGTTACGCGTCGTCACCCTGGCAGGGTAGCCGTCCCCGGACGGTGCTACTTCGGAGATGTTGTGCCTCCGGGCTTGTCAAGTTGCCCGCGCGGGTTTGGGCCTAGCGGAGTGGGTAGCGAGCCCGCAGGGTCAGCCCATCGTTAGCGAGCCGCAGTCGTCTGCGTAAGGGGCGGCAACGAGGGCCATCTGCGGCCGGTGTTTTCTATGGGCCGGAAAGATCACGACAGAACGCGGAGGACCAATGCGCACGACCATGAACAGCCAGTACAGCAACTCAGCGAGCCGGGCCGGCGACGCGGCCGAGAAGGGCCTCAACTGGTGGGCCAGAGGTGTCCGGCAGGTCACGGACCGCGCGCGCACGGGTCCGAAGCTGCCGCAGGTCGACTTGGTGCCACCAGTTGAGCGCTACTTCGACTTCGTCCAGAGGACGGTCGAAACTAATCGCCGACGCACGGTCCGGTGGGCGGAGTCGGCTAACGCACTGTCGGATGCCGTGCGGCATCGGGCCGAGTCGGCCGGGACCGTCGTCCAACGTGGCGCCGAGTCGATCGATGTCCTCGTGCGCGGCAAGGCGGGCACAGTCGAGCAGACCGCTCGCGAGGAATCCGCCAGGGCCGCGAAAGTCGCCCGCCAGCAGGCCGAGGAGGCCCAGCGGTCCGACCAGGACCGGGCTCGTGAGGCGCGCTTGATCGAACGCAACCGGAGCAGGCAGGTTCACCAGCGCGCGCGAGAGCGATATCAGGACATGACCAAATCCGAGCTGAGCGACCTGCTCGAGAAGCGCGACCTGCCCAAGACCGGTAACCGCGATGAGCTCATCGACCGGCTTGCTGAGGCGGACGCCAGGTAACGTCCGCCCGCTGGAGCCGCCATGTGGCATTGCCGGATGCCTTGCGGTTCGCCGCTGTCCCCTTGCAGAACTGCACCCCGGCCCGGCCACCCGCGAGTGTTGAGGGGCCGGCAGCTAGCCAGCCAGACCGCTTGCCGCTGCGCGCTCGTAGGGGATCTTCTCGCCGGCCTCGACCGCCACCTGCAGGTGGTTCTCCGCCGGGGGCAGCGGGCACGTGGCAAGGTCGGTGAACGCGCACGGCAGGTTGACCGCCCGGTTGAAGTCGAGCGTGACCGTGCCGTCCTGCGCTGGCCCGGCTACGGCAAGGGAGCGGTTGGCCGCATAGGTCGTCACCCCGGAAGTGACGTCGGTGAAAAGGAGCGTCAGGCTGCCGGGTGAGTGGCCGTCAAACGCCGTGAGCCGGTGCGACTGCCCGCTGGCTTCGAACTCCACGAAGCCGGGCGCGTCGTATACGTGCTGAAGGCCGTCCACCACAGAGCCCACGGTCGTGGGGCGCGGTGTCGCGAACGGGATGTAGCGGCCGCTGATGACCCAGTCACGGCTGGGCGGGTAGACCGGGACTCCGGCGAAGTTGACGCGGAGCGGGTGCTCGGGGTGCCGCGGCCGCACGATGTCATAACCGCCGCGGCGGGCGACCTCGATCACCGTGTCGCCGGACACTGCGAGTACCCCGCCGCGCTCGGGGATGACGCCGAACGAGTGCCGTCCGCGCACCGCTGTCCCGGCCACGACGAGTTCCTCGTCGTCGGCTATCTCGACGGTCACTCCGCCGGGACCTGTCTCCCAGATTCCCGGCGCGTCGGCGAAGCCCTGCGGATCGTCCGACAGCCAGTTGATGCTGGTGATGGCGAGGAATCCGTGCGGGCCGGCGAGCACGGCCTCGTGGCGCTGACGCCAGTCAGTCCACTCCTGCTCGAAGGTGGTGAGGTCGACGTCCTGAATAGGCATGGCGTTCGTCCGTTCTGCCTGGCCCGCACATTATCGATATAATCGATCAACCAACTGGATAATGACCCTAACTGGCCGCTGTCTACCGTGCAAGGGGAGCAGCGTGCGGCAGGATGGCGTCATGGCCCGTGCTGGGGACTTCTCGCTGCCGGTCGTTGACATTGGACCGGTGCTCGGCGCCGGAACGGCGGCGGCACTGGCGGCCGTCGGTGACCAGATCCAGGCGGCCTGCCGGGATCGAGGCTTTTTCTATGTGACCGGTCATGGCGTGCCGCCGGACCTGATCGCAGAACTGACCGATGCAAGCACTGAGTTCTTCGCACTGCCGCTGGCGGACAAGCTAGAGATCGCCATGGACCACGGCGGCAGGGCCTGGCGGGGATACTTTCCGGTGGGCGCAGAGCTGACTTCGGGGCAGCCGGACCTGAAGGAGGGCCTGTACTTCGGCGCCGAGCTCTCCGGCGATGATCCGCGAGTGCAGGCCGGGCTTCCGCTGCACGGCCGCAACCTGTTCCCGCGGCAGGTGCCGCGGCTGCGGCCGCTGGTGCTTGCCTACCTCGATGCGCTAACGGCCGCTGGCCAGGCGGTGCTAGCCGGCGTGGCGCTGAGCCTCGGCCTGGAAGCCAGGTATTTCGCCGGCGGGTACACCGCCGACCCGACAATCTTGTTCCGGATTTTCCACTACCCGCCGTCGGCGCCGCAGGATGAGGGCTGGGGCGTGGGTGAGCACACCGACTATGGGCTGGTGACCCTGCTTGCTCAAGATGACAGCGGTGGTCTGCAAGTCGCCACTCCGGAGGGCTGGATCGATGCTCCGCCGATACCAGGAACGCTGGTCTGCAACATCGGTGACATGCTCGACCGGCTGACCGGCGGCTGGTACAAGTCGACCCCGCACCGCGTCCGCAATCTCAGCGGCCACGGCCGGCTGTCGTTCCCTTTCTTCCTCGATCCGGGATTCGCCGCCGAGGTGCCGCCGTTGCCTGACCGCGCCGCTGCTGACGACGGTGGCAGCCGCCGGTGGGATGGCCAGGATCTGCGTGCATTCACCGGCAGTTACGGGGACTACCTGCTGGGCAAGGTCTCGAAAGTCTTCCCGCAACTTAGCCGGGACGCACTGGGCTAGCGAGCACTTCTACGGGAGGTCGGCGGCGTCCACCGACTCCACCTGGCCGGGTGCGAAATTGGCGACCAGGACAGCACTGCCGGACGGATTGGCTGCCACGTCTCGCGGGAAAGCGCCGCCGGGCAAGTAGCCAAGCAAGGCGGGCCGGCCGGCGAGTGCCGCGTGCACATCGATGACAGCGAGGCTGGCGTGCTGGCCGGTCACATCGAACCGGTTCGAGTCGGCGACGACAATCAGCGAACCGTCCCTGACCAGGGCCAGCCCGACCGGCGCCGCGCCGACTTCGACGTCGGCGAGAAGCGCCGAGCGAGGATTGGCCTGCAGTCTGGTCGTGGATGTACGCCTTTTGTTGCTATAGCAACGAAAGGCGCACTTTCACCTAGGGCGAAATTCTGGCAAACGGCACAACGGGTCGGGCATGGACCTTGGCGGCTATCGCGACGCCCTAACCGCCATCACCTCGGCGCCCATGACGGCTATTCGGTGGCGAAGTAGTGGCCTTGCTCAAGATCGGCCATCAGGCCCGGGTGAACCGGCTCCCAGCCCAGTAGCTGCCGGGTTTCGGCATTGGGCATCGTGATGTCCATCGTGATGAACGGGAAGGCCTTGAAGTGGCCGGCGGCCTGCTCGGCCGGGATGCTCACGGCCGGGAGCCCGAGGTGGCGTCCGATGGTCTCGGCGATCTGGCGCACCGCGATGCCCTCTTCAGTGGCGCCGTACAGCTGCGCTCCGGCCGGAGCCTTGTCCAGCGCCAGCCGGTAGAGGCGGCCGATGTCCAGCACGTGACCTGCGGGCCAGCGGTTGGCGCCGTCGCCGACGTACCCTGACACCCCCGTGTCGCGGGCGATCTTGATCAGCATGGGGATGAAGCCATACCGGTCTCGCGCGCTGTGAGTGACGGGCGGGATCCCGACCAAGATGCTGCGCATGCCGCGTTCGGTAAACCCGGCAATCGCGCGCGAGACGGCTGAGCGGGGGTTGGCACTAATCGCCGCATCGCGCTGCGCGTCGCCGGTGTGCGCCAGGCCGACGCCGATGAGCGTCTTGCCCGTATCGGCTAGCGCGTCCCCGAGCGCCTGCACGACGGCCATGTCGGTGGCCACCGCACCGGCGAAGTCCCCGGCCATCATGGTGGCGTGGTCGAACGCGAGATGGATGACCGCGTCCGCGTCGGCGGC
>Ga0335075_10014360_pt1 | contig 11897 bp, 12 predicted proteins | sample Lox_Sample_24_FD_206723 | JGI IMG/M metagenome (GOLD analysis project Ga0335075, IMG submission 206723) | Soil microbial communities from Loxahatchee National Wildlife Refuge, Florida, United States - Lox_Sample_2.4 | ecosystem: Environmental > Terrestrial > Soil > Wetlands | place: USA... | reverse complement strand
AGCGTGGCTTCTTCTAGAATTTCGGCAAACCGCGACATGTGCACCCCGGCCTTGTCCGGCGCGAGATCGGCGACCATCGCGAACTCGCCGTTGTAGACGCGCGAGCGGCCGTCGACGTCGAGGCGCACGACGCGGCGGACGTTCGAGACGCCGACGCGGTTGAGCGAAAGCCGAATCTCAGGCTCTTCCTCTTGGCGGTCGGTGTCGAACCGCAGGCTGCGCTCGCGGCGCCGCACGTCGCCGTCGGGGGTCGCGCGAACGAGGTGCGGTGCGATCTCGGAAAGCGGCACCGCGTTATAGCGCCGGCGGTCCAGGTTGGGCTGCACGATCGATCCGTCGATCGCGAGCAGATCGACGTCGATCGGCCGCGGTGCGAGCTTACGCGTGCCGGCGGCTCGCCCGACGGCAAGCTCGACGTCTCGTGCGAAGTGCGTGAATCCATCGGCGTCGAGATCGGTGAGCAGCTTCGCGGCCAAGTTCAGGTACGCCGGACCTTCTGCCCCATGGGCGGCCTCCGACTCGTAAAACGACGAAACCACGACGATCTTGGCGCGCGACCGCAGCCGCTGCAGGGCTGCCAACATGTTGCCTTGCCGGTCGCCGAGGTTCGATCCGATTCCGACGTAGAGCTCGTGCATGGGCGCGCTAGCTTCTCCGCGACCGGCGCCGGAACCGCTGTCGCGGCCTCCCGGCGCCGGCTATTCGAATCGCAGCGCCTCGATCGGACTGAGCTGCGCGGCGCGCTGCGCCGGATAGTAGCCGAAGAAAATGCCCACCAGTGCGGCAAACGCAACCGCGCCGAACATCCATCCCGGCGGAATACTAGTCGGCCAGCGCGCGAGCAGCGAAACCGCAACCGTTGCCAGCGCTCCGATAACGACGCCGGCGAGTCCGCCGACGGTCGCGAGCACGATCGATTCGGTCAAAAACTGACGCAGGATCGTGGCGCCGCGCGCGCCGACGGCCATGCGCAGGCCGATCTCGCGCGTCCGTTCGGTGACCGAGACCATCATGATGTTCATGATGCCGATGCCCCCGACGATCAGCGACACCGCGGCGACGCCGGCGAGCAGGAGCTCCATGACGGCACCGGTTTGCGAGGCGGCTTGCGCGATCGATTGCAGATTGCGGACCTGAAAGTCGTCGGTCTGCGGCGGAACGATGCGATGGCGCTGCTCGAGCAGCTGCGTCAACTCGGTTTGCGCGGCGTCGATCGTCTCCGCGCTCGTGGCCGAAACCATCAGCCCGTTCACCGTGGTCACCCCGGCGAGCCGCTCCATCGCCGACGTGTAAGGCACGAGCACCGTGTCGTCTTGGTCTTGCCCCAAGCCGCTTTGCCCCAGCGGCGCGAGCGTTCCGATCACGGTGAAGGGGGTGCCCTTGACGATTACGGTGGCTCCGATCGGCGAGGCACCGCCCGGGAAGAGCTGCTGCACGACCGTCTGACCGAGCACGGCAACTTTGGCCGCGGAATCGACGTCGCTCTCGCGGAGAAAGCGTCCGCTGGCAACCGGCCACGATCGAATGAAGGTGTAGGTGGGCGCTACGCCGGTGACCGTGGTCTGCCAGTTGGCATTGCCCGCCACCACTTGCGTGCGGACCGTCACGATGGGCGAAACGCTGGCGACGCCGGGGAGCTTCGCGATTGCCAAGCCGTCGTCGACCGTCAACGTCGACGCACCGCCGTTGCCGGTGCGCGCTCCGCTCTGCGTAACGCTTCCCGGCTGTACCACGATGAGGTTGGAACCCAACGAGTCGATGCTGCTTTGCACCGAGATACGCGCGCCGGTACCGATGGCCACGGTGACGATCACGGCCGCGACCCCGATCACGATGCCGAGCATCGTCAGCAGCGAACGCACTTTGTTGCGCAAAAGCGCGCCGACTGCGAGTCGAAGCGTTGCTTTGAGGTTCATGCCGCACGCTCCGCATTGATCGAGTCGCCGACGATGCGTCCGTCGCGAAAGGTTACGACGCGCCGCGCGTAAGCGGCAACGTCGGGCTCGTGGGTCACGAGCATGATCGAGATTCCCTGCTCGCGATTGAGCCGCGTCAGGATTTCCATGACGGCGGCCGAGGTCTTCGTATCCAGAGCACCGGTAGGCTCGTCGGCGAGGATCAGGCCGGGGTCGTTTACCAGCGAGCGCGCGATTGCGATACGCTGCTGTTGGCCGCCGGACATTTGATTGGGTTTGTGCTGCGCGAGATGCGCGACCCCGACGAGTTCCATCTTCTGCAGTGCGATTTGCCGCCGGCGCGTTTCGTCGACGCCGGCATACACCATCGGCAGCTCGACGTTTTCGATCGCGCTGGTGCGCGGCAGCAGGTTGTATGCCTGAAACACGAAGCCGAGGCGCCGGCTGCGAATATCGGCTCGGCAATCCGCGCTGAGGTGCGCCGCGTCCTGGCCTTCGAACTCGTAGCTGCCGCTCGACGGCCGGTCCAGCAGGCCGACGATTTGCATGAACGTCGACTTGCCCGATCCGGAGGGCCCCATCACCGCCACGAACTCGCCGCGCTCGAGCGTGAGGTCGACGCCCGCCAGCGCGACCACTTCGGAGGAGTCGAGCGCGTAGACTTTGCGCAGATCGCGGACCGTTACGACCGGCGTCACGGGTGCATACCCCGCAGGGCCGCACCGGCTGCCGCCGGCGCCGATGCGCGTTTGGCCGCAGTCGCGGCGGCGACCACGACGCGATCGCCGGCGGCGAGCGCGCCGCTTTGCCGAGGAACGATTGCGGCCTGCGTTTCGCCCGTCAGCGCGACGTCGACCGGAACGCGCGTGAGACGCGCACCCCGGCCCACGTAGACGGCACCCTGCGATCCGGCCGTGATAGCGGCGGTGGCGCTGGTGCCTTGGACGGCGCCCCACGGCGAGGCGGCGGTCGCGACGGCGGCGTTCGCACCGGGCTGGAACTGCAGTGCCGCGAGCGGAACCACCAGCGCGTCCTTGGCGGTAGCGACGTCGATGGTCGCGTTGGCAGTCATTCCCGGCAGCAGCGCGCCGTCGGTATTCGGCACGAGGACCACGACGTCGTACGTTACGACGTTGTTGACGGTCTGCGGGTTGATGCGCACTTGCGACACGGTTCCGTGGAAAAGGCGATTCGGGTACGCCAACACGCTAAAATCGACGTTCTCGCCCGGCTTTACGTTGCCGATGTCGGGCTCGCCCACGTTGATGTCGATTTCCATCTTGCCGAGATCCTGCGCGATCGTAAAGAGCGTCGGTGTCTGCAACGACGCGGCGACGGTCTGACCGACCGAGACGTCGCGCGCGACGACCTGACCGTCGACGGGCGAAGTAATGACGGTGTGCTGCAGATTGAGCCGGTCTTGCTCGACCGCAGCCTGCGCCGCTTTCACGTTGGCGACCGCGGCCTGGGCGGCCGCCGATTGCGCCTGCACGGTGGTGCCGCTCTGCGTCGCAGTGGCGGCGCTCGCACTCTCTTGCGCCCTCGCTTGGACGACTGCGGCCTGCGCCGACGCGACCGCAGCTTGGTCTTGCGCGGTGTTCGAACGATCGGTATCGACCGTGCTCTGCGCGACGTAGCCCTGCGCGAGCAGCGCGGAATCGCGTTGCTGGGTCTGTTGCGCCAGCGTCAGCGCTGCCTGAGCTTTAGCGACGTTGGCTTGTGCCGCGCCGACCGCCGCGCCTTGCGCGTCGGCGTTGGCGTCGGCTACGTCGACGCCCGACGCGGCGCCGCTGACGCCGGCATCCGCCTGCGCCACCTGTGCCTTGGCTTGAGCCAGCGCGGCTTCGGCGGCGGCGAGTTGGGCTTGGAACGTGCTCGGATCGAGACGCGCGAGCACTTGGCCTTGCTTGACGACGCTGTTGTAATCGACGCCGATCGAGGCGATCGTCCCGGAAACTTCCGTACCCACCGAGATGCTGTTTTGCGGGTTCACGGTGCCCGAAGCCGTTACGGTCTCCGTCAGATTGCCTTGCGTCACCGGGGCGGTGGCGTACGCGACGCCGGCATGCGAGCGCAGGGTCGCAACGATGGCGATCGCGAGGATCAGCAAGGCCGCGAGCCCGGCCAAGGCCCACCTGCGCGGAAGGCCGCCCAGGATTCGAATCGCGCCGGTGAGTCCCGCCGGCGACGGGAACGTGGTGGTAGTCATCGTGTGCTTAGCATAGCAACGATTTCTGAGGCGAAATGGTGAGCTAGGTCACCATTCTGAAGATCCGGTTAAGAAAGACGATTCAGTCGCGGCGACGGCATGGCGCAACCCGGCTGATGGGAATCGGGCTCCGGTTCGCCGGCGCGCTCGCAAATCGGAATGATGCCGCCCCACACCGGCCACGCATAGTCTGCGGGATCGTCTTCGGGGCCGCCTTCGCGCCGCTTGACGGAGAACTCGCCGATCGTCAATCCGAGGATTCGCGTCGCTTTCAGCTCGACGTCGCTGACGGGACGGAGCGTCGACCAGCGGCCGGGATAGAGCGAATCGACGAAGAGCTGCATTTGCGCGAGGCGCTCGCGGTCGTCGTCGACCAAAAACGGCTTGCCGAACAGCATCGCCGAGCGATAGTTCGCCGAATGATGGAACGCCGAACGCGTCAGCACCATTGCGTCGAGCAGGGTCACGGTGAGGCAAACGTCGTGCGCCGTCACCGCCTTGAGCATCCGGCTCGCACTCGAGCCGTGAAAGTAGACGACGTCGCCGTCGCGCCAATAGAGAGTCGGAATAACGACCGGCGTTGCGTCCGGCACGAATCCGACGTGACACAACATTCCTGCGTCCAGGATCGCGTCCAGCACGGCGCGCTCGTAGCTGGCACGCTTGGGCAAACGGCGCACGCGTACGCGTTCGGTCGGCATGACGGCTCCTTAGCCGCCGCGGCGCTCCGTTCCGGCTGGGCGGTTTCGACCTATGCTCGCCGCAGCCGAAGACGCCGCATCGTAAACGCGACCGCAAACAGAACGGCCGTTGCCGCGAGCGCAGCTTGCGTGCCGCTGGGTGCCGTGAAGTCGACTCCCTTCACCCCATTCATCGGACCGACGTACCAAAGCACGAGATAGACGACTTCGAAAAGCCGGCTGGTTCCGGATGCGGCACCGCACGCCAAGGCCAGCGTCGGAACGAAAACCGCTCCGGCGAGCACGGCGGCGGCGCCGCCGTAGCTCCCCAGCGCGATCCAGTGTACCAGCGAACCGCTTCCGAGCAGTAGCGCAACCGCGATGCCGGCGATCCACGAGGCGAGAAATTGGCGGCGCAACGGGTGCAGCGACGGGTAGACGAAGCCCTCCGTGTCGTCGATCGACTCGCGCGTTCCCATTTGCGACCAAATCAGGATCGGCCAGAGCCAAATCACTCCGAGCAGCGCGCTTTGCGCCGCCGAAGGACTCGCGAGGGTGGCGATCCACAGGCCGAGTGCGACCGCGTACCACCAAAAGTTGGCGCCTTTGAGCATGAGACGCAGTTCGGCCAGCACCAGCGAACCGAGGTCGCCGGCGAAGACGCGATCGAAAACCGGCGCGGTGATCCGCTCTACGCTCTCCGCCGCATGGAGCATCCATGTTTTTGGGGCCCGTTCCGAAGCGGGACGCGCACCCGATGCGAATCGGTCGAACGCCGATGCAGCCAGCGCGACGATGCCGAATGCGACCGCAACCCAGAGCGCGCGGGCGGCCAGATCGCTCGCCGTCCATTCGAAGCCGTGCCACACGAAATACCGTTCGGCGCCCGGACCGCCGCCCATAACCATGCTGAAGTCCTTAGCGGAATGGGGCGCAATCTTCGAAACCGCCGCGTCGACTTGCCGGCCGACCGTCACCAGCCCCAGCGGATCGGTCCACCAAACGGGCAATTTCTTATCGGTTTGGGCGCTGGCGCTCAAGCCGAAGATCCACGCAAAAAAGTATACGACGTTGCCGAATCCGCCGCGCAAGACGGGTACGGCTTCGAATCCGACCGCCATGGCGGCAACCAAGGCGGCAACCGGAACGAGAACCACCGCAAACGGAAACGCGATGGCGGCGAGGCCGATGCTGCGGTCTTCTCCGCGTACCCACTGCATGATAACGGCGTCGGCGACGAGCACGAGCCCCAGCGAAAGCAAGACCGCGACGGAACCGAGCCACTTGCCGGTTACGTAGGCAAGCTTTCGGACCGACGTCGACGCGACGATTTCACCCACGCGCGTCTGCCGATCGACCTCGATCGCGCTCTTGACGAGATAAAAGCCGAAGAGCGAGAGCGCCGTCGTCGCCAACATGGCCATCATCGCCCCCATCCAGGCCGAGTTGTAAATGCCGCGATAGCCGTCGACCGTAAACGCGACGTAGTTCGCGCCTCTGGGAGGAACGAAGAATACGCCGGCCGCGAGCGTGACGACCAGCGTGGCGAAGTATTGATAGCGGCGCGAACGCTCGAGGAAATCGGCGCGCGCGATGCTCCAAACCCCGGCAAGGGCGCTCATGCGGCGGCCTTGGCGGCGGCAATCGTCCGCAGATACGCGCTTTCCAGCGATCCCTCGCCGGCGATCAACGACGCCGGCGAGCCGCGCCGCAGGAGCCGGCCGCCGCCGACGATGACGACGTCGGTCGCGGTCGTTTCGACGTCCGAGCAGATATGGGTCGAAAGGATGACGATCCGCTCGCCGGAGAGGTCGCGCAGCAGATTGCGAAAGCGCACGCGCTCTTCGGGATCCAAGCCGGTCGTCGGCTCGTCGACGATCAGCATCTTGGGGTCGTTGAGCAGCGCCTGCGCGATTCCCACACGCTGGCGCATGCCGCCGGAGAACCCGCCCAGCGCGCGGCGTTTCGCGTGGGTGAGGTTGACGGTTTCGAGCAGCTGGTCGATCCGCCGGCGCGCGGCGCGGCGGTCGAGGCCTTTGAGTGCGGCCAGATATTCGAGAAATTCGACCGCGTTGAGGTGCGGATAGATGCCGAAGTCCTGCGGCAAATATCCGAGCGTGCGCCGCAGCGGATCGGGCGACCGTACGACGTCGGCTCCGTCGTAACGAATGGAACCGGCGGTCGGACGGGTTGCCGTCGCCAGCATGCGCATCAGGGTGGATTTCCCGGCGCCGTTGGGGCCGAGCAGGCCCAAAATGCCGGGGCCCAGCGTCAGCGTAAAATCGTCGACCGCTACGACGCTGCGATACCGCTTCGTTAGGCCGCAAATTTCCAGTTCCATCGCCCGATCTACGAACGGCGCGAGCGTTTGTTTCGAGCCCTTCGTTACCGGTCCGAAAGAAAGAACGTGCCCTCCGCGACGACGGCAACCGTGCCGCCCACCCGGATCGCGGCGTCGCCGCCGCGGTGCGAAACGCGAACGTACAGGACGCTGCGGCGGCCCATTTTCACGCCTTGTTCGCTTACGAACTCCAAATCGCGGCTGGGAAGCTCCCCGTATCGCAGCATGTACGCGGCCAGCGGTCCGGTCGCACTGCCGGTGGCCGGGTCTTCGGCGATTCCGGTTTGCGGGGCGAACATGCGCGCGTACACGTCGAACGAGAGTTCCGACTCGGGATACTTTCGGGCAAAGACGAACGTACCGACGGAGTCGACGCTGCCGGCGGCCTTCGAGAGCAGCGACGGCTGAAGTTCGGCGCGATCGACCGCGTCGGGCGAACGCAGTTGCACGAACAGGAACGGATTCCCGGCCGAGACGAACTGCGGCGGTGCGGCGGGCGCGAGATCCGCTTCGGGAAGGCCAAGCAGGGCCGCGCACGCCGGCCGGTCGAGGGTCTCGTAGAATGCGATGGGCGGCGTCGTCAGCCAAAACATCGGAGTTTTTTCCGAAACGGCGTCGACGTCGACGTGCACTAAGCCGACTCGCTCTTCGATGAAAAACGAGCTCGACGACTCGCCCTGTTGCCGCAAGACGTACGCGCTCCCGATGGTTGGGTGGCCGGCGAAGTCGAGTTCCCTTCTCGGCGTGAAGATGCGCGCTCTGCCGGCGGCGCGGCGCGTCGCGGGCGGCAGCAGGAACACGGTTTCCGAAAGGTTGAACTCGGCCGCGATCTTCTGCATTTCGTCGTCGCCGATGCCGTCGCCGTCGGGGAAGATTGCGAGCGGATTCCCGGCGAGCCGCGTATCGGTAAAGACGTCCAGCACGAGGTATGCGCGATTGCGAAGCATGCGTCCACGGTGCCGCATTTCAAAGCGTGGTGTCAAGGCGGCGGAATGCCGGCTCTCGGTCGCGTACCTTCAAGCATACTGGTCAAGGAGGGTTCGACCACGTACCGAACGACGCTCAGAACGCCGCTAGGCACCCTCGGGGTCGGAATCGGCGACCGCGGCGCGCTGCACGAGATTTGGCTGCCGAAACGCATGCCCGCGACGGAAAGCTCGGCTCCGTCGCGGGCGGCGCGCGCGACGCTGCGCGACGCAAGCTCGCAGCTCGGCGAATATTTTAAAGGAACGCGGCGCGTTTTCGAACTGCCGCTGGATCCTCGCGGGACCGATTTCGAGCTGCGCGTGTGGCGGCGCTTGCTGGAGATTCCCTATGGAACGACGGCGTCGTACGGGGCGATCGCGGGAGAGCTAGGCCTGATCAACGGCGCTCGCGCGGTCGGACGCGCCAACGGCGCGAATCCGATTCCGATCGTGATCCCTTGCCATCGCGTCATCGGCAGCGACGGTTCGCTGGTCGGCTACGGCGGCGGATTGGAATGCAAACGCGCCCTCCTCCGTCTGGAAGGCGTTACCGCGGTCACGCCGCTGCAGCTGTTCTAGCCGCCGCAGCCAAATTCATCACTCGTTCTCATTCGCGGCGTAGAATGAGGGTGTCGCCGGTCGAACGGCACGGACAAGATCGCCAACGAGCGATCGCGCGTTGCGCCGCGAATCGGCGCGGTGTCGGAGACCGCCGAAGTCTAAGTCCGGCTCGGAACGCGAACTACGCTCAGGCTGCCAGCTGTTTGAGCGTAGTTCTTCTCAATTGGGGCTCGTGGAGACCGCGAAGGAAAGGGCACGCGAGTGACGGCTTGCGTCATCCGCGTGCCTGCGGCTGCCGGCTGGGTTAAGCCGGTTTGACTTCGATTTTTTGCGGTGAGATCGGTTTGACGGGGGTCAGCTCGACCGTCAAGACCCCCTTGTCGATCTTGGCGGAGACGTTGTTCGCATCGAGATCTTGGGGGAGCGTCACGGTCCTCGAGAACGAGCCTTGACGCATCTCGCGCCGGTGGTAGCGCGCGCCTTGCCGTTCGCTCTGTTCGGTGTGCCGGCCGCCGATCGAGACGGTCCCGCCGCTCACTTCGACGTTGACTTCCTCGGCGTCGTAGCCCGGCACGGCCACCTCGATGACGTATTTGCCGTCTTTCTCGTACAGGTCGAGCGGAGCCGGCGCATACGTGAGGCGCGGCGCGGGTAACTGCCAGTCGAGCAGGGTATCGAACATCTGGTCGAGCAGCGCGACGTCGCTGCTGCCGTTCTTGGTCTTGGGTAGAGGCATATCGATCGATCCTTTCTTACCAGGAAAACCTATGGCCGGCGTCAGCGAACGCTGGACCGGACGTGTGGCCCGAGGCAGCGACGGGCGTGCTCTTGGAGCCGTCGCCGCGCGCGTCGAAACGCGTCGCGCACGGCCAGCGCCGGATCTTTGTACATGGCGGAAATCTCGGTGCGCTTGCGTCTGAGCGCCGGCTGGTCGTCGGTCGACCGCTCCCTGGCGCTGGGAGCGGCGTCGATCGCGATCTCTTCGCCTGGCACGCGGAGGTCGATCCGTACGCGAAACGGAGCTCCGCTGCGCAGGTGTTGCTGCTCCCGTTCGACGAGCACGTGACAGCCGACGATGCGATCGAAGTAGCGTTCGAGCTTGCCCGCCTCGGTTTCGATGAGTCGGCTCAGCGACTCCGAGGCGTCGAGCTCTCGGTAGGTGATGCGAATCGGGGTTTCCACGCTTCCGAGTGTACGGAACCAATGAGAAGATCCGATGAGGAACCCCGGCCGAACCCTTATGGACGCACGCCTGCCGGTCGAACGAGAAGCGCTGCGCTCGAGGACTACGCGCCCATCGCCATCGCCGCGAAGGCGCGCTCGAAATCGCTTCGCACGGTCCGGTAACACTCGCACGAAGAGCGCTCGAGCCCTTGGCGATCGACTACCGTGACCTTGCCGTGCGCGTAGCGAATCAGCCGCGCGGCCTGCAATCCCCCGGCAACCGTCGAAACGGTCGCCCTGCGGACCCCCAGCGAAGCGGCCAGCGATTCGTGCGTCATCGGAAACGAGCCGTCGCTGCGATCGTGGGCGGTCAGCAGCCATCGGCAGCAGCGCCGTTCCACGGTATGGAGGGCGTTGCAGGCTGCCGTTTGCGCGATTTCACTCAACGCGGCCGCCGTATAGCGTCGCAGCGCGAACGCGATTGGCGGATACTTTGCAACGCATCGCCGCAAGGCGTCGCGGTTCATGCGCAACGCGCTGCCCTCGATTTCGACGATCGATTCCAAGATCGCGTCGTCCTGGGAGAAGCCGGCCAAGAGCGGCGACAGCCCCTCCGATCCGACGGTCGCCACGGCGATCGCACGGGCGTCCCGTAGCGGCCTGGCGTGCAAGACCATGCCTCGCTCGATAAAATACACGTCCGCGATTTTGCCGCCCGCCGTGTGAAGCACGTCGCGAACGCGCAGCCGAACGCGATCCGATCTCTTCAAGAGCGCTTGCCGGCTCTCGGGCGGCAGCGTCGCAACGATACGGTTCGCCGTCCGGTCCGCTTCGGGCCCGATCTCTAGCTCCATGAGGGCGCGCTAACCAGGCCGCGCGAAAATCTGTGCGACGGTCCTTCGCAGGCTCTTGTCGAGCTCTGCACGGGAGGCGGAGAAGGGAGCAAGGCGAAGGCTATCATCGTGGGGGCCCGTGGAATTCGGTATTGACGTTGCCCATCCGCTGGATGCAGCAGCGATCGCGGACATTCACGTGCGCGGGTGGACCGAAACGTTCCGGGGCGCCCTCGCCGGGCGCCTTTTGAGCCGGATGGACGAGGAAGGCATCGCCGCCCGCTGGCAGCAGATCATCGAAACCAACGAGCAACTCGTGCTGACGGCAGTCGACCGTCAGTGCCGGATGCTCGGCTTCGCCGCCTCCGGCAAGCCGAGCGGAACGATCGACGGGTTCGACGCGGAACTGCATAAACTCTACGTTCTCCGCGAGTTCCAGGGGCGCGGCGTCGGCCGGCAACTCCTGCTCGCCTCAATTGCGCGGCTGCGCGCCATGGGATTTCGTTCCCTTGCTTCGCACGTCCTCGCCAACGCTCCGGCTCGCAACTTCTACGAGCACTTCGGTGCGCGGCTGATACGCGTAGCGCCGATCACCATCGACGGCGATTCGTATATGGACGCGCTCTACGGATGGCCGTCGCTCGATATCGCGTTAGTCGCTCCGGAATCGCGCGCGGCCGACTCGCGTCAGACGCGCACTTCCCGCTGAGAAGCCCGGTCGGCCGAATGGTAACCTCGGTATTCGTTTGCAGTGCAATTCGCGCGAGCCTTCGTCGCAACGATCGCTAAACGGGAACCGTAGTCACTAATGCCCGCGACGTTCGAGCCGTATCGACCGTTTCGTCGCAGGGCTGCGCTCGAATCGAACGAAGCCCGGCAAAATGCTTTACGGCAGAGCCTTTTTCGCATGTGCCGCGACTTCGGAGCTTTATTTCGACGACGACGTCGATGCGGTGGAGGTATTGGAAAAGTGAAGACGCGCGGTTTGGCCGCGGCCGCACTGGCGGCCTCGATCGGTCTGACGGCATGCAGCGGAGGCGCCGGTCAGCCCGCCGGGGACTTGCCGGCAATTCCGAACGCGGCTGCCGCAGCCAGTCCGATCAAGCACGTCATTCTCATGATTCAAGAGAACCGTTCGTTCGACGATCTGTTTGCGACGTATCCCGGGGCCGACGGCGCGACCGCAGGAAAGTGCCACCACCTTCACGGCACGAGAGACTTCACGTAC
>Ga0335075_10014359_pt1 | contig 11898 bp, 8 predicted proteins | sample Lox_Sample_24_FD_206723 | JGI IMG/M metagenome (GOLD analysis project Ga0335075, IMG submission 206723) | Soil microbial communities from Loxahatchee National Wildlife Refuge, Florida, United States - Lox_Sample_2.4 | ecosystem: Environmental > Terrestrial > Soil > Wetlands | place: USA: Florida... | reverse complement strand
GGTCATTCCGCAAGCGCTTGCGCGGAACGTTCCCCTGGGGATCGTTCCGGTGGGAACGTTCAACGAACTGGCCCGGACGCTGGCGCTTCCGTTCGACGTCGCCGAAGCCTGCGCCGTCATCGCCGCCGGGCGGACGCGCACCATCGACGTCGCCAGCGTCAACGGCCGCTACTACGTGAACGAGGCCAGCATCGGCATCTCCAGCCGCATCGCACGGCTGCAAACGCCGGAGGTGAAGCAGCGCTGGGGCGTGCTCGCGGTCGTCGCAACGGCTCTGCAGGCATTTCTTCACGCGCGGCCGATGCACGCGCGGGTCACCTTCGACGACCGAACCGAGTATTTCAAGTCCGTTCAGCTGACGGTGGCGAACAGCCACCGCTTCGGCGGACTCTTTACCGTCGGCGACGCGGCGATCGACGACGGCTGGCTGGATCTCTACTCGGTCGACATCGCCAATCCGCTGGAGGCGTTCTCGGTAACGCGAGCGATGTTCTTGGGAAGGCGCGAGTCGGTGCCCGGCTTGCGGACGTACCGGTCGACCCGATTCGCGGTAGCGACGCGGCACCGGCACCGGATCACCGCCGACGGGGAACCGGCCGGCAAGACTCCGGCCGTTTTCGAAGTCTTACCCAAGGCGTTGCGCGTTTTGGCGCCGTGACGGCGTCTTAGAAAGGAAAGCATGAAATATCGCAAACTCGGGCGCTGGGGCGCGCAGCTCTCCGTCGTCGGACTGGGTTCGTGGCTGACCTACGGAAGTGCGGTCGAGCGCGAAGCCGCCGCGGCCTGCGTCAAAGCCGCCTACGAGCGCGGGATCAACTTCTTCGATACTGCCAACGTCTACGCGCGCGGCGCGGCCGAAGAAGTGCTGGGCGGAATCTTGTCGCAGTTTCGGCGCGATTCGCTCTTCATCGCCACGAAGGTGTATTTTCCCATGGGAGACGGCCCGAACGATCGCGGTCTGTCGCGAAAGCACGTCTTCGAACAGATCGACCGTTCGCTGAAGCGTCTTCGAGTCGACTACGTCGATCTCTATCAGTGCCATCGCTTCGACGCGAACGCACCGGTAGAAGAGACGTGTGCGGCCATGAACGATCTAATCCGGGGCGGAAAGATTCTCTACTGGGGCGTTTCGGAATGGAACGCCGACCAGATTGCGGCCGCGGCGGCGCTGTGCCGGGCCCGCGGATGGTACGAACCCGCCGGCAATCAGCCGCAGTACAGCGCGCTCTACCGGCGGATCGAGGCGCGCGTCCTTCCCGCCACCGCCGAATACGGTTTGGGCAACGTGGTGTGGTCGCCGCTGGCCATGGGCGTCCTCACCGGAAAATACGTCGACGCGGCGCGCCCGCCGTCCGGTACGCGCGCCGCTTCGGCCGGCAAGGCGATGATGGAAGACTTTTTCAAGCAGCCCGTGCTGGACGCCGTGCAAAAGCTGCTGCCGCTGGCGCGTGAAGCCAACGTGACGATGTCGCAGTTGGCGCTGGCCTGGTGCCTGCGGCGCCCGGAGATCACGAGCGCGATCGTCGGTGCGACCGACGTATCGCACGTGCACGACAACGCCGCGGCCGCCGACGCCGCGATCGATGCGTCGGTCTTCCGCGAAATGAATCGAATCCTTGAGCCGGTTTGCGTCTACGAGCCCTACTCGGACTAAGACGAGGCATCAGGTTCCCTCGTCGGCGCCCGCGTGGAAGACGTACTTGACGATGAGACGGTCGAGCGTCGCGCCGGCGGCCGGGCTGCCGTAGTTGACGTAGAGCTCGTTGCCGCCGGGAAATCGGCGGTGATACGCGACCGCGAGATTGTTGCCGATCTGGGTCGCGAAGCCGCCGTATCCGTTGATGTCGCGCAGCGCGACCGAGAACGAGCTTTCCGGGCCTAAGTTGAGTCCCAGACTGATCGAACGCAGCCACTGGGACGTGAGCTCGCCGTTGCTGGGGTCGCGCTCGTAGGTGCCGTCATACGCCAGTCCGAGCGTCGCGATGCGGCCGATGGGGCGCGAGTACGCGGTCGTGAACAGATGAACGTCGTTTCCGCCGAACGGTCCCCAGGCGTACGAGACGTCGATCGGCGTCGGCGATCCGTCGCCGTAACCCAGCGGAATCGTCGTCAACACGTACGGCGTCGTCACGCCGTCGCGATAGCAGGGATACCCCGTGAAGGTCGACGTGGAGACGATCGGCCCGCTGCATCCCGGGCCGGCCGGGACGCCGTACGACCGCAACTGGCCGACTTGCACGCCGGCGCCGTCGATCGAGAATCCGTCTTTGAACGTCCAGGCTGTAAAGAGCTGGGCGTCGGCTTGATGCACCGCGCCGCTGTCGTCGAGGAAGCGATCGCCGAGCAGAAAGACGTTCCACGACTTAACGCCCGGCATGGTCCCGTTCAACGAAACGTATGCCTGCGGCCCGCGAACGTCCGAGTTGGACGTGTATCCGTCGATCGGGTCGTAGTTCGGCGAGATGTCCAAATAGCTCATCAGCGCTTCGTAAAATGGCTGGTGCACGTCGACGAACGCTTCGGTCTGATCGGCGTGACCCTGCGGCACCCAGGTGCCGTTCTCGAACGAATGATCGAAGAACCAAATCAAACCGTTGGCGAGATTGCGCCCCTCGATCCCTTCGTCGATCGTCGTGTCGGTGCCGGCGAGGCTGTGATTCGCGAACACCCCGTCGCTCCAGTACATGAACGACCCGTCGGGAACCGCATGAAGATATCCGTAGGCTTGATCGCTGAACGTGTTGCCGGTGGTCTCGTCGAACCCGTGAAAGGTGAGCGAGCCGAAGCTTTGCTGTCCGAACGTTCCCTCGACCTTGCCTCCGCTGTCGAACGGCCCAACGCTAGGCGAGTAGAACACGAGGTTCGGAGCGGTCGAGACTTCGCCGGCCGGAGTACGGAAGCTCGACTCGGCGTTGATATAGTTCGCGCCCTGCGCGAAGAACGGCCGATACTCGAGCAGTTGACGTTCGAACTCCTGCGGAACGATCGTCTGCTGATCGATCTCGACGTTACTAAAATCCGGATTGAGCGTGCCGACGAAGCTGATCGTCGGGGTCAGCGAATAGCTGACGTCGATGCCGGCCGGGCGCTGCGTTTCGGGCAAAAACGTTCCGTTGGCTTGCTGAAACAGGTTGCGATCGGCGCCTGCCGCCGCCAGTCCGTAGACGTCCACGCGCCCTTTGGCTCGCTGGCGCCCGGTGGCGACCGAAATTCCGGTGCCGTGAGCCCAAAACCGCGTATCGAAAGTAGGCCAGTTGCCGCCCGGTTGGTCTTGCTCGAGCCCGTCGTACGACCAGACGTAGTGCTCGGCGCGCAGCGCCAAACCGCGCACGAACTGCAGGCGCCACGACTGGTTGGCCCCGGACCGCACCTTCAAGTCGTCGAGCGAAACGATCAGGACCGCGGTCCAACCGGCCGGTCCGGTTGCGGCCGCCGACCGCCAGCGAGCCCGGTAGCGGACGTTCTCGTCGGCCGCCTCGTAGCGCACGCCTCGCGGCGTCGTCTCGAAGAAATAGCCTTGGGTTCCGGACGGGCTGGTCGAGACCCCGATCCCCACGAAGTCGTCGATCCCGAAGCCGACGTCGTTGGTCGTCTGGCTCGCGACGATCGTTCCGGGAGCCTGCCGAGCGGCGAAAGCGACGTAAAGGTAGCGGTCGTCGTAGAGCAGATACGCCGTCGTCTCCTCGCGGGCCGGCGAGCGTGCGGTCAAGTCCATCCACGGGCCGTCGCCGTTGGGAACTCGTCCCTTCTGCCAGGCCGGATCGGCCAGCGACGGGTCCAGCGGCAAGGGGTGCGGTGCTCGAGCCACGGGAAATGAAAACTTTGCGGAGACTGCGGCGTATACAGGAGTATCGGCCAGGATCCCAGCGGCGAGCGTCAGGAGGACGACCAGGAACGCCTTCATGCTACCGTATCAAGCCTAGCGGCGGCACGAGCGGGCGTCTTCAGGAAGCCTCAAAAAAATTCTCTAGGAGCGTTGATGATGAGCCTCTACGAGTTTGGAACGTTTCACCTCGATACGGAGCGCTTGTTATTGTTTGAGGGCTCCGAACCCGTCGCCTTAGGGCCGAAAGTCGTCGAAACGCTGTTGGCACTCGTCGAGCACCCCGGCGAGGTCTGCACCAAAGCGGCGCTGCTCAACCGCATTTGGCCGGAGGGATACGTCGACGAAGCCAATCTGGCACAGAACGTCTACGTGCTGCGCAAGACCCTGCGCGCGCGCTTGGATCGCGAGGCGATCGAGACGATTCCACGGCGCGGCTATCGCTTCATCTTACCGGTCGTGCGCCGCGAAGCCGCCGCCGTGCCGGTGCCGCTGCCGCAACCAGGATTTGCGCCGGCGCAGCGCGAGCCCGCGTACCCGCGCCTGAAGCCGTGGGCGGCCGTCGTCGTTCTGGCCGCGGCGCTGATGGGAGCGATTCTCGGCGCGACGCTGGCGCCGCACCAGGCTGCCGCCGGCGTCGCGCTTTCCACCGAGGGCAGCCGTCTCTACGAGATCGGCCGCTACTATTGGAACCTGCGCACGCCGGACGGAACGCGCAAGAGCATCGGATACTTCCAGCAGGTCATCGACAGCGATCCGCACGATCCGCGCGGATACGCCGCGCTGGCGTCGGCCGACGCGATCATGGGTGACTACCAATACGGACCGGCTCCGCCGAGAGTCTACTTCGCCCGCGCGCGCGCGTACGCTCAAAAAGCGCTGACGCTCGACCCGAACGACGGCGAAGCCTACGCAGTGCTGGGCATGATCTCGTCGGAAACGATGTCCCCCACCGGCATGCAGATGCGACGCGCGGTCTCCGACCTCAAGCGCGCGATCGCGCTGGATCCCTCGAGCGGCCCGGCACACGAATGGTACGGAGTCGCGCTGTTCGAGTCGGGCCGCATTCCCGAGGCGTACGAGCAGTTGCAGCAGGCCGCCGAACTCGATCCGCTGTCGGTTGCCACCACGGCGTGGCTCGGAAACGCGGCCTACCTCGAGGGACGCTACGACGACGCGATAACCTACGCGCGCGAGACGCTGGACCTCTCGCCGGAGCGGCACGAGGCCTACGAGACGCTCGGCTTGGCGTACGAGGCGCGCGGTGATCGCGCTCGCGCGATCGGAGCGTTGCGCCGGCTCGCCGACGAATGCGGCGGCTGCCGCGCCGAAGCCGCCGCGCTGCTGGCGGAGATCTACGCGCGTTCGAATCGCTTGGCCGAAGCCCGTTCGGAGATCGCCTACGCGCAGGCGCACGTCAATCAAGTTTCGCCCGAAGATCTCGCGGTCGCGCTGGCTGCCGTCGGCGACAACCGCGTCGCTATTTCGCTGTTGCGCAAATCGCGCGGCGGATATTTGCGCGCCGAGCTCGCCAGCGATCCCCGGTTCGCGATCCTGCGGTCGTTGCCGCAGTTCGCATCGTTCGACAAACCGGCCTAAGGCGTGCCGGACCTCTGGAGCGAGCTGGCCGCCCGGCCCGAGCTGGCGCGTACGCTGGCCCGGCACGTCGCCGAACTCGAACGCGGTACGCTGCCCCCGCGAACGCGCGAGTTGTGCGCGCTGATGGTGTCGTGGCTGAATGCGTGTGAGCGCTGCTTGGAGGCGCACGCCGAGGTCGCCGCCGGCTTGGGCGTCGACGCGGCGACGCTCGAAGAGCTGGCCGACTACGCGCGCAGCGACCGCTTCGACGATGCCGAACGATCCGCGCTAGCCGCGGCGGTTGCATTGACGCGCGAGCCGCGCGGGCTTCCGCCGGCGATCGCGGCGCAGCTGCGCGCCCACTTCGACGACGTCCAGGTCGTCGAAATCGTCGCCGCGGTCGGGCTTTACAACTATCTCACGCGTGCGAACAACGCGTTACGTAGTACCGGTCGCGCGCGCGACGACGCGCTCGATCTTGACCAGCCGGGTTTTGGTCCAGCGGTCGTGCAGTAGAACGCGTCGCCAGAAGAGGCTCAAGACGATGATCAGCGGCATGAGAACCGCCACGATAATGTAGCGGCCGATCGTTCGTGCGACTCCGGGAGGCTGAAAGTCTACCGTGACGACGCGCAGTCCCGCGATCATCATGCCGAACGTCTGCCCGGCCGTGGCCACGAGCAGCGCCATGTAAACGGTCAGCCAAAACGTGAAGCCGGTGCGGCTGGTCGGATTGAAGTCGAACTGACGAAGCCACGAAGGAAGCTCGTCGCGCCGGTCGGTGACGACCGTTACCGGGCCGACGTCGACCGTTTCTTTGTCGCCCGATTCGCTGGTGGTTACTTTGGGCACCGTCTCCGCCGCCGCGGCGCTTCCTTTCCCGGCGGATTTCGGCGCCGAGGGGGACGGCGACGCGATCGTGACCGAGGTGCCGGTGTCCGCGTCGGCGCGCGTGACGTGCGCCGGTGCGAACGAGCCGATGATCGCCGCAACGACGGTGGCGTCGATCATGAAAGCGGCAAACCGCCGCCACCATCCGGCGCAATCCTTGTCGACCACCGTCGTCGTGCCGGGAGCGACCAGCGCCGGCGGCTCCTGACCGCGTTCGCGGCGGAACCAATCGGCGGCCGCGACGTACTGCGGAGAGGTGATGAAGTGCCGCAGCGACGCGATCCGCGCGGTCGCGTAAGGATCGGCGCCGAGCCACTGACCCCAGCGCGAGATCGTGTCGGCCTGAATATCGGCCTGCTGCTCGGCGAACGCTTCCAGATCGACCTTTCTTCCGAACTCCAGGAACGTCGAAACGCTCATGGCGCGGATGGCGGCGTCGAGCGAGCCGCAGCACAGCAGGCCGATCTTGTCGCAGCTGGTCGTGCAGCGCCGCAGCCAGGCGCCGAAGATCAGCGAAATCAGCGGATTTTCGTTGCCGTTTACGCTCAAGAGCGACAGGAAGCGCGTGTGACCGGCGGCGATATGTCCGAGCTCGCATCCGATCGCAAAAGCTAGCTCGTCGTCCTCGTACGACTCGATGAAGTGGCTGGAAATCACCAGCGCGTACGGCTCGCCGAAGCCGAGCGCGGCGACGGGAACGTTACTGCCTTCTTCGCGCACGAAGACCAGCGGCATCGGTATCTCGAGCGCCGCGCAAGCGTCTTTGACGATGCGAAAGAGCCTCGGATACTGCGTCTCGTGAATGCGGATGCTCGAGCCGAGCAGCCGCCCGCGGGCCAGCGTGACGTACACCATCGCGATCGCAATGAACAGCGCGACTTGCGACGCGCCGATCGATTCGTGCAGCACGTAACCGATCAGCAGGGCCGCCGGCAACGCGCACACCGCGGTCGCCCAAAACGCAAACCGCTCCGACGGGTCGCGAAGCGAGTTCGGGCCCGAGAAGAGTTGGTGCACGCCGGCTTCGGTAAACGCGCTCACGTCCTTACCTTGGTACCTCTTGCGGGTCGATGGCTCTTGCCGTCCTTACGGGGCACGCGTCCGGATTGTGTCGCCGGGCTCCGAAAGAGAGCGGTTGCTCGCCTGGCATAGACGCTCGAAAAAAAAATATGGGGGGGGGGCTCCTTTTTATGGCTGTCTTTGGAGTTCGCGGTGATAAGGCTTCCAAGCGGCACGGGACGCACCACGCTCGGTGAATCGCGAATTAAATTCTCACTTTCAGCTGGCAAGCCTTTTTCAAATTCTTCCCCAACCATCGGCAAGAGAACGACATGTCGACGCACTTTTCCGCTGGGGACGACCTCGGCGGCGCGTATCGCTAACGAAGGTGCGCACTTTTGCTGCACGCGTGCGGTTCATGTTTGTGCGTATAAGACCGTCCACGGCGCGCGCGGAGCGCGAGATAAGAAGCGTGCCCGCTCAACAACGCTGCATCGAAGCAGTGACCCGGGCAGGTTTTTACTGCGCGACGGATGCGCCACGCGCGAAAGGGCATCCAGGATGCCCTCGAGACTTCATCCGAGCTTGCCAAAGAATACATCCAGAACGGAGTGGACCGTGCGAAACGAGAGGTTAAATTCCGATGGCCTCGTCGTGCGTAAATTCCAACCCGCCGATGAACAGGCAAATCGCCACAAGTTCGTACCGCGCCAGCAACATACCGAACTTTGTCAAAAGCGCCGCCACGCCGATCCGCAGCAAGGTTTGCAGCGTCGCGCCTCTCATAGTAGCTTTGCTTCGCTTAGTTCGGCCTTCGCAGCCGCAAAGTCGTGTTGGAATGCTGCGTCTCGCATCATCGCGTATGCCGCCACCGTGCCTGCGGTCCAACCGGCAGCAATGTCGGTGGGGTAGTGCACGCCCAGAATGAGGCGATTTTGCGCAAACGTTCGCGCTTGCTCGAAGATCGATTCACGCTTGGAGGGAATGAGCTGCGAAAGCACTATCGCCGTGGAGGCGGCAAACGCGGCGTGACCGCTAGGATAGGAGCCTCGCATTTTTTTTGCACCGCTGGGGCGCGCGCGCGCCCAGTACAACTTCGCGCGATCGATAATTTCTTCGACGTCCGATCGCATGTGCGAAAAAAATCTCGCCGTTAAGGGGAGCTTGCCCTTCGTGAACGGCGCCCCCAGCGAAGGCGCGAAGAAAAACACAGTGCGCATCGACGCGGCTTCGGCTGCGGCGAGTTGTGCGGGCGTACGGTCTGCAACAGCCTTCTCAACTTGTTCCTCGTCGGCGCTCTCCAGTGCCGATGGGTTCGGGGGTGGAGGTGGGAGCAGCATGGTCAGGTCGAGCTGGCCCGGCTGCAGATAATAGAGCGGCGGTTGGGTTTCGGCTCCGCCCGGAGCTGTGAGCGCCACTAACAGCAGCGCGAAGGTTGCGATCTTGGCGCCAGACTTCACTGTAGGCTAAACGATAGCAGGTTACGAGAGCCGGCAACGTGCTCGCGCTTACGTATGAGGTTCGCCGAAGGTCCGCCGCTAGATCCGGTATCTTACGCGGAGAAGTGCGGTTCTAGCCAGGGGGTAGCCCTCGGGAACGTACCCCCCGGCTCCGTAGCTCCACGGAACTGCCGGACTCTGGCCGTCGTTTGTCGGTACGCCGTTGCCAAGCGCATAGAGGCACTTCGCGCAGTACTGCGAACCGTATGCTCGCTCGTAGTAAAGATCGCCACCCCCGTAGCCCGGCGGACCAATGAGGTACGGATTTCCCTGCAGTTGCGTCGGTGCGGCAATACCAAAGAGGTTAGTAACATCGAACGCTATCGTAAGATGTGGCGTCAGATCGTATTCTGTATGGACCGACGTAAGTGTTTGCGAGGGCGCGCGTAGCGTATTCGGGTCGGCCCCCTCGCTAGTACCCAAGGTAGCGATGTACGGGTTTGTCCTAGCGTTGTACGGGAGGGCCGGATTCTTGAGAAAGTAGTAGTTGTATCCTGGATTGACGTAGTTGTCGTTTGGAACTTGCGTAGGCACGCCATTTACAATCGTCCAGACTTTCGTACCGTTGCCGTATGGATAGCCGCTTTCGTAAGAGAGCGTAGGAGTAATGCGTAGGCGGTGCCGCGAGAAGTCCATCTCATACGAAAACGTGGTCGTAAAGTTCGGAATATAGTTGGCGGGAAACAGGTGCCCGGCGAGGATTGCCGCCGCGTTGAGGTCGTTGAAGGCAAACTGGTAGATACTCGATGAGAACGTACGATTGTAGTTGGCGTTCAAAGTGAAGCCACTCGCCTTTGCCCAGAACTCAAAACCATGCGAACGAAGTTCACCAGCGTTAGTTGGAACGCCGATCGCGTTTGGGTTCTGGCCCGCGTTCGCCGCGTCACGATAGTTCTCGGGCAAGACGTCGATGACGTTCTTGTCTCGTTCCGCGAAATATGTGAACTTCACTTGCAGGGGGCCGCTACGTTCGTAAGAGAGGGCGTAGTCGTTCGCAGTTTCCGGGGCCAGCGGGAGGCTCGGCACGGCACCCGTAGCATTTCCTCCCGAATCGTTGCTGCACCGACTCGCGGGCGTGCACGTACGCTGCACCTCCAACGGAAGCGGTAGGGCCGACGTGTGATCAAAAGTAGCGCGGATTGCATTCTGAGTTGCAAAAGTGTAGGCGATCGCAACATGGGGATCGACGGAACCGTCGCCGTATGCCAGGCCGTTGCTGGTATCAGTGTGCTGACCAATATATCGTAACGATTCCTGCGTTGAAACGTGCGGCGTTATGCTCCACACATCGTTCAAATACACCAAATACTGATTGAGCCACGGCCTCGCGGTGACGATCTGCGGCACGGTCGGCACGATCTGGTAAATGCTGCTTGCGTCTACATCGTATTGTGCACCCGCTTTGAGATCGTGCCTTTCGCTGGCTTGATCGTCAAAGTCGTAGCCGACACCGTCTTCACGTTGGTATTGTGTGGAATACAGCGAGACGACGCCGTCGGGGAAGGACAGGTCGTCCCATTCCGGACCATTCGCTACTGCACCTACTTGGGATTGAAACACTTGAAGGCGCCCGAGCGAGTGTCGCCAGTCGTGAATCCATTGCAGTTTCTCGACCCCGTATGTGCCCCGTGCAATCGAGGGCGTATCGACCTGCTGATTTGGGTTTGGGGGCTGGCCCGGGAAGGCAACACCGGGGGAGTTGAAGGTCGACCACCTCAACCCTTGATACGGTGAATCGTACTGTTGGTACGCGGCGGCTCCGGTCAGAAACGTAGCCGAGAGATCGTCGTGTGGCGTTGCGGTGTAGTGGACGTTTCCTGCGATCGCGTATTGCGCACGAGTCTGGAACCCCAGACCGTACGTCCCTTGCTCGGCCGGGTAGAACGTCACCCCGTCGCCGTACGCAAGATACTCGCTTCCGGCCGAAGAGGAGAGGGCGTAACGCCACTTTAGATTGGGCGTCGCGGCTTGTATCGTAAACTTCGTCTCGCCGAGCTGTGCGCCGATACCGGCACCCACCTCGAATACCGACTTCGCCGGATACGTTCCCACTAGCGGGATCTCGTTAACGACCCCGCCGAGTGCGTTTTGGCTCTCGTCGCCATACCCACCTAACGTCACCGTGTCCGACCCAACCCCGGTCGTGCCGAGTTGCGCCCCCACTATGTTCCCGCCTGGCTCGGCGATCAGTCCCTGAGGAACCGGTACGGAGTCGTAGTCATAAGCGGTATCCTGAACTTTTCCGCCCCGGATGATGACGTTGCCAAAGGAATCTTGCTGGACGCCGGGGACATCGGAGATCGCTCCTTGAATCGAGTCGCGCGAGTAGTTGGCAAGTCCGGAAGATGAAGCCGAAGGCGTGCCTCCCTGTGCCTGTTCACCATTAACGGTAAAGACGTCAGTGGTGTTCCCGGGCGTAAATGTCTGTTCAGCCGTCTGCACCCGAGCGATCTCTTTGAGCGCTGGGCGTAAAACGAAAATCTTGAACTGGCGCTCTCCCGGCAGGACGACAACGGTCATTCGCTCGGGTTGATAACCCGCGGCCTCGACGCTAACGACATAGGTGTCGGGGATGACGCGCAAGATCGTAAATGTCCTCCGCCGTCGCTGTTCTGAGAATATATGCCGGACGGCGCAAATACCGTTACGCGTGCGTCGGCAAGCGGCTTCCCGTCCATTGACTGTACGTTGCCCAAGATGGTGCCTGTCGTCAACTCAGCGCCGGCGGCGCCGGCAGCGGCGGTTAGGATGATGGCAATAAGCGCGCAGGACGCGCGCACGAAGATCCGCATTGACACCTGCGCGCTACGAGCTACTCCGAGACCACGATCGTCCCGTGCATTGACTCTTCGAACTGGTGCGGCTTGCAAAAGTACGGATAGGATCCGGGCTTCATAAGCCGTAGCGTAAATGTTCCGCCGTCGGGGATCAGTGGCGAGCTATTCCACCGGCCGTCGCCCGCATCGGTGCTTCCACTGGTGACCGTATGCGGGTCCTGATCGGTGTTACGCCAAATGACTTCCTGACCGACCTTGACGTGAACGATACGAGGCACGAAAGCGTGATCGTGAATCGTGACGTGCACGGGCGGGAGGTTGTCGGTTAGGC
>Ga0335075_10014358_pt1 | contig 11898 bp, 12 predicted proteins | sample Lox_Sample_24_FD_206723 | JGI IMG/M metagenome (GOLD analysis project Ga0335075, IMG submission 206723) | Soil microbial communities from Loxahatchee National Wildlife Refuge, Florida, United States - Lox_Sample_2.4 | ecosystem: Environmental > Terrestrial > Soil > Wetlands | place: USA... | reverse complement strand
AGTTCGGCGTCCGCCAATCCCGTCACGACGGGGTGGGCGTAGGCGTAGAACGCGGCCTTCGGGTAGCGCGGGTCCCCCGGCCACCAGCCGATGGCGACCTCCTGCGAGTCCATGGCGTTGCGCATGATGAAGTCGGCCGACGGTGGATCCGCCGGCACGCCGGAGAACAGGCTGACCGCGAGGTCGAACGAGCCCCACCACGCGTTCACCGGCGTCGAGCGGCCCCGGTAGGGCGCCCGGAACACCGCCAGCACCAGCGCGGCCTGAGAGGCCGCGGCGAAATATCGGCCGGCTGCGGTGGTGTCGTAGGTGGCGTGCTCGCGGTCCTCGTCCAGCCGGGCCGTCCACCACACCTCCTGCGGAGTCGGATCGATCTCGACCCGACCCGCCAGCCCGGTGACCGCCGCCAGCACCTCGCCCGTCACCTCGCCGACCGGCCGGTGGGGCGTGAGCGCGACCCGCCGGCTCGCCCCGCTGCTGTGCTCGACGAGAATCTGGTGGGCGTGGAGATCGAGTCCGAGGACGACCGCGCCCGAGCGATCGGGCGCAGGCAGCGCGACGGTCTCCCAGCCGCGGGCGGTCACGCGCAGCGCGGCATGTTGCAGCTGTGGCTCGGGTGCGCCGAGCGCCGCGGCCAGCTTGCCCAGGACCTGTGAGTGCGCATGCAGCGTGTCGCACGTCTCGCGCCAATCCTGATAGTCGACGGCGACCCAGCCGTCACGATTCATCGTCGTCACCCTCCATCACAGTCGCTCTCAACCCCGGCGCCACCAGATCGAGGTACTCGTCCGGATGGCGGTGCACGTAGGACGCGATGAACGGGCACCGGGGCACCAGGACCAGGCCACGCCGCCGGACGTCCTCCAGGGTGTCGTGGGCCAGCTCGTCCCCCAGACCCCGCCCGCGATAGTCAGGGTCGATCTCGGCGTGGAAGATCGTGATCCGGTCATCCTTCAGCCGGTACTGCGCGAACCCCGCGAGCTGCTCATCGACGCGGATCTCGTAGCGCAACTCCTCCGGGCTGTCTCGGACCTGGGTGCTCATCGTTCCGCACCGAGCATTACGAACCTGTCAAGGGGTCAGTCACCGGGGACACGCTCGCTCGGCTGGATCAGCCCTCGCTCGACGGCGGAGCTCGCCCCGAGCGCACTCCCCAGCGTCAGCGCGAAGTCCGAGAGCCGGTAGACGAGGACGGCGGGGACGGCCGCGGCGAGCGGGACGCCGACCCAGACCAGCGCGACCGCCATCAGCCCTTCGGTGACCACCACGCCGGCGAACGGCAACGTGCGCCGGGTGAGCAGATATCCGGTCGCGTAGGCGAGGACGAGACGCGGGAGCGGGACGGCGACCGAGACGAACCGCAGCGCCGCCCACAGCGCGGCGATGTCAGCGGCCCAGTAGATCGCGATGCCGGTAGCGGAGAGCGGGCCGCGCCGGCGATCACGCAGGAGCTGGAGCGCCGCGGCGAGCCCGACGAGCAACTCGCGCCAGGCTTTCCCTGCGCCGCGGGCCTGCGCCGGGACGGTCTGGCGCGACCCCATGATGGCGCCCGCGATCGCCAACGCGAACCCGACCGGAACGCCGATGACCCATGGGATCGTCGCGCTCTGCGGCACGCTCACGTTGCCCACCAGCAGCAGCGCGCACAGCCAGGCCGCCGGGGTGAGCAGGGCCAGCTCGAGCGCGCTGAGTACGACCGCGACGATGTCGGCGTCGATCGGATCGAACCCGGTCCACTCAAGCCCATGACGATCGACCGCGAAGCCACCGCCGGTGAGCCAGGCGCCGAACCCGATCACGACCATCAGGGCGCCACGCCCCCAGCCGACGGGAACCGATCGCGATCGATTGACCACGCCGTGATGCGCGATCAGGTAGCCAACGTAGGCGACCAGGTGCGCGATCAGCGTGAGCGGAATGAACCACCACGAGAGGTGGTCGAGCCGCACTCGGACCGCGTGCCACCCGGCGATTGCACTGAGGCCGACGCAGCTCAACACGGAGATGGCGACCACGAGCGCGGTGACCGCCCGCCGGTGGCGGCGCACGAACGTGGCCTGCGGGCCGAGCCGCACCGGGCCGATCCACACCTCGGAGAGCTGTTGGGTCACCTCGGACGGGCACTGTATCCACGGCCACTCACCGCTCATCGAGGGTGGCTCCTAGGCTGGACACGTGAACGTCACGACCGCCGTCGCGATCGTGCTCGCGATCGCCTGGACCACGCTGACCAACATCGCCTACCAGCGTCAACACGACGCGGCCGCGGCGCTCCCCAGCCTGTCGATGCGGCGCCCGATCGAGTCGCTGCGTCGCCTGATCGGAGACCGCACCTGGATCCTCGGCTTCGCGCTGGAGACCGGCGGCTTCGCGTTCTACGCGTCCGCGGTGGGACTCGGTTCGCTCGCCCTCGTCCAGACGATCGGCGCCGGCGGGATCGGCGTGCTCGCCTGGGTCTCGGCACGGGTGTCGGGACGGCGACTGTCCCGGCGGCACCTGATCGCGGTCAACATCTCGGTGCTCGGTCTGCTCGCGCTCGGCATCTCGCTCACTCACGCGGCGGGCCCGGGCGGCAAAGGGCGCACCGGAGCGATCCTCGCCTGGATGGCAGCCTGTGCGCTGGTTGCCGTGATCGTGCTCGCGATCGGCAGGGTTCGCGGCGCCGTCGCCGTCAGCGAGGGGATCGCGGGCGGGCTCTTCTCCTCGATCGGCGACCTCTCCACCAAGCTGGCCACCCAGGGCGGCGTGCGCCTCGCGTTCGTCGTCACCGTCGCCGTCGGCTACGTCGTCGGCACGGGACTGCTGCAGCTCGGCTACCAGCGCGGCGAGACGCTCACCGTTGCGGGGATCGGCACGCTGTTCACCAACGCCGTGCCGATTGTGGCCGGGACCGTGCTGCTCGCCGAGCCGGTCCCCGGCGGGGTGTTCGGCGTGCTGCGGGTCGGGGCGTTCTGCGCGGTGGTTGCGGGCGCGATCATGCTCGCCTCATCGGAACCAGCGCCTGAGTCTGAGAACCCGCCGGCCGCGGCCGAGGCAGCCTAACGCGCCTATAACAATTGGTACAAGACGGCCGCGAGACGATCCTTTCCGCCACGCAGCCGTCGCCGAGGGACGCTCGCGCCGTGAACCCAAACCGGGGGTTCGGGAAAGAAGGGACATGAACGCGTCAGCCAACTGCTCGATCGGGGCCGGCCCGTGGCAACGGATGCTGAGCTGATCACGGCATCGCTGACGGATCCGGAGCGGTTCGCTGGCGTGTTCGATCACCACTATGCGGTGATCGCCGGGTTCCTTCGTCGCCGCGTGGATCAGTCCCTCGCCGACGAACTCGCGGCGGAGACCTTCCTGCGGGCATTCGACGGTCGCGCTGGCTACGACGTCACTCGTGCCGACGCTCGGCCGTGGCTGTTTGGGATCGCCACGCGGCTCCTCGCGCGCCATCGCCGCACCGAGGTACGACAGCTGCGGGCGTTCGCGCGAGCGGGCCGACTGGTGCCGGCAGAGCACGGGCTCGACGACGTCGATGCTCGTCTGGACGCGGCCGCTGCCTCGCCGGCTCTGGCCAGCGCACTGGCGGAACTTGGCGCCACCGACCGCGAGGTCCTGCTGCTGTTCGCCTGGGCAGATCTGACCTACGAGGAGATCTCGCTCGCCCTCTCAGTACCGGTGGGGACGGTGAAGTCCCGGCTTCACCGGGCACGCGACCTCGTACGCCGCAAACTGATCGGCGCCGCCGTGATCAGCCCGGTCACCAACGGCGGGGACGGGGTGATCCACCCGTGAACGACGAGCTCAAACTGCTGCGGGCGTTCCGCGCTCAGGACGGGACCGTCGACGCCGCCTCGGCTCAGGCGGCGCGGACACAGCTGCTCGGGCACATCGCCGGCGCGGGGAACGCCAGTGCACGTCGGGCGCGCGGCTGGCGCTTCCGAGTGACTCCGGCTGCGGTCGCGATCGCCTTGGCGATCGGCGTCATCATCGCGGTCGGGGCGGTCTTCCTCGGCCTCCGCACTCACCCAGCACACCGCCGCGTGCCCGCCACGCCTCACGGGAAAGGAGCGCCGCCGGCACTTCACAACGTCGCCCCGGCCGGCCCGCCGAAGCTCCCCGGCCAGTTCTACTGCAACGCCGACCTCTCGCGCCCCGGTGCGATCCCCGGGCTGGGCGGTCGACGGAGCGGGGTGATCGTGGTCAACACCGCGTCGGTCAACGGGGTCAACGAGTCCCCGTTCTCAATCACCGCCAAGGGCCTCCCCCCCAGCGTCCGGGCCGGCGAATACGCCGTGTGGATCCTCCAGGTGACCGGCCTCACCAGCACCGCTGCGCCGATCCCCGGTGCCAAACCGCGGCTGCTGGGGGTGATCGTGCCGGGGGTGCCGGCGGACGGCCGGCTCGCAGCCTCAGGGGTGCTCCCCTCAGGTGTGAACGGGGGCGACTACCTCATTCGAATCACCCGTCAAGTGCACTCCTCGGTCACCAGGCCGGGGCGGACCGTGCTCAAGGGAGTCGGGCAGCTCTGAGCGCGCCCGCCCGAACCGCGGAAAGGACAGTCACAATGATCGGAAAGCCCACGCTCGTGAGAACTCTGGCGGTGTCGATCGCCGTCGCGGCGGTGATGCTGTCGCTCATGCCCGCTGCGGGCGTGGCGCTGGTGCGCACTCCGGCGTCTTCCAGCTACGTGACTCTCGACGGAAGCCCGGGGTTCCCACCGGTGGCTGATCCGAACACGGACACCGTATACGTGCCGATCCAGTGCCAGAACCCATCCACCGGCGGCTCGTGCAACCACACGGCCTCGGACATTCTTGATCTGCTGGACTCCAGGACGTGCACGGCGCACTCGTCGGCCGATTGTCAGGTCGTCGCCACCGCCGTCGCCGGTACCGAGCCGACCACGGCGACGGTCGACCGCCGGACGGACACGATCTTCGTCGGGGACGCGGGCGCCGGCGGCGCGGCCGGCGCGGTGACCGTCGTCGATGGAACGACGTGCAACGTCTCGGTCAGGACCGGCTGCGCGACTCCCATCGCGACGATCAAGCTCGGCAGCGCGTTCCCCGCGGGACTGGCTCTCGATCCGGCAACCGGAACGCTCTACGTCGCGGACTCCAACGGCGCGGTCGACGTGCTGAATGTCTCGCACTGCAACGCGGCCTCGGCGACGGATTGCGGCGCGCCGGTCCAGACCATCACCGATTCCCTCGGGCCGATCGCCGTCGCGGTCGACGTCGCGACCGACACCGTCTATGTCGCCAACGGCGTCAACGGGTATCGCAGCGACACCGTGTCGGTGATCGACGGCGCCACCTGCAACGCCATCCAGGACAGTGGCTGTGGTCAGACCCCGACGACCGTCACGGTCGGGTCGAGCCCGCAGTGGGACGCCGTCGACCAGAGGACGGACACGGTGTACGTGGCCAACGCGTCTTCCGGCTCGGTGTCACTCATCAACGGCGCCACCTGCAACGGGACCGTCACGACCAGCTGTGGACAGACGCCGCCCGCGGTCGAGACGGGAACCGGCGACAACTACCTCGAGCTGGACGGATCGCTGCACAGCCTGTTCTCACTCAACCAGGACAACGACACGATGTCGGAGATCAACATCCGCACCTGCAACGCGCTGACCCCGTCGCTGTGTCCGGTCGAGGCCCGCAACGAGCAGGTGCCCTTCGACCCTCCGACCGGCGAGGCCGCCAACTCGTTCGCCATCGCCGGCAGCGGTGCCACCGCGTACATCGTCAACGCCGGCGGGCCGAGTCTGCTTCAACCCATCAGCATCGGCGGGTGCAACGCACGGGACGCCAGTGGTTGCCGGGTCGAGGCGCCGCATGTCCCGCAGACGGAGTTCTTCCCGGTCGTCGACGCGACGACCCACACGATCTACTCCGGCAACGTGGTGGCCTCGGGCGTCGACGTGTTCAACGCTGACACCTGCCGCGCGGGCCAGCTGGCCTCATGCTCACCGGTCGCGGTGATCCCCACCCCGGGACCGCAGGCCAACATCGGCGCGATCGACGATGCCACGCACACCCTCTACGTCGGAAACCCGGCCATCAACCTTCAGTTCGCCCCGGCCAAAACCGTCTCGGTGGTCGACATCGCGCACTGCACCGCGACCGATACGAGCGGCTGTGACGTCACCTCACCAACGATCAGAGTTGGCACCGCGCCCGGCCCGCCCGTGCTCGATACCTCGACCGACACCCTGTACGTCCCGTACGGCGGCACGGGCAACCGGCTCGCGGTGATCAGCACACGCCACTGCAACGCCGAGCAGGACTCCGGCTGTCACCACGAGTCGGCCTCGGTCGACGTCCCCGCCGGCTCCAACCTCGCCGCTCTCAGCCAACCGACCGACACGGTCTATGAAGCCAGCTACGACACCGGCAACGTCGTCGTGATCAACGGCGCCACCTGTAACGCCTCCGACCACACGGGATGCGCGCATATCGCAGCGCTCGTCCCAACTGGCGACTCCCCGAGTGACGTCCTGGTCAACGACGCCACCGACACCCTCTACGTTGACAACGGCGCCGCGAACGACACGCCCGGATCGGTGTCGATGATCAACACCGCGGAGTGCAGCGGCTCGGCTCCGAGCGGCTGCGCGCAGAGCTGGCCGACGGTCCCCATCGGTCGCCAGCCTCAGGGGCTCGCGCTCGACACGGCGACCGGCGACATCTACGCAGCCGACGAGGGCAGCGCCGGCATCTCGGTCATCGACGGCAACGCGTGCAACGCGACCACGACCAGCGGCTGCCCCAACCCGGCACCGCTCATCCCCACCGCCGGCGGCCCCACGACGCTGGCGGTCGCCCCGTGGTCAGACACCGTGTATGCGGGCGACGCCATCGGTTACGCGACCTGCTGCGGTGGGACGGCGTCGATGGGTGTCTTCAAGGGCCGACCTTGATGGCGTAGCAGTTCCCTACAGTGGGGAGCGTGGGTTCGACGAACGAAGCTCACACCGAGCCGAACCGATGGGCGGTGCTCGCGCTGCTGGGTATCGCCCAGCTGATGGTGGTGCTCGACGCCACGATCGTCAACATCGCACTGCCGTCAGCGCAGCGATCGCTGCATTTCTCCACGGAGAGCCGGCAGTGGGTCGTCACCGCCTACGCACTGGCCTTCGGCTCCCTGCTGCTGCTCGGGGGCAAGCTGGGGGATCTGTTCGGCCGCAAGTGGACGTTCATTGCGGGCCTGACGGGGTTCTCGCTGGCCTCGGCGCTCGGCGGCCTGGCGCAGTCCTTCGGGACGCTCGTCGCCGCGCGCGCTCTGCAGGGCGCGTTCGGCGCTCTGCTCGCTCCCTCGGCGCTGTCGCTGCTCACCGTCACGTTCGCCGGCTCCCCTGACCGCCCGAAGGCGTTCGGGATCTTCGGCGCGATCGCCGGCGGCGGCGCCTCGCTGGGGCTGCTCCTTGGCGGCGCGCTCACGCAGGCGTTGTCCTGGCGGTGGTGCCTCTACGTCAACCTCGTGATCGCGGTCCCGACCGCACTCATGTCGCTGCGCATCCTGGTCAACTACTCCGATCCCAACCGACCGCAGATCGACGTGCCCGGGGTGCTCGCCGGTTCGGGCGGGCTTTTCGCGCTTGTCTACGGCTTCTCCAACGCCGAGACGCACTCCTGGGGCGCGCCGGTGACGGTGATCGCGCTCGCGGTCAGCGTCATCCTGCTCGTCGCTTTCGCCTTCATCGAGCGACGGGCGAGCCATCCACTGCTCCCGCTGCACATCGTCTGGAATCGAGCGCGCGGAGGTGCGTACGCGTCGATCGTCCTCACGGGCTCGGGAATCTTCGCGGTGTTCCTGTTTCTCACCTACTTCATGCAGGACAACCTGGGGCTCTCGCCACTGACCACAGGCGTCGCGTTCCTGCCGTTGACCGCACTCATCGTCGTCTCCTCGACGACCGCCCAGACTCGCGTCGTTCCGCGCACCGGCCCAAAGTGGCTGATCGTCATCGGGATGGCCCTCGGGCTCGTCGCGATGCTGCTGCTCACCCGGCTGAGCCCGACCTCCACCTACGTCGGTGCCATTCTCCCGTCGCTGCTGATCCTCGGCGTCGGCATGGGCCTGATCTTCGCCCCCTCCTTCGGCACCGCCACCCTCGGAGTCGCGAGCAACGAGGCGGGCGTTGCCTCAGCGATGGTCAACACTTCCCAGCAGGTCGGTGGTTCGGTCGGCACTTCTCTGCTCAGCACGCTGTTCGCGAGCTCCGCGGCCGCGTTCGCCCGTTCGCACGCGGGCACGAAGGGCGTCCAGACGGCGGCGCTGGTCCACGGCTACACGACCGCGTTCTGGTGGGCCGCGGGCATTTTCGCCGTCGGCCTGATCGTCGCGCTGGTCGTCCTCCCGGGACGAGTTAAGGGTGAGATCGCCGGAGACGAGACCGAACCGGCGGGCGGCGAGGTCTCGCTGGCGACCGACTAGCAGGGGGCATAGGCATCGCGGCGGACGGCCGTCAGGCGTGGCGATACAGCGGCACGTTCACGCCCCACGATCTCTTGGTGGTGGTTCGCACCTGCACGCCGACAAGACCCTTGAGAGCGGCGTCGAAGTCCTGCGCGCTGAACGACGGTTGTCGCTGCGCATAGAGATCGCGGATCGCCTCTCGCGTGATCCCTTCAGAGGCCTCGTCTGGAATGCAGTTCAGCAGCAGCTCTGTATCGATCGGCTCGGGCCCGTCGCTGGTCATCCTCGCCTCATCCCGCCCGCTCGGCCGCGGCCAACCCGCGCCGGGCGAACGCTGCGAGCACCGCCGCCGAGATCGCCAGGCCGACGAAGGCGATCGCCACTTTCACCGGCGACCCGGCGAGCAGCCCGCGGCCGGCCTCCAGCACCGGCGTGACCGGATTGAGGTTGGCGACGTCGTGGATCCAGCCGGTGAGCAGCGTGATCGGCACGTAGACCGGGGCGAGGAACAGGAGCACGAACACCGGCATCTGGATGAGGGCGCCCGCCTGCTCGGTGCGCAGGAACATCGCGAGGCCAACGGCCCAGAGCGCGGCCACGAGGTTCATCGCGATGCCGAGGCCGATCAGGCCGATCAGCTGGACGCCGTTGCCGTCGACGTTCATTCCCGCGATGAGCGCCGCCACGGTGACCACCGTTCCGGTGAGCGCCCAGCGCAAGAGCGCCCCGATCGCGTAGCCGGCGATGATGCCGCTGCGCCGCGGCGCGCTCAGCAGCAGCCGCCGCGCGAAGCCCGAGTCGAAATCACGGGCGACCGCGAACCCGGTGAAGACACCGCCGAACGCCGCGGACTGCAGGAAGACGAAGACGAACTGGAACGCGGTGTAGCCCGGCGGATAGTGGAAGTTCGGCACCTCGCTGATGCGCGAGAGGCCGCCCGCGAACGCGACCAGGAAGAACAGCGGGAAGATGATCGACGGCACCAGGATCGCCGGGTTGACCAGCGTGTTGTGGATCGAGCGCCAGGCGACCGCACGGGCGACGTTGACGAAGCGGTTCATGTCCGCGTCAGCCTCGACTTCATCGCCGACTGCGAGAGCCCGAGCGCGATCACCAGGATGGCGAGCGCGAACCCAAACGCGAGCGCCAGCGCCTGGCCGTCCCAGCCGGTGATGACGAGGCTGCGCAGCCCCTCCAGCAGATAGGAGACGGGGTTGTAGGTGGCCACGTCGCGGAACCAGGTCGTCTTGATCAGGTTGCGCGGGAGGCTCGAGGAGCTGAGGAACAGGGTCACGAACAGCAGCGGGAAGACACCCTGAACCGCCTCCCCGGTCCCGAACCGCAGCGCAAGCAGCACCCCGAGGCTCGCAAACGCAAACGCGATGACGACCGAGAGAGCGAGCAGCACGAGCGCGCCGGGAATGCCGCTTCTGAGGGTCACGCCGGTCGCGAGGCCGACCAGCAGGTAGACGATCGCCTGGATGACCCCGAGGACGAGGGCCCCGCCGAGCTGCCCGACCAGCAGCGCCTCTCCGCGAACCGGCGTCATCGCCAGCCGGTTGAGGAACCCGGACTCGATGTCCTTGGCCAGGTCCACCCCGGCGGTGATCGAGACGAACATCGCTCCCTGGATGAAGGGCATCGCGATCAGGAAGTCGCGGTAGTTGTGTGTCGGGAATCCCGGGATCAGCGTCGCGGAGCTGAGCGCCGAGCCGTTGATGGCGAACAGGATCAACGGAAAGATCATCGGAAAGATGATCAGTGCGCGCTGGCGGGTCGTGCGGAGGACCGCCCGGCGGGCGACGGCGAGCGTCTGCTCCACCAGGCTCGTGGGGTGAGGCCCTGGGAGGGCGGCCCGGGTGACGGCGAGGTCAGCCGCCACGCCGCCTTCTCCCTCGCCGGCGCCCGCGGTTCCCCGCGGCGGTCGTGTCGTCTGCGGCGTCCTCTGCAGCGCTCGCATCACGCGCCATCGCGCCACCCGACCCCTCGAGCGTGCGGCCGGTCTTGTTGAGGAAGACGTCGTCGAGCGAGGGCTGGTGCAGTTGCAGGGTCTCCACGTGCAGATCCGCCCGGTCGAGGATCCGGACGATCTCGGCCAGCTCCGCCTCGCCGCCCGGGAGCTGCACGGCGACGCTCCCGTTGCCGTCACGGCGCATCTCTCCGAACTGGGTGAGCAGCTCCGCCAGCCGATCCCCGTCATCGGCGCTGACCGGCGTCACCTCGACGCTCGGCCCGCCGATCTCCGCCTTGAGCTGCGCCGGTGTTCCCTCGGCGACGATGTGACCGTGGTCGATGATGCCGATCCGGTCGGCGAGCACATCGGCCTCCTCCAGGTACTGCGTGGTGAGGAAGACCGTCATCCCCTCCTCACGGGCCAGGCGCGCGACCTCCTCCCACAGCGCCGAGCGGCTCTGGGGATCAAGCCCGGTGGTCGGCTCGTCGAGGAACAGGATCCTCGGCGAGTGCACGAGCGCCAGCGCGAGATCCAGCCGGCGCTTCATCCCGCCCGAGTAGCCGCCGACGCGGCGGTCCGCGGCCTCGGTGAGGCCGACCCGCTCCAGCAACTGCTGTGTCCTGGTCTTCCGTTCGGAGCTCGGCAGCCCCTGGAGGGTGGCCTGGAGCATCAAGTGCTCTCGACCGGTGAGGATCGCGTCGAGCGCCGCCTCCTGCAACGCGGCGCCGATCGTCGCCCGCACCTGCGCGCCCTGGCGGACGATGTCGTAGCCGCCCACCGTCGCCCGGCCACTGGTCGGCGGTAGCAGCGTGGTGAGCATCAGCACCGTCGTCGACTTGCCGGCCCCGTTCGGTCCGAGGAAGCCGTAGATCTCGCCCGTCGAGACCGCCAGATCGATCCCGTCGACCGCGCGCGGGCCCTTGCGGAACTCCCGCACCAGCCCCTCCACCTGGATCGCCGCCCGGTCGCTCATGCGCTGCGCACTCTAGGTGGTGAGCCCGGATTGTGGTCAGACGAAAAGCGCACCGGCCGCGGGGGCCAGGTGCCATGGAGTGGACGGAGCGTTGTAGCGAACGGGCGGGCGCGCCGAGGGCTCTGTCATGGCGCTCTCACGAATCCCTCCCTCGGCCATCGCGCGGTGTACGGCGATCGGCCTCCTGACCCTGCTCACCGCGACCTGCTCCGCGGCTACGGCGAGCTCGACGACGATCGGCTCGAAGCGGACCTGCATCTACTCCGCCTCCTCGGTCTCGACCCTCGCCGCGGCCGGCGCGATGCTCGGCGTCGACTTCACCTGCGCGCTCGTCTACGACGATGCCGCTCAGACGTGGGCGCAGTGGGACGACCCGTGGTTCATCACCGACCCGGACCCGGACGGAAACTGAGCGCAGTGGGTCCAGGCAGTGCCAGGGCGGACGATGATCCTCTCGATCCAACTCATCCCCGCCGACCTCGATGGGACCTCGTGGCTGGGTCATGGGGCCCGCGGCGCCTATGAGCGATACGCGCGGACGCTCGCGCGCCACCTC
>Ga0335075_10014357_pt1 | contig 11899 bp, 8 predicted proteins | sample Lox_Sample_24_FD_206723 | JGI IMG/M metagenome (GOLD analysis project Ga0335075, IMG submission 206723) | Soil microbial communities from Loxahatchee National Wildlife Refuge, Florida, United States - Lox_Sample_2.4 | ecosystem: Environmental > Terrestrial > Soil > Wetlands | place: USA: Florida... | reverse complement strand
ACGAGTTCCTGAGCCGCAAGCTAAAGATCTACGGGATGGAGCGGGATGCCTCGTTCAGAAAATTTGTCTGCGGACAGAAGCTCTGGAATTACGACAACCTCGAGCCGGCCGAGCGCAAGCTCGTCCTTTGAATGGCGAATGACGTGACCGCTAGCGAAGACGGAGCCAGGTCAGTACTCGGGCACAGCAGCATCTTCACGCCCGACGTGATCAACGACATCCACGTCAAGGCTGAACTCGGCCGCTACCGGATGCGCGGATTCTCGATGTTCAAGCGAATCCCGCACTGGGACGAACTGATGTTCCTCCCCGGCACGCTGACCCGGTTCGTCATCGAGGGTTACCGGGAGAAGTGCGAGACCAAGACCGTGCTTGGCACGCGGTTCGCCAAGCACCCGCTCGAGCTCGACATCCCCGTCTACATCACCGGCATGAGCTTCGGCGCGCTGTCACTAGAGGCGAAGATGGCTCTGGCCAAGGGCGCCTCGATGGCGGGCACCGCCACATGCTCCGGTGAGGGCGGGATGATCCCGCCCGAGCGCGATCTGTCGACCAAGTGGTTCTACCAGGTCATCCAGAGCCGGTACGGGTTTAATCCGCACCACCTGATGCTCGCCGACGGCGTGGAGTTCTTCATCGGCCAGGGCTGCAAGGTCGGCCTGGGCGGTCATCTGATGGGTCAGAAGGTGACCGAGCAGGTGGCCGAGATGCGGTCGCTCCCCGCAGGGATCGACCAGCGCAGCCCCGCGCGTCACCCAGACTGGCTCGGCCCGGACGACTTGTCACTGAAAATCCAGGAGATTCGCGAGGCCACCGACTACCAGGTTCCGATCCAGCTCAAGCTTGGCGCCGCCAGGGTCTACGACGACGTCCGCATGGCCGCTAAGTGCGGGCCCGACACCATCTACCTGGACGGTGCCGAGGGCGGTACCGGAGCCGGCCCGCACATCGCGGCCGAGGAGACCGGGATTCCGCTGATGGCAGCGATTCCGGAGGCGCGCAGGGCGCTCGAGGATGTCGGGCTGGTCGACGAGATCGACCTGGTGGTGGCGGGCGGCATCCGCAACGGTGCCGACGTGGCAAAGTGCCTGGCGCTGGGAGCGAAGGCGGTGGCGATCGGACACTCGGCGCTGATGGCACTCAACTGCAACAAGGAGATCCCCGGCGTCACCGACTACGAGGGAACTGTCGGAGTCCCGGCCGGCCGCTGTTATCACTGCCATACCGGCCGTTGTCCCGTCGGCATCACGACGCAGGATCCCGAGCTGCGCAGGCGCCTGGATGTCGACGAGGCAGCCGAGCGGGTGTACAACTTCCTGCACACCCTCACGCTCGAGGCACAAATGTTCGCCCGCGCCTGCGGCAAGACCAACGTGCATAGTCTCGAGCCAGAGGACCTGTGTGCCCTGACCATGGAAGCGTCAGCGATGGCCAAGGTCCCGCTGGCCGGGACCAGCTATATCCCTGGTCAGACAGAGGAGGCGGCGCTCGCCGAGATCAAGGCGCTGCTGGAGAAGCAGATATTGAACGACATCGGCCCAGGGAGCCGCAATGGCTGAAGAGCTCAGTGCCGGCGCGGCGCAGCGGTTGTCGGCAAAGCTAGGCATCGACACCGAAGAACTAACCGGGCGGACATTTCCCTACCAGTTCGACAGTTCCCTGGTCGAGGACGTGGACTTGGTAGCCGAGACACCCGGAGCGGACATCAACTGGCTCGAGGACATCCACTTGATGTACGAGGACGGAGTCCCCGCCGTCTTCGACCGCTATACCAACGCCTTCCTTAAGATCCACTTTGCGATTCCTGCCGGGCGAGAAGATGAGTACGCCAGGAAGGTCCTGATCACGCACCTGCGCGAAGGCAACTCCTACGGCATCTGGCTGAAGCGCAGGCACGCCAAATTTGCCCAGCCCGAACTCGGGTCCTGGCGCGACGGTTCGCCGACAGTTGGCGCGGACTGGCACTCCGCCACCTTGGCGGACTGGGACTCGCCGGAAGGCCACTAGGTCGGGCGCTGGCTGAGTAGACAAGCAGTCTGAGCCAGGCCAGGCTCGCGGTCAGCGGTCTGGCCCGTGAGTCGTGTGCGCGGGTTGGAAGGGCGGCGGCTCAATGCCGCGCTCACCTAGCCTCGTTCTTTCGCGCCCGTAGTTGCTGAGCCTGCGTGGCTGACGCAGAAAAGTGCCTTTGACCTGCTTTGACCTGGCTCAAGCCAGGTCCCGGGTACCGCCCAGGGGCGACCAGCTGGCGGCTGTGGGAAGTAGCCGTCCATTTCAGCTCCGTGGTGCCGGATGCCACGCCGAAGTTCGCGTGGCCAAGTTGGCCGTGGTGCTTAGGCGTCAGCTCCCACTTCCAAGCGAATCGGTGCACCTCAAGCTCGTCCTCGGAAAAGCAGGAGAGCCGATCTGAGCGCCTAGCACCGCGGTCTGGATTAGGCGGGGAGTGTTGCGAGTGGCGTTTGCCGTAGCGCCTCGGTCACCACGTCAAGGGCAGTAGTCAGGTCGGCGAGAGCCTGGGCCTTGCCCGGCTCACTGGCGTAGCCAATGACGCTGACTCCAGCGACTACGTCGGCCGGGGTGTGACCGACGAGTGTGCACTCAGTGTTGTCGGCGTCCGGATGCCGACAGCTTCACGGACACGGCAGGGGTCTGGTTTCAGCCGTTCCGGATCGTGGCATCCATCGTCAGCTCACCCGTGCGGTCGCTGAGAAAGTCGGGGCGGTCCGGGAAGTCGCGCCTGGTGCGCAGCGATGTGGCAACCAGGAACAGAGGCGTCACGGCGAACAGCGTGGCCAGCGCCCATAGCGCGGCGCGGATCCCGAAGGCTGTTGCGAGAGCTCCCGCGGTTGCTGCGCCGAGCGGGACAGTGCCGGAGACGACGAATCCGGTGGCCGCCGTGACCCGGCCGAGGAGGTGTGGCGGAATGTAGTTCGCGCGGAAGGTGAAGGTGATGACACCCGCCATGGCCTGGCCGGCTAGTACCACGAAGGATCCGGCCGGGAACAGCAGGAGCTGCCAGCCGTGGCCGCCGGCAGGCAGGAGCAGCATGAACGGCGCGGTCGCGATGGTGACGATCAGATAGGTGCGTGCGCTGCCGAAGCGTGTGACAGTTCGTCGCGCCAGAGCGGCACCCAGGAGGCCGCCGAGACTGCCCAGGCTGATCAGGACGCCAGCGGTTCCGGGCGCAGCACCATCGGTGCGCACGAGGAAGACGATCCGCAGGGCGAACACGCCCATCATCCCGAAGTTCATCGTTGCCGCCACGGCGAGCATGGGCAGCAGGAACCCGCCGTGCCGCCAGGGTTCGAGGCCCTCGACGATCTGGCGGATCATGCGCGGGCGGCCTGCCCGTGCGGGTCTCGGCTCGGTCCCTGGCCGCAAGCTGGCCAGGCAGGCTGCTGACACCAGGAACGTCAGTGCATCGGCGAGCAGACCGCAGACCGCGCCGGCCAGCTGCGCCAGCAGCCCGCCAAGGCCAGGCCCCGCGACCTGAGCAGCCTGTGCGCTGGTCTGCAGTCTGGCGTTGCCTTCCAGGCGATCGTCAGACGCCAGCAGGTGCGGCAGGTAGGCATTGAACGCCAGGCTGAAAAACACGCTGCTGGTGCCGGCTACCAGCGCGGCGGCCAGCAGCATCTCGACGGTGAGGACGCCGGTCCAGGCAGCGACCGGGACAGCAGCCAGGACTGCGGCCGACACCAGGTCGGCGGTCAGCAAAGTACGGCGGCGGGGCCAGCGGTCGACCCAGCTGCCGGCCGGAAGGCCGATCAGCACCCAGGGCAGCCAGGTGACGGCCGTCAGCAGGGCAACCATGCCCGTGCTGGCGTGCAGAATCGACACTGCCACCAACGGGAGCGCCACTGTCGTGATCGCCGAGCCGAAGCCGCTGATCGACTCGCCGACCCAGAACAAGCCGAAGTTCCGTGTGCGTAGCAGACCACCGGCTCTGCTGCGCCGCGCCGCAGGCACAGGCGAGCCTGAGGCCTCCGGCTCGGTACTCATGAGTCAGGCGATCTCTCCGGCCGCGCCGACGGCGCTATCCAGGCAGGATGCGCGGCGGTTGACGAGCGCGAGGCATGTGTAGGGGCGGACAGCGACGCTCAGAGAGTACGACCGCGCAAAACAGCCCGCCACGCATTATTCGGGCCGCGCGCACGTGAGCGGCCACTGCGGGAAGGCGAGGCTGCCGGCCGCGCGGCGGTGGCGGAGGTGCCTGTTCAGCGGGGCCGACAATGCGGCTCCGCCGGGTTACCGGTCGGTTATGCGCTGGCTGACGAACGGGGTGCGGCAGCTGCATGGCTTGGCGTTGCCGACGAGCCCGGCGCTGACCAGGGCGCGGCAGCGGCTGGGTACCGGCCGCTGGAATTGCTGTCGGCCTGCGGCGCGGCGCGCTGGCCAGCCGGGCAATCAGCCACCACCCGGCGCCGGAAATCGGCGCACGCCGAAGGCTCAAGCCAGCAATCCAAGATCAAGAAAGGTCGAGGTTAGCTGCTTAACAAGTGGCCATTTTACGTTTGCTATATCGCGGTAAAACGATATCTAGACAATACTCTTCAGAACAGCATTCCGGGCCTAAGATAAGCTTTCTCCAATGGAATCGCACGGCCGGGCGTCTCTGCACTGGCCGCCGCTCGATCTATGAGATAAGGGATCTTCGCACCATGAATCCGGAGATAGCATCTCGCCTCGAGGCCGACCTCTTCCTGCTGCACGCTCCCAGCGTCTATGACTTTCGCGAGCGTGACGACATGCTGTTCGCTTACCTGAGCGACAGCGACAGCGTTAATGTCACTTCGATCTACGAGATGTATCCGATCGGCTGGTTCTCGATCAAGCAGCACCTCGCTGACCACGGATTCGACACGAAAATCGTGAACGTCGCCTCGCTGATGCTGATGCACCCTGACCTGGATGTCAGAAAGCTGCTAGGCCGCCTGGAGGCTCCGATCTTCGGGTTCGACCTGCACTGGATGACACAATGTCACGGCGCCATTGAGCTGGCCGCCCTACTGAAGGAGGTGCGTCCAGACGCCCTGACCATCTTCGGCGGAATCTCGGCGACATATTATGCCAGCCAGCTGATCCGCTATCCGAGCGTTGATGTCGTCGTTCAGGGTTATGACACCCTCGGGCCGGTTACTGAGCTGGTCAAGCAGGTGCGAAAGGGCCGCTACAACTTCGAGTCCATCCCGAATCTGCTATACAAGGTGGACGGCGAGGTAACGGCCACCGGATTCACCCACAAGCCGGCGTCCCGGTACAACGACGTACCTAACGACTGGTCGTTTTACCAGGAAACCGCGAGCGCAGAGCCGTCGGTATCCAAGCTGATCATGACCCTGCCGAACACCGGGTGCGCACATGACTGCGGCTGGTGCGGCGGGTCACGGTTCGCTTACCGCAACATCATGGGCGTGCACAAGACCCTGATACAGAAAGACAACGACCTCATCATCGAAGAGCTCCGCACCATGCGCGAGGCAGCGAAGCGTACCTCGATATACGCGCTTCAGTGTTACTCGGAAAACAAGGTGCGGATGCACCGGTATCTTGACGTTGTCAAGGAGATGGGGTACAACAGCGTCTTCTTTGAGCAGTTCAATCTGACGCCGGCCGATACGCTTAAGAAAATGGGCGAGTCGACGAACGCATATATCATGCTCTCGCCCGAATCCCACGACCCGAAGATAAGCGCCGCAGCCGGGCGCGGCACTTACACCATGGAGGAGATGGAAGCCTGGATTCCCGAGGCCCTGGACGCCGGCGTACAGGGCATCATGGTCTGGTTCTTCATCGGCATGCCGTACCAGGACCGGCAGTCAGTTCTGGATACCGTCGCGTACTCCGAGCGGTTGATACGCAAATTCGGCGGCTGGGACGCCCTGCCGCTGATCTGCCCGATGGTGCCGTTCCTTGACCCCGGGTGCCGGTTCTTCGAGGAGCCGGAGCAGCACGGTTACCGGATCTTCCATCACACGCTGGAGGAACACCGGCGCGCCATGGTGGAGCCGCTGTGGTACCGGCGGCTGAACTATGAGACTCGCTGGCTGGACAGGCGCCAGCTGCAGGACGTCTCCTACGAGGCGATTGCCCGCTTGGTGGAGATCAAGGGCGAGTACGGTGTGCTGCCTCCCCGGTTCTGCCTGGCCATACTTAAGACCATCGACGAGACACGGCAACTGCTGAGGGAAATGGAAAGAGCCCTTTCGCTCGACGGGACGCTGCCAGCCGGGCTCAGGGCCGAAATCCGTTCGTACAACCGCAAGATCCTTGCCTACTCCAGCGACCAGATCATCCCGGTGCGGCGTCCGTTCGGCGGCCGGTGGTTCGACGACGTTACTGTCCCGGCGGAGATGATCCAGGACGTCTTGCATTCACGACCGGCGGTCCAGCCAGCCGACGCGGTGATCTAACCCGCCCTGCGCACCGCCCCGCGAACGGCCGCTTCTTCTTTAGCCACCGATCCGGAGCGCAAGCGCGCGCGGCCCGCGGACCTGGCCGGCGGACCAGCTCACGGCTAGCGGGTCGGCCAAGGTGAAGCTGGGAATCCGCTGCAGCCAGACCTCAAGGGCGACCTGCAGTTCCATGCGCGCCAGATGTGAGCCGAGGCAGCGGTGGATGCCAAGGCCGAAAGCGGCGTGCCGGTTTACCTCTCGGTCGATGACGACCTCGCCCGCGCGGTCGAACTGGGCCGGATCGCGGTTCGCCGCGGGGAACGACAGCAGGACCCAGTCGTCGGCTTTCATGTCCACGCCCCCGAAGTGCAGATCCTCCTTAACCAGCCGGGCCATGGTGACCGGAGCATAGGCACGCAGGAACTCCTCCATCGCTGTCGGCAGCAATTCCGGCTCTGCGACCAGCCGGTCACGATCGCGGGAGTACTTGGCCAGGTGCCACAGCGAGGCACCGATCGCGCTCCATGTGGTGTCGATGCCGGCGATCAGCAACAGCGTCATCGTGCCGACAACGTGCGATACGTCCAGCTTGCGCCCGTTCAGCTCAGCGTTGATCAGGAACGTAGTCAAGTCGTCCCGCGGGTTCTCGAGGTGGTCGTGAACCTGCGCGAGAAGGTAGTGAAACAGCGCTGACTTGCGCGTTACGCGCTCCTCCGGCGGCAGGTTGATGCCCTCGAGGGTGTTCTTGGCAAACTCGCGGAACTGCGGTCCGTCCTGCGCAGGGAAGCCGAGCATATCCGCGATAACGCAGACCGGGATGTGCTGGGCATAATCCGCGGCGGCATCCACAATGTCCCGTCCGTCGAGGGCGTCGATGAGCGAGTGACACAGCTGCCTGGCCGCCGGCTCTTGCTTCCCGACTGCTGTCTTGGTGAACGCCGGGAGCAGGAGCGTGCGGGCATCATGGTGGAACGGCGGATCGGAAGTTATCGGCGGCGAGCCGCCAACCGGCGCCAGTTCGCGTGGCGGCCGGAAGTTGCCCATGATGATCGACCGGGACGAGAAATGCTCGGTGTCGTGAGCGATCGCCGCTACATCCTCATAGCGCGTCGCCAGCCAGCCGCCACCGAACCGGTTGGTGTGCGCAATCGGGCACCGCTGGCGGAGATCGTCCTGAATCGAATAGGGGTCGGCCGCCCACTCCGGCTCCGCGTGCGAGAAGTCTGTGGCCCAGTCTGCGACCGGTCCGGTCACGATCTCGTTGCGGATCCCGGTGGACTCGCCGTTGCGCTTCTCCCAGTGCTGCTGCGCGAAGCGGTTATCAACAGCCAACTCACGTCCCTTCGATCAGGCCGATCGCGTGTTCCGGGCAGTTGAGCTCCGCGCGCCGGGCGTCGTCCTCCTTCTCTGGCGGCACGACGCCGTCGCCCAGCACCTTTCCGTAGCCTTCCTCGTCATCCCCGAACAAGCTGGGAGCGAGGTCGTAACAGCGGCCGTGTCCCTGGCAGAGGCCGACATCGATCTGCAGTTTCACTGGAACATTCCTCCCCGCTGACCTTGCGCCAAGCCTGGGAAACATACTCACTCCGGCTAGGCATCAAACCACATCACCATGCCTGCGGGCCTAGGGTTGGACGGCTCATTACAGGTATTTTCTTAAGTCATTAAGAGCCGCTCTGTTTACCACCCCTAGCCACGGGAATGGCCCCTGCGCCAAAACATTGTCGCTCAGATTTGCATTCCTGGCGAGAGGGGAGTTCCCATCCATGGGACTGACAATCCCAGTTGTCGAAGCCGACCCTGCCGGCGGCTACCGCACCGTCCCCTCGCCGTTCTCGATGGATGCCATGACCTTCCGGGCGCTGGGCCATCGGCTAGTGGACACACTCTCCGCCTACCTGGACAAACTTCCGCAGGAACCGGTGTACCAGCCCCTGCCGGAAGAAGTGCGCCAGGAACTGGAGGAAATGGAAATACCTTTTGCAGGGGTAGCTCCCGAGGATGTCATCGAAGATTTTGTCCGGCTGGTCCTGCCATACGGCCGCGGTCAGAATCATCCATGTTTCGCTGCATTTGTTGATCCGGCTGCATCCAAACTAAGCATGCTCGCGGCATTTGCCGCGGCGGTTACCAACACCAGCGGCGCGGGCGGCAATTACGCGGCGATCTATGTGGAGCAAGCAGTCATACGCTGGCTTGCCGAGCTCGTCGGCTTTCCTGAGGACTCCAGCGACGGCGTCCTGCTCGGCGGAGGCTCAGACGCTAACCGGCATTGCCTGGAGGTCGCACGGTACTGGGGTGCCCGGGTCAACGGCTGGGACATCCGGGAGCAAGGCCTCTACGGACGGCCGCGCCTCACCATGTACATGTCCGCAGAGGGTCACTCCTGCCTGGAGAAAGCCGCCTTTACCCTCGGGCTCGGCGCGCCGCGGAAGGTAGCGGTCGGCAAGGACTTCCGGATGGACCTCGTCCACCTGAGGGAGGCAGTCGCGGCTGACCGCCGCGCAGGCCACCGGCCCATCCTGGTTGCTGCGAATGCTGGAAGCGTAAAGACCGGTGCCATCGACCCCCTCGACGAGCTCGCCGAGTTCTGTCGCAAAGAAGACCTCTGGCTGCACGTGGACGGTGCCTACGGCGGCTTCGGAGTGCTCGACCCTCGCCTTGCGGACTGGTACTCCGGGCTGGAGCGCGCCGATTCAGTCGCCCTCGATCCGCACAAGTGGCTGGCCGTGGCCATCGGCTGCAGCTGCGCGCTGGTGCGGGAGGGCTCGCTGCTGCAGGACACCTACAAGCTCATCCCCTCCTATCTCAATCTCCCGCCAGGCCAGGGGTTCGCCGGCGATGTCTGGTACTCCCATCGCAGCGCAGAGCAGACCAGGGACTCCGGCAGGGCGCTCAAGACCTTCTGGAACATTCAGCAGGCCGGGAAGGTCGGCCTGGAGGATCACGTGCGGCGTCACATCGACCTGGCACGCCACCTGGAGAAGATCATCGAGGCCAGCGGAGACCTTGAGCTGCTGGCATCCGGGCCGCTGACCGCGGTCTGTTTCCGCTACGTGCCGCCAGGCCTCGACGACGACCAGAGCCTGAATCAACTGAACCAGGCGATCATGGCGGATCTTCAGGTCGAGGGCCGGGCATTCCTGGCTGGCACCGACATCCGCGGCCGCTTCGCCTTGCGGTCCTGTGCCCTTCATTACGCGCTCGACGAGGAGCACGTGCAAGCCATCGTGGACGCCGTCAGAGATGCCGGATACCGCCGCGCCTCCGCCGCCGGCGAGCAGAGCACGGCGGAGATCCTATGACGGCCCGGACGACCAGGAGGGCGTCATGACCACCACCCACCCTGCGGGGCCCGGCGACAGCAGCGCCGCGTTGCCCCCATCAGGGCAAGCGCGCCTGGCACTGGCACTGGCGGCAGGCAGGGCTGCAGGGACCGCATCCAAGGTCCTCCGGGTCGGTGGCGGGACGAGCTTCCCTGGCAGCGTTGCCCGCCGGATCGATCCTCACATCCTGCGGAAGGTCGCAGCGGCGAGCGATGCAGGAAAGGTGGTCGTCACAGGGAGCAACGGGAAGACGACCACCTGCCGTATGCTTGCCGCGCTTGCGCATGCCAGCGGCCTCGTAGTCACCCAGAACCGGACTGGCTCCAACCTGGTGCAGGGAGTGATCTCGGCAGCCGTGCGGGGGACGGACCTGCGCGGCCGGATGGACGCCCAGCTGTTCCTGCTGGAGGTCGACGAGGGGACAGTACGACTCGTCAGCCCGGACCTGAGGCCGGATGCGCTCCTGGTCACCAACATCTTCCGCGACCAGCTCGACCGCTTCGGAGAGCTGTACTCGATGGCGAGGGGCCTGGAGGCTGTCATCGAGGCACTTCCCGCGTCCGCGACCGTGCTGCTCAACGGCGATGATCCGCTAGTAGCCAGCCTTGCGCCTGCGGCACGTGCCCGTCGCCTGTACTTCGGCATTCATGCCGACAGCGTCGGCACGCAGGTGCTGGAGCACGCCGCCGACACCATTCGCTGCGTGCGCTGCCAGCACCCGCTGAGCTACCGCCGGGTGTACGTCTCCCACTTGGGGGACTATCAGTGCGAAGAGTGCCAGAACGCTCGACCGGTCCTGGACGTGGCGGTGACAGCGATAAGGCAGTCTCCGGAGGCAGGATCGGAGATCACCGTTGAGACGCCCGCGGGCACGTTCGGCCTGCAGGTGCCGCTACCCGGCCTGCACAACGTCTACAACGCGGCAGCTGCGCTCGCTTGCGCGACGGCGCTGACGCTTCCGCGGCCGCTCGAGCCTGCCAAGGCACGGCAGGCACTTGCTGGCGTGCGTCCGGCGTTCGGTCGGCTTGAGGAGATCCAGGCTGGCGACCGGCGTGTGATGCTCGCCTTCGTCAAGAACCCGACGTCCTACAACGCCACCATGCGGGAAGTACTGCAGCGGCCGGGCAAAAAGCACGTGCTGGCCGCGCATAGCAACACCGTGGTCGACGGGGAAGACTTCGCCTGGCTTTGGGACGTAGACCTCGAGCAGCTTGTGCCGCAGCTCGCGAATCTGACTGTCAGCGGAACCAGAGCAGAGGAGGTCATGCTCCGGTTCAAGTACGCCGGCGCTGACCCCGAGCGCACGCGTGTCATGCCTGATCGCGCGGCCGCCCTGGCGAGGGCTCTGACCGCCACGCCGCCAGGCGAGTCGTTGTACATCTTCGCTGGCTACACCCCTATGCGCGAGCTCCGCAGCATCATGCAGCGCCGCGCCTGGGTACCGCCGTTCTGGGAGGAGTGACGAAATGACAACGGCCCCGACGGTCCGCATCTGCTATCTCTACCCGAGGCTGCTCAGCGTGGCCGGCGACAGGGGCAACCTGTTCGCTCTTATGCGACGCTGCGCGTGGCGAGGGATTCGCTGCAACGTGACCGAGGCCGATGTGGGAGAAGTCCCTGACTTCGCCCAAGCCGACCTGATCCTGCTGCACGGCGGCCAGGACCGCGAGATGACCGCGGCGGCGCAGGACCTCGAGGCAAAGGCGAGTCCGCTGCGGGAAGCGATCGAGGCTGACGCCGTCGTCCTCGCTGTCTGTGCGGGTTACCAGCTCCTCGGCCGTTACTACGCCCCGTCGGACGGGCCGGAGATACAGGGTGTCGGTGTGCTCGACGCGGTAACAGAAGGTGGCGCGACGCGGTTCATCGGGCATGTCGCGGTGCAGTGCGATCTCGGCCCCGACTCCCGGCTCCAGATTGCCGGGTTCGAGAATCACAGCGGGCGCACTTACCTGGGCCGCGACGCAAAGCCGCTCGGTCACGTACTGGCCGGGGCTGGCAACAACGGTGAGGACGGCACCGAAGGCGCCCGTTACCGCGAGGTTTATGCCACTTACCTACATGGGCCGGTGCTGCCAAAGAATCCGGCGCTGGCCGATCACCTGCTCTGCAGGGGGCTCGCGCATCGTTACCAGGATTTCGGCCCGCTTCCCCCGCTCACCGACAAAACAGAGGCGCAGGCGCACG
>Ga0335075_10014355_pt1 | contig 11901 bp, 10 predicted proteins | sample Lox_Sample_24_FD_206723 | JGI IMG/M metagenome (GOLD analysis project Ga0335075, IMG submission 206723) | Soil microbial communities from Loxahatchee National Wildlife Refuge, Florida, United States - Lox_Sample_2.4 | ecosystem: Environmental > Terrestrial > Soil > Wetlands | place: USA... | reverse complement strand
GTCGTCATCGCTGACGCCGGATGCCCGCAGGCGCCGTATGCTACACCGCGTCAGGATGCGTCTCGGGCGTCCATACGCTGCTGGATCCGGGAACGCGCGGTTATGTGGTCAACAGGCAAGACCTCACCGCCTTGGAGGCGGGCGACGACCTGCTCCAGGCGCTCGCGCCGCCCATCGGTTTCCAGCAGTGCCTCGGCCTCGTTGAGGATCCAGTCGTCCGCCTCGGGTCGGGACATGGCCTTACTCTACTATTGTTCTGATTCCTGGCCTGCCCTGATGCCGTCGGTAACAATGAGGTCCCGGCGGCGGCTCGGCCTTACCGTGAGGTTCTCCACAGCCGGGTAGCCACCGACGACCCGCACACAGTGTCTTGAGCTGCTCCTTCACCCTGCTCTCCCGCCAGAAAGCCCGCGCAGGCCATCTGTAGCCGGGCCGCGTCGGCCGAGATCGGCTAAACCCGGCTCGCACGCGGTGACAGGTCACTACCGGCACGTCATCAACTGGATATCGGATAACTTTTCGGATAGCGCTGGATAGTTGTGGCCAACTGATCTCACTTAAAATGCGAGTGGAGGTGACCGGCATGCCCACTCGTAACGTAGTCCTGACGGAGCACCAGCAGGAGCTCGTCGAGGCCCTGGTCTCCTCGGGGTGCTACCAGAACGCCAGCGAGGTACTGCAGGACGGCCTGCGCCTGGTGGAGCAGCGCGAGGCGAGAGACGCCGAGAAGACCAAGGCCATGCGCCGGGCCGCCGACGAGGGCTGGGCGGACATCGCCGCCGGGCGCTACACCGACGTTACCTACGGCGACCTGGACGACTACACCGCCGGACTCGGCAAGCACGGGACCGCAGCAGCAGCCTGCGGCTGATACGCCGGGCCCGCCTTTGGCGGTCTGCCGAGTGTGGCGCGGACACGATCCTCGTGCGGTCCGCGGAGAATTTCGGCGAGGAGGCGCGCCGTCGCTACGATGCGCTGATCGCTGCGGGAATCCGGGACATCGCCCAAGGCTGGCGCCATGCGCTGCTGTCGTGACGGCGAAGGCTCTTTCGCCGCTACGAACAGCGGCCTGCCAGCGAGCAGAGGCTTGTCATTCCCCGCGGCGACGAGGCGCAAGACTAGGTGTGCCCGTGGTCGGAGCGTTGGCTCGGTTCGCCGGCGGGTCCGGGGGGCACGCACGGGCTCGCACCCACGAACACATTACCGCGACAGTAAGCAAGCGTCTACCATGAGCCACATTCCGACCGGTCGGCTAAGGACGTTGAAAGTGCCGGCCGTCACGGTCTCCACCAGGACGCGGGAGATGATCGCGGAATGGGAGGAACTGTGGGCGGAACAACCAGGCGCCCAAGAGTCCCGTGATCGCGAGCACACGCGCCGCATGCTGGCAGAGGGCTGGCCGCTCCCGCAGGCCGAGCAGCTGTGCCACACCTGCCTGTGGGCGCGGGGCGAGCCAGCGCGTCGGCCGGCTCGCCCCGCGTGCACCCCAGCCGAGGCCCCCGGCGGCGCCGAAGCCGCCGTCCCCGGCCAGCCTGCAGCGGCGCCTGCGCGAGGCCGAGGCCCAGGTCGGCGATCTGCGTCGCCAGCTAGCCCGGCTGGACGCGGCTGCGGATCAGCAGCCTGGTGTTCGACCCGGCTCGATACCATCGACGGCTGTCGGCCGGGATGACAGGGGCCGGCAGGCAGGTTTCCGCCGGGTGATGTCTGTGATTCCGGTTAAGGCGCGCTCCAGGCCAGCGCGGGCACAGGGTGGAGCACGCCGCGTCGCCTGGCAGCCGTCATCGGCCTAGCCGGGACTGCCGTCAGTCGCTGCCGGGGTAGCCGCCTGGGTGCCTCCGGGGACGGCGGGGGTGCAGGGAGATATAGCGTGCCACTGTGCCGAGACGGGCGTCACGGGGATGCGCCGGGTCGAGAGTTACCACCAGTGCGTCTGCGATAACGTCGAGTTCGGCCCTGATGCGGGCGTACGCGCTGCCGTGAGCGTCGGCGACCAGCAGGCTCCACCACATGCTGTTCCACGACCGCCGCCAGCGGGACTGGACTTCGGGGGCCTGTGCTCTCTCGATGGGCCTAGGGGCGAAGCTGGGCTCGCCGACGGTAACCCGGACCCAGACGTAGACGGATGCGAGCTGGCGCTTGCAGCCCCCGAGATCCGGCATCCGTGCGCGCACGGCAGGCGGCAGCCTGGCGACAAGGCCGTCCCAAGCGGGTTCGCCGATGCTCCAGCCTTCCAGTGCCCGGCGGCGCCGCTGGTAGTCGACCAGGAGCGTGCCAGGGTCGTCAAGCTCGCGGGCGAGGCCCCTGAGCCCGTCCTCGAAGCCGAACGGGTCTGGCTGCTTCCTTGCGCTGGAGTGAACAAGGCCGACAGACGAGTAGACCCGCCCTTCCCGTGGCCGGGATCCGTCGCCGGCGGAAGTTCCCAGGAAGTGCGCGGCGTCGGCGAGGGATCCGCCGGCGGCCATCTGGACCAGCCGGAGGGCTGCCGTCCGGCGGGCGAGAACTGCGCTGACGTCGTTGACCGGCGTGAAATGACGGTTATACCAGTCCTCGGGGATAAGCGCCGGGACGTTTTCCGGTCCCCACCGGCCAGCGGCCGACGCGGTACCCGGCCGACCGGGCGGGACTGGGGTTCTCCGCACGAGGGGGCCGTAGGCGGCCTGGAAGCCGCCGGAGCATGGGACACCCGACGAGACGACCCAGCGGGCCCAGCTGGACCGGCCAGCCTCCCTGGCCGCCGATGGAAGGAGCGGCCTCATGCGCGCGCGGACTTCGTCGGCGGTGCCGGCGAGGACCCGGTCGGCTATGCATGCCAGGCCTGCGCTGACGACCGCGTCTAGCGGAGGAGATGCCTCGCGGACGGCCGACGCGGATGACCGTGCCTGTCGTCCGGCCCCATGCTGCGGGAACCGCGTGAGGTGCTGGTCGATGGCCTCCGCGATCTCTTCGCCGGGACTCAGGTCCCGGAGGGCCGGCCAAGTCGAGCAGGCCAGCAGGCTGACCGCCCGCAGGTCGGCGAAATAGCTGCCCGGCGGCGCGGGCTCACCCGCGCTGACCGTGACGGCCTGGCCGCCCGGGTTCAGCAGGTCCAGGATCTTGCCCTGGAGCGCAAGCAGTTCCGCGCCGACCGGGGCCGACCTGGTCGACCCTGGTGCCGCAGCAGTCCGCACCGGGGGCGGGGGCCGCCCGGCACTGGGCCGGGTGCAGGCCGACCACTCGCGCGCGCGGCAGGAGCGCATAGGAACCCCGGCCTACCTGGACGGCTCCGCGGACCGCCTGGCCACACCCCGGACAGAGGTCGTCCAGGTACCGACGGTGAGCGAGACAGGCGAAGACGACGGGCAGGTGCCATTCCTTGAGCCAGGGGCCGCCGAATGACTCCTGGATCACGGATCCGTCCCCGGCGAGGCATTCGGGGCAGTAGCGCGTCGACGGCGCCAGCAGCACCCACCTGTCCATCGGCCGGTCGCGGCGCCTGCCGGGCGTCCAGGCTGGCAGCGGGTAACGCTCTCCCCAGACGGTCAGGCCGAGTCCTGCGACCTGGCCGCCGGTAAGCCGGGTCGCGTAGGCGAAGCGGTCTCGGGCCGTCTCCGGGATCCCCGTCACCAGGAGCGCGTTCAGGCCCTGCCCGACCGCTGTGAGGCCGGTCAGCTCGGCGAGCCGGGCAGGGGAAATGTCCAGCCGGAACGACAGGCGCAGGAGATATCCCGGCAAGGACTCGCCGACGAGCGGGACAAGGCTCCTGCCGAGCTGCCGTGGCGGCGGCATGGCCAGGTCAGCCAGCCGGCCATACGGCGCCCCTGCGGCCGCCGGGAACGATGCTGCGCGCTTCGCCGGCGGGCGTGGCCCGCAGCGCGGTGGCGTCAGGAGCAGCGCCCCCGCCGCAGCCGGACAGATCGTCTAGGCGGCGATCCCGCCGCGGGGATCTATCGCTCATGGTCACCAGTCAAGGACATCACGCAGCCCGCGGCCCTTCGGCTGTATCAACCGATATCGACCTTTTGCCGGGCGGCAACCGCACCAGGCGTGCTGGAGCGGCAGACGAGCGGACGGCCCGGTCGTCCGGTCGCGGCTATTTCGGCGCGACGGCAAACGGCACCTGGTCTAGGTGCCGTGTGAGGCGGGCACCTCAAGGCCCGCAGGCGGGCTCCTTAGCTGGCCACGGCGCGGACCCGGATACCGAAGCGGGTTGCCTTCTTCGCGGTGAGCATGACGAACAAGCTGTGCTGGTTGACAGCCTCGGTGACGAACGCGCGGCGCTCGCCGCGCAGGTCGGTCAGGGGTACTTCCGTCGCGGTGACCTCCCGCCAAGTCAACGTATTGAAATTTTGGACATGATTTTCCCGCGACCTGAGATGACGATGCCGCAGGGCGCGGTTCTGCCGGAAGCTGTCCCTGGCCTTGCCCGCCGAACGGCGCCTCACAGTCCATGACGGCGTGCACTGCCTCGTCCCGTCGTACCTGACCGCCAGCGCCGGCGAGCCGTACAGGCGACAGCCGCTATACGCTGGCCGAAGCCGTGATCGGAGGTGGAAGCTGGCTACCGTCTACACCATCGGTCACTCGACGCACTCCCTGGGTGCATTCATCGCGCTCCTGAGGGGCGTCGGCGTCGAGGCGGTCGCCGACGTGCGCTCGGTGCCCTTCAGCCGCAGGCTCCCCCACTTCGGCCAGGACGCCCTGCGCCGGGCCCTGTCGGGGTACGGCATTGCTTACGTGCCGCTCGGCACGGAGCTCGGCGGCAGAGGCGGCCCGCACTCGGCCCGGGACGCCCGCAGCCGGGTCTCCTACCGCGGCATCGCGGGCTCACCCGAGTTCAGGCACGGCCTGCAGCGGGTGGAGTCGGGCAGCGCCCGCATGCGTGTGGCGCTCCTGTGTGCCGAGCGCGACCCCCTTCAGTGCCACCGGGGCATCCTGGTCAGCCGGGTGCTCGCCGCCCGCGGCACCAGAGTCGTCCACATCCTCGCCGACGGCTCCGCCGAGGCCCACGGCGACGCGGAGCTCAGGCTCCTGAGGCTGGCCAGCGCGCGGCAACCGGACCTGTTCCAGACCGGGGACGAGGCCCTCGCCGCCGCCTACGACGCGCAGGAGGCCCGCATTGCCCACGTCGCGGCCCCGGCCGCCCGGAAACCGCCCGGCGCGTAAGGCCCTGCACCGTCACCGTGTTCCCGGCCTCGCTGGCATCCCCGGCTGGGCAGCCGCCATACTGGCAGGTGCTCGCCGGATTCGTAACAGCCGCCGCAGGACGCTGACGACCTTGCCGACGATGGCCGCGGTGTCGGCGGGGATCGGGGAGTAGGCGGGGTTGGCCGGGAGCAGCCACGCGTGCCCGCCGGCCTTGCTGAGGATCTTGACGGTCGCCTCCCAGTCGGCGGAGCCGTCGCCGGTGAGGATGGCGGCCACGACGTCGCCGCTGTCGGCGTCAGGCTGTAGGCGGACGACCACGATGTCGCCGTCAGTGATCGCGGCGCCGGTCATGGAGTCCCCGGCGACCCGCAGCGCGATCAGGCTGCCCTCCCCGGTCAGCGTCCTCGGCAGCGAGATGACATCCTCGGCCAGTTCCGCAAACTGGTCGGCGATGACCGGGACCCCCGCCGCGATACGCCCCACCAGCGGGACGTCGGCCGTCTGCCCTCGCCCCGGCGCCGCCCCGGGCCCAACGCCGTCGCGGCCGGGCAGCCGGGGCACAGCGGTCCGCGGCCGGCCGGGCTCGCGGCGCACGTGGCCCGCCGCCTGCAGGACCGACATCTGGTAGGCGACGCTGGACGTGCTCGCGAGCCCCACCGCGTCCCCAATCTCGCGGAGGCTGGGCGGGTACCCGTTGATCCGCAGCGATTCCCTAATGAACCTAATGATCTCGCGCCGCAGCGGAGTCAGGCCCGGGCCGTCCGGCCCCTCGTCCATGGCCCCCGTGATCGTTCTCATGTCACAGCACGCTAGCAGGATCGCTCAACTTATCAAACAAGTCTTCGATTATTGGCACGTTGCGTGATGCTTTGCGGCTAGCATCCGGGCTCTTCATGCCTCCTGTAGCTAAGCGACGATGCCGCCAGGCTGCGCCGCCTCACACGCGCCAGGCGCCCGGCTTGGCGTCGATGGACGCGGCGAGCGCGGTCGCGAGGGCGTCGAGTTCGGCCCTGAGCAAGGCGTAGTGCGTGCCAGGCCTGGCAGGGCCTTTCTGTAGGTTACGCCAGGTTGCGTGGAAGCTCATCTGCTGGTTCTCCCGGGATCGCGGGGGCTGGCGGGCGGCCTCGATGGGGCGGGGGGCGAAGCCGGGCTCGCCGCAGGTGACGCGGGTCCAGACATAGACGGAGGCAACCTGGCGCTTGCCGTCAGCCGTCGCGGGCGATCGGGGGACGGTGGCGGGTGGGAGCCTGGAGGTGATGTCGGCCCAGGCGTCCTCTCCGATGCTCCAGGCTTCCAGCGCCTGACGACGCCGCTGGTAGTCGACGAGCGGCGTGGCAGGGTCGCTGAGTTCGCCGGCCAGACTCGTGAGCCCGGCCTCGAACGAGCGGGGGCCGGACTGCCGGCTCGCCGCGCTGTGGACGGCGCCTGCGAAGGAGGAGGCCCGGACCGGGCGGCGGAACTTGCCGTAGCTGGGTGACATGCCCAGGAACTGGGCGGCCTCGTCCAGAGAGCCGCCAGCGGTCATCTGGACCAGGCTGAGCGACGCGGTGCGCCGGGCCAGAAGGGGGCTGACCTCGTCGATCGGCGTGAAATGCCGGGCGTGCCACTCGTCGGGGATGAGAGCGGGGACGTTCTGCGGCCCCCACCGCTTGCCGCAGATGATGGGATCGCGCCGCCCGCGCCAGCGCTCCCTGGTAAACGTCCGCAAGAGGGGCTGGTAGGCAGCCTGCAGACCCGGAGAGCAACAGGCGGACGACTCGGTGACCCACCGGGCCCAAGAGGTCCGGCCGGCCAGCCTTGGGCTCGGCGGGAGTAGCTGTGCCAGGTGCCCGCAGGCTTCCTCGGCAGTCCCGACGAGGATGCTCTCCGCGATGGCAGCAAGGCCGGCGCTGACGGCGGCGTCCAGCGGCGGCCCGCCCGCGCTGCGCTTCAGGGACCGGGCGTCGGTGCCTGGTTCGGCCGCCGGCTGCCAGGCGCAGGCGGCGTGCCGGTCGATGGCTTGCGCGGCGTCCTCGCTCGGGCTCAGGTACCGGGCCGCGGGCCAGGTCGAGGCGGCCAGCAGAGCGAGCGCCCGCAGGTCGGCGAAGTAGGCCGCGGGCAGCGCGGGCAGCCCCGCGCTGTCCGCGCTTCCTGGTCCGTCCGGGTCCAGGAGGCGAAGGATCTTGCCCTGGAGTGCGAGTTCCGCGCGGCCGACCGGCCGCCGGGTCCCGGGACGGTCCAGTCGGGCACCACAGCAGGCAGGCGAGGAGCCCCTGCCGCCGGGGTCAGGGACGGGCCCGGCCCGGCATTGGGCGGGGTGCAGACCGGACTGCCGTGCTGCGGGCAGCAGCCCCGGGGACGAGCAGGGGGTGCGCCTTCCCCGCACGGCCTGGCCGCAGCCCGGGCAGAGGTCCTCAAGCAGCCGCTGGTGGACGGGGCAGGCGAAGACGACGGGCAGGTGCCACACCTTGAGCCAGGGGCCGCCGAGTGACTCCTGGACGAGCGTCCCGTCTCCGGCGAGACACTGCGGGCAGTAGCGCGTCGCCGGGGCGAGCAGCGCCCACCTGTCCATCGGGGAGCGGGCGAGACCGGCGCCCGGGCTCCTGGCGGGCAGTGGGTAGCGGTCCTGCCAGCAGTCCATGCCGAGCCCGGCGACCTGTGCCTGCGTGAGCCGGGTGACCAGGGCGAAGGTTTCCCGGGCGGGCCCGGGCACCCCGGCCACGAGGGTGGCGGGCAGCGTGCCGGCATCGCTGGCGGGCAGCCCGGCCAGCCCGGCGAGCCGCGCGGGGGCCAGGTTCAGTCGGCAGGAGAGCCGCAGGAGGTACCCGGGCAGGGACTCGCCGGGGAGCGGGGTCAGGCTCCTGCCCAGGGGCCGGGGCGCGCGGGGCACCGCTCAGCCCGCTGTCTCGCCGGCGGGGACGCCCCGGTCGTCGAAGACCGTGTTGCGGGGCCTTCCGGGCTTGCGGCCGGGCACCGGGGGGATGTCGGGGACCTCGCCGGAGCCGGGGTCGAGGCCCGGCAGGTCTTCCTTCCTGATGACCAGGGTGTCGAGCAAGTCGATGGTGATCTCCTCGCAGCCGGTTTCCATCGCGCGGCTGCACGCCATCTGGATGAGCTTGCGCAGCAGGCCGACGATCCCGCGGGTCCGGTCGAACAGGTGCCCGGCCATGTCGGGGTCGCTCAGCATGCCGTCGCGGGCGCGCAGGAGCCTCAGCTGCTCCTCGACGCCGGCCAGGTGGTCGGCCCAGGCGTCTTTGTGAGCCTGGGTGCTGTAGAGGAACCTGTTGAGGTTGACGGGGTCGAACCGCAGGTCGGTCTGGCCTGGGGCGTCGTCGTTGCGGCTCCTGCCGCGGTCCCTGACCGGGGGGATCAGCCACTGCCCGGTCTCGGGGTCCCTGCGGCCGTCGCGCAGCAGCCCAGACTTCGCGATCCCGGCGCCGACCAGGACGAGGGTCAGGGGCAGACTCATCAGCTCGCGGATCAGGTCCAGGACGTCCTGGTCCCTTTCGCGGTGCATCTTCAACCGGGTGATGTCGTCGATCACCAGCGCCTTGGTGGGGTGGTCGTAGACCGCGTCCTTGACGGTGCGCAGGAGGGCCTCCAGCCCCATGCCCTTGTAGTCCTCGCCGAAGAAATGCAGGATGCGCTGGCAGGCGGAGATCGGTGTGGCCAGGACCGGGGTCCGGACGTAAGCGACCGGCACGTGCTGGTCGAGCGTTCCCGCGGCCGCGCCGGGGTCCTCCCCGTACATGGCCCGCCACTCTTCCTCCCAGCAGGCCAGAGCCTCGCAGACCGTCTCGGTCTTGCCCTGGCAGGCGCCCCCGCTGATCATCAGCCCCGGCCGGGTGTCCGGGCCGTGGTAAAGGGCGTTGTTGTCGACCAGCGGCAGCATCGCCTGGGTGACGCTCCTGCTCATCGGGGTGTCGAGGATCTTGAGGTTGGCGTGGGTGGCGGTCCGGTGCAGGTCGTGCAGCCGCTGCTGCCGCCTGCCCATCCGCGCGTGCTCGGCCGCGCTGACCCGCGGGGCGGGCTCGAAGGCCCCGCGGGCCAGCCGCCACCGGGTCCAGCCCTCCCAGGTCTCCCTGTCCGGCATCGGCCCGGGCAGGAACGGCAGCGGGGCGGGCGCGCCTGTCACTCGCCTTCCCCCGGGATGCGCAGCATGCTGGTGCGGCGCAGCCGGTCCCGGAGCGTCCCGGGGGGCGCCGGCCGGCGCGCGGCACCCTCGCGGCGGTCGCGCTGCCCCTCGCCCGGGACCGCCTGCCCGGGTCTCCGCAGCGGCACGACCGTCCCGGTGCCGTCGTCCTCCCGCGCGGGGCCGGGGTCGCCCGGGGCGGGGGCGGCCCTGTCGCTGGCCGCCTGGCCGCCCTGGGCGGCCTGGCGGGCCAGGTTCCTCCTCTTCTTCCTGCCCTCTTTCTCCTTCTTGGCCAGCTGGGTGGGCCACCGCTCGACGGGGGCCGCCTCGCCGACCAGCCGCAGCAGCACCGGCAGCAGGGCGGCGTCGGACCTGGGGGCCAGGCCGCTGGCGCGCGCCTCGCGCAGCAGTTCCTCGGCGGTCTTGTCGGAGAATGCCGGGACCTCGCCGCCCGGCGGCGTGCCGTTCCACTGGGCCCTGTGCCACACCGCGGGGTCGTCGGGGTCCTGGAAGTAGACGGCACGCCGGTCGCGGGGGTCCGAGCGGACCTCCCACAGGCCCTTGTGCTTCCCGCCCCGGGCCGACAGGGTCCCCTCGCGGGACCGGATGGCGTGGTCGTTCCTGCCGTACCACAGGCCGCCGATCTTGACGCCGCGGTTGAGATGGATCTTCACGTGGTGGGCCGGCAGGAGCTGGTAGTACAGCTCGGGCCGCGGGACCTGCAGCGCCCACCCGCCCTGGTTCATCGCGGCGGCGAACAGGCTGTTGGGGCTGTGCTCCTCACCTGGCCCCCAGGCGGGGGCGTGCTCGCCGAGCGCCCGGTTTTGCCACACCTGCACGATCCACTTCGCGATCAGGTGCTCCATCTGCGCCATGGTCAGCGAGGCGTCGCGCTCAGGGGCGGCGGCGCGGTCAGCGACGTCCACCCCGGTGTAGCCGGGCAGCTTCGCGAACAGCAGGGTCCGCAGCGCCCCGAACGCCCGCTCGACGGCTGCCTTGTCCTGGGGGCGCAGCGTGCGGGCTGGCAGGATGTTGCAGCCGAGCACCCGCTGGGCCTCGACGAGGGCGTGGTTCCCTGTTAACTGAACTAACGGCAGGGTTCTCCCAGTTAGGGAGACATGCTCGTTGAGCGGTCGTTATGGTCCCCGGCGTGATCGGAGAAGATTCAGAGCGGGATCTGTCCGCCTTGGCAGTGGCCCGGGTCGGGTGCCTGGAGGAGACGGGCTCGCCGTGGGTGCCGTATCGTCTCGTCGACCCGTCTGGCGCTGAGGTCCGGCCGGCGGCCCGGTTCCTGGCGGAGTTGCAGGCACTCGGGCGGTCGGAGGCAACGCAGCGCTCGTATGGGAACGACCTGCTGAGGTGGTTCAGGTTCCTTTGGGCCATCGGGGTGCCATGGGACCAGGCCACCCGGTCCGAAGCCCGTGACTACTCCCGCTGGGTGCAGGTCGGCGGCAAGCCGGAGAGCATCCGCTGGGGCGGCGGCGACGCCAGCGGGTCGGCGGCCGGGAACGCGGTGCCCAGGCCGAACAGGGTCACCGGGAAGACGCCACCCGGCCCGACTTACGCGCCGGCGACCGCAGCTCATGGCGAGAGCGTGCTGCGGGCGTTCTATGACCTGCACCTCGAGACCGGGCAGGGGCCGATGGTCAACCCGTTCCCGCTGGCGAGGGGACGGAGCCGCGGGCGGCCCGGGGCGCACCGCAGTCCGATGGACCCGCCCCGGAGCCAGCGCACCGGGCTCTACCGGCCCAAGCTGGCGCGGCGGGCGCCGCGGTGCATCCCTGACGAGAGGTTCAACGAGCTGTTCGCCGCGCTGGGGTCGCACCGTGACCGGGCGCTGGTGGCGTTCTGGGTGTCCACTGGCGCCCGGGCCTCGGAGCTGCTGGGGGCGCGGTGCGGTGACCTGGATGCCGGCTCGCAGTTGGTCACGGTGATCCGAAAGGGCACCCGGGCGATGCAGCCGCTGCCTGCCTCGCCGGACGCGTTCGTGTGGCTGCGGCTCTACCAGGCCGAGTTTCACGGGCGGGTGCCCGACGGGCGGGACGACCCGCTGTGGTGGACGCTGCGCCGGCCGTTCCGGCAGCTCGCCTATCACGCAGCCCGCGCGATGTTCACCCGCGCCGGCGCGCTGCTGGGCGCTAACTGGTCGCTTCACGACCTGCGGCATTAGGCAGACGGCTGGGTTATGTGCCCTGTCGTGGTGTTCCCGCTGGTAGGGGCGGCGGGGCTCGTGGTGCAGTCGGCATAATCCTCCTGGGCTGGGGTCAGTGCCCGAGTGAGTCGAGCCAGCCGATCAGGGACGAGTCGTGGGTCCAGTCCGGCAGGGCGTCTGGGGTGAGCGGTTCGTAGGCGTTCTCGATCGCCTTGCGTTTGGCTTCGGCGTCTGCGCGGGCGTAGATCTCGGTGGTGGAGACGTCGGCGTGGCCGAGCAGGTCGCGGATGTAGATCAGGTTGACGCCGGCCTGGACCAGGTGCATGGCCCGTGTCCGCCGGAGCGTGTGGGGCGTGACCGGCAGGCCGGGAGCCCAGCCGGGATCGCGCACCCGGACGGCCTTCACGTGGCGGGCCAGCAGCTTGGCCACCCCGGAGCGGGTCAGCCTGGAGTGGTTCGGCCCGGTGAACAGCGGGTCGGCGTCGGCGCCGGCGCCGGGATGCCGATCGCGGTG
>Ga0335075_10014354_pt1 | contig 11901 bp, 8 predicted proteins | sample Lox_Sample_24_FD_206723 | JGI IMG/M metagenome (GOLD analysis project Ga0335075, IMG submission 206723) | Soil microbial communities from Loxahatchee National Wildlife Refuge, Florida, United States - Lox_Sample_2.4 | ecosystem: Environmental > Terrestrial > Soil > Wetlands | place: USA: Florida... | reverse complement strand
ACCGAGCGGCGCGGCGGCCCGGTTGCGCTGCGGGTCCCGCAGCGGGGCGACAAGAAGACGCTGGCCGAGACCGTCGCCAGGAACGCCGGCCAGGCCCTCGCGCTGCACAAGCTGCGGCGGGCGAGCGACCTCACCACCCGGTCCAAGGCGCTGGCCGAGATCCAGGAGGCGCTCGGCCTCGACGACGCTCCGCTCCGGATCGAGTGCTACGACGTCTCCAACCTGCAGGGCACGCACATCGTCGCCTCGATGGTCGTGTTCGAGGACGGGCTGGCGCGCAAGAGCGAGTACCGCCGCTTCTCGATCAAGGGCGACGACGGCTCCGACGACATCTCCGCGATCCGCGAGGTGATCACCCGCCGCTTCCGCCGCTACCTGGCCGAGCGGGAGGAGACCGGCGAGCTCGACCTGCTCGGCGATCCCGAGGCGGCGGAAGATCAAGATCCAGATCAAGATCAAATTCCGCTGTCCGAACGGACCGTGGTGACCCAGAAGCCCAAGTTCGCCTACCCGCCCAACCTGGTGGTCGTCGACGGCGGCGCGGGCCAGGTCGCGGCGGCCGCCGCCGCCCTGGCGGAGCTGGGCATCGACGACGTCGCGGTCTGCGGCCTGGCCAAGCGGATGGAGGAGGTCTGGCTGCCGGACGAGGAGTACCCGGTCATCCTCTCCCGCACGTCAGAGGGGATTTACCTGCTGCAGCGGGTCCGCGATGAGGCACATCGCTTCGCCATCACCTACCATCGCGCGAAGCGGGGCAAGGCCATGACCGTGTCCGCGCTCGACGCCGTGCCCGGCCTCGGGCCGGCCAGGCGGGCGGCCCTGCTGAAGAAGTTCGGCTCGGTGAAGGCGCTGTCGGCCGCGTCGGCCGAGGACATCGCGTCGGTACCGGGAATCGGGCCCCGGCTGGCGGAGACGGTTGCGGGGGCGCTGCGGCGTGCCGATGGGTAAACGGGGGACAGGCATGACTGATACGGGCGACCATTCCGGCGCGCCGGACATTGTGATCATCACCGGCATGTCGGGGGCCGGGCGGTCCACGGCGGCCAAGTCGCTGGAGGACCTCGGCTGGTTCGTGGTGGACAACCTGCCCCCCGCGCTGCTGCCGACGATGCTCGACCTGGCCGACCGGGCCTCGCTGGCCGGAATCGCGGCGATCGTGGACGTGCGCTCGCGGGCGTTCTCGACCGACCTGAAGTCGGCCATCTCCTCGCTCGGCGCCCGCGGCGTCGCCCCGCAGGTGCTGTTCCTCGAGGCGTCGGACGCGGCCCTGGTCCGGCGGTTCGAGAACGTCAGGCGGCCGCACCCGATGCAGGGCGCGGGCACGATCCTGGACGGGATCGCCGCCGAGCGCGAGCTGCTGCGGGCGGTGCGCGGCGACTCCGACATCGTCCTCGACACCTCGGCCCTGAACGTGCACCAGCTGCGGGACCGGATGCACGGGTACTTCGGCGGCGACTCGATGACCGGGCTGCGGCTGAACATCGTCACGTTCGGCTTCAAGTACGGGCTGCCGGTCGACGCCGACCTGGTCGCGGACTGCCGGTTCCTGCCCAACCCGCACTGGGTTCCCGAGCTGCGGCCGATGAGCGGCCGCGACGCGCCGGTGCGGGACTACGTGCTCGGGCAGCCGGCCGCGTCCGCCTTCCTCGACGCCTACCTGGCGCTGCTCGACGCGACCCTGCCCGGCTTCGAGCGCGAGGGCAAGCGCTACGTCACGCTCGCCGTCGGCTGCACCGGGGGCAAGCACCGCTCGGTCGCGATCGCCGAGGAGCTCGCCGCCCGGATCGCCGGGATCCCCGGGCTCGCCGGGCACGACGTGTCGGTGTCCCACCGCGACCTAGGCCGGGAGTAGCTCTTGCGGTACTCCGCCGGGGGGACGACCCCCCGAGCCCCTCGAGGCAACCTGAAGGTCGTCGCGCTCGGCGGCGGGCACGGGCTCGCGGCGTCGCTGTCCGCCCTGCGCCGGGTGACGCCCGACGTCACCGCGATCGTCACGGTGGCCGACGACGGCGGGTCATCGGGGCGGCTGCGCCAGCAGTTCGGCGTGCTCCCGCCGGGCGACCTGCGGATGGCGCTGGCCGCGCTGTGCAGCGACGACGACTGGGGGATGACGTGGGCCCGGGTCGTCCAGCACCGGTTCGGCGGGAACGGCGAGCTGGCCGGGCACGCCGTCGGCAACCTGCTCATCGCCGGGCTCTGGGACCTGCTCGGCGACGGCGACCCGGTCGCCGCGCTCGACTGGGTGGCGCGGCTGCTGCGGGTGACCGGGCGGGTACTGCCGATGGCGGCCGTGCCGCTGGACATCGTCGCCACCGTCGACGGCGCCGACCCGGCCGCGCCGCACGCGATCTCCTCGGTCCGCGGGCAGGCCGCGGTCGCGGTGACGCCGGGCCGGGTCCGGTCGATCTCGCTGGTGCCCGCGGACCCGCCGGCCGTGCCGGACGCGGTCGCGGCCGTGCTCGACGCGGACTGGGTGGTGTTCGGCCCGGGGTCGTGGTTTACCTCCGTGCTGCCCCACCTGCTGGTACCGTCGCTGGCTGGGGCGCTGGAAATGACGAAGGCGCGTAAGCTCGTCGCGCTGAACCTGGTGCCGCAGCCGGGGGAGACCGAGGGATTTTCCCCGCACCGTCACCTCGAAGTCCTCGCCGATCACGCGCCATCATTGTCCTTCGATGTCGTGCTGGCCGACTCCGGCGCGGTCGAGGGCGCCGAGCAGGAGCTGGCCAAGGCGGCGGACCTGCTCCGCGCGACGCTGCTGCTGGCCGACGTGGCGGCCGGCGACGGCATGCGGCACGACCCGGTGCTGCTGGCGGCGGCGTTCCGGTCGGCCTTCAGCGTCACCGGCGCGGATGAGACGGGGCTAACGACGGATAGCACGGGGCTAACGGGGGAGCGGTTCTAACATGGGGGTGGTGTCGCGATGGCGATGACGGGTGTGGTGAAGGACGAGCTCAGCCGGGTGCCTGCGGTGAAGCCGTGCTGCCGGAAGACGGAGGTGTCGACGCTGCTGCGGTTCGCCGGCGGCCTGACGCTGACCTCCGGGCACATCGTGATCGAGGCGGAGCTTGACACCGCCGCGGTCGCCCGGCGCCTCCGCGCGTCGATCGCGGAGGTGTTCGGGCACGCGTCCGAGCTGCTCGTGCTCGCCCCGGGGGGGCTGCGCCGGGGCAACCGCTACATCGTCCGGGTGACGCGCGGCGGCGACAGCCTGGCCCGGCAGGCCGGCCTCATCGACTCGTTCGGCCGGCCGGTGCGCGGGCTGCCGCGGCAGGTCGTGTCGGGCGGCATCTGCGACTGCGAGGCCGCCTGGCGGGGGGCGTTCCTGGTGCACGGCTCGCTGACCGAGCCGGGCCGGTCGATGGCGCTTGAGATCACCTGCCCCGGCTCCGAGGCCGCGCTCGCGCTGGTCGGGGCGGCCCGGCGGCTGAAGATCAGCGCCAAGGCGCGCGAGGTCCGCGGGGTCGACCGGGTGGTGATCCGTGACGGCGAGGCGATCGCGGCGATGCTGACCAGGCTCGGCGCGCACGACTCGGTGATGGCGTGGGAGGAGCGCCGGATGCGCCGCGAGGTGCGGGCGACCGCCAACCGCCTCGCCAACTTCGACGACGCCAACCTGCGCCGGTCCGCGCGGGCCGCGGTGGCGGCCGGCGCGCGAGTCGAGCGGGCGCTGGAGATCCTCGGCACCGACGCCCCCGATCACCTGGTCATGGCCGGCCGTCTCCGGGTCGCCAACCGGCAGGCGTCGCTGGAGGAACTCGGCGCGCTGGCCGACCCGCCGCTCACCAAGGACGCGATCGCCGGCCGGATCCGCCGGCTGCTCGCCATGGCCGACCGCCGCGCGGCCGACCTCGGCCTCCCATCGACCGAGGCCTGCCTCACCGCCGACCTGCTCTCCTGACCGGAGGCCTCAGCGCCGACCTGCTCTCCCGACCGAAGGCAAGTGCGCGCCGCACCGCCCGGCAACCGCATCCAGCCGACTGATATTTCGTGAAATGGGCGGTTTTGGTGGTGGAAAGGTTGTTTGTCGTTTCGGTAATGTCGGACATCTATGCCCGGTTCCGCAGATAACAGCAACAAGCGCCAAGCGCGATCGGGCCTGCAAACGTATGCATTGCGATAACAGCAAGAAGAGCATGAACGATGCGTGAAGTGCTCGGATTTCTCGGTCAATGCAATTGCACGGCGGGGCATTGTGGCCGTAGTGTGGCAACGAGGCAGCAGGGGAACGCCCGTTGAGGCGGGCGGCTGCGTGGATACCACGGGATGGGGGAACGGGGATGCGGACCACAGGCTGGTGCTAAGGATGGCGCAGTAGGCGACTGAGCGTCGCGTACTGCGCCGGGTCGCTCATGGGGATCCGCTGGACATCGTCTGGCGGGTCCTTTTCCCTTCCCGGCTGGCGTCCCTGGTCAGAGCCCATCCGATCGCCGCGCCCACCAGGGCGAGCACGCTGACCGTGGTCAGGCTCGGGCCGAGTCCCACGGCCGAAGCCAGGAAGCCGATCACGGGCGGCCCGAGCAGGAAGCCGCCGTAGCCCAGGGTAGAAGCGATCGCCACGCCGTGCGGGCCGGCCAGCACGCCCACCCGGGTCATCGCAGTCGGAAACGCGTTCGCCACCCCAAGGCCGGCCAGCGCGAACCCGGCCACGACGATCGGAACCGACGGCGCCAGGGCCGCGCACAGCATCCCGGCGCAGGTCGCGAGCCCGCCGGAGACCAGCACCACCCGCTGCCCGAACCGCGTGAGCAGCCACGTCCCGGCCAGTCGCCCGCCCGCCTCGGCCAGCGCGAACGCGGCGTACCCGATCGCCGCCAGGCCGGCCCCGGCCCCCAGGCCGTGCAGCCGGAGCGCCCCCCAGTCGGTCACCGACCCCTCGCCGTAGGTGGAGCAGGCCGCCAGGATCCCGAGCAGCAGCACCACCCGCCACACCCGCGCCCGGTCGACGGTCGCGACCGCCGTCCCAGGCCCGCCCGCAGCTCCCCGCGCGGCCGCCCCTGCCCCGGCTGCTCCCGACCCAATCTCGTCGTCGACGGCGCCCGGATCGCCTCCGCCAGGCGTCGTGGCAGCCGGCAGCGCGGTCATGACCAGGACACGGCCGGCCACGGCGGTGACCGCCAGGCCGAGGACGCTCGCGATCATGAAGTGCGGCAGCGGCGAGAGGTGCGGCGCGAGCAGGCCGCCGATCGCGGCCCCGGCCAGTCCGCCCAGTGACCAGGCCGCGTGGAACGACGGCATGACCGGACGGCGCAGCGCGGCCACCACGTCCACCGCGACGGTGTTGGCGGCGACGTTGACGCATCCGTAGCCAATGCCGAACACCACCAGCGCCAGCCCGAGCGCCACCGCCGACCGGGCGAGGGCCGGCAGCAGCAGCGCCAGCGACAGCCAGGCCGCGCCGGCCAGCAGCACCCGGACCGCGCCGAACCGGCGGCAGAGCATCCCCGACAGGGCCATCGTCGCGATCGCGCCGCTGGATACGCCGAGCAGCGCCACGCCGAGCTCGGCAGGCGACGCGCCGGTCGCCGCCTTCACCGCCGGGATGCGGACCGCCCAGGTGGCGAACACGAAGCCGTCGAACGCGAAAAATGCGGTCAGGGCCACCCGGACGCGGCTCGTAGCGTGCTGCCCAGCAGGTGTGTCTGCTATTTTGTTTAGTAGCTGCACAAAGTAAGGATAGGGGCAGAAAGAGGTGCGGACAACCCAATGGAGACGACGACCTTGCCGGGCACCGCGCTCGCGCTGATTCACACCGGGGCGGCGCCCACCCGGTCCGCGCTCACCGCCAAACTGGGCGTCACCCGCGCCACCACCGGTGCCATCGCGGCCGAGCTTCGCGACCTCCGGCTGATCCGGGTGGCGGCCGCGTCGGGCGACGGCCACCTCGGCCGTCCCTCGCACCGGCTGCTGCCCGACCCGGACGGCCCGGTGGCGCTCGCGGCCGAGATTCACACCGATGGCTTCACGGTCGCGCTCATCGGCCTCGGCGCGGCGACCGTGGACCAGGTCAGCCGCGACCTGCCCATCCCGGCCGACCCCGAGCGGGCGCTCGCCCCGGTCAGCGAGGCGGCCGCGGAATTGCTGCGCGAGTCGGGCCGCTCCTGCGTCGGCGTCGCCATCGCCGTGCCGTTCGCGGTCACCGAGCCGGGCGGCGCGGCCGTCGGCGCGCTCTACTTCGGCTGGCCGGACGGCGCCAAGGTCAGCGACATTTTCGCCGCGCAGCTGGCGGATCTCGGGGTAACCGGCCCCAGCGGCGCCCCGCTGGCCTGCCGGGCGGTCAACGACGTCAACGCGGTCGCGCTGGCCGAGCACCGGCACGGGGCCGGCCGCGACGCCGCCCACCTGCTGGTGGTGGCGGCAACCCGCCGCGGGGTCGGCTCCGCCCTGGTGCTGCGGGGCGCGCTCTACACCGGCAGCACCGGCCTGGCCATGGAGGCGGGCCACGTCAGCATTGACCCGCACGGCCGCCCGTGCCCCTGCGGCAGCCGGGGCTGCCTCAACGTCGAGACCGACGCCGGGCGGTTCCTCGACGCGGCCGGGCAGGTTCCCGGCCCGGGCGCGGCGCCGCTCGACGCCGCGATCGCCCTGCTGACGGCGGGCTACGCGACCGACCCCCGGGTCCGCGGCGCCGCCAGCACCCTCGTCGGCCGCCTCGGGCTCGGGCTCGCCAGCCTGGTCAACGTCGTCAACCCGGACCGCGTGCTCCTCGGCGGCCTGCACAGGCACCTGCTGCTTGCGGCCCCCGACGAGCTGCGCGACGCCGTCGCCGCCCGCAGTCCCTGGGACCGCGGCGCCGCCGTCCCGATCGCCCCGTGCGTCCTCGAGGACGCTGCCCTCATCGGCGCCGCCGAACTAGCGTGGCAGCCGGTCCTCGACAACCCCGCCATCCTCCGGCCGCCCCCCTGATAACAGCGAGAAGCCTCGCCGAGGACGCCGCCTGGTCGCGGCGCGGGCAGGGTCGAGATCCATCGGGATTGATGCGATGGGCAGGCGGAACCGTGGTCGGGTGAGCGACGACGAGGACCGGGCCGAGCGGTTCGCCGACCGGTTCCGGGCGGTCTGCCTGACCTTCACCGCCGCGACGGACCTCGCGGCCATGACCTTAGTGACCGGTGGGACGCTCCAGGCGGATGATCACGGACTTCGACGTCGGGGTGTTGCTCGTGTCGGCGGTTGAGTCGAGCGGTACCAGGACGTTGGCCTCGGGGAAGTAGGCGGCGGCGCAGCCGGCCGGCGTGGGGTACTCGACGACCCGGAAGGCGGGGGCCCGTCGCTCGCCGTCGGTCCAGACGCTTACCAGGTCGACCAGGTCGCCGTCGGCGAGGCCGAATTCGGCCAGGTCCTTGGCGGCGACGAAGACAACGCGGCGGCCGCCGTGCACGCCCCGGTAGCGGTCGTTCAGCCCGTACACCGTGGTGTTGAACTGGTCGTGCGAGCGGATCGTCTGCAGCAGCAGGTGGCCGGGCGGCACTGCGACGGCGGTCACCGGGTTGACCGTGAAGTGCGCCTTGCCGCTTTCCGTGCCGAACGTCAGCGAGTCGTGCGGTGGACGCGGCATGGTGAACCCGCCGGTCTGGCTGGCACGCGCTCCGTAGTCAGCGCAGCCGGGCACGACCCGGGCGATGTGGTCGCGGATGACGGAGTAGTCGGCGCCCATTGCGGTCCAGTCGAGATCGTCGTCGAACAGCTCCGCCGCCAGGCCGGTGATGATCGCGACCTCGCTGCGCAGCTCGGCCGACGCCGGCGCGAGCCGTCCCTGGGAGGCCTTCACCACGCTCATCGAGTCCTCGACGGTCACGTATTGCTCGATCCCGGCGTCGCCCCTGACGTCGCGCTCGGTCCGGCCGAGGCAGGGCAGGATCAGGGCCTCGCGGCCGGTCAGCACGTGCGAGCGGTTCAGCTTGGTCGAGACGTGCACGGTGAGCCCGCAGCGGGCGAGCCCGGCCGTGGTGACCTCGGTGTCGGGGGTGGCGGCGGCGAAGTTGCCGCCGAGCGCGAAGAACACGTCCACCTTGCCGTCGCGCATCGCCCTGATCGAGTCGACCACGTCCCAGCCGTGCGCGCGCGGCGGATCGAAGCCGAACTCCTCGCGGAGCTTGTCGAGGAACGCGTCCGGCATCTTCTCCCAGACGCCCATCGACCGGTCGCCCTGCACGTTGCTGTGTCCCCGGACCGGGCACGGCCCCGCGCCCGGCCGCCCGATGTTGCCCCGCAGCAGCAGGAAGTTCATCACCTCGCGGATCGTCTCGACCGCGTTCTTGTGCTGGGTCAGGCCCATCGCCCAGCAGACGATCACGCTGCCTGCGGCGGTCACGTCGTCGGTGAACGCCTCGATCTGCTCACGGGGCAGCCCGCTCAGCTCTTCGAGCGACGCCCAGTCGAGCGCACGCCAGGCCGCCGCGGCCGCGTCGAAGCCGACGGTGCGCGCGGCGATAAACGGGTGGTCGAGCGCGGTTCCCGGCGAGGCTTCTTCCCGCTCGAGCAGCGCCTTGTTCACGCCCGCGAACAGCGCGAGGTCGCCGTTGACGCGGACCGGCAGGAAGCGGTCGGTCAGCTTGGTGCCGTGGCCGAGGCCGCGGGCCTTCTGCGGGTTCTTGAAGCGCATCAGGCCCGCCTCCGGCAGCGGGTTGACCGCGACGATCTTCGCGCCGCGGCGCTTGGCCTCCTCGAGGGCGGACAGCATGCGGGGGTGGTTGGTGCCCGGGTTCTGCCCGACCACCACGATCAGCTCGGCGTGATGGGAGATGTCCTCCAGGGTGACCTGGCCCTTGCCGATCCCGATCGTCTGCGACAGCGCCGCGCCGCTGGACTCGTGGCACATGTTGGAGCAGTCGGGCAGGTTGTTGGTGCCGAGCCTGCGGGCGAGCAGCTGGTACGCGAACGCGGCCTCGTTGGAGGCCCGGCCGCTGGTGTAGAACACGGCCCGGTTCGGGTCCGGCAGCTCCCGCAGTCGGCTGGCGACCAGCCGGAACGCTTCGTCCCAGCCGATCGGCGTGTAGTGGGAGGCGCCCTCGGCAAGGTACATCGGCTCGGTCAGCCGGCCGTTGGACTCGAGCCAGTGGTCGGTCTGATCGCGCAGGAACGAGACCGGATGCGCGGCGAAGAACGCCGCGTCGACGCGCTTTCTGGTCGCCTCCCAGGCGACCGCCTTGGCCCCGTTCTCGCAGAACTCGGCGTGGCTGCGATCCTTGACGGCCGGGTCGGCCCAGGCGCAGCTGGGGCAGTCGAACCCCTCGGCCTGGTTCACCCGCAGCAGGGTCCGCATCGAACGGGCCGGCCCCATCTCCGACAGCGCGTACCGCATCGAGACGACGACCCCGGGCACGCCCACGGCGGCCGTCTCGGGCTCGCCGATCCGCATTCCCTCGTCTTCGCCCGGTGCCTCGCTCATTGGGTCAACCCTAGCCGAAGGGCACCATGTCGGAATCGGGCGCATCCACGGCGAATGCGAACGATAAGCATGATCTGGCGCGCCCCTGCGCGTCAGCCGTCGATATAACAGCAAGAAGAACGGAGTGTCCGAATCATTTGCGCGACGTTACCCGGGTCGCGGCGCCGGGTGGTCAGCACGGGGCGGCGGGGAGGGGGAGCACCCCGATGGGGGTGCCGGCGGCCAGGGCGGTCCGATGGGCCGGGATCGGCCACCAGGCGTCGGCGCGGGCGAGTTGGCTGATCGATCCGGCGCCGCGCCTGGTCGGCGTGGCGACTGGCAGCGCGCCGTCGGCGGGCGAGGAGACCGAAGCGGCCGACGGGGCGAGCGTGACCAGCACCCAGTCCTCGATGCCGGCCGGGGACGACCAATCCCGGTCGAGGGTCGCGAGCAGGGCGGGCCTGACCGTCGGCCGGACGCCCCCGAGGGCGGCCAGCAGCGGCGCCGCGAACAGCTCGAAGATCACGCTGGTGGCCAGCGGATAGCCGGGCAGGCCGATGACCGGCGCGATCCCGCCCTGGCCGGTCGCCGCTGTCCGCGCGGTGCGGCCCGGGTGCTTGGCGTGGCCGAGCAGCGCCGGATGGCCGGGCCGGACGGCGACACCGGTGACCGCGACGCCGCCCACCTGGGCGAGCACCGCCGCGGCGTGGTCGCCGCGCCCCCGGCTCGACCCCGCGATGATCAGCACCAGGTCGGCGTCGTGAGAACAGCGGCGGATCTCGGCCGCGAGCGCGTCCGGGTCGTCCGGCTGGATCTCGCACGGCATTGGCACCGCGCTGAGCTGGCGGCAGCGCGCGGCGAGCATGAGCGAATTGGTATCGAGGATCTCGCCTGGCCGCACCGTCGATCCCGGCGGCCTGATCTCGTCTCCGGTCGGGATGATCGCGACCACCGGCTGCCGCGCGACCCGCACTGAGGCATGCCCGCCGGCCGCGGCGGCGGCCAGGTCGCCAGGCCGCAGCCGCCGCCCGGCCGGGACGAGAACCGCGCCTGCAGCGAAGTCCTCGCCTGCCCGGCGGACATTCTTGCCCCGCGGCACCGCGATCGTCACGGTGGCGGGATCGCCGGCTCCGGCGAATGCGGCCGCATCGGCCGCCGGGGCCGCACGGCTGCCGGGCACGACGAGGACGCTCCCGTCCTCCTGCTGCAGCAGCGATTCGCGCATCACGACGGTGTCCGCGCCGTCCGGCATCGGGTCGCCGGTGTCGATCCACTCGAAGGACCCGGCCGCCAGGCGCACCACGCCGCCGGCGCCGTCTGGCTTGGCGTCGGCCCGGCCGGCCAGCCGGGCGGCCCGAACCGCGATGCCGTCCATCGCCGAGCAGTCGGACCGGGGCGACGGCCACCGGGCGACGATCGGATCGGCGGTCACCCGGCCGAGTGCGGCGGCCACCGGGACCTGCTCGGCGGTCGGCCCGGCGTCCCAGCCGGCCCGGGTCAGCGAGTCGAGCCAGCGGGCGTAGGCGAGCCCGGGGCGCGGCTGGCCGCTATCGGCGGGGCTCATCGTCGTGCCGCCCATCGAGTCGCCGGCCGGGCCGCGCTTCAGGCCGCGGTTTCATGACCCGGCGACCCGGTGCTGGCCGGTGTAGACGTTCATCGACGGGCCGCGCAGGAACCCGATCAGGGTCAGCCCGGCCTCGTCGGCCAGCTCCGCCGCCAGCGACGACGGCGCGGACACGGCGGCGAGCAGCGGGATGCCGGCCAGCACGGCCTTCTGCACGAGCTCGAACGAGGCGCGACCGGACACCAGCAACGCGCAGCCGGCCAGCGGCAGCTTGGCGTTGAGCAGCGCCCAGCCGACGATCTTGTCGACCGCGTTGTGCCGGCCGACGTCCTCGCGCACCACCAGCAGGTCGCCGGACGCGGTGAACAGCCCGGCCGCGTGCAGCCCGCCGGTGGAGGAGAAGACCCGTTGCGCGTCGCGCAGCCGGTCCGGCATCGAGGCGATCATCGCCGGCGCGAACACCGTCGCGTCCGCCTGCAGCGGCGCCTTCGGCAGCACGCAGATGTCGTCGATGGACGTCTTCCCGCAGACACCGCAGGCCGAGGTGGTCAGGAAGGACCGTCGCGCGGCGGGCGACACGGTGACACCGGGCGCGAGGGCCACGTCGACGACGTTGCCGATCTCGCCATCCGCATGGTCGAGGTGCCCGCAGGTCGTGCCGTCGCAGACCTTCATGCCGGCGATGTCGTCGGCCGCCGCGACGACCGCCTCGCCGACCAGGAAGCCGGCCGCGAGCTCGATGTCGTCGCCCGGGGTGCGCATGGTCATGGTCAGCGCGGCGCCGTCCACCCGGATGCCGAGCGGTTCCTCGCCCGCGAGCAGGTCGGCCCGCGCCGTCGCCGACGCCACGCCCGCCGGTGAAAGCGTGACTCGTACTACGCGCCGTCGCGCCGTGCGCCCCGACAACGTACCGCCTCTCGCCCGGTTACCTCCGTTTCAGCGTACGCCGCCCGGACGAGACTGGCCGCAC
>Ga0335075_10014353_pt1 | contig 11902 bp, 11 predicted proteins | sample Lox_Sample_24_FD_206723 | JGI IMG/M metagenome (GOLD analysis project Ga0335075, IMG submission 206723) | Soil microbial communities from Loxahatchee National Wildlife Refuge, Florida, United States - Lox_Sample_2.4 | ecosystem: Environmental > Terrestrial > Soil > Wetlands | place: USA... | reverse complement strand
CGTCGGTGCGGAGGGCTTTGATGGTTTTGTCGCGGTCGGTGGCTGCGACAAGAACATGCCGGCTTGTGCCATGGCCATCGCCCGCCTCAACCGTCCCGCGGTGTTCGTATATGGCGGGACCATCCGCCCGGGAGCACAGCGGCGCGACATCGTTTCGGTGTTCGAGGCGGTCGGAGCCAACGCCGCCGGCAAGATCTCCGATGCCGACCTGAAGGAAGTGGAGCGTACGGCGATCCCCGGTCCAGGCAGTTGTGGCGGCATGTACACAGCCAACACGATGGCTTCGGCCATCGAGGCGCTCGGCCTGTCGTTGCCGGGGAGCTCCGCGCAAGAGGCAATTGGCGCTGAAAAGCGCGCCGACTCACGCCGCGCCGGCGAGGCCGTCGTGAAGTTGGTTCAGGACGGTTTGCGCCCACGCGACATTCTGACGCGCCAGTCCTTTGAGAATGCCATCGCGGTGGTGATCGCCCTGGGTGGCTCGACCAACGCGGTGCTGCACCTGTTGGCTATCGCCAAGGATGCCCGTGTGAAACTTTCTTTAGACGACTTCACCCGCATCGGCAAACGCGTCCCGGTGCTCGCGGACTTGAAGCCGAGCGGCCGCTACATGATGTCGGAGCTGGTGGCGATCGGCGGCATTCAGCCGTTGATGAAGATGCTGCTGGACGGTGGCCTGATGCACGGCGATTGCCTCACCGTCACCGGCCAGACGTTGGCGGAAAACCTTGCAAATACAGGTATGTATCTTGCTGGGCAAGACATCGTGCGGCCGCTGTCAGATCCGCTGAAAAAGGACAGCCACCTCGTCATTCTATACGGCAATGTGGCTCCGGACGGCGCGGTCGCGAAGATCACCGGGAAGGAAGGGTTGGCTTTTACCGGCCGGGCCCGGGTCTTCGAAGGCGAGGAACGTGCGACGCAGGCGATCCTCGACGGCACAGTGCGCGCAGGCGATGTCGTAGTCATCAGGAACGAGGGTCCGAAAGGTGGGCCCGGCATGCGCGAGATGCTCAGTCCAACGGCGGCCATCATGGGTCGTGGGCTGGGGGACAAGGTGGGCTTCATCACCGACGGGCGTTTCTCAGGAGGCAGTCACGGGTTTGTCGTAGGACATATTTCGCCGGAAGCCGCGGTGGGTGGTCCCATCGGGTTGCTGCGCAATGGAGACAAAATCACGATTGATGCTGTGAAGAGGGAAATCAGCGTGGATTTGAGTGCGGCGGAATTACGTCGGCGACGTGCGAGCTGGAAGCCACGCAAGCCTTACGCGGAGGTTGGCGCACTGGCGAAGTACGCCAGTTTGGTGAGCAGTGCTTCGACTGGTGCGGTGACCGAACCGGTGCGGCGCGACTAAAAAATTCTTCAGCTTGAGCGGAGTTGTCAGTGCACGGGGCAGCGGTTAGAGTTCGGAAAGCATCTATCAATGCGCGCTGCGTGCTCTTTGGGCGTTACCTTTTCAGCACGTTGCGACAGAATCAGTCAGGGGGATTTAAAACTCGCGCGCATCCTCGAGACCGAGCGCCAGGGGATGTGCGTTTGTCAGTATCAACGAGCCGGTGGTTTGGACCGCCGGAGCGTTCGGGTCCGGATCCGACAACTTGCGGGCAAGGTGAAAGACGGCTACTTTGCACTGCTCACGTTCGATCCGGTTTGTCCGGACATGTAACAACGACACGTATCTAACTCATGGCTGCCTACGTACAAGACACAAATTTCTTTACCCGCAGAACGGTAGTGCTGTTCGCGATCATCGGGCTGCATGTGTTCATCGCATGGGCGCTGGCGACCGGACTGGCGCGTCGTGCGATCGAGCTGGTTGCGCCTCCGATCCAGACCGAGGTCGTCGAGGAAGTCCAGAAGAAGGACGAGCCGCCGCCGCCGCCGCCGCCGCAGATGGAGCGCCCGCCGGTGGAGATCCCGCCGCCGGACGTGGCCATCGATGTCCCGGTGGAGACTCAGTCAACCGCGATCCAGGATGTCACGGACAAGCCGGTGCCGAAGGCGCCGCCACCGCCACCGCCACCGGCTCCGAAGAGGGTAATGGTGTCGCCGCGGCCCGGAAGAGGGTTCCCGTCGACGGAGGACTACTATCCGCCGGCTTCGAAGCGTTTAGGGGAAGAGGGTTCGGCTAACGTGCACGTGTGCGTCGGACCGAACGGCAAGCTCACGGAAGAGCCGACGCTGGCTCAGACATCGGGTAGTGCCCGACTGGATGAGGGAGCGATCAAGCTTGCCAAAGCGGGTTCCGGACATTACACGCCCGGCACGGAAGATGGTCAGCCCGCGACGATGTGCATGGTATTCAAGATCAAGTTCGAGCTCCGTAATTAATACGATATAAACGCCGCCTGCAAAGTAAGCAGGCGGCACTTTTTGGTGTTTCGAGGAAACTATGGAAAATCAAGCCACCGCAACCGTCGATAATCCTTACGGCCTGCAAGCTCTTTGGAATACCGGCGACCTAGTCAGCCGCTCCGTTCTGATTCTTCTGCTGATCATGTCCCTGTCGTCGTGGTACGTGATCCTCACCAAGCTGTGGGACCAGCGGAAGCTGAAACAGTCCGCCCGCATCGTCGAAAAGCAGTTCTGGACGGCGCCCTCGTTGAAGGACGGCGTCGAGCGCTTGAAGAAGGGCGACGACTTCCGCGCCATTGCGGAAGACGGCCTGCGCGCCGCGTCGCACCACGATGGACGCCTCACGGACCGCATCGACCTGCACGAGTGGATCACCATGTCGTTGCAGCGCGCGGTCGACGGCGTGAACAGCAAGCTGCAGAACGGACTGGGCCTGCTGGCCACGGTCGGCTCGGTGGCGCCGTTCGTCGGTCTGTTCGGCACGGTGTGGGGCATTCTGAACGCCCTCGTCGGTATCGGCATCGCCGGCCAGGCGAGCATCGACAAGGTCGCCGGCCCTGTCGGTGAGGCGCTCATCATGACCGCGCTCGGTCTGTTCGTCGCCGTGCCGGCCGTCATGGGTTACAACTGGCTGCTCGGTCGCAACAAGGTCCTGCAGGAAGCCCTGCGGAACTTCGCGAGCGATCTGCATGCCTATCTCGTGAGTGGCGCGCGCGTTGGCGTTACGGGTAACGAGATGGGCGGTGCCCGTCCGAGCGCCGCGCCCGCCGCTGCCATCCGCAAGTAATTGCGGACGAGTGAGACTCGAGGGGCGCGTCCCGGTGCGGCGCGCCCGGATATAACTCTGGAGCGACGATTATGGCGATGAGTGTTGGGCCCGGGTCCGGTGGCGACGAGCCGGGTGTGATGGCGAACATCAACACGACGCCCCTCGTGGACGTCATGTTGGTGTTGCTCATTATCTTCTTGATCACCATCCCGGTGATCAACAAGACCGTGAAGGTCGACCTGCCCAAGGCCGTGAACATTCCGACGCAGACGAAGCCGGAGAACATCACGGTGGCCGTCGACAAGAACGGCAACATCTATTGGAACGACAAGAGCATGCCGAACCGCGACGACCTGCTGGCGCACGTCAAGGTGGCAGCAGTGCAGAAGCCGCAACCCGAGGTGCACATCCGCGCGGACAAGGACGCGCGTTATGAGGCAGTGGGTCGCGTGCTGTATGCGTTGCAACGCGGTGGCATCGTGAAAGTGGGGTTCCTGACCGAGCCCGATCACGGCGTGCGCGGCTCGCGCTAGGACTCGAGGAGATTCAGAAAATGGCAATGAGTGTCGGAACCAGCACCGGCGCGGTGATGTGCGATATCAACACGACGCCGTTGATCGACGTCATGCTCGTGTTGCTCGTCACCCTGATCGTGTCGCTGCCCATCATGACTCACGCGGTGAAGCTCGACATGCCGCAGACGAACACCCCGCCGCCGCCAGACCAGCGTCCGGACGTCATCGACCTGGAGATCGATTTCGACGGCACGGTGGTGTGGAACGGCACGCCGATCCAATCGTTGCAACAGCTCGAAGGCTACTTCCATACGGAGGCTGACAAGCCGGTCCAGGCGGAAATCCACCTGCGTCCGGATCGCCGTGTGAAGTACGACTACGTGGCGAAGGTGCTGGCCGCGGCGCAGCGCAACCGCATGAAGAAGATCGGCTTCGTCAACGTTTCCGAGTTCAGTAACTGATCGACCCACGATGCGCTACAACACCATGAACACCCCCGCCGGCTCCCGGGCGAGATTACTGGCCAAACTCGTCGCGCCGCTGGTGCTCGGTGTTGCTGTCGTGGGTGTCGTGAGCCTCGTGCCCGCGGCGAACCCAGCGGTTGCCGCGGACAAGAAGGACGAGAACAAGGTCAGCAGGGAGTCCGCGAAGTACCTGAAGGCCGCGCAGGACGCGCTGAACGCAAAGAAATACGACGAAGCGCTCTCCCAGCTGAAGCAGGCGGAAGCCAATCCGAAGAAGACTCCGTACGACGAGCACGTCATCAACGAGCTCGCCGGCGTGACCTATGCGCGCATGAACGACTATCCCAATGCGGAGAAGGCGTTCGCGGCGCAGGTGGATGACGGCTTCACGGACCCGGCGGACATGCCGCGAGTGCTGAAGGCCGTCGCGCAGCTGAACTACCAGTTGAAGGACTACGACAAAGCCATTGAATACGGCAACAAGGCCGTGCAGGGTGGTTTCGCCGATGACGATATGAACATCATCATCGGCCAGTCGTACTACCTCAAGGGTGACTGGAAGGGCACGCTGAAGTTCGAGGAAGGCCTCGTCGACGCCGACATCAAGGCCGGTAAAACGCCGAAGGACCAGTCATTGCAGCTCGTCCTGAGCTCCTGTGTGAAGCTCGAGGATGCGGACTGCACCACCCACGCTCTCGAGAAGCTGGTGGCGTACTACCCGAAGCCGGAATACTGGAAGCAGCTGCTGTACACGATCGCCCAGACCAAGGCCGCCAACCAGTCCGACCGCGCCACGTTGCAACTGTATCGACTAATGTCTGAGGTCGACGTGCTGCAGCGTCCGGAGGACTACACCGAGATGGCGCAGCTCGCCATCGAGTTGGGCTCCCCCGGCGAGGCCGAGCACATCCTCGAGAAGGGCTTCGACAAGGGCGTGTTCACCGACCAACGTAGCAAGGATTTGAACCAGCGCCTGCTGGCTTCGGCCAAGAAGGCCGCCGCCGCCGATCAGGCCACGCTCGCCAAGGGTGAGCAGGATGCCAAGAATGCCCCGACGGGCGAAAAGGCGGTGGGCGTCGGCTTTGCCTACCTGGGTTACCAGCAGTACGACAAGGCCGCCGAGCTCCTGGCCGCGGGCCTGAGCAAGGGCGGCGTGAAGAACGAGCCCGAGGCGCGCCTGTTGCTGGGCATCGCGCAGTTCAAGGCCGGCCACAAAGATGAGGCGGTGAAGTCGTTCCACGAGGTGAAAGGCGACCCGACATTGGAGCGCCTGGCGAACCTGTGGAGCCTGCACGCCAAGCAGGCCTGAGCACGAGAGCCGCCTGCGAGGGAACCCCAAGGCCTGGGAGCTGATATCTCCCGGGCCTTTTTATTGGTTAGGATACGTAGCACGAGCTTCGAAACATCCGATCCTTTTTCAGGAGATGACACATGGCAATCAAGGCAGGGGAGCGCATGCCTTCCGGCACGCTCAAGACGATGACCAAAGACGGTCCGAAGGACATCACCACCGACGAGCTCTTCAAAGGCAAGAAAGTCGTGCTGTTCTCGGTGCCCGGCGCATTCACCCCCACCTGCGATGCCAAGCATCTGCCGGGGTTCGTACAACTCGCCGACCAGATCCGCGCCAAGGGAGTGGACACGATCGCCTGCATGGCGGTGAACGATGTGTTCGTGATGAATGCCTGGGGCAAACACTCCGGTGTCGCCGACAAGATTGTCATGTTGGCCGACGGTAACGGCCACTACGCCAAGGCGCTCGGCCTCGAGCTCGATGCCAGCGGCTATGGCATGGGCACCCGCGGGCAGCGCTTTGCCATTCTCGTGAAGGACGGCGTCGCCGAGCAGGTGAACGTCGAAGCCCCGGGACAATTCAAGGTTTCCGCCGCCGAGCACGTGCTCGGCCAACTCTAACAAAGGGATACCGGCGCGGCCGGCTCGATGCGTCCGCGCTGCCAGCTCTGCCAAGAAATAACATCATGAAAGCCAAATCCAACCCGCTCGCGGCGCTCCTCATCAGCCTCGCTGCCGTCGGCGTAATGGGCCTCGCCAGCGTCAGTGTGAGCCCCGTAGCCGCGCAAGAGAAGAAACCCACCGTCAGCAGGGAACTGGCGAAAACCCTCAAAGCCGCGCAGGAAGCCATTCAAGCGAAGAACCCGAAGTACGCGGAGGGGCTCGCGAAGCTGAAGGAGGCGGAGTCCAATCCGAAGAAGACCCCGTACGACCAACATATCATCAACGAGCTGAGCGCCTTCGCCTATGCCCATACCGGCAATGCGGCCGAGGCGGCCAAGGCCAACGAGGCGCTCGTCAACGACGGCTTCTCGCAGCCGTCTGAGATCCCGGCCCGGGTGAAGGCCGTGGCCGAAGCCAACTACGCGCTGAAGAACTACGACAAGGCCATCGAGTACGGGCTGCGCGCCATCAAGGGTGGCTTCGGGGACGAGCAGATCCGCACCGTCGTGGGGCAGTCGTACTACCTGAAGGGCGACTACAAGGGCACCGTCAAATTCCTGCAGCCCATCATTGATGCCGATATCAAGGCCGGCAAGACCCCGCGCGATACCGAGCTGCAGATCGTCATGAGCTCTTGCGAGAAGCTCGATGACAACGACTGCCAGACCAAGTCGCTGGAGCGCCTGGTGACCTATTATCCGAAGCCCGACTACTGGAAGGGGCTGTTGTACAGCCTGCGCAACGACCGTGCCTTGACGCAGTCGGACCGGAACTCACTCGAGCTCTTCCGGCTCATGTCGGAAGTCGACGTGCTGCAGCATGGGGAGGACTACACGGAGATGGCGCAGATCGCCATGGACCAGGGCTCCCCGGGCGAGGCCCAGCGCATTCTGGAGAAGGGCTTCCAGAAGAACGTGTTCGCCGATCAGCGCAGCAAGGATAAAAACACCCGCTTGCTGGAGGCCGCCAAGAAGGCCGCCGCCACCGACCGGGCACAGCTGCCCCAGCTGGAGAAAGACGCGGATGCCGCCCCGACGGGTGACAAGGCCATCGGTGTCGGGCGCGCGTACCTGGGTTACGGGCAGTACGACAAGGCCGTCGAGTTCCTGACCAAGGGCCTGAAAAAAGGCGGCTTGAAGAGTGACGCCGAGGCCCACCTGCTGCTGGGCATTGCCCAACTCAAGTCCGGTCACAAGGAGGATGCCGTGAAGGCCTTCCGCCAGGTCAAGGGCGATGCGCCGCTCGAGCGCATTGCGAACCTGTGGATCCTGCACGCGAAGCAGGCTTGAGATCATCAGGAATCGCGGCGCTGCGCACTCCTGGCGGCGCGCAGCGCCGCCAAATGCCAGGGGTCGCTTCGACCCCTGGGAAAGTGGGCCGAAGGCCTAAATGAGCTTTTCCAGCTCCGGGACGATCTGGAACAGGTCGCCCACCAACCCGTAATCCGCCACCTCGAATATCGGCGCCTCGCCGTCCTTGTTGATGGCCACGATGGTGCGTGCGTCCTTGATACCGGTCAGGTGTTGGATCGCTCCGGAGATGCCGATCGCAATGTATAGCTCGGGGGCGATGATCTTGCCGGTCTGGCCTACTTGCAGCTCGTTCGGCGCATACCCGGCGTCGACGGCCGCGCGGGAGGCTCCCACGGCGGCGCCGATCTTGTCGGCCAGGCTATAAAGGATCTTGAACGCATCGGCGCTACCGAGCGCCCGGCCCCCCGATACGACGCGATTCGCGGTCTGAAGGTCGGGACGATCGCTCTTTGCCGCCGAAACCGAGACGAAGCGCGTATACGTCGGCAGCTCAGCGTTCACGGATTCCTTCTCGATCGGGGCCGAGCCACCGGCGGGGGAGGCCTCAAACGACGCCGTACGGACTGTACCGATGACCTTGGCGCCACCTTCTACCTCCACCGTGAGGATCGCGTTACCCGCGTATATCGGCCTCCTGAAGCGCGTAGCGCTTTCCACGGCCATGATGTCGCTGATCTGCGCGGTGTCCAACAGGGCCGCAACACGAGGCATGAGGTCCTTGCCGAAAGTCGTGGAAGGACCAAACACATGTGTGAACGGACCCGCCAGCGCAACGATCTGGGGCGCCAGGGTGGCGGAGAGGAGGTGGGCGTTCGCGGGGTTCTCAACCGTGAGCACGCGGGTGACGCCGGTGAGCTGCGCGGCTTGGGCGGCGACGGCCGATGCATCGGCCGCGAACACAGCCACGGTGATCTCAGCGCCGGAGAGACCTCGAGCGCACGTTACGCACTTCGCCGTGGCGGGATTCAACTTGCTGCCGTCGTGCTCGGCAACGATCAACACTTTCGTAGTCATTTAGACAAGGCCCTTCTTGCGGAGAGCTTCAACGAGCTCGGCGGCGTCTTTTACCCGGATGCCTTTCTGCCGCTGCGGCGGCGGCTCGAATTTCACGAGCTTCAGGCGTTGCTTCTGCTCGACGCCGATGGCGCTCAAAGTCAGCGTCTCCAGGGGCTTTTTCTTGGCCTTCATGATGTCAGGCAGCTTCACGTAGCGCGGCTCGTTCAGACGGAGGTCCGTGGTCACCACGGCCGGCAGATCGACCTCGAGGGTCTCGAGCCCGGCGTCAACCTCACGGGTCACGCGAGCCTTGCCCTCGGAGAGCTCCACCTTGGAGGCGAACGTTGCCTGCGGACGATTCCACAGGGCCGCCAGCATCTGGCCGGTCTGGCTGTTGTCGTCGTCGATGGCCTGCTTGCCGAGAATGACCATCATCGGCTGCTCTTTCTCCACGAGCTTCAGCAGGGCCCGGGCGGCGACCAGCGGCTCGACCACGCCGTCCGCCTGGACGTGGAGCGCCCGATCGGCGCCCATGGCCAGTGCCGTCCGCAACTGCTGCTGGCAGTCGGCGGGGCCCACCGTGGCGACGACCACTTCTTCGGCGCCGCCCTTTTCCTTGATCCGCAGCGCTTCCTCGAGCGCGATCTCGTCGAACGGGTTGATGCTCATCTTCACCCCATCCGTGATCACGCCGCTGCCATCCGGCTTGACGCGGATGCGTACGTTGTAGTCCACGACACGCTTGATGCCGACGAGAATACGTTTCATTTACCCCTAGCTCTCATGGACCCGGACGGGCTGGAAGGGGAAGTATAGCGGGAGGGCGCCGCCCTCATCGACCCGAAGGCGGCTTGGTGCTGTCCGGCAGCGACTTGCCGCGCAGCCGGCAAAAACCACGCTTTTTTGCCCGGCCCGCGCAGGCGGCGGTCGACGGAGTAATGTCCGCGCAAAGCGCCGCCTAGGCGACTTTGCGCCAATTAACCTACAGCCTACCCGATCTGCGCCTGCTGGGAATGCCGGTAGGGAGGATTGCGCTGCTGCTCGGTAAATGTCTGCCTGATCTTCTGCGCCGCCTCGCGCAGCTTCGGCACGAAGCGCTCAACGGCGACCTTGAAAGGCACGGCCTTTTCCGCGAAGCGGATGACAATCGTACCCAGCACTGTGTCTTCCAGCAGTACGGGCACCGCCATCGTGATCTCGTCAGAGACGCGCCGGGGATGTACCGCGCTCGAGTAGCCGCGTGCCCGCGTCTCTTCGAGAATCTTGTCGAGCTCCGCCCGGTTGTGCGCCAGCTTGTCGGAGTCATTGTTGGAGCGGCGCAGAATCTCGAGGAGCGATTCGCGCTGCAGCGCCGGGCAAAAAGCCAGGTGCGCACGGCCCGCGGCCGTCGACAGCAGCGGTAGCCGGATCCCCGGTGATATGCGCTCGACCGCAAGCGGGCTGCGATGATCCGTGGTCTCGCGGACCAGCATCTGCGTACCTGACAACGAGGCGATGGCCACGGGCCAGAGCACATCGCTCCCCAGGTCATCGATGCAGGGGCGCGCGATCTGCGTAACCCAGGCATCATCGTCGAACCCATCGGCGAGGCGATGGACCATGATGGTGAGCCGGTACCGATCATCCGCTGGATCGCGGTAAACATAACCGGCATGGGTCAGCGTCTCGAGGATGCGGTACGTGGTCGTACGGGGCAGCCGGATCTGCTGAGCAATTTCAGAGACCGTGGCCCCGTTGCGCATATTCAGCATCGTGAGGGCGTCGAGGCCGCGGACCAGGGCGCGAATTGGACGAGTCGATTCCATGGATCCTTTAATACTCTGTATGAAATCGGACCAGGTGCACCAGTTTAGGAATTGTTACGGTCACCGCGCAATGGTCAGCGATGAGCTTTGCACGGTATTCGCCCGCGAAAACCGCTCTATTAGAGGGCTAAGTGCCATAGGCGCTGAAACGTGAAAAGTCCATTGCTGTTGCGATATGCAATGCGGCGCCTCGGCGGCATGGTCCCCACATTGTTTTGCATCGTGAGCGCGTCGTTCTTCATCGTCCGGTTGGCGCCCGGTGGCCCTTTCGACCAGGAGCAGGCGCTCGCACCCCAGATCCGGGCCAATCTCGACAAGTTGTACGGTTTGGATCAGCCCGTCGGGGTGCAATATCTGCATTATCTGAACGGTTTGGCACACGGAGAGTTCGGTCCCTCGTTCAAGTTACGGGATTTCAGTGTAGGAGAGCTCATCGCCCAGGGGCTGCCCCTGAGCTTGACCCTTGGGTCCGCAGCAATCCTCCTGGCGATTCTTCTCGGGATCCCCCTGGGGGTGCTTGCCGCGCTGCGGCGAAATACGGCGGCAGATTATGGAATCACGACGCTCGTCGTACTCGGGGTGGCGCTTCCGAGCTTTGTGACGGGGCCGTTGTTCGCGCTGCTCTTCGGGCTATACCTGCATTGGCTGCCGGTCGCGGGTTGGGAGGAGGGTGAGCCGAGGTACCTCGTCCTACCGGTTCTGACGCTTGCGCTACCGGTGATTGCCTATGTTGCCCGTATCACGCGCGGAAGCCTCTTGGAAATACTGCGTACCAACTACGTGCGGACCGCACGTGCGCGCGGCCTTGGCGAAATGCGAGTCCTTTGGCGGCATGCCTTGCGGCCTACGCTACTGCCCGTCGTGAGCTACCTTGGGCCGGCGACCGCCTATGTCGTTACGGGATCGCTCGTCGTGGAGAGCGTGTTCGGCCTGCCGGGTACCGGAAGGTATCTGGTACAAGGCGCGCTGAATCGTGACTACACACTCGTGATGGGAATGATTACGGTCTACGGTGCGTTGACGTTGGGTCTGAATCTCGTCGCTGACATCCTGTACGGATGGCTGGATCCGACCGTGCGCCATGAGTGACGCCTCCTCCGTGCCCGGAGAACCTTTGGCACAGCCGGCACCGGGGCAGGCGCCGGAAAGACCTGTTTGCCAGCCGGAGGCGGGTTGGAATGGGCGATCGCGCGGCCTTTGGCGCGACGCCTGGTATCGCCTGTGCGGCAGCCGTGTGGCTCTCGTCTCCATCGGCCTTATCCTGCTCATTGCCGTCCTGGCCCTGCTGGGGCCTGCGATGAGCCCGTACGCCGACGACACTCTCGACTGGCAACACCTGGCGATCCCTCCGGGGCTGCAGGCGTCCCACTGGTTCGGCACGGACCGGCTCGGCCGTGATCTGTTCGTCCGGACTCTGCACGGCGTGCGCATCTCTTTGTTGATAAGCCTCCTGGCGAGCGCCGTGAGCCTTTTCATCGGCGTCACCTGGGGGGCGATTGCCGGATACGTCGGCGGCCGCACCGATGAGTGGATGATGCGGTTCGTGGATGTTCTTTACTCACTGCCGTACCTTTTCATCGTCATCATTCTGACGACCCTGTTCGATCGTGGCAGCCTGGCCGTGTTGTTGTTCGCGATCGGGGCGGTCGGGTGGCTGACCACGGCGCGCATCGTGCGCGGCCAGGCGCTTTGCCTGAAAAGGCGCGAGTTCGTGGAAGCGGCGCGGGCG
>Ga0335075_10014351_pt1 | contig 11902 bp, 10 predicted proteins | sample Lox_Sample_24_FD_206723 | JGI IMG/M metagenome (GOLD analysis project Ga0335075, IMG submission 206723) | Soil microbial communities from Loxahatchee National Wildlife Refuge, Florida, United States - Lox_Sample_2.4 | ecosystem: Environmental > Terrestrial > Soil > Wetlands | place: USA... | reverse complement strand
CGTTTCCTGATGGGATTCAACCGCGACGTGGTGCGACGGCGCCGGGTAAACCTGAACGAGATGGGCGTGAAGATACGCTGGGTGGGCTCGCGGCCACGCCTGTGGCGCAGCGTCATCAGCGAGTTGGCGATCGCAGAGGAGATGACGATGCACAACGACGTCATCACGGTGAACTACTGCGTCAACTACGGTGGCCGCACCGAGATCGCCGAGGCGGCAAGAGATATCGCGCGCGAAGCCGCGGCGGGCAGGCTGAACCCGGAGCGGGTCAACGAGGCGACCGTTGCCCGCCACCTGCACCGTCCCGACATTCCCGACGTGGACCTGCTACTGCGAACCTCGGGTGAGCAGCGGACCAGCAATTTCATGCTGTGGCAAGCGGCCTACGCCGAATACATCTTCCAGGACACACTCTGGCCCGACTACGACCGCCGTGATCTGTGGGCGGCCTGCGAAGAATATGCGTCACGAAATCGACGATTCGGGACGGCCTGATGGGCAGTCACTTAAACCACATGAGTCACCGCGGCGAGGGGATGTACGTTTTGCCCACCTCTGAGCGACTATCGGCCGTCGAACGACTTTCGCACCGTCCAGTCGACGGAATAGTCGCTCAGAGGCGGGCAAAACGTGTGCCTGGCCGACTCAGGGACGTACGAGGCAGATGTGACACCAACCCGACGTGCAGGGAGCCAAGCTAGTGCCGTCCTTGCAAGAACGTCTGCTAACGGTGCTGTCCGAGGTGCTCCCCCTCGAGGAGGAATCCGACGGCGCGCTGACCGTGCGGCACGACGGTACTATCGCGTCGTTGCGAGTCGTGATCATCACCGAGGACCTCGCCTTGGTGTCACTGACCCAGTTCTTAGCGTGGGACCTATTGCTGACCAGCAAGATTCGCGCTCGCGTGACCGAGCAGGCGAACAAGACCCTGCTGGGATCGGTGGCACTGGTGGAGAAGACGGGCGAATCGACCGCCAAACGCAATTCAACCAAAACGGCAGACGTGATGCTGCGCTACAACTTTCCAGGCGCTGGCCTGAGCGACGATGCGCTGCGCACGCTGATTCTGATGGTGCTCGACAAGGGCGCCGAAATCCGCCACGCGTTGACGGGCTAACCCCGGGCGCGACAGTCCGAGCAGGTACCGAAGATCTCGATGGTGTGGCTGACATCGGAGAAACCGTGTCGGGCAGCCACTTCGGCTGCCCAGGCTTCGACCTCGTGGTCGCCTACCTCGACCGTCGACCCACAGCTGCGGCACACCAGGTGGTGGTGATGGTGTTCCGAGCAGCGCCGGTAGACCGATTCACCGGTGTCGGTGCGCAGCGTGTCGAGCATGCCCGCGGCGGACATCGACTGCAGCGTCCGGTAGACGGTGGTCAGGCCGATGGTCTCGCCGCGCCGCCGCAGCTCGTCGTGCAATTCTTGCGCCGACCGGAAGTCGTCGAGCGTGTCCAGCAGCGAGGCGATCGCCGCCCGCTGCCGGGTCGACCGCTCGCCGGCGTGAGTCATGGCTTGTCCTCGCCGGCATGCGCGACGGCGTCGATCACGATGTGCGCCAAGTGGTGATCGGCCAGCCGGTAGAGCACTTCGCGGCCCGACCGCTCGCCGGTGACCACGCCCGCCGCCTTGAGGATCTTGAGGTGTTGACTGACCAGCGGCTGCGGCACGCCCACCGCGTCGACCAGTTCGTGGACGCAGCGCTGGGACTCGCGTAGCTGCAGCACAATGGCGATCCGCACCGGTGCGGCCAGCGCCCGCAGCAGCTCGCCGGCGGCTTCCAGAATTTCCCGCGGCGGCGGCGCCGGCAGCTCAGCAGCATCACCGTGCACGTGGTCTTGTAACAAGGCGGGGCCCAGTTCGTCGCCGCCGGCTGCCGCTGAGGTTGAGGGGGACATACTGCCTCCACTGTCACATGCACGATCACGCATGTCAAAGAGCTCGGGGGCGATCGTTACGATGACGCATGCTCACCGGCGCGCGCCGGCATCGAAAGACAGGGAGTCGTCACCTCGTGGAGTCCGTCATCGACACCGTCGTCAACCTCGCCAAGCGGCGCGGCCTGGTTTATCCCTCCGGCGAGATCTACGGCGGCACCAAATCGGCGTGGGACTACGGGCCGTTGGGGGTGGAACTCAAGGAGAACATCAAGCGGCAATGGTGGCGCGCGGTTGTCACCGGCCGCGACGACGTCGTCGGCCTGGACTCGTCGATCATCCTGCCGCGGGAGGTATGGGTCGCCTCCGGGCACGTCGAGGTGTTCCACGACCCGCTGGTCGAGTGCCTGAACTGTCACCATCGGCATCGCCAAGACCACATGCAGGAGGCCTTCGCGGCCAAAAAGGGGATCGCCGACCCCGATTCGGTGCCGATGACCGAGATCGCCTGCCCGGACTGCGGCACCAAGGGGCAGTGGACCGAGCCGCGCGAATTCAACATGATGCTCAAGACCTATCTCGGTCCGATCGAGACCGAGGAGGGCCTGCACTATCTGCGGCCGGAGACCGCCCAGGGCATCTTCGTCAACTTCGCCAACGTGGTGACCACCGCGCGTCGCAAGCCGCCGTTCGGTATCGGCCAGATCGGCAAGAGCTTCCGCAACGAGATCACCCCGGGCAACTTCATCTTTCGCACCCGCGAGTTCGAGCAGATGGAGATGGAGTTCTTCGTCGAGCCCGCGACTGCCCGGGACTGGCACCAGTACTGGATCGACACTCGTTTGCAGTGGTATGTCGACCTCGGCATCGACCGGGAGAACCTGCGACTGTTTGAGCACCCGAAGGAAAAGCTGTCGCATTACTCCGACCGCACCGTCGACATCGAGTACAAGTTCGGCTTCTCTGGCAACCCGTGGGGTGAACTCGAGGGGGTCGCCAACCGGACAGACTTCGACTTGTCTACGCACGCAAAGCATTCCGGCGTGGAACTGTCTTTCTATGATCAGATCAACGACGCCCGGTATGTGCCGTACGTCATCGAACCGGCGGCGGGTCTGACGCGCTCATTCATGGCGTTTTTGATCGACGCTTACCACGAGGACGAAGCGCCCAACGCGAAGGGCGGCGTCGACAAACGAACCGTGTTGCGCCTCGACCCGCGGCTGGCGCCGGTCAAGGCCGCCGTGCTGCCGTTGTCGCGGGACGCTGATCTCAGCCCCAAGGCCCGTGATCTGGCCGCCGAATTGCGCAAATACTGGAACGTCGAGTTCGACGACGCCGGCGCGATCGGTCGGCGTTACCGGCGCCAGGACGAGATCGGCACCCCCTATTGCGTCACTGTGGATTTCGACTCGCTCTCCGATCACGCCGTGACTATCCGGGAACGGGATGGGATGACGCAGGACCGGGTGGCCATCGATGCGGTGGTCGATTATCTGGGACCGCAGCTGCGCGCCTGCTAGAAGTTGCGCCGAGAGATGTGAAAAAGAATTTTCGTCTACGTTATCGACTATTGCTCACGCGACCAATATCATCTAGCTACCCGGACGATTCGGCCGGCGATTCAGACTTGGCGCGGCAGCACACTAGGGCGTGGTGAGCTGCCGCGCCCTTCCCATGTCTGACTCCCTCAGAACCGCCCTCCGCCGCCCATGAAACCGCCGTCCGAGCCCGACGAACCGCCGAACGATGTCGGACCCCAGCTCCCGCCGCCCCAGCCGCCGCCGAAACCGCCGCCGCCCAGCATGTCGCCGATAATGATCCCGCCCATCATCGCGCCCATGTTGTTGCCCCCGCCGTAGCGTCCGGTGTATGCAAGCTGCGCGGATCGGACGTCATCGTCGGCCAGTGACTGAGCCTGATCGGCCAGCGTCGCCGCGGTATTGGCGCGAGTGATCGCTTCGCTGATGTCGACCTCACGCTTGTCTTGCGCGGCTTGCAGTTGCCGGGTCGCCTCGGCGAGGCGGGTCCGCGCCTCGGGCCCGATGCTGCCGCGACGGGTGTCAATGTAATCGGAGACGGCGTGGATTCGCGACTGCGCCGTAAACAGAGCTTGCTCGAAAGTACGGTTGAGTCGTTCGGCCGCCGCCTGCTCCTCGGCGACGGTGGCCAGTAGCCGGTTCAAATCAGCGTCGGCCTTGGTCAGTTGGGTGAACGCGCCGAGTGGATCGGCCGAACCATTCGCGCGGGCAGCATCGAGGGCCCTGCTCGCCGCGGCCCGGGCGCTGGCCAATTCGCGGACATGCGCTGCTTTGGTTTTCATCGCGCTGTGTAGTTGCGCATCGGCGTGCCCGATACCGGTTTGGATGTCGGCGATCAGTGAGGGCAGGGTGGCGACCGCGTGGTGAATGTCGTTGGCGGCGCTGTCCACCGCATCGAGTAAAGCCTGGGCTTGTCCCAGTGCCGACTCGGCAGCTTGTACGGCGTCGACCAGGGGGCTTTGTTCGCCACTGACCGGCTTGGCGGCCAGATCACGTGCACGGCCGAGGTTTTGGTCTGCGAATGCCAGCCGATCCTTGGCGGTCGTGACGTTGGTGGCTACCGAGGTCAGCGCGGCAGGGTCGAATTCGTTGCGCAGCTCGGTCATTCGCTGCTCGGCCGGGTTGATGCGTGCCGTCAGCTCGACCATTCGCTGAGTCAGTCCGTCGAGCCGCGCCGGTGCGTTGACGACCAGGTCGCGCATTTTCTCGAAGGCCTCTCGCTGTGATTCCAGCTCACGGTCGGCCCGCGCAGCCGAGACGATCACCTGTGTCAACAGCTCACGTCGCTGCGCACGCGTCTCGGGTATCGCATCGTCGAGTTGTTGACGCACGTTAAACGCCTGTGCCAGAGCGGCTTTGGCCTTTTCGACGGCACGGGTGAAGGGCTGGGTTCGCTGTTCGCCGAATTCCTCGACCGTCAGGGCCAGCTCGTTGGCGCTGGTGCGAACCGCGTTGTCGACGTCGACAACTTTCCATCGCGACAGGTCATCGAGCGCACCCAACGACAGCGCAGCCAGTGCGTCGGGGTTGGTGGCGTCGACTCGGCGGGCGGCAGCCAGCTCGGCCGCGCGCCGCCGACGCCGCCGGTAACGCACGACCACGTACAAGACGAGCACCGCGACAAGGATCACGCCCAACCCGATCAGCAGCGGCGCCGAGTTCGCCGGCGGCTGTCCCCGGTCCAGGCCGTTGGCGGCCGCGACTACCGCGCCGCTCCAGTCGCCGCGGCGTAGCGCCGGTTCGATCTGGTTTCGTCGCAGATCGTCGACCTGACTCGAGCTGATCGTCTGCACCCTGTTGGGCACCAGAAACGCATAGGAATGGTCGACGGTGGCGACGGCGAGCAGCGCGTCGAAGTCGCCCAAGTCGCTGGCGGAGCGCGTGTTCTGCGCCCAGCTCACGGCCGGCTGCCCGGAGAAGTCGTCGACGAAAACCACCCACAGTTGCACATGCCGGTGGGCGTAGAGCTGGCCGGTGGCCGACTGGATCGCGGCGCGGGCCGAGCCGTTCAACACCCCGGCGTCGTCGGTGACGTAGGTGGACAGCCGAAACGGCGGCTGCGCCGCGGCGGACGGCGCCGCCAGTAATGCGATGATCAGCATCACCATCAACAGGGCGAGCGAGCGGACTGTCCTCATGCCCGACAATCTAATCCGCTCCGGGGCCGTCCCGGGAGGTGCTGGCAGACTGTGCGTCGATGAGTCAGCAAGACCCTTATGCCGATTTCGACTGCCAGCGGATGGTTGCCGAAGCGCCGAAGACCGCGGGCTTGCCGGGCACCGAAGGCCAGCTCCGCAGCGACTTCGCGCGGGATCGCGCCAGGGTGCTGCACAGCGCCGCCTTGCGCCGCCTTGCTGACAAGACACAGGTCGTCGGACCGCGGGACAGCGACACTCCGCGCACGCGACTGACTCATTCGCTCGAGGTCGCCCAGATCGGACGGGGGATGGCGATCGGGCTGGGCTGCGATCCCGACCTTGTCGACATGGCCGGATTGGCCCACGACATCGGACACCCGCCGTACGGGCACAACGGCGAGCAGGCGCTCGATGAGTTCGCGGCGGCGTACGGCGGCTTTGAGGGCAACGCGCAGAACTTCCGGATTCTGACCAGGCTGGAGCCCAAAGTCCTTGATCCGCAAGGGCATAGCGTGGGGCTGAACCTGACCCGAGCGGGGTTGGATGCCGTCACCAAATATCCCTGGCCGCGGGGTCAAGATCGACGCAAGTTCGGCTTCTACGACTTCGACCGCGACGCCGCCGCCTGGGTGCGCGAACACACGCCGGCAGAACGGACCTGTCTGGAAGCCCAAGTGATGGACTGGGCTGACGACGTGGCGTATTCGGTGCACGACGTGGAAGACGGCGTCGTCGCCGGCCGGATCGACTTGCGGGTGCTTGCCGACGACGACGAAGCCGCAGCGCTGGCCAAACTGGGGGAGCGCGACTTCGCCCGGGTGCGCGCCGACGATCTCGTCGCAGCCGCCCATCGGCTGTCCGGGCTACCGGTGGTCGCCGCGGTGGGCAAGTACGACGCCACCCTGGCGGCTTCGGTCGCGCTCAAGCAGCTGACCAGCGAACTGGTGGGTCGGTTCGCCTCCGCGGCGATCGCGGCCACCCGGGCGGCCGCCGGCCCCGGGCGACTCGCCCGCTATCAAACCGACGTGCAGGTTCCCGCAGTGGTGCGTGCCGAGGTTGCGTTGCTCAAGACCCTGGCGTTGCAGTTCATCATGTCCGATCCGCGTCACCAGGAGCGTCAGCGCTCGCAGCGCGAACGCATCCATCGCGTGGCGCACTGGCTGCTGGCCGGGGCGCCCAGAACACTCGACCCGCTGTTCGCGCCGGCCTTCAACGCCGCCGCGAGCGACGGTGAGCGGCTGCGCGTCATCGTCGACCAGATCGCCTCGTTCACCGAGGGACGCCTGGAACGCATCGAAACGAGCCAGCCCTGAAAATGACCGCACTAGGCTGCGGTTTATGACCAAGCATTCCAATGTCGTTGTCGCCACGTTGTCCGCCGTCGTCGCACTCAGTGCCTGTAGCTCCCATCAACAATCGAGTAGCTCCCCCTCCTCGACAAGCACTGCGCCCGGCGGACAAACCTTGACCGCCCAATTGAAGACCGCTGACAACCAGCCGGTTGCCACGGCCACCTTCGAGTTCGCCAACGGCTATGCCACCATCACGGTGAAGACGACGCAGAACCACATCCTCGCGCCGGGTTTCCACGGCCTGCACATTCACGCCATAGGAAAATGCGAGCGCGACTCGACGAACCCGATGGGCGGGCCGCCCGGCGACTTCCAGTCCGCGGGCATGCACTACCAAGCTCCGGGGCACACCGGCGAGCCGCCTAGCGGCGATTTGACGTCGCTGGAGGTGCGCCAGGACGGCGCAGCCTATCTGGTAACCACCAGCGACGCCTTCACTAGGGACGACCTGCTGGCTGGCAACAAGACCGCGCTGATGCTGCACGGCACCGAGTACACCTCCGACGCGGAGAAGCGCATCGCGTGCGGCGTGATCGGCACCGGTTAACCCGTCCTCGTTGCCCGACCGGCGTTCTAGACTGAGCCGATGGCTGGCCGGATCTCCGATCGTGACATCGCCGCCATCCGGGAAAAGGCCCGCATCGAGGACGTCGTCGGCGACTACGTACAACTCAAGCGCGCCGGCGCCGACTCGCTCAAGGGTCTGTGCCCGTTTCACGACGAGAAGTCACCGTCGTTTCATGTCCGCCCCAACCACGGCCAATTCCACTGCTTCGGTTGCGCCGAGGGCGGCGACGTGTACGCGTTCATCCAGAAGATCGAGCACGTCGGCTTCGTCGAGGCGGTCGAGATGCTCGCCGACCGCGTCGGTCACACCATCACCTACACCGGCGCGGCGGCCACCAATGTGCAGCGTGACCGCGGCAGCCGCAGCAGGCTCGTCGCGGCCAACGCGGAGGCAGCGGCGTTCTACGCCCAGGCGCTCGAGTCCGACGAGGCGGCGCCGGCCCGCAAGTACCTGACTGAGCGGAACTTCGACGGCGAGGCTGCTCGCCGTTTCGGTTGCGGGTTCGCCCCGTCGGGCTGGGACTCGCTGACAAAACATCTGCAGCGCAAAGGGTTTGAGTTCAAGGAATTGGAGACTGCGGGCCTGTCCCGGCAGGGGCGGCGCGGCCCGATGGACCGTTTCCACCGCCGGCTGCTGTGGCCCATCCGGACATCGGCCGGCGAGGTCATCGGGTTCGGGGCGCGGCGGTTGTTCGACGACGACCCGATGGAAGCCAAGTACATCAACACCCCCGAGACGCCGCTCTACAAGAAGTCCTCGGTGATGTTCGGCATCGACCTGGCCAAGCGTGACATTGCCAAGGGGCATCAGGCCGTCGTCGTCGAGGGCTACACCGACGTGATGGCCATGCACCTTTCCGGGGTCACCACCGCCGTCGCGTCGTGCGGCACCGCGTTCGGTGACGAGCATCTGGCGATGCTGCGCCGACTCATGATGGACGACAGCTTCTTTCGCGGTGAGCTGATCTATGTCTTCGACGGTGACGAGGCAGGCAAGGCGGCGGCGCTCAAGGCGTTCGGCGGCGAGCAACACCTGGCGGGCCAGTCGTTCGTCGCGGTCGCCCCCGACGGCATGGACCCCTGCGATCTGCGGCTGGCGTCCGGCGACGGTGCGCTGCGGGATCTGGTGGCGCGGCGAACTCCGTTGTTCGAGTTCGCGATTCGCGCTGCCTTGAGCGAGATCGACTTGGACAGCGCCGAGGGCCGGGTGGCCGCGCTGCGCCGCTGCGTCCCGATGGTCGCCCAGATCAAAGACCCCACGCTGCGCGACGAGTACGCACGCCAACTCGCGGGCTGGGTCGGCTGGTCGGATGTGGCGCAGGTCGTCGGCCGGGTGCGTCAGGAGGCCAAGAGCCCCACCAGCCAGAGCCGCGCCAAGCCCCGCCGTCCCGTCGGAGCCGAAGCCGCCTCCGGCGCGGCCGAATTCACCGCCCTTCGTCCCGACCCACACGACCCCACGCTGTGGCCACAGCGCGAGGCGCTCAAGTCGGCGTTGCAGTACCCGGCACTGGCCGGGCCGGTGTTCGACACGCTGACCGTGGAAAGTTTCACCCATCCCGGCTACGCGGCGGTGTGCACCGCGATCTTGGCCGCCGGCGGCACCGCGACCGGCGTCGGCGGGGCCGAGTGGCTCGACGCGGTGCGGCAGAAGGCGCCGTCGCCGGCGGCCGGTGGGCTGATCAACGAGCTTGGGGTTGAGACCATCCGGGTCAACGACGACGACAAGCTGCCGCGCTACATCGCCAGCGTGCTGGCCCGCCTGCAAGAGGTATGGGTTGGCCGGCAGATCGCGGAGGTCAAGTCGAAACTGCAGCGGATGTCACCGGTGGAGCAGGGCGACGAGTACCACGCGCTGTTCGGCGACCTGGTCGCGATGGAGGCGTATCGGCGCAGCCTGCTGCAGCAGGCCAGCGGCGACGATCTCACCGCCTAGTCAGCTCGCGAACGGGGTTTCCATCGTCAACGGCGCGGTTGCGGCTCGACGACGGTGGTCTCGTCGTCGATCTCGGTCAACGTCACCATCCGGGTATCGGGAGAGACCCGATTGGCAATCTTCCGCCGCCCGCCTTCGATAACCGACTTGGCGGCGGGACTGCTGGTCAGGGCACGGTAGGTGCCGACGAGCTGCTCGTAGCGGCGTCGCCCGGCCTTGGCGCCCAGCACATAGCCCAGTCCCAGCACGACGGCATACCGGATCAAAGCGGTCCCTCCAGACGACGTTGGGGCGATAGGTCCATCCTGCCCCATCCCCCGCGGGCACGCGCCGCTCGGTGGGCCACCAATCTGTTGGGCCTCAGCACGCCAGTACGCTAGAGTCATCCCTCGATCCGCGCCCACCAAGCGCGCGGAAAGGGGCAGTCCTCCGTAGCTCAATTGGCAGAGCATTCGGCTGTTAACCGAAGGGTTCCTGGTTCGAGTCCAGGCGGGGGAGCAAGCGTTTCTCGGCGGCCTTATCGGTTGCCGCCCAGACCGGGTATCAGTGGCTGGGTGGTGTGCATGCTCGATTTGCTCAGGTAGTCCGGGCAGTACGTGCTCGACGCAAGCGCCGCGAACTTCATCGCACCGCCGCCGTTCAAACCGGGGTTGCGCATGGACAACTCGTCGACGACGTCCTTTTCGGAGCGCCCCGAGATCATCATGTTGCAGGCCATTCGGCCGGCCGCGACGGCGTCCGCGCCGTTGCGATAGGTCATGCCCGCTTGGTTCAGCGTGTCAAGAAAGTGTGCATCGGCGGCAGGGTCATCGGGGACGGGCCCCGGAGGGGGGTCGGCCAGCGCGGGTACCGCCAGGGCCAGGCCGATGGTGGCCGCGACGGTGGCAAACATCAGAGGCAGTCGCATTGGTACATCATCGTCCAGATCGGCGGGGTTGTCCTGTCGAGCCATCTTGAGTGGATTGCTGCCCGGGCGCAGAGGCGGTGCTGTAGCAGCTAGAGGGCAGATTTGCTGCGCCGATGTCGGTAGCTGAGAATCTTCGGCGGTGAGCAGTCTCCCGACTCAGCGTGATTTCAACGCTGCCGCCGCACAGCGGAGTTGTGGAGGATGCGCGACAGTTGTAGAGAGCGCAGGGGACCAGGGGAGTCGAAACACATGATCTTCACGCAGCACTATCTGGACTGCTTGTCGCAAGCGTCATATCTGATAGGCGACGAAACCACCGGCCGCGCCGTCGTGGTCGACCCTCGTCGCGACATTGACCAGTACCTGAGCGAAGCGGCTGAGCATGGATTGCAGATCGAACGGGTCATCGAAACTCATATCCACGCTGACTTTTTGAGTGGCCACCTGGAGTTGGCGGCCGCCACCGGTGCGCTGATCTGCTACAGCGAGGACGCCAACGTCGACTTCGAGACCGAGCCATTGCGCGATGGTCAGCGGATCTCGCTGGGCCAAGTCACCCTGGAGATACTCGCCACACCGGGGCACACCCCCGAGTCGATCTGCGTCGTGGTCTACGAGCACGCCGACGACGAGGCGCCCTACGGGGTGCTCACGGGTGACACGATGTTCGTCGGTGACGTCGGACGTCCGGATCTCCTCGCGAACAGCGGCCTATCGCCGGAGACGCTGGCTCGTCAGCTATACCGGTCGCTGCACGACAAACTCCTGAAGCTGCCCGACCCGACACGGGTCTTTCCCGCGCACGGTGCGGGGTCGGCCTGCGGCAAGCAATTGTCGAGCGAACGCAGTTCGACGATCGGTGAGCAGCGTTGGACCAATTACGCGTGCCAGATGCTCGACATCGACAAGTTCGTTGCCGCACTTACCAAGGGCCAGCCCCCGCAACCGCGCTACTTCGAGTTCGACTCTCGGTGCAATCGTGAGCGACATCCACTGCTGGACCCAAATGCACCGCCGCTGTTGGACATTGACGATGTCTGCCAACATGCGCTGAAGGGGGCGATTCTGCTGGACAGCCGGGACCAGGCCGAGTACGCGCGCGGTCACCTGCGCGGCGCGGTCAATGTCGGCCTGGAGGGCCGCTTCGCCGAATCTGTCGGCATTGTCTTGCCGCCCGATTGCGACATCGTGCTGGTCGGCGATGCCGCAAGCGGGCAAGAATCCAAGACTCGCCTCGCCCGAGTCGGCTTCGACCGGGTCATCGGCCAATTGTGCGATCTGGCAAGCGTTTTCACGCAGCGCCCAGATCTCGTCGAGACCGCTTCGCGTTTCACGGCCGGGCAGCTTGGCGAATTGCTCAGCTTTGAGCCCCGTCTGCAGCTGGTGGATGTGCGCAACCCAGGGGAGACGGCCGACGGCGTCATTCCGGGAGCGCGCGAGATTCCGCTACCGGTCCTTAACGATTCGATCGAAACTCTGGATCACACGGCCCCGGTTGTCGCTTACTGCGCCAGCGGCTACCGTTCGCTGATCGCCGCGAGCGTGCTTGCGGCTGCAGGCTTTTACGACGTGGCCGACCTATTGGGC
>Ga0335075_10014350_pt1 | contig 11903 bp, 11 predicted proteins | sample Lox_Sample_24_FD_206723 | JGI IMG/M metagenome (GOLD analysis project Ga0335075, IMG submission 206723) | Soil microbial communities from Loxahatchee National Wildlife Refuge, Florida, United States - Lox_Sample_2.4 | ecosystem: Environmental > Terrestrial > Soil > Wetlands | place: USA... | reverse complement strand
GGGGCGCGGCGCCGGCGCTACGCCGCGGCAGCCCATTCCGCCGATTGTGTTGGTCCAGCTTCGCCCATCCGCTCCGCCGCGACAGCCAGACGGTAGCTCGCCGCAGCCAGGCGGCATAGCATGACCGGCAGGACCGGCTCCTGCGGCACAGCGCCAGCGTTGCGCAGGCGCGACCATTCCAGCCACTGCCGCGTGGAAAGCCGCAGCATCCGCCGGCGGTCTTCGTCGGCCAAGTCGATCTCGTTGGCGATCAGGTCGAACACACGGAACTCGTTGCGGGCGACAGCATCGGCGACCGCTCGTGCAGCGCTCATCACCAGGGGACCTCCTTCCGACGGTTGTCTCGACCCTCTCAGCCTGGATCGGACCGGCGGCGGAATTCGGATCGTTCGATGGCGTTTGTCGGGCAGCCGCGCACAAATCCGTGGGCAACCGATGCTCGCCGTGAACCTGGAGAGTGTTGGCCGCTGTTGCACGATCGGTGATCCAAATGAATACTGCCGCGGTCCAAGCAAGCGACAGCGGAGGCATGCAGTGACCTCTCATCGGCCCACCATTTACGGCACGCGCCATGCGGTGTCGGCGGGTCACTATCTTGCGACCATGGCTGGGTTCTCGATCCTCGAGGCCGGCGGTAACGCGATCGACGCGGGCTGCGCCGCCGGCATCGCGCTCGGCGTGCTGCAGCCCGATCTGGTGAATTTCGCCGGAGTCGCGCCGATCATGGTTCGCCTGGCTGATGGTACGTTTGAAACCATCGCCGGGCTGGGTCACTGGCCGCGCGCATTGAAGCCCGATCTGTTCATGCGCAACCATGGCGGCCAAATCCCCGTCGGCGTGCTACGTACGGTTGTGCCGGCAGCGCCCGACGCCTGGATCACCGCGCTGGAGCGTCACGGCACCATGAGCTTCGGCGATGTCGCTGCCTCGGCGATCCGCTTCGCCGCGGAGGGCTTTGCCGTTTATCCGTTGTTTGCCGAATCCATCCGCGCCCATGCTTCCGACTATGCGCGCTGGCCGCAGAACGCGGCGCTCTTCCTGCCTGGCGATCGTCCGCCTGAAGTGGGCGAGAAATTCGTGCAGTCCGAGCTGGCGAACACGATCCGTTACATAGCCGACCAGGAGAAGGCAGCTGCCGTACGCCATGGCCGCGCCGCCGGTTTGGCCGCCGCGCGCGACGCATTCTATCGCGGCGACATCGCGCGCGAGATCGTCGCATTTCATCGCAGGGAGGGTGGGCTGCTCGCAGCCGAGGACCTCGCCGAGTATCGCTCGCGGCTCGAACCCGCGGTGCAACGGACATGGCGCGGGCACCAAGTGATGGTGTGCGGCCCATGGTGCCAGGGGCCCACGCTGCTCGAAGCACTACTGCTGGTGGAGCGCATCGGGATCGACGGGCTGGAGCACAACTCGCCTGAGTATCTGCACGTCGTCACCGAGTGCCTGAAGCTCGCCTTCGCCGACCGCGAGCATTATTTCGGCGATCCAGCCTTCGTGGATGTTCCGATAGACCGGCTGCTGGCGCCGGAAACCATCATTCGGCGTGCCGCGGCGCTCAGTGCCGAACATGCGTGCCCCCAGATGCCGGCACCGCTGGACGCCGGCCCGCCTGGAGTAGCCGCAACCGGCGCGGCACTGCCACGCGTGGAGACCGACACCTCCTATGCCTGCGCAGTGGACCGCTGGGGCAATGCATTCAGTGCCACGCCATCGGACGGGATGTCCGCCTCGCCGATTATTCCGGGTCTCGGCATCACGCCGTCGTCGCGCGGCAGCCAGAGCCGGCCTGACCCGAAGCACCCCAGCGGCGTGGCGCCCGGCAAACGGCCGCGCCTGACGCCCAACCCCGCTATGGTGGTCACGCGAGACGGCGGTGTGATGCCGTTCGGCACACCAGGCGGCGACGTGCAGACCCAGGCGATGTTGCAGGTGTTGCTGAACGTGCTGCACTTCGGCATGGACCTGCAGCCGGCGATCGAGGCACCGCGCGTCGCCAGCTATTCGTTCCCCTCGTCATTCGCGCCGTTCGAGTATTTCCCCGGCCGTCTGGCGGTGGAGGGGCGGATTCCAGCAACCACTCGGGATACGCTGGCGCGCCGTGGGCACCAGATCAGCGTATGGCCCGACTGGACCTGGCTTGCCGGCAGCGTCGAGGCGATCCGCACGGATCCGGCGACGGGGCTGATCGCGGCTGGTGCCGATCCGCGCCGGCCCGCCTATGCCGCCGCGATCTGAATCCCGGGTCACCCCGCCGGCACTGTCTGCATCCGCTCCTCGGTATCCGCCTCGAATAACTCCATCAGCTCCTGTGCAGCCTGCTGGGTGCTCTGGATCAACTGCTGCTCGTCATGCGCAATGGCGTGCGTCTCGATCAGGTTGCGCTCGTCATGTTCACGGAACAGCTCGATCGAGCGTTGTGCCGTATCCGGCGACACGTCAAGCGCACCCAGAACCATCTCGGTCAGCCGCAGGCTTGAATAGAACGTCTCGCGGACGATCCCTGTAATGTCGAGATCCATCAGAAGATGCGCGTGGCGCCGATTGCGCGCGCGGGCAAGGATAACGAGGTGTGGGAAGTGGCGCTTCGCCATCTCCGCGACTTGTAGCGTCTCGTCCATTTCATCGAGAGCCACCACCAGGACTCGGGCGCTCGCGGCACCGGCTGCGCGCAACACCTCCTCACGCGCCGGGTTGCCGAAATAGACTTTGCTGCCGAACCGCCGCACCACCTCCACCTGTCCGGGATCCTTGTCGAGCGCGGTGAACTCGATGCGCTGTAGGTGCAGCACACGCCCGACGATTTGGCCGACCCGGCCGAAGCCGCAGATAATGACTGGCGCCTCCGCGTTTTCGATCCGGTCGTAAACCGGCTCCCTGCGGCGCTCCAATAGGGGGATGATCCATGCCTCGGACGCGGCGAACAGTACCGGGGATGCGGCCATCGATACCGCCGCGGTCAGAATGGCGAGATCAGCCTGGTTCTGCGTCAACGCGCCTGCCGAGACCGCAACGCCGAACAGCACGAAGCTGAACTCGCTGCCTTCCGGCAGTGAAACGGCGAACCGCAGTGCGCTGCTGACCGCGCCGCGTTTGATCATGCCTACCGCGAACGCGACCGGCAGCTTGACTGCCAGCAGCGCCGCCACGCACAGCGAAACCAGTGCCGGATGCTCGACGGCGAGCGGCAGATTTGCCGACATACCGATCGAGATGAAGAAGAAGCCGAGCAGCAAACCCTCGAACGGCTCGACATCCGCCTGTAATTCGTGACGGTACTCGGAATCGGACAACACCACGCCCGCCATGAACGCGCCAAGCGACATGGAAAGTCCCGCCCACTCCGCGAGCGCAGCCGTGCCGACCACGAGCAGCAGCGCCGTCGCGGTGAACACTTCGGGCGTCCTCGCACCGCCGACGGCACGGAACAACGGGCGCACCAGAAAGCTACCGCCGACCAGTATCGCGATGACGGCAGCCAGTCCGCGCGCTGCCTCGTGCCAAGGTAGGTGGCTTGGCAGATGCGTCGGCACGCCTGCAGTGCCGGCCAGCGGCACCAATGCGACCAGCGGGACGAACGCCATGTCCTGGAACAACAGTACAGCGAAGGTGTCTCGCCCGGCGGTCGAGGACAGCAATTGGCGCTCGCTCAGCAGTGGTAGCGTGATGGCGGTCGAGGACAGGGCAAGCCCGGCGCCCAGCACCGCGGCCCCGGCCCAGGCGATGCCGGCAAGATGGGCAAGGCCGGCCAGTAGTATCGCGCTCGGCACGACCTGGCCCAGGCCGAGGCCGAACACCGCCTTGCGCAGCACCCACAGCCGGTGCGGGCGTACCTCCAGGCCGATCAGGAACAGCAGCATGATCACGCCCAGCTCGGCGACGCTCTGGATCTGGCCCACATTGGTGACCAGGCGAAGCCCTGACGGGCCGATGACCACGCCGGCGATTAGGTAACCGAGGATGCTGCCGAAGCCGAGCCGGCGGGAGATCGGCACGGCGATAGCGGTTGCCGCAAGCAGGGCAACGAGGGTTTCCAGCATGTTGGGCTCCGATGGGGGCGCAGTGCCGCGGTAGGCCTGCAGGGAATTTGGTGGGCAGGACGCATTTTTTGACCCGGTAAGTCATCGATCCGCCCACCCGGCAATCGTAGCTAGGCTGGCGCGACGCCAAAGCCGAGGCGGCATCGACGCGCATCACGACAGCACCGGGGATCCGGCGATCGTTGCGATGAGGTGAATTGGATCACACGTTTCGAGTGGTGAGGATCATAACTCGCGTGTGACGCACTTCGCTGAAATCGCCTCACTTTTTTCGCATGATGGCGGTGTCGGGAAGAATCCGACGCGACCACCGGTCTATGGAGGCGGCTGTGAGGAAAATCCTGCTGGCAACAATCTGGGCCCTGGGAATGGGATTCGCGACCATGACCCTTCCGGCGGCGACACGCATTGTCGGGCACGCTCCAAGCGTGGGTGCCGCCGCATATCGCCAAGCGGACGTCCTTGAACCCGGCTCGCGCGGCAGCGTCGTCGAGGTCTGAGAGTCGCAACGAAGCAAAGAGAGGGAGAGTCGCAATGATCGCAATCATGTTGATCGCCGGCCTCGCACTGGTGCTCGCTATCGGGCTCGCGGCTTTGATAGCGCCTTCGCCGCGCGAGCTGACCGCTTCCCACGACTGGGCATGGCAATATCTGCCGGCCTGTCCACGACCGGAGATTCCATGAGATGGTTCCCGAGCCTGACGCGACCGCGAACCGGTCCCAGGATGCCGAGGAGCAGGAGGCCGACCTGCCGATCCAATAGGAGAAGGTCCTATGCGTAACGTGACTATAGCCGCCTGCGCTACTTTGGCGCTCACCTTCGTGACGGGGGCGTACGCGCAGTCGCCCAAATCGGTCGCCTGTTCTCACAAGCAGCTCGCTGAAGAGGGCGGGGCCAACGGGGGCGCGGGAGCCAGGGTCGCTGAAACCGGTGGCGGCAACGGTGGGACCGCCACCAAGCTGGCCGAACAGGGCGGCGGCAATGGCGGTGCAAGCTCCAAACTGGCCGAAGCCGGCGGTGGCAATGGCGGGTCCGCCACGCAGATCGCAATGGCGGCGCCTTGCCCGTGACGGGCTGGCCGGACCGGGCGCCTGAACGGCGTCCGGCCGTCCGGGTTCAGGCAAGCCGAAGCGCCACCCAGCGAGTTCCGTCCGGGCTTTGCACCAACAGGAGCAGGTGGTCGCGGTTTTCCGACCGCTGGCGAGCAACTTCCTGCCGAATGATATCGGCCGAATCAGCCGCCACGCCCTGCACCCGCAGGATCACGTCTCCGGTGTGCAGTCTCTGATCCGCCGCTGTGCTGCCCGGCGTGACGCCCGTCACCAGCAAGCCAACCTGCCCCCGGTCGAGGTGATACCGGGCGCGCGCGGCGAGATCGAGCGGCGCGAGCGCGAGTCCGAGATCGGGCGGAGCAACGGCAGGTGCGACAGCGTGGGGCGGAGTCACATGGTCCTGCTGACCCGGACGCTCTGCGATAGTGACCGTCAGCGTTCGTTCCGAGCCGTCGCGCCAAACGGTCAGCGGCACCGATGTGCCGACGTCCTGCGTTGCTATTGCGCGTGACAGGCTCCGGAAGTCGTGCATCGGTCGATCGCCGAAGCGCAGCACCACATCGCCGCTCTCCAGTCCCGCCTTCGCCGCAGGTCCGCCTGGGACCGCGGAGGCGATGATCGCTCCTTCGGGGCGGGCAAGGCCGAGAGCATCGGCCATCGCCGGTGTTAAGTCCTGGATGCGCGCACCGAGCCAACCCCGCTGGACGTAGCGTTGGCGGATCAACTGGGAGATAACGAACTGCGCCACGTTGGAGGGGATCGCGAAGCCGATGCCGACCGAACCGCCGCTCGCCGATGGCGAGAACACCACCGAATTGATGCCAACCACCTGGCCCAGCAGATCGAACATCGGGCCGCCCGAATTGCCGTGATTAATGGCCGCATCGGTCTGGATGTAGTCGTCGTATGGACCTTCCCGCATGTCGCGATCGAGTCCACTGACCACGCCGGTACTGACCGAGATCCCCATGGCGTAGGGATTGCCGATTACGATGACCGGCTGACCAATCTGCAGACTGTCACTATTCCCCCATTTTACCGCCGGCAGCGGCGTCTCTGCACGCACCTTGATCACGGCGACATCGGTGAGATCGTCCTGGCCGATTACAGTTGCCGGCAGCACGGTGTTGTTGTGCAGTGTGACCGTGATCTCGGCGGCTCCGTCGACAACGTGATTGTTGGTTACGATGAGACCGGCTGGGTCGATGATAAAGCCCGAGCCGGCGAAGGATTCGCGGTGCAGACCGTCCTTGCCCTGCGTGATATGGGTGGTGGAAACGGATATTGTGGCCGGCAGTAACGGGGCGACAATCTTGGCAATATCTGTCGGGCAGGAGAGTGGCGGATCGGCTGCCGGCGCCACCGCGGGTATCAGCAACGCGACCACAGCAAGCCAAGCCAGGTGCATTGAAGCTGATCCCCCATTCGAGCGAATCGATGGTAGCCGAATTTTCGGGACCGTTCACCGTCTTCCTGACGGCAGCCCGGCTCACCATGTCCGACAAGGGCCGACGGGGAAGGTGATTACCGTCGGCCGAGCTTCATATTTGGGATCCAGAGAGGCAATCCATGGCGGTGAAGATCGGCTACCTGCTGCCGACGCGTGAGCAAATCATGGAGGGTCGGCCGGAAGCTCGCCCGCTGCTGGCACTGGCCGAGCGTGCCGAAGCGCTGGGCTATGATTCGGTGTGGGTCGGCGATTCTCTGCTGGCGCGGCCTCGGCACGAACCGCTGGCTCTGCTGGCTGGCGTTGCCGGACGCACGCGTCGCGTCGAGCTTGGTACCGCGGTGCTGTTGTCGGCGCTGCGCAATCCGGTGCTGCTCGCACATCAGGTCGCCACGCTGGACCAGGTCAGCGAGGGGCGCTTCATCCTGGGCGTCGGCATCGCGCGGGACATTCCCAGCATCCGGGCGGAGTTCGTTGCAGCGGGCGTGCCGTTCGAGAAGCGCGTCGGGCGCATGCTGGAAGGTCTGCGTCTGTGCCGTGCGCTGTGGACCGGTAAGCCGATTGATTGGGACGAGCGTTGGCAGGTGCATGGTGGCGTGCTGGCGCCCACCCCGCACCGGGCCGGTGGACCGCCGATCTGGCTCGGCGGCAACGGGCCGGCGAGCCGACGCCACGTCGGGCGTTGGTTCGACGGTTGGTTCCCGAACAGTCCCGATGCCGCCGCCTGGGTGGAGCAATGGGCGGAGATCGCGACTGTGGCGAGGGAGTGCGGCCGTGATCCGGCGGGCCTGGCTGGTGCGATGTATCTTACCCTGTCGCTGGAGGCGGATGCGGCACGGGCGGATGCGCGGCTGAATGCGTTTCTGGAACGATACTACAACCGGCCGGCCGCCGAGCTGCGCACCTGGCAGGCCTGCTACGCCGGGTCGGAGGCCGGCGCGGCCGAATGGCTGGCAGGCTATGCCGCGGCGGGCGCCCATCACTTGGTGCTGCGTTTCGTGGGCGAACACGAGCGGCATTTGGAGGCTCTAGCCGGCATTCGCGACACGATCGGCAAGCATCATCAGTGAGTCGGATCAATCACCGCGGAACATCGTCATTGCGAGCGGAGCGAAACAATCCCCCGCAGATGGCGCACTCTGCAGGAGATTGCTTCGTCGCTTCGCGCCTCGCGATGACATGGCGAAGCTGCGGTCCCCTTTCAGTCCGCCGCTGAAGCCGCTGCGGCAGTCGCAGATTGATGCGCCCGGAGAAAGGAGTGCACGTGGCGCACAGCCAGGGGAATCCGGTCCTTGGGCTCCTTCCAGGGGTAGAGGCTTGATTCGGCCTTCGGCGCCAGACTCACAGTCTCCAAGGCAACGGCCAACGGGTGCGGCGGAACATCCTCCGGCAGCACTAAAATTGGCGTTTGGCAGTTACGCACGAAATCACGCGTCACAGTGAAGACGAAGTCCGGATTGGAGCGATACATCCTGGTCAGGAAGGACTCGACCATGTCCATCGTGATGTCGGGCCGGCGAGTGCAGAGAGCTGGGCCCCAGCCTTTCATGTTGTTTTGATAGAAGAGGTCGGGCATTTCCGGGCGGAACCCGCTGGGCTGCGCCAGCACGGCGGCGACGATGCGCCCAGGAGCCCGCCGCAACAGGTTCCAGATGAAGGGGCCGCCGATGCAGAAGCCCATCACCAGGAAGTCCTTGATACCCAGGTGATCCATCAGGCCGAGATGGTCATCGGTGTACGCGTCCCAAGGTCTGTCGATTTCGAGCGGGCCGGAGGACCGGCCGCCGTTGGCGTTGCGCAGGTCCGCTGCGATGCAGCGGTACTCGCCTTTGAACTCCTCGATCGCATTGAACGGTGCGTTCCCGGTGAAGAAGGCAATCGTCGAGTTCAATCCCCCGCCGGGGATCAGCAACAGAGGGAAGCCGGAGCCGGCCTCTTCGAAATGGATACGCAGGTCGCCTTTTTGATAGAACGGCATTGGCAGGTCCTCCTTGCCCGAGGTGGTGGCGCGTGGGCGCGTATCTCTATCGCGCGAGCGCCTGTGCGGGAACCCACGCACGACCCGCCGGTCCCTGACCTTGCTGGCCGCGCCCTGCCATCAGCTTGGGAGGATCACTCCCTTCTTGAGCAGCAGGCAGCCGTACGGGCGCAGCTCGCCGGTCGCGACAATGGCGAACGCGGCCTGCGCCCGGGCGTAGAAGGCATGGCGCTCGATACCGGCCAGCTTGACGCTGCGCCCTTCCCGGCGGTCGATAATTCCTTGGCAAAGATGCTGTACCTCCGGCACCTCTGTCGGCTTGCCCACGACCTCCATGCGCAGTGCCGGATCATCGACGAAGCTGTCCAGCGGCATCAATGCGAGGCAGGCGTCCAGCGCAGCAGGCAGGTCGGCGCCGTCGAGCCGCACAAGTCGGCGTGCCATCGATACCGCCGGGAAATGCGCATCGACCAATGCGATGTCGTCGCCATGTCCCATGGAGGCGAGGGCATGCAGCAGATCGGGTGTGTGCAGTCGGGTCAAGGTCTTCAGCATGACGGTTCCCCTCAGCTTCGTTCTCGGATGGTGCCGAACGACAGGCCACGTACCAGGTAGCGCTGCAGGCAGAAGGCAAGCACGGTAACGGGGAGTGCGGCGATCGTCGCGATTGCCGCGATACTGCCCCAGCGGATATCGTGACCTTCCATCAGCGTCGGCAGGATAACCGGCAACGTGGTCACGTCGGAACGGGTCAGGATGATCGCGAAGAAGAACTCGTTCCAGGAGAAAATGAAGCTAAGCAAAGCCACGGCGACGATTGCCGGTACCGCCAGCGGCAGCGCGATCTGATAGAACGCCTGCCAGCGTGTCGCCCCGTTCACCCGCGCCGACTCCTCCAGCGCCGGATTGATGTCCTCGAAAAAGCTCTTGAGAACCCAGCTTACGAACGGAACATTGAACACAGTGTACTGAAGGATCAGAGCCGTGAACGTGTCGAGCAGCCCGAGCCTCGACCAGAAGATGTACATCGGCACCGCGACCGCAACCGGCGGCATGAACAGGATGCTGAGGACGGTGAAGGACAGCGTCTCGCCTCCCGTACGATAGCGGCCCAGGCTGTAGGCGGCGAACACGCCCACGACGACCGAGATAAGAGTCGATGCACTGGCCACAATCAGGCTGTCGATCAGGCCTTTGGCACCGCCCCACTGGCCCAGCGCCTCGGCGAAGTTCGCCCAGTAGAAGCGCGACGGCCAGAACACCGGCGGCGCGTTCAGCCATTCTCCAGGTGGCTTCACCGCGGTGATCAGCATCCAGAGTACCGGGGCCAGGAAAAACAGGATCACGACCCCGAGACCGCTGTGACGCATTGCTTCGCGCAGCCAGTCGCGAAGGTGGGGCCTCATGTCGCGCCGCCCAATGATGGTCGGTGGGTGAGCCGTATCAACGTCTTTGCCAACACGGCCACTACGATAAGCTGCAGGATGGCGAGAGCGCTGGCATAGCCCAAATTGAAGTAGCGAAATCCAACGATGTAGGTGTAATATGCCAGGTTCTCTGTTGATGTACCCGGGCCGCCGGCCGTCAGCACATAGATGATATCGAAGGTCTTGAAGCTCATCAGCACGCGGAGGACCAGGGCTATCCCGATCACCGGACGCAACAGAGGCAGGTAAATGCGCCAGACGATCTGCCACCGGCGGGAACCGTCGACCCGTGCCGCTTCAATGATGTCGCCCGGCAATGCATGTAGCCCGGCGAGCAGAAGCAGCATCATGAATGGTGTCCATTCCCAGAAGTCGACCAGGAGCAGCGACGGCAAGGCCAGCGTCGGGCTGGCGGTCCAGGTCGGCTGGCCCAGGTCGAACAGCCCGAGCAGGAAGTTCAGCGGTCCGAACTGGTAGTTGAAGAGCTGCGACCACTGGAATGCCGCCACGGACGACGCAATGATTGTCGGGATGAGCAGCAGCGTGGCGGCGAGCGTCTGGAAGCGACGCATCCCTCGCAACAGCAGAGCGAGCGCAAAGCCCGCAGGAAACTGCAGGACGACGACACCGGCGATGAAGCTGGCGGTGACTTTGAGGCTGCTCCAGAACAGCGGATCACTGAAGATGTGCAGAAAATTGCGTATCCCTACGAAACGCGCCGGCACAGGGATAAGCATCTGGTAGTTCTTCAGCGAAACCACCACCGCATAGGCAAGCGGGAAAATGCAGTTCGCGGCAAACATCACCAGCGCCGGCGCCATCAGCCACCAGCCAAACCAGTTGCGTGTGACGCTGGGTCGAGCTGGGCTGAGGACGCCGGCGACTGTCGTGCTCACCGTCCGCCTAGTATTTGAGCCCTACCTGCTTGAACGAATCGATCCAGGCGGAGTAAGCTTTCTGCTGGTCCGGCTTACCTTCGGCTTCTGTGATCGAGGCCCATTCATTGGCGCAGGCGCTCAACGCCGCCTTGGGCGAAAGCGAACCGGCGAGCGCCTGATTCACGTAGAGATCGAGTATGTCGATGTAACGCGGTCCACCGGGTATGCTGAGCTCGGGATAACCTGCTTCCAGCCCGGCGCGGATCGCGTCCACATAGCTCTTGGCTGCCTCTGGGCTCATGGTCGGTTGGCCGGTGTGATTCTTCACTGCCGCGGGGTTGAGGTACGATTCGCGATACGGGTCCTCGCCGCATTCCGGATCGTAAACATAAGTGATGCCCACGTTCGGCTGCTGCATGTATGAGATCAGCTTGTACGCCTCGGCCGGATGCTTCGAGAACGCGGAGACCGCCATGACCCGGGAATACGGCATGTAGCTGCGCACCGGGCAAGGAGCGAAGCCGCCCTTGCCCACGACCTTGCTCATGGACGGATTCTCGACTTTAAGCGCAAGATCGTCCCATTGCACCACCATTGCCGTGGAGCCGTTCAGGAACACCTCGTTGAGCGTTGGATAATCGACCTGCAGAATGTTGGGGGGCGCGAATTTCTTCATATCCACCAGCATCGTCAACGCCCGCACGCCCGTATCGCTGTCGATTCCGGGCTTCATGTCCGCTTCGAACCAGTGGCCGCCCAGGCCCGCAAAGATGTTGATGAACCAGGCGTAGCAAAAGCCACGCGCCGCATAGAATGCAGTGCCGTAGAGATTCGGCGGTCGGGTGAAGAATTCGCCCACATGCATGAACTCGTCCCAGGTGGTCGGGACCGCCAGGTCGTGTCCATATTTCTGCTGGAACGCCGCCTTCTCCTTCGGATCACTGAACAGGTCCGTACGGTAGGTGAGCTGCAGCAGATCGCCGTCGTACATAAGGGCATAGGTCTTGCCGGCGCGCTTGATAACCGGGTCGCGATAGACGGGAAGGTAGTCCGCCAGCTTGGGGTCAAGCAGGTGGAAATAGG
>Ga0335075_10014349_pt1 | contig 11904 bp, 12 predicted proteins | sample Lox_Sample_24_FD_206723 | JGI IMG/M metagenome (GOLD analysis project Ga0335075, IMG submission 206723) | Soil microbial communities from Loxahatchee National Wildlife Refuge, Florida, United States - Lox_Sample_2.4 | ecosystem: Environmental > Terrestrial > Soil > Wetlands | place: USA... | reverse complement strand
GACGGGCGATGCCGCGCTCGCGTTCTACACCGAGGTGCTCGGCTTCCGGCTGCGGGACTCGATGCGGATGCCGCCCGAGTTCTTCGGCGGGGCGCCCGGCGACCCGCCGGTCTGGTTCCGGTTCCTCGGCTGCAACCCCCGCCACCACTCGCTGGCGCTGGCCCCGACGCCCGCCGAGGCCGGCATCATCCACCTAATGATCGAGGTGACGACGCTGGACGACGTCGGCCGGGCGCTCGAACGCTGTGCCCGGCGCAGGTCACCGGTGGCGGCCTCGCTCGGGCGGCACGCCAACGACCTGATGGTGTCGTTCTACGCGCGCACCCCGGGCGGGTTCGACATCGAGTACGGCACCGACGGCCGCATCGTCGACGACGCCACCTGGATCACCAGGGAAACCACCGCGATCAGCCTGTGGGGACACAGCTTTGCCGGCCCCGCCGCGCCCTAACCCGGCCCCGCCGCCGAGCGTGCGGCACGCTGCGCGACCTGATGTGGTTCTGCCAGAGTTTCCCCGTGATCGAGAAATCCGGAGTGACTCAAGGCCCGCCGGACCCGTCGCGCGCCGGCCAGGTGGCGGTCGTCACCGGCGGCTCGGCCGGCCTCGGGCTCGCCATCGCGGACGCCCTCGCCCGGACCGGGTCGGCGGTGCTGCTGGCCGGCCGTTCGGCCGAGCGCTGTCAGCAGGCGGCCGAACGCTTGACCGCCGAGACCGGCGCGCCGGTACTCGGCCACCCGTGCGACGTCACCGACGAGGAAGCCGTCGCCCGTCTGGTCGACCGCGCGCTGTCCGCCTACGGTCGGCTGGACGTGCTGGTGACCAGCGCGGGCGTTCAGGCCAGGGGGACCATCGACGAGCTCTCGGTCGCGGCGCTGCGGGCCTGCCTGGAGGTGAACGTGGTCGGGACCTGGCTCGCCTGCCGGGCGGCCGTCGGGCCCATGCGCGCGGCCGGGTACGGCCGCATCCTCACCCTCGCCAGCGCGCTCGGGCTGGTCGGCGCAGCCGGCCGGTCCGGGTACGCGGCCAGCAAGGGCGCGGTCGTGCAGCTCACCCGCAGCCTCGCAGTCGAGATGGCCGGGACCGGCATCACGGTGAACGCTCTCGCTCCGGGACCGTTCCGGACGCCGCTCAACGACGGAATCGACGACGACCCGCACGTCCGGCGGTTCCTCGACGCCGAGGTCCCGCTGCGCCGCTGGGCCGCGCCCGAGGAGCTGGCCGGCGCCGCGCTGCTGCTCACCGACCGGCAATCCGGCTACATCACCGGCACCGTGCTGCCGGTAGACGGCGGCTGGACCAGCCACTGATGGCGGTGACGCGGACAAGCGCCGGGCGCCTCAGCCGAGCTGGCCGCCGCCGTGCAGGTGGTCGAAGATGATCTGGTCGACCGGGGACACCCGGTCGCGGTCGGCGTAGCTCAGCCAGACGAACTCCGCGATCTCGCTGCTGGCCGTCAGGGTCCCCCGATAGTCGGCGGCGTAGCAGGTCATCCGCACTGTTATCCCGGTCGCCCGGCCGTGCGCCTGGGCCTCGAACGTACCGACGTGGATGGCGCTGTCGGGCGCGATCGCGACGTCGAGCTCCTCGCGGATCTCCCTGGCCAGGGTCTGGACATCGGTCTCGCCCGGCTCGCGCTTGCCGCCGGGGAGATAGTAGACGTCCTTGCCGCGTGACCGGGTGCTGAGGATCTTGCCGTCCGCCAGCCGGATCCATGCGACCTTGTCGATGAGCGTCATGGATTCACCCTAGAAGGCGGTACCGTGGTGCCGGGCCGTGACTGGCGTTCGGGTGGAGCACCACCGTGGAGCGGCCCCTCGGCGTAGCCGGGTGAGCCGTGCGCCTGGGCGAGTGCCATGCAACGCAGCCCAGCAATCCTTAAAGTCTTCGGGAGCACGCATATGACCAGTCCAGCCAGTCACGCATCTGCTGACTCCAGTCCCGCTCGCACCCCCTCGCCGTCGGCCGCGGTCGCCTACACGGCGGCACTCGAGACCATCGCCGCCGTCGAGCCCGACGTCGCGGCGGCGATCGCGGGCGAGCTCGCGTCCCAGCGGCGGCAGCTGAAGCTGATCGCGTCGGAGAACTACGCGTCGCCCGCGGTGCTGCTGGCGATGGGGAACTGGCTGTCCGACAAGTACGCGGAGGGCACCGTCGGCCAGCGCTTCTACGCGGGCTGCGAGATGGTGGACCGAGTCGAGTCGATCGCCGCCGGGCACGCGACGTCGCTGTTCGGCGCCGAGCACGCCTACGTGCAGCCGCACTCCGGGATCGACGCCAACCTGGTCGCGTTCTGGGCCATCCTCGCCCGGCGGGTGGAAGAGCCCGCGCTGCGCGCAGCCGGCGTCAAGCACGTGAACGACCTGGCGGGAGCGGACTGGGAGCGGCTGCGCGGCGAGCTGCACTCGCAGCGGATGCTGGGGATGGCGCTTGACGCCGGCGGCCACCTCACGCACGGGTTCCGGCCGAACATCTCGGGCAAGCTGTTCGAGCAGGCCAGCTACGGAACCGACCCGGAGACCGAGCAGCTCGACTACGACGCGATCGCCGCCCAGGCGCGCGAGTTCCGTCCGGCCGTCCTGGTCGGCGGGTACTCGGCCTATCCCCGCACCCCGAACTTCGCGATCCTGCGCGAGATCGCAGACGAGGTCGGCGCCACCTTCATGGTGGACATGGCGCACTTCGCCGGCCTGGTCGCGGGCGGCGTGCTGACTGGGGACCTCAACCCGGTCCTGCACGCCGACGTGGTCACGTCCACCACCCACAAGTCGCTCCGCGGCCCGCGCGGCGGGTTCGTGCTCTGCACCGACGAATACGCGCCGTTCGTCGACAAGGGCTGCCCGATGGTCCTCGGCGGCCCGCTGCCGCACGTGATGGCGGCCAAGGCGATCGCGTTCGCCGAGGCCCGACAGCCCGCGTTCGCCGGCTACGCGTCCGCGATCGTCGCCAACGCCCAGGCGCTGGCCGAGGGGCTGATGCGGCGCGGGGTCCGGCTGGTGACCGGCGGCACCAGCAACCACCTGGTGCTGGCGGACGTGGCCGCCAGCTTCGGGCTGACCGGCCGCCAGGCCGAGTCCGCCCTGCTCGAGGCGGGCGTCGTGACCAACAGGAACAGCATCCCGAGGGACGCCAACGGCGCCTGGTACACCTCCGGGATCCGGCTGGGCACCCCGGCGCTGACCACGCTCGGATTCGGACCGGACGAGCTCGATGAGATCGCCGACATCTTCGCCGCCGTGCTCGGCGCGACCACGCCCGCAGGCAGCAGCGGGGGCGCCGCCAAGGCCAAGTACGTCCTCGACGCGAAGGTCGCCGCCGACAGCCGGGACCGCTGCGCCGAGCTGCTCGGCCGCCACCCGCTCTACCCGGGGATCGAGCTGTAGGAAACCAGCTCCTCCCGGCGGGCGGTCGGCGGAGCGCCGCCGGGAGGAGCAGCTCAGTACTCGGTCTCGATAGTGTCGAGCGCCTGCTGCAGCTCCGCCAGCGGGCCGCGCAGCTGCATCATCTTCATCATCTTGCCCTTGATCTTGACCTTGCCCTGGGTAAACGCCTTCTGCCCGTCCAGCTCGCCGCTGTTGACCTTCGCCGCGGTGTCGTAGGACTGGCTGATCGTGACCTCGGCGTTGTCCGCGTCGCCGAGCGCGGCCGAGACGCTCCCGTCGCCGATCCGCAGCCAGTAGTGGACCTCGCCGTCCGGCCCCTCGGCGATCAGCATCTGGATGACCGCGTTCCTGCCTTTCATCGCCGCGCGGACCGACTCGTCGGCGGCGACGGTGGCGTTGTAGGCGTCGATCCACTCCGGGGACAGGAACTTGACCGGCATCGCTGCTCATCTCCCTGATTGGGCCTGCCCGGGTAGTGTACCAAGCGCTTGCTTGGGGGAACATAGGGTCCGTTCGATAAAACTGCTCTTGTGGTTTGTAGTAGACGTGCTATCTTTCATACATCATGTCTGATGTAGCGGCCGAGGTACGCGACCTGCGGATGCGGTATGGGGCCAAAGAGGTCCTGTCCGGCGTCGATTTCAGCCTGCGGACCGGGGAAGTCGTCGCCATGCTGGGGCCGAACGGCGCGGGCAAGACCACCACGATCGAGATCCTCGAGGGGTTCCGGATGCGGTCGGCCGGGGAGGTGACCGTGCTCGGCCAGGATCCGGCCCGCGCCGGGGAGGCGTGGCGGGCGCGCATCGGGGTGGTGCTGCAGTCCTGGCGGGACCACGCGAAGTGGCGGGTGCGGGAGCTGCTGCGGCACCTCGGCACGTACTACGCCCGGTACGGCACGCCGGAGATCGCCCGCCCGTGGGACGTCGACGAGCTGCTCGCCCTGGTGGGGCTGACCGCGCACGCGAACGCGAGGATCGGGACCCTGTCCGGCGGCCAGCGGCGGCGGCTGGACGTCGCGATCGGCATTGTCGGCCACCCTGAGCTGCTCTTCCTCGACGAGCCGACGGCGGGCTTCGACCCGGCCGCCCGCCGGGAGTTCCACGAGCTGGTGCACCGGCTGACCGACACCGAGCGGGCCACCGTGCTGCTCACCACCCACGACCTGGCCGAGGCGGAGAAGCTGGCCGACCGGGTGATCATCCTGGCCGGCGGCACGATCATCGCCGACGGCTCGCCCGACGAGCTCGCGCTGCGGATGTCGGGCAACGCGGAGGTGCGCTGGACCAGGGACGGGCAGCGCTACGTGCACCCGACCGACCAGGCGACGAAGTTCACCAGGGACCTGTTCGCCCAGTTCGGCGAGTCGGTCGAGGATCTCGAGGTACGGCGGCCTGGCCTGGAGGACACGTACATGGAGCTGGTGCGGGAGTACGAGCAGTGAACGCGATCAGGCTTGGCGTGGGGCGCGGCTGGATTGAGATCCGGCATACCCTGACCTACTGGCCGGACCTGTTCCAGGCGCTGTTCTTCTCCGGGATCTCGATCCTGGTGCTGTTCCTGATGCGCGGCCACCACGTGCCAGGCACCTCGTTCTCGCTCGGCTCGCTCACGCTGCCGGGCATCATCGGGATGAACGTCGCGGTCGGCGGCATCACCGGGGTGACCGCGCTGCTTGCGGTCGACCGGGAGGACGGGACGCTGCTGCGGGCCAAGGCGACGCCGGGCGGGATGACGGCCTACGTGCTCGGCAAGATCACCCTCACCTCGGGTAACGCGCTGATCGGCGTGGTGCTGACGCTGGTCCTCGGGCTGATCGCGTTCCCCGGGCTGGCGGTGACGGCGACCGGCCTGCTGACCCTGATCTGGGTGGTGACGCTGGGGCTGCTGGCGACGATCCCGCTCGGCATCGCGCTCGGCTCGACGATCGCCGACCCGCGGTTCCTGACGCTGATCGTGCTGCCGTTCAGCGCGCTGACCGCGATCTCCGGCATCTTCTACCCGATCACCCACCTGCCGGGCTGGCTGCAGGGGATCGGGCAGCTGTTCCCGATGTACTGGCTGGGGCTCGGGGTGCGGGCGGCGCTGCTGCCGGACGCGCTGAAGTCGGTTGAGATCGACGGGTCCTGGCGGCTTGGCTACGTGCTGCTCGCGCTGACCGGCTGGGCGGCCGCCGGGCTGCTGGTCGCGCCGCCGATCCTGCGCAGGATGGCGCAGCGCGAGTCGGGGTCGCGGGTGGCGGCCCGGCGCGAGCGCGCGATGCTGCGGGCGACGTGAGAGATTGGCTGCCATGAGCGAGGTCGTCTACAACCGCATCGCGATGCTCCGCGCGGAGCGCGGCGTCTCCCGCCGGGAGCTCGCGGACGCACTCGGCGTGCACTACCAGACGGTGGGCTACCTGGAACGGGGCGAGTACAGCCCCAGCCTCTACCTGGCGCTGCGCATCGCGGAGTACTTCGAGGTCCCGGTCGAGGTGGTCTTCGCGACCGCCCCCTTCCCGCGGCTCGGCGCGGCCGGGAAGACGGCCTAGGCGCCCTGGTAGCCGCCTCGGCGTTGATCGTTTAGCAATGCGTGACCATCTCCGGCCGATGGTTACAAATCGCGATGAGACGGACGGCTGAAGTCAATCGCCTCGAAACCTTCCGTTCAAGCTGATTGGCCAGGATTACCACTTGTCTAGCCAAGATGCCAAGGCCTGCCCCGTACCCCAGGGGCAGGATGGGAGGGTTTACTTTGCGCGCATCCAAGGCGATCGTGGCCAGCGTGGCCGCGATCGGTTCCATTCTGCTAGCGGCAGGCTGCTCGAGCTCCTCGAGCAGCACCCCCGCCGCCAGCTCGGCGGGCGGCACCTCGAGTGCCAGCACCGCCGCCGTCGACGCCAGCACCGCCACCTCGGCCGCCGCCTTCGGCGGCATGAACGGCCTCATCGCCGCGGCCAAGAAGGAAGGGCAGCTGAACGTCATCACGCTGCCCTCCAACTGGGCGAACTACGGCGCGATCATGAAGGCGTTCACCGCCATGTACGGCATCAAGATCACCGACGCCAACCCCGAGGGGTCGAGCGCCAACGAGATCAGCGCGATCAACGAGCTCAAGGGCAAGAGCACCGCCCCCGACGTCGTTGACGTGGGCAGCTCGTTCGCGGTCAGCGGCGACGCCTCCGGTCTGTGGGCTCCGTACAAGGTCGCGAACTGGAGCGACATTCCGGCCGCGGCCAAGGCGTCGAACGGCGCCTACTACGCCGACTACGGCGGCTACGTCGCCATCGGCTACGACCCGGCCAAGGTGAAGACCCCGCCGACTTCGTTCAAGTCGCTGCTCAACCCGATCTACAAGAACCAGGTCGCGATCGACGGCGACCCGACCCAGACCGGGTCTGCGTTCGCCGCCGTCTACGCGGCCGCGCTCGCCAACGGCGGTTCGCTGTCCAACATCGCCCCCGGCGTCGCCTACTTCAAGCAGCTGAAGTCGGTCGGCAACTTCGTCCCGACCGAGGGCACCCCGGCCACCGTGCAGTCCGGTGCCACCCCGATCCTGATCTGGTGGGACTACCTGCTCGCGTCCGAGGTCCAGCCGGTGGTCAAGGGCTTCAAGGTCGTCATCCCGAGCGACGCCCAGTACGCCGGCTACTACGACCAGGCGATCAGCGCGACCGCGCCCGACCCGGCCGCCGCCCGGCTGTGGGAGGAGTTCCTCTACTCCACCCAGGGTCAGAACCTCTTCCTCGGCGGCGAGACCCGGCCGATCGAGATGAGCGCGATGATCGCGAACGGCACGATCAACAAGACCGAGGAGGCGACGCTCCCGACGGTTCCCGGTAGCGGCGGGCTCGACCTGCCGACCACCGCGCAGAACACCGCCGCCGAGAACGTCGTCACCCAGCAGTGGCCGAGCGTTAGCGGCTGATAGTGGCAAACACGACCGAACTGGTCACGGCCCCGGGGTCCCAGGCGGGCCCCGGGGCTGGCCGCATCCCCCGGCGGCCGGCCAAGCTACCCCCGCCGCTGCAGGCGGCCGTCCGGCTGCTCGGCCTGGTGCCGTTCGCCGCCTACGTCGTCGTCGGGCTGTTCATCCCGCTGATCGCGGTGCTGATCGGGGCGTTCAAGAACCCGACCACCAACGCGTGGACGTTCTCCAACATCGACACCATCACCCACGGCGCCTACCTGCGCGGGTACGAGAACTCGCTCGAGCTGTCGCTGATCGCCTCGATCCTGCCGGGCATCTTCGGGCTGCTGATCGCCTACGCGATCTTCACCGCCAAGCGCGGCGGCAAGGTGCTGCGGCAGATGGTGATCACCGCCTCCGGCGTGTTCGCCAACTTCGGCGGCGTGCCGCTGGCGTTCCTGTTCATCGCCGCCCTGGCCTCGAGCGCGCTGGTCACCGGGTGGCTGAACGACATCGGGGTGAACATCTACGCCCACGGGTTCAGCCTGTTCGACCTATTCGGCGCCAGCGTCGTCTACATGTACTTCCAGATCCCGCTGATGGTGCTGATAATCCTGCCCGCGCTTGAGGGGCTCCGCCCGTCGTGGCGGGAGGCGGCCGAGAACCTCGGCGCGAGCTCCTGGAGCTACTGGCGGCGCATCGGCGGGCCGGTGCTGCTGCCCTCGTTCGTGAGCTGCCTGATGCTGCTGTTCGGGTCGGCGCTGTCGGCCTACGCCACCGCCGAGGCGCTCACCGGCGGCACCATCGCGCTCGTCCCGATCCAGATCGGGACGCTGCTCAACGGGAACGTGGTCGCAGGCCAGGAGAACATCGGCAAGGCCCTCAGCCTCGGCCTGGTGCTGATCATCACCGTCTTGATGGTCGTGTACGTCTTGCTCCAGCGGAAGGCGGCGAAATGGCTCCGATAGCACGGTACGCGCAGGGGGTTTCGATTCTCCGGCTGCTGCGGCGGCCGCCGCAGGACGGGGCGCCCGCGATCGCACGGAGCGGCAAGTTCCCGGTCTGGCGGTGGGTGATCCTGCTGGTGGCGGGCGTCTACTTCCTGCTCCCGCTGTACGCGGCGATCCGGTTCGCCGGGTTCAAGGCGTTCGGCTCGGTCTTCACCCAGCCCGGGTTCGCCGAGGCGCTGTGGACGTCGATTCAGATCAGCGCGATGACCTGGATCATCACGATGGCGTTGATGCTGCCGACCACGATCTACGTGCACCTGCGGCTGCCGCGGTTGCGGGCGGTGCTCGAGTCGATCACGATCCTGCCGATCGTGATCCCGCCGATCGTGCTCACGGTCGGCGTCCTGCAGGTCTTCCCGACGCAGCTCAAGGCGACCATGTGGCTGCTCGGCATCGAGTACGTGATCCTGGCGATGCCGTTCGCCTACCGGTCGATCGACGCCGGGCTGCGCTCGATCGACCTGAAGACGCTGACCGAGGCGTCGAACAACCTCGGGGCGAGCTGGCCGCAGACGATCTGGCGCGTCATCATGCCGAACCTGGGCACCTCGCTGCTGTCGGCGACGGTGCTGATCGTCGCGCTCTGCCTGGGCGAGTTCACCATGGCCAGCCTCAACCTGGTCACCACGTTCCCCGTCTGGATCGTCGAGTTCGACCAGCTCAACGCCAACATCTCGACCTCCGCCTCGATCTTCGCGCTGGTCGTGACGTGGATCTTCCTGATGCTGATCGTGACGCTCGGCAGCCGCCGGTCGCGGCGCACCGGGGCGGGCGAGGTCACGCTGTTCACCGTTACCGCAAACACCAAGACGATTGGCGAAAGCTGATGGCAACCAATGAGGCAGCGGCGACCACGTCGGCCGCCGCAACCGATGTGGCCGCCGCGGCCGCCGTCGTCGCGGCGACCACCGGCACAAGCACCCGCGAAGGCACCAGCGTGTCACTGCGGAACCTCACCCGCGTGTTCGGCGCCACCAGGGCGCTGGACGGGATGTCGCTCGACATCGCCCCGGGCGAGCTGGTCGCGCTGCTCGGCCCGTCCGGCTGCGGCAAGACGACCGCGCTGCGGATCGTGGCCGGGTTCGAGACCGCGACCGCCGGCGAGGTGCTCGTGGACGGCCAGGACGTCTCGGGCCGGCCGGCCGCCAAGCGCGACATGGGCATGGTGTTCCAGTCCTACTCGCTGTTCCCGAACATGTCCGCGCTCGACAACGTCGGGTTCGGGCTGCGGATGCGGAAGATAGGCGGCGCCGCTCGCCGCCAGAAGGCGGGCGAGCTGCTCGAGATGGTCGGCCTGTCCGCCCAGGCGGCGCAGTTCCCGCACCAGCTCTCCGGCGGCCAGCAGCAGCGCGTCGCGCTCGCCCGCGCGCTCGCCATCGAGCCGCGGGTGCTGCTGCTCGACGAGCCGCTGTCGGCCCTCGACGCGAAGGTCAGGCTCCAGCTCCGCGAGCAGATCCGCACCCTTCAGCAGCGGCTCGGCACCACCACCCTGTTCGTCACCCACGACCAGGAGGAGGCGCTGTCGATGGCCGACCGGGTCGGGGTCATGCGGGCCGGCAGGCTCGAGCAGGTCGCCGCGCCGGACGAGCTCTACGACCGGCCCGCGACCGCGTTCGTGGCCGAGTTCGTGGGCACCATGAACCGGCTGCCGGGCTCGCTAGGGTCCGACGGCCGCACGGTCACCGTGCTCGGCAGCACGGTTCCGGTTCAGGACGGCGGGCCGTCCTCGGGTCAGGTCACCGTGCTGGTCCGCCCGGAGAACCTGACCGTGGCGCCGGCCGAGGGCGGCAACGGCATCGTCTTCCTGCGCACGTTCCTGGGCGCGACCAGCCGGATCACGGTGCTCCTCTCGGGCGACCTGCAGGTTCTGGTCGACGTTCCGTCCACCCACGCGGCGGCGATGACCCCGGGCGCCTCGGTTCAGGTCGCGGTCCCGTCCGACCCGGTGCTCGTCGTCGGGGCGGAAGGCTGACGTCGATCGTGGCCTCGGCTGCTGCTTCGCCGTTCGGTTTCCCGGCGGTCTGGCTCAGGCACAACTGCCCGTGTCCGGACTGCCGGGATCCGGTCACTGGCCAGCGGCTGGTGGACATAACCCAGCTATCGAACGGACCGTTGGCGACTGTCACGGCCGAATTGGCTGACTCCATCGAGGTGACGTTCGCACCCGACGGGCACCGTTCGGTGTTCAGCCGCGCCTGGCTGGCGGCGTCGGCGCTGCCTGACACCGACGCCGGGGCCGACGCGCGCACCGAGGACGGGAAGGTGCTGTGGCGGGCGGCGTCGCCCGGCGCCGTCCCGGCCGCGGACTGGGCGGCCTACCGGGCCGACGACTCGGTCCGCCTGTCGCTGCTGGACGCGGTCGCGCGCTACGGGGCGGGGCTGCTGCGCGGCGTGCCGACCGCCGAGGGGATGGTGACGGCCGTCGCCGAGACCTTCGGGTACGTGCGGGAGACGAACTACGGGCGGATCTTCGACGTGCGGGTGGTGGCGGACCCGGCCAACCTGGCGTTCACCAGCCAGGCGATCGCGCCGCACACCGACAACCCGTACCGGGACCCGGTCCCGACGCTGCAGCTGCTGCACTGCCTGCGCGACGCGTCGGTTGGCGGAGACACGGTGCTGGCGGACGGGTTCGCGGCCGCGGCCGCGCTGCGCGACGCCGATCCGGTGTCGTTCGCCGTGCTCACGTCGACCCCGATCCCCTTCGCCTATGTCGACAAAGAGACCTCGCTGACTGCCTGCCAGCCGCTGATCGCGCTCAATCCGCGCGGGCGAATCTGCTGCGTCCGGCTGAACAACCGGTCGATGCAGCCGGTGCGGCTGCGCTACGCCGAGGCGGAGGCCTTTTACGCGGCCTACCGGGCATGGACGGCGATCGTCGCCCGGCACGAGTTCGCGCTGGGGCTGCGGCTGGCCCCGGGTGACTGCCTGGTCTTCGACAACACCCGCATCCTGCACGCCCGCACCGCCTTCGCCGCCGCCCCGTCCCCTTCGCCCGACCCCGGTGCGGACCCCGCCTCTTCCACCCCCGCGTCGACTGGTTCGGGCGAACGCCACCTGCAGGGCTGCTACGCCGACCTTGACGGCCTCCTGTCCACCCGCGCCGTCCTCCGCCGCGACCGCCCGCCCGCCAACCGCTGATAACAGCAAGAAGCCCCGCCGGCAACTCCACCCGCGCCGCCCGCCCCGCCGGCAACTCCACCCGCGCCGCCCGCCCCGCCGGCAACTCCACCCGCGCCGCCCGCCCCGCCCGCACCGCCCGCACCGTCCTGAGATAACAGCAAGAACTGCCCTCGGGCCGCCGAAGATCTTGGAAACTATTTTCCTGGTGGAAGAAAAGCACGCTATACGCGAGCAAACCTTCCAAGATCTTTCTCGCCGCCTGCCGATCGTCGGATAACAGCAAGAAGCGGTTCGCGGTTCGCGGCCCGGTGGACGGCGAAGCGGCTGTGGCGCGGGCTCGGTTAGGGGGCGGTCGGCGTACTGCCGTCAGGTGACTCCGTTGATGGCCCACCAGGGGCCGGGTTGCCAGCTGAGGCCGGACCAGACGGCGCGGGTGGGCGCGAACGGGTCAGCGGCGACGCGCGGGCCCTCGCGGGAGAAGATCATCGCCGGCCGTCCGGCCGAC
>Ga0335075_10014348_pt1 | contig 11905 bp, 4 predicted proteins | sample Lox_Sample_24_FD_206723 | JGI IMG/M metagenome (GOLD analysis project Ga0335075, IMG submission 206723) | Soil microbial communities from Loxahatchee National Wildlife Refuge, Florida, United States - Lox_Sample_2.4 | ecosystem: Environmental > Terrestrial > Soil > Wetlands | place: USA: Florida... | reverse complement strand
GCCACGGACAGCATGCCCTTTAACAATGCCGCGGAGCGCAGCCTGCGCGGCATCGCCCTCGGGCGGCGGGCTTGGTTATTCGCCGGCAGCGACCGCGGCGGCGAGCGCGCCGCGGCCATCTACACACTGATCGCCACGGCCAAGCTCAACGACATCAACCCGCAGGCTTGGCTCGCCGACGTGCTTGCCCGCATCGCCGACCATCCCGCCTCCCGGCTCGATGAGCTGCTGCCGTGGCACTGGAAGCCGACCCAGGATCAAGCCGTCGCCGCCTGATCACCGCCCCGCCGCGATCCTCGGCGGATGGGTACCGTTCAGCTAATGCCGGCCCTCGACGCGAGGGGCTGCTCTCATTCTGCCGACGTTGAAACTCACTGGAAAGCGCCGCCCAATAGGGCTCGTATAAATCGAGCAACTCGCTCGGCCGCATTACCTCGACGCCGAAATCTCTCAATGCGTTTCGGTGCTTCCAAAATGTCTTTCGGTCTGTAGTAACAATGACCGGAATGTTTGCCACAAGGGCATAGCCGGCGACTCGTCTGTCTCCCTCATCGCGAAGAAATGATAGAGGCCCGTCGCTTGCAAATATTTGCTCGGCTGATTTCACTCCCAACGCCCGCAAAATAAGTGGAGAGATGCGGACCGATTTACTCTCCCCAAGCAATCCAAGAGCCACACCTGGAAAGGCATGATTGGACACGTCTTCTTGATGCCCACCAAAGAACCGAACAATGTCTCGAAGTCTTACGCCCCTATCGCCTCCGAAGACTGAGGCCTCAGACGAATTCGCTTCGCAAACCAACCAGGGATAGCCGCCAAAATATTCGAACTGCTTGTACAAAATTCCCAGGTCGACGAGATCGTTTGCGGTGTCCGAACCATACCGTGCGGAAAGCTCGGATAGCGCGGCGTCGTCCCATACGACTCGTTCCTTTTCCTCAAGTTGGCGATCGATCCAGTCGAGGTTTTGAAGAACGCAGGTATCGAGGAGCTGAGGCTCCGGTGGCCGAAGCGCATCGTCTATGAGCTCCATCCTCTTCCGCGGATCCGTTATACCTTTCAGGGCTTGCTCAAGAGCACAGGTAGTCATGAGCACTCACAGTTCTTTGTTGCCTGCGCTTCATAGTTTGACCCATTCCAAGAAATCGCCGCGCCTCTCGCGCAGGGCGTCAAGCGCCTCCCTGATGGGGCTTGGCTTGTCGGAAATGTTGATGACGAGGGTATCCATTGCGCGGGTCAACGGAATCATTGCCCAACGCGACGCGAACTCGATCGCCTCCTCTTCGACGGTGACGAAGAGATCATCTGTTCTTCGCGGCAGCGCCAATCTTTGCCGATACTTGTAATCCCAGAGTTCGTCGAAGCCGTAGTTGATGACCGTCCAGCCTTCCAGCCCACGGCAAGAATCGTACTGAACGATGCGAAGGGCCTCGCGGTCGGTAGGGAAATTCTCCCGCACATCGATAGACGAAGCATCCCAGGTTTTCACGCCCTGCGCGGCGAGAACGCGCGCCGGCATCGAAAACGGCTCGCGTCCGTCATGGACCACGAGCGCGGGCGGAACGCATGCGAGCAGATCGACGGGGTAGTTTCCGAGCGCGGCCGCTTCCGCGCAAAGCCTTGAATAGATTTCCGGGCGGGCCGCTAGATCGCCTTCAATGACCATAACTCGGCCGCCGTTCGCGTCAGGATTCGGCTCCAGGTCCCAATCCGGAAGCCTCAGCGCCGCGGCAAAATCCGCCACGAACAGCGCGAGATTGGCTTTCATGCGCAAGCACCGCGTAAGCCGCCGCGCGCGCAATTGCTCACGCGTGATCCCGCCGCTCCAATCGGCAACTGACCCACGAACGAACTGATCAACGCCGTCCGCCACGACGATGAGTTCGGGTCCGTAGACCGCTCGCAGAATTTCGATTTCGTTGGCGGGCCAGTCCTGACCCTCATCCACAAACACAGTGTCCCAGAGAAACTCGGTAGGACGGTGGTTGATGAGTTCTCCGATATCTTCCGACGATACCGTTTTGCTGCGCAGGTACTCCAGCAGAAGATCCTTTTTCTGCTCGTAGGCTTCGAGGAAGCCAGCGTAATCCTGAATGATGCCGAGTCCGTGCATAAGCCGCCCCACGAAGGCATGGACCGTATCAATGCTGATGCCGCCATTCTCGACGCTACGGGGCACACCGAGCAACGCCATCGTGCGTCGCATGTCGGCGACTAAGGCCTTGTTGTAAGTGAGCATGAGGGAGCGCATGCGCGCGCGGTCGAACGCCTGATAGGCCATTTGTAGTAATATGACTGTCTTGCCGACGCCTCCGCGCCCGCGGATAACAACCTGCTTTTTGCCCAGGTCGTCGAGCCACACTTCGGGCAGCGATGCCTTGATAATCCGATCCATCCGCCGACGGTCCAGTGGCGTCGGTTCAACAGATTGCAGAAGAGGAAAAGCGGGATCAAGAAGCGCTGCGAAGGTTTCATCCGATCCGAATGAAATAAGAGCGTCCCGCTTGTGATGAAGAGGGGCGGCAATCTGCCCGAGAACATTTAAGATGCGCTCGAAACTCGCATCCACACCAAAGCAATTATGGGGACGATGCGGCAGGTCTCCCTCGCGGAGGCCGGAGAAAAAGATCAGGTCCTGCACATAGATGCGCTCGATTCCGTGATCGGCGAGGTAGCGCTTGAATTCGAACATCTGAAGCCGGTTTTTCTCCGTTACCGACTCCCAGACTGTACGTCCTCCCCGGCGATAGCAGACGGTAGCGATCTTGTCCTCGAAGCGCACGCCAGTCGCATCATGCGACTTCGCCTCGACAACGAGGATAAAATTCTTGACCTGGGCACTGCGAGGAATGAACGGCTCTCCGTCTCGTGGAAAGAACTTGAATTCCACGTCGAACGAGCGAGGCGCAGAGAGATGCCCGATAATGACGAGATCGATGTCTTCGAGACGGTAGCCATAGAGCTTCAGGCCCACGAATATCTTGATGTGGTCTTTCGCGCTTTGGCCGATGTCAGGCCATGCCGCCAGGATCTGCCGGCGCAGATGCTGGGCGGCCTCGAACTCCTTGCCTTCCTTGACGCCAAGCAGCTCAATCATGGAGTGCCTTCTGCGGCAGGCAATCTCGTCACAGGACACCGATCTTTTGCAGCACGCTCCGCGTGGCCCACGGCAGGTTGCCGCGGACGATCAGTTCATTCTCAATGATCACGGGTATCCTACCGCCGTTATCGCGGAAGCTCGCAATATCGGAGTTTGCTGGGTGATCCGTGGTCAAAGGGCCGGAAAGAGCGATGACATATCGGCCGGCGGCAGCGGTCGCCATGATGGGAGCACTTAGCGTTCCCTCCGGTGTGGCGAACGGCGCGTTTAGCTCGAGCTGGATACCGCTAACGCCTTGCCTCAGCAGGTCGTTGAACAAAAGTTCTGTCGATGCGCTGAGACGATCTGCGTTGAATTGCGGCTGCTCGCCATTCAGGAGGTATTCGAGCAACTGAGCGCCGACATGGCGGTCCAGCAGACTGTGCTCGAACTTGTTCTTGAAGCTTCTCAGGCAGCGGTAGCAGGACGCATCGCAGTTTGCGGGGCAGGTTTTCATCAAGTAGAGCGCGCGCTGAAACAACTCCACGCCCCTGGCCGAAAGCTGGCTTGAGAAGCCGGCGCCGCCCGGCAGCGTGTCGTAGAGAAATATTTCGGCCTCAAGGCCGCTCGATCCTCCGGGTGTAAGCGCGGGCCGGAATTCAGCCATGAGTTCGCCCGCCTCGATCTCAAGCAACTGGCAGGCCGCTTTCGCCAGAGCTTCGCTGACGGTCCTCAGCGCAGCTGCGGTCGAAGAATGGCCCGGCCTGAGCTTTAGAGGGGCGGCAACCCGCATCGAGAAAAGCGCGATGTCGGTTATGAAATCTGTCCCGAGGACGACGTGACGCGTCGGGCTCGTCCCGTCGCATATTTGCTTGTCGTCATCGTCCGGGAAGGGCTTGCGGTGCGGCCCGAGCAGTTTCGGCGCGGGATCGGTTGCCGACTCGATGCGGCCGCATTTGACGCAATAAGTATAGCCGTCGTGATTCGGCCCGGTGTTCGACACAAGCAGGTGGTCGCGCGCCGGCAGAACACGGATGCGGTCATTGACCGGAAGCCAGCCGGCGCCCTCGTCAGGCGTTCCCATTGTCAGCTTCGCGCGCGTGGCGTAGCTCGTCTCCGGCATATCATCCGGCGAAGTGACTTCCTCGGCATCGACCGGATGGGCGAAGCCCGGCGGGCGCAGCCAGTAGCGGCCAGGGCCGAACGTGTCTTCGCCCCCGCACGCTTCGCAGTCGCGCACCTCGTTGCGGTTCGCCTCTCCGATGGGATAGGTCTTGGCGAAGCCGCACTCGCTGCATTCCATGTAAATGCGCTTCGACTCCCACGCCGTGAAACGGTCGTCCGACATGACCGAGTAAATCGCGCCCGAGGTGTAGCACTTGCCGGAAATCCAGACCTGCTTTCCCGGCGCGTACTGCGTCAGCGCGATCGGCAGGCCCTGAGACGGCGCAAAGCGCATGATCGGGCGGAAACGCGATGAACGATCCCGGTCAAAAACATGGAAGGTCGCTACGTCGGTCGGGAAGGCGTACCGGGGCAGCTTGCCGCAATAAAGTAGGCGGTCGAGCAGCTTTCCCGGACGCGAAGTCTGGCGTGGGCGCTCCTCGCCTTCTTCAGCCGCGTCCTCCGACTCATCGTCGTCGTCATCCGCCTGCGTGGCCTCATCCGTCTCGCCCGGTCCGGGGCGTATCGCATCGTCAACCGCCTTCAGGCAGTCGGCCACCATGCCTTCCAGCAACTCCTTGCGATCATCTGGCTTCAACTCCGTGGGTATCCACGAGGCCACACGTTTCCGAAGCTGCTCGTCGTGTTCCTTAAGCCAGGACGCGAAGTCGTCGCGGTTCAGGATGGAGGTGTTGCGGCGGAATTCGGCAACCGTACCAAGCACGGAGAACAGGTCGTGGCGCTGATTGGGGTCGACCTGCGGGAGCCGGTCCTGATGGTAGTTCTGCAACAGGAACGCGCGAATGTGACGCCGTACGATCTCAGCATTGTCGAGCGTAAGCTTCGGATCGACAACATCGCCGCGGATCATGCCGTCCGGCTCGGAGAAATAGTGCTCGTCGTGGCTATCGGCGCTCCCGAACGCAACAACGGTCGCCACCGCGTTGCCGCGGCGCCCAGCGCGTCCCGACCGCTGCTGATAGTTGGCGCGGCCGGGCGGCATGTTGCGCAATGCCACGCCGGACAGAGCGCCAATATCGATACCGACTTCCATCGTGGTCGTGCTGGAGAGCACGTCGATCGCGGCCTCGTTGCTGTTCTGGCCTGCCAGGGCAATGTCCTGAAACAGCAATTCGTTTTCTTCGGCCTTGGAGAAAACATCTTCGTTTTGCGGCGCGTTCAATTGCGCCGTGTGCTCGGCTGCTATCAGCGCCATAGGCTGGCGCCCGTTCTGCGCCTCGACAACTGGCTTTCGATAGAAGCCGTTGCGCGCCAAAAAGACCGGATCGGTATCGGGGTCGAGCGCTTTGACTTCACTGCTGCCGCAGTCGAGGCAATGCGAGAGTCCCGACACCGGACGGTGGACGGATTTGCAGCTATTGCAGTGAACCCAAGCATGGTCGAAGAGCAGCGAAAGCTCGCTGCCCCGCAGGCGCTTGAAACCGGTGTCCGAGTCCTGCGTGAAAAGAGCAAGCAGCGCCGGCGACCATTTATCCCAGAAAATCTTGAGAGCTGCCTTGTCGTTGATTACGCGCGCCATCGCATTGAACTTGCCCTTCTGACCGCGGATGCTGGTCCCCTCGGAGCGGGGCCGCCGCCACCAGACCGGCGGCATGGCGCTCAGCCAGAAGCCATGTCCCTGCCAACAGCGCAGCCATGCGCGCGCGAGGCCGACCTTGGCTTCGGGCGTTTCGGCAAAACCCGGTATCGAAGGAAGTTGTTGCAAGGCGGCCGTGTGCTTGCTGCGCTCGATGATCGACGCGAGCGCAAGCGCTTCAAAGCCGCGAAAGCGGTCTTGAATCGTTGTGATGATATTGTCGAGCAAGGCTTCGGGGGGCCGTTCGTTGCGCAGCTCCATGCAGAGATTCAATAGCCCGGCATCGTCTTCGGTCTCCTTGGCGCGAACGGCACGTTCGACGATCGCTTCAGCTCCGAAGCTTTCGCCTGGCTTCATTTCCGGGCGCAGCCGCACGTTCAGTTCCTTTGAAGCAAGTAAGACGGCGAGATAGAGGTCTTCCAGATTGAGGTTTGGACGCAGCACGGGGACATTCAGCAAGCGGCGATAGCCCCAACCGATCAGCGGACGCAGTGAATCGCGGACGGAATACATTTGTAAATTCGGCGCGAGACGGGCCGCCACCTGACGGGAGTCAGAGAAGGCAAGAACCTTGCGTCCTTGCAGCGGCGCGAAGCGCGTTGGTGGCACGGGCGCGGGCGGCTGAATCTGAAGCTGGCGCGCCACGAGCGCCTGAAACGGCTGATCGCCCTTCGTCTGGTGATCCTGAACATAGCTGCGTCCGAAACGGGCGGTCTTGCCGCACACGGCGCAAGGCACAAACTGTCCGCGAGCCTCGAATCCGGCGGTTGCCTCGTCGTCTTCGTCCACCGCTTCGCAAACGCGGTCACTGCGGACATAAACGGTGCGGGTGCGCGATCCAAGGTTTGGTGGATTAAGCCGCCCCGTTTCAAGATCGTAGTCGGCCGGCTCGGCCACATCCTCGATGGCCGGGTCCTCAAGCAGAAGATCGAGTGGCAGCAGTGGCACCGTGGCGCCGGCGGCCATACGCAAGGTTTGGCCGGGCTTCGACCAGAGCGCCGAAGGCGCATCGACGTCGTCGGTGTAGGCTCGCGCGTAGGCGGTGCCGCAATTGCGGCAAGTGTAGAGCTCGAGCACGCGCGCGCCGCACTCGCAGCGGTCCAGAGGCTGGCTGTACATCTTGCCACAAATCCCGTCCCTGTCCTCTTCGGCGATCTCACTGCAATTGGGATCCATGCAGACCCATAGGCCGGGCAGGCCCCGGAAAAAGTTATGGATGCGGCAGGGGAGCAGTCCCAGTGTTTTCGGATCGAGTCTCGCGACACTGCCAAGCGCCATCAGCGCCGTAACGGCAGTATCCGCCGTCGCCGGCAGCGCGGTCGGAAACACATCGCGGCCGAGTTCGGCGACAGGAAGAGCCTGCTTCATCGTCGCGTTGACCAGCAGGCCCATGGGGCCGAACTCGGACAGCGCGTGATAAAGCGCGGCTTCCGCGGTATGGCTGCCGCTAACATGCCTATAATCCAGGAGAGGTTTGACGGCCGCGAGGCGCTCGGCATCCTCCACCGCGTCGTAAAAGCCTTTCAGGTCGATCGAAGCAAGAACCTCCGCATCGTGGTTTGATCCGGTGGCGCTGTGAGGACGCAGGTCGAGCGAGCCCCTGATAGGGATAAACGTGTCGGACGGCAGGCCCGAAATCTGCGCGCCGAATTCTGGCGCGTACTCATGATCCTTAAAGCTCGCCGTCGCACAGATCACTTGGAAGCGTTCGGACGCTGCGCCCAGCCTGTCGCGCAGCCGCCGCAGAAGCAGGCCGACTTCCGCACCGGCAGTTCCCCTGTAAAGGTGGGCCTCGTCGAGAACGACAAGAAACTTTTCGCTCGGATTCTTTTCGAGCCATTCGCGCGTCCTGTCGAAGATAGTGCGTTCGATCGGACGCATCAGCATGTATTCGAGCATGGAATAATTGGTGACGAGCAGGTCGGGCGGGGCGACCTGCACTTCGTGCCGCGTCAGGAGTTCGGAGTCGTCCGGCAGCGTGACGCCGCGAACGAATTCGCCAGTCTTGCGGTCGGCCCATCCGGAATTCTTCTCGCCGAACCATGCGACGAGATCCGGCTTCGCCGGCCACTTGCCGCGCTCCTTTAGCGCGGCAAGAAGGCGCCTCGCCTCCTTCTGGTCATCCGATTCCTCGCCACCCGCGCGACGCTCGATATCTGCGTAGAATTCGCCGAATGACTTGAGCTTGACGGAATCCTTCTTGGTGGTGTGGATCCCGGCATAGGGCGTCCGGCTCGTATAACGAGCAAAGCGCGGCGGCCTTCCGGCCCACGATTTGAACAGTTTGACTAGGCGCGGATCGCCGAACAGGGAGCGCAGCCGCCCCAACTGATCGTTCACGAGCGCGTTCATCGGGTAGAGGATCAGCGCACGCATCGCCGGATTATCCCTAAAGGATGCCGGCTTTGCGTCCGCCTCACGCGCAAGCTTGCCGAGGATCGGCAGTAGGAAGGCTTCGGTCTTGCCCGAGCCGGTGCCTGTCATGACAACGAGGTTTTTCCCGTCGATGAGGCAGCCGCGGATCGACTCTGACTGGTGCTTGTAGGGTGGATCGTAAATGAGCCGCGAAAGGTCTCCGTCCGCTTTGGCAAGCAACGAATAGACTTGCAGGGCCGCGGGCGGCAACCCTTCCACGTCTGCGAACTTTTCTCCTGTCTGATAGCGCGGCGTCGATTCCAGATAAGGCACCTGATGAATGACACCCGGACAATCCAGTAGTTCCTTGCGCCGCTCGATCAACGAGCGCGCGCTGATGTGGTATGTCGCCTCGATGTAATCGCGCAGCGACCCGTGAAGGTTCTCAATCGTTTCATAGATTGTTTGCACGCGGACCCCCTTCACTTGAGCCGTCCCCGACCGAAAGCCAGAGCCGGTCCTGTAGAAAGCGTTCTTCGACCGTCGCTTCGCCGGCCGGAAGCCAATAGGACATCAGGCACTTCTCGGGCGGCACGGGCCGCCCGAATATCATCAGCCGCCTTTGCGCCCACAGCGGCAGCGGTGAAAAGAAATCCAGTCGGACTCCGTCATCGGCAGCGCGCCGCCGATAGAGCTGCGGATGACCAAGCTGGCGATCGAGCGCCATCTGAACGTGCCATGCCGCATCGCAGCCGCGCCAGCGCGCCTTCTTCAACGGAAAATCCAGGAGCCTTGCCGCAACCCCGTCTTGCAGCGTGACGAAGCACCAGAGGGAAGCCCCGAATTCCTGGGGGCGGCGGGCGACGAAATTGCCGCTCTGGCGTTTCGGAGCCGTCCACCTTCCGCGGTAATAAGTGACCGGCTGCGCAGAGTCGAGAATCTGCAAGTCGCCGATCGCGCCACTCGGCGGCTGTGACACCAGCCGGTTTTCCAACGCGGCCAGCATTTCCTGCGCCGACTCCGTCTTGGGGCACTTCAGCCAAACATGCTCCGACAGCTCCTGCAGTCCCTGTTCGCGCAATTCGGCCGACAGGTCTTCGCCGGGCTGCTGTGTGATAAGCCGAGTGAAGCCCTCATGGGTGACGCGCGAAGCGAGCTCTTCCGGCAGGAAGGTGTCCTGGTCGGGAACGACACCGACGACGAAAATGCTGCCGCTCGGACGTGAGACGAAGCCCGGCGGCGCTGCGTAAACCCAAGTGCCCTTCGCTCCGGGATCGTCGGTGACGACATCGCTGAGTTCAAGCAGATCGCCCGCGATAACGAGGGCGTCAATGATTTCATCGATGCGCTCCGCGAGCGGCTCGGCATCCTGAGACAGGCCCTGAAGACTTTCAACAATGGAAGCCCGCAACGCCGCCCGCGAACAGGGACAACGCATGCCTGCGCTGCGCCTTAACAACGCGGCCAGCAGACCATCGTCGATGAGCGCGCCCGCAGCCGCCCGCAGATGCAGCGCGCGGCGGCAATCGGCAAGAACGTCATCCGGCCGGAGTTCAGTGATTACCATCGCCACCTCGGAAGTAGCGATCCGCCGGCAATCGACTGACCTTGCTCTTGCGCGCACAGCGCCGCCAGCAACCGCGCGCCGCGGAGAATTGCTGGCGCTGCAGCAAGCTGACCAAGCATGTTGTCGAGATTGGCGCCGTAGCCATCCGCTATGCGGTCGGGCGCGCTCGCGAATTTGAGCGCAAATGTGCATAGGCCGGGATCGGTACATACTTTGTACCGGCGTGCGAGTTCGGCGTACCAAGCCGACGCCTGCCCGAAATTCCCGTTCATCGTTCCATGGTCACGATGCAGAACAACCGCGAAACTGGGAGCGCGATCATCGACAACACAGCGCTTAAGATTGTCGTTGGCATTTGCCGAAGTTGGATTTCGGCGGTAATCGGATTCGGCGGATGCCCAGGTCGAGCCGCAAATGCGCTCGAAGATTGTCAAGACAATGCTACTCTTCACCTGCTGGCACCTGCTGTCAGCGAGAAAACCGGCCAGCCGCGCCTTACGCCACAGTGCAAGAATGCGACATGAGTCTCCCAGCGTCGGAGCCGTAGTTCCGATGTGATCGCATACCGGACTGACTCCCAGCCCCTGCAATCCACCGGCCGTCAAGCCGGTACTCACAACAACCATGTCGCTGTGCTGCCCCCGGCGGGCGAAAAACAGGCCGCCGGGGCGCTGCACGGTTAGACCGGCGCGACAGGCTTCCGGTGTGCATAGTTCACGCCTGAGCGGTCGCTGCATATCGTAAAAGCTGGCTTCCGGCCCTTCGTCTTCCTGACCTGTTTCGTCTACAAGCCTGAGAATGATATTTCCGTGCTCGTGGCGCAGCACCCAGCGCAGAGGCGGCACATCATGCTCAAAACGAAAAGACGTTTCTCCGAGCGTTTCGCCATTTATCACAAGCCGGCCTGCGGCGGCTTCGAGCACGCTCCACGCGACTTTTTCGCGCTTCACGAAATGGCCGAATTGTTTGCTCCAAGCGTCCGGGGTGACTGGCAACTCCATAGGAGCGCCAATGTTCTCGGAGAGGATTTCGCTGCCATCCCTGCTTTCTAGATGCAGAGCGAAATACACCGAGTGGCCTTGCGGCCCGAGCACCGACATCGCGACCTTGTTTTGCCAGAACGTGTCTAGGCTGGCCTCCGGAGGATCGAGTCTTACGAGCATGCCCGCGTGCGAGACAACGCCGGGAATCCAAGGTTCGGGTTCGCGGACGCTGAGTTGCAGGTGACCTTCCGGCGGCGCGGACGCAATTCCCTCCAGCGCTCCGCTTCTGCGCGCCCTAACCGTCAGCAGATGCGTGCCGACGGGAAGTGGTGGCAGTTTCAGGTAGATCGGCCTGCCAGGATCACCGGCCTTGATGATCTGTTCCCCGTTCCGGTCGATGCTGAGCGCATAGGCTTCGACCGGATGATCGTGCATGAGGGCGAGGCACGGCTGCTCCGTTGTCAGCCATTCGCTGCGGCCTTCGCCATCCCAGTTACGGCCGGGCAGGCCGGCAGGCCAGACACGGATCGTCCGGGCAATCTGTAATCCGAGTTTGTGCAGCCAGTGCGTGCCTTCGGCGCCGACCGCCGCGGGAATAGCGAGCTTGAACGCTTTTACCCCGGCGCAATCGATGGTGCATGCGCTCATGAAAGCATGTTGTTCGGGAAGATCACCGGCAGTGACGACAACATAGTCGCAATCGGGCCGGACGACGTGCCCGGCAATCTCAAGGGCGGTGCCATCGGCTCCAACGCGGAAAAGCCACGCTGGTCCGGCGCTGAGCCGGCATTCCGATTCCAGTAGATGCGTCAGATACGCGTTCGGTTGCTCGAATTCGAGAAGCGGCTTTGCCTGATCGGGCCACGTTCTTAGGACGGATTTGCGGCTTCCGGACAGAAGCCAGCCGGCGGGCTTCCTGTCGGGCGCGCCGTTCAGGCGGCAACGCGTGCGCCGCAGGAATAATGCCACTTCGGCATTGAGCGCAGCAACCCCTCTAAAATCAGGCATGTCGATGACGACGGACCAGTTGCTGTTACCGCTGTAGCGAAGCAGCAGATTGGGCCGGACTTCAGGACGGGGAAGCTGTTCGGCGGGTCTTTCCCGAACGTCAGCGGGCCTCTGGACCGGCGCGACGCCGTGGCCGATCCCCTTGAAACGAT
>Ga0335075_10014347_pt1 | contig 11906 bp, 8 predicted proteins | sample Lox_Sample_24_FD_206723 | JGI IMG/M metagenome (GOLD analysis project Ga0335075, IMG submission 206723) | Soil microbial communities from Loxahatchee National Wildlife Refuge, Florida, United States - Lox_Sample_2.4 | ecosystem: Environmental > Terrestrial > Soil > Wetlands | place: USA: Florida... | reverse complement strand
CTTTATCACGATGCCGGTTGAAGAGGGCTAAGCACGGCCCTCGTTCTTGTGAAATGTGCCGGGTGGCCGGAAACTCATTGATCTCGTGCGAATCCGATATCGCTTATCCCGGTCTCGCAAGATCGCGGCGGTAGCTTCGGATAGAAACCTCGTAACCTCAGCGGCAACGATCTGACCGTGAGGTTCAAGAGGTGCGCATGCCTGAGCCTCGCCGAAATCCGCTTGGATCACTGGTGCTTATTGCCGCTGTCGTCGGCGTCGGCGCCATCGCCTTTGCCTACACGGCGGGGTGGTTGTCGCCCGATCGTTTGACCCCCGGCAAATTGTTGGCGGGGCTGGCGCCGGCCAACGGGCCCTCGCTCGGCCATCGCCGCAACCACGCCAAGGGCATCTGCTTTACCGGTGAATTCGACGCGAATGGCGCGGGCTCGGAGTTGTCGAAGGCCGAGGTCTTTGCGCGCGGCCAATACCCGATGGTCGGGCGCTTCAACCTCGCGACGGCCGACGCCAACGCACCCGACGCGACGGTCCGCGTGCATGGGCTGGGAATCCAGATTTCGGCGCCGGGCGGGCAGGAATGGCGCAGCGCGATGATCGACGCGCCCGTCTTTCCCGTCGCGACACCGGAGGGTTTTTACGCGCTGCTGCTGGCGGGCAAGAGCAAAGACCCGGAGGCGATGAAAACCTTTATCGGCGCGCATCCGGAGTTCATGGGCTTCCTCGACTGGGTCAAAAGCGCACCGTGGAGCAGCAGCTACGCGCAGGACCGGTTCAACAGCCTCAACAGTTTTATGTTTGTCGACAATTCCGGCGCGGCGCACACGGTGCGCTGGTCGCTGCTGCCGGCGGCGCAGCTGGTCCCGATCTCGCCGGACGATCTCGCCAAGAAGGGGCCCGATTATCTCGAACAGGAGATCGCGCAGCGTGTCTCCAGCGCCCCGCAGAAATGGACGATGACCGTAACCGTGGCCAATCCGGGCGACCCGACCGCCGACCCGAGCAAGGCTTGGGCGCCCGATCGCCGAACCGTCGAGGTGGGCACGATGATCGTGCAAAAAATCGAGGCCGAGGCCGATGGGCCGTGTCGCGAGATCAACTTCGACCCGACCGTGCTGCCAAACGGCATCCAGGTGTCTGACGATCCGTTCCCCGCGGCGCGTTCATCCGCCTACCGGGCGTCGTATGACCTGCGCACGGCGGAAGCCAAGGACTACCCAACGACTGCAACGGGGACCAAGCCATGACCGTCGCCGGCCTCCGCTTCACCCCGCTCCAACGCCTGCTCCACTGGGTTATGGCGATCTGCATCCTGACGATGCTCTTTATCGGTGTCGGCATGGTGTCCAGCGTGGCGCCAAAATACCTGTCGCTTATCGCGATCCACAAATCGCTCGGCATCACCATCCTCGTGCTGGCGCTGATCCGACTTGCAGTTCGTTTGCGCTATGGCGCGCCGGCGCTGCCGGCCGACCTGCCGGAGCCGATGAAGCTTGCCGCGCACCTGTCGCACTACGCGCTCTACGCGCTGATGATCGGCATGCCGCTAATCGGTTGGGCGATGCTGTCGGCCGCGGCCTATCCGGTCGTGGTGTTCGGCGCGCTCTGGCTGCCGGCGATCCTGCCGCAGAGCGACAGCCTACACACTTTGCTGTGGAGCGCGCATTACTATCTGGCGTTTGCCTTTTTCGCACTGGTCCTGATGCATCTCGCGGCTGCGCTGTTCCATGCGCTCGTCCGGCGCGACGGTGTCTTCGAGTCGATGGCCTCGGTGTCAACGGCGTCGACCCGCGACGAAACCGTGCCGGCGGAGTGACGCGAAAGCCGTCATAGCGTCCTTCGAGACGCACCCTGCGGGTGCTCCTCAGGATGACGTTTGTGGGCGGCATAAAGAAAACCGTCATCCTGAGAGGCTGACCTAAAATTATTGCTGTCATTCCGGGGCGGCCCATCAGGCCGAGCCCGGAACCCATGAACACGGTCTGATCCAAAGGATTTTGCGGCGCCGAAACAAGCTATTCGCGGTCCGTGTTCATGGGTTCCGGGTTCATCGCTGCGCGATGCCCCGGAATGACACGAGAAAAAGCTCCTGAGCGCCCCAAAAGTATTTCGAGTCAGGCTCTGAGGAGCCCGCGTAGCGGGCGTCTCGAAGGACGCTAGGCCCCAGCCTGCTCTAATACAGCGCGACCTTGGGGAAGACCCAGGCTGTGCCCTTTGGTCCGCTTTCTCCGTAGACGCCGGCCGGGCCGCCATTGGCCGGCGGCTGGCCGGTGACGGTTGTCACCAGCATGCCGTTGACATAAAACGCCGCTTTGCCGCCGCTAGTGACGATCTCGATCTCGTTTGTCGCGCCGGGTGAGGTGTTAACCGAGGGCGCCGGGGTCGGCGTTACAACGGCCTGCCAGATGCCGCGATTGAGGCGGTCGACCGAGGCGTTGCCGTCAAGCGTGATCGTCGCGGTGTAGAAATTCTGCAGATCGGTGCCCCAGAACCAAACACCGACCGAACCAACGGCGTCTTCGTCCGCCGGGGTCGGCAGGCTCGCCGGGCTGACCACCTCGACGCACCAGTCACCCTGCGCCATCGATACATTGGGGTTGGTTCGCCAGGCACTGCCGCTCACCGGCGGCGTCAGGATGAGCCCTTGCTGGGTGAACGCGGCGACATTGTCTGCCTGCCCCCAGCCGGGATCGGCATTCTTGAAATTGTCCTGAAACACCGGCGCCGTGTGCTTCTGGCAGGCTGATGCGATGCCGGCGGTGCCGCACAGGATCGCCAGACCCACCGCCAAAATCTTCATCGTCACGACCATCCCCTTATTGCGGCCCGGTTACTGCGGCAGCGTGTAGAGCTGGACCCGCGAGAATATCCAGCTGGTGACGCTGGGGCCGCTTTCCGCGTAAACGCCCGGCGGTCCGCCACCGCCTGGCGGTGCCTGTCCGTGAAAATCGGCGATCTTCGTGCCGTTGATATAGAGCATGCCGGCATTGCCTTTGGTGGTGACCTCGATCTCGTTGGCGACACCGGGTCCGGTCTTGACCGCGTCGGAATGCGCCGGGTTGGCGATCGTCAGCCACTGGTTGTTGAGGTAGCGGCTGACGACGGCAATCCCGTCGGGCGAGATCGCCGCCATGTAGTAATTATCGTTGTCGCGCTTCCAGAACAGCACGCCGACATCGCCGACCGTGTCTTCGTTGGCGGGAGAGGGCATGGTCGTCGGCCAGGCGACGGTGACGCAGAGGTCCGAGCCATCCATCGTGTAGTTGCTGTTGACCGCCCAGGTCGAGCCGTTGACCGGCGGCTTGATGACCAGCCCTTGCGGTGTCGGCGTGACGTTGTCGCCATTCGGCCAGCCGGCGTCGGGTTTGGAGAAATTGTCGTCGAGCGCCGGGTCGCTTTTGCCGAGACAGGCCGAGGCAGCGCCCGCGGCGAAGCAGAGGATCGCGACGGCGCCGAGAAGGGTTCGCCTCAAGGCTTTTACGGTCACGCGGCTCTCCGATGATGAATCCGGCGACCGCATAAGGCGGTTTGCTCGCGCCGTCAAATTGCCGGCGGCAAATGGTGTCAAAATCAGCCGCGGGCGGCGGAAACGCTATTCGGCGGCGATTGCCGGCGCGGCTTGCGGATCGCGGAAGCGCGCCAGGAGCGCCCCGGCCCTTGTGGCGACGCGCTGGCGATTCGCTTCCTTGATGTGGCCAAAGCCGCGGATTTCGAGCGGCAGCGCCGCGAGCTCGACCGCGATCGCGTGGTTCGCGGGCGTGAGCGTGGCGGTGATTTCGCCGAGCAGCCGCTCGTAATCGTGGGCCGCCTGCCGTTCGGCGCGGCGTTCCTCGGTGCGGCCAAAGACGTCGAACGCCCTGCCGCGGAGGAATTTCAGCTTTGCCAGCACTCGGAACGCCGAAAGCATCCACGGCCCGTACTCGCGCTTTTCGAGATGCCCGGTTTTCGGGTCGCGGTTCGCGGTGAGCGGCGGCGCGAGGTGAAATTTGAGTTTGTAGTCGCCCTCGAATTGCGCGCCGACACGGTTCAGGAAACCACCATCGGTGTACAGCCGGGCGACCTCGTATTCATCCTTGTACGCCATCAGCTTGAACAGCGCGCGGGCGACCGCGTCGGTCAGCGACGTGCTGCCGGGGACCACAAGACCCTCGGCCGCACGAATTTTGCGGAGCGCATCGCCGTACCGCGCGGCGTTCTGGTAGCCGGTGAGGAAATCGGTCCGGCGCTTGATGACGCTGTCCAAGGTCTCCGACAGGTGGTGTGTCTCGGGCATCGCCTCGGCCGGGGTGGCGCGTGCCTCGACCGTCTTCAGGTCGAGAGCGGCCCGGCGGCCCCAGCGGAACGCGCGGCGATTGAACTCGACCGCGGCGCCGTTGAGCTCGATCGCCCGGTCGAGCGCCTCGGCCGAGACCGGCACAAACCCGCGCTGATAGGCAAAGCCGAGCATGAAGAGATTGGTCGCCAACGAGTCGCCGAGCAGCCCGGTGGCGAGGCCGGTCGCATCGAGAAATTCGGCGCCGCCCTGACCGACCGCCTTGGTTACCGCCTGCGCGAGCTGACGCTCGGGGAAAGTGAGGTCGGGGTTGCGGGTGAAGTCGCCGGTGATGATCTGGTGGCTGTTGACCACCGCGCGCGTGTGGCCCGGCCGCAGCTTCGAGACCGACTCGCCGCTCGCCGAGACGACAAGGTCACAGCCGACCAGCAGCCGCGCGTCGCCATTGGCGATGCGCACGGCATGGATCGCCTCGGGGCTCGCGGCGACACGCACGTGGCTGAGCACGGCGCCGCCTTTTTGCGCCAGCCCGGTCATGTCGAGCACGGTGACACCCTTGCCTTCGAGATGCGCCGCCATCCCGATAAGCGCGCCGATCGTCACGACGCCGGTGCCGCCAACACCGGTCACCAGGATGCCGTAAGGCTCGTCGAGCGCCGGCAGAACCGGGGGGGGGTGGGTGGGGAGATCGTCGTCGCTGGCGCCGGCCTGGCGCTTGCGCAGGCTGCCGCCTTCGACGGTCACAAAGCTCGGGCAGAAGCCCTTAAGGCAGGAAAAATCCTTGTTGCAGCTCGATTGGTCGATCGCCCGCGTGCGGCCGAATTCGGTCTCGACCGGCACCACCGACACGCAGTTCGATTGGGTCGAGCAATCGCCGCAGCCTTCGCAGACGAGGTCGTTGATGACGACGCGCTTCGCCGGGTCGGGGAAGCGGCCGCGCTTGCGGCGGCGGCGCTTTTCGGCGGCGCAGGTCTGGTCGTAGACGATTGCCGACACACCCTTGAATTCGCGGATGTCGCGCTGGATTTCGTCGAGGTCGTCGCGGTGCCGCACCGTCGCGTTTGGCGGGAAATTGGCGCCGGCCGGGTATTTCTCCGGCTCGTCGCTGACCACGACGATCGGCCCGACACCTTCGGCGGCGAGCTGGCGCGCGACCATCGGCACGGTAAGCCCGCCATCGATCGGCTGGCCGCCGGTCATCGCCACGGCGTCGTTGAACAGCACCTTGTAGGTCATGTTGACCCGTGCCGCGACGGCGGCGCGGATCGCCAGGATGCCCGAATGGGTATAGGTGCCGTCGCCGATATTGGCGAAGACATGCGGCGTCTCGACAAACGGCGCCTGGCCGATCCACGCCGCGCCTTCGCCGCCCATCTGGCTGAAGGTCGCGGTCGAGCGATCCATGAATTGCGACAAATAATGGCAGCCGATGCCGGCGAGCGCGCGGCTTCCCTCGGGCACCTTGGTCGAGGTGTTGTGCGGGCAGCCCGAGCAGAAATACGGGGTGCGCAGAAATGGCACGACGCTGCCCGACAGCTGCGCTTCGCTTGCTTCGAGCCGCGCCAAATGCTCGGCGATGCGCGGCGACGGGTGGAAGCGCGCGATGCGCTTGGCGATGACTCGGGCGATCTGCGCCGGCGACAGCTCGCCAGGCGAGGGAAGGATCCACTCGCCGCTCTCGTCGTATTTGCCGATGATCCGCGGCCGGAGATTGACCGGCCAGTTGTAGAGCTGCTCCTTGAGCTGGGTTTCGATGACCGCGCGCTTTTCCTCGACGACGAGGACTTCATCGAGCCCCTCGGCAAAGGCGCGCACGCCCTGCGGCTCGAGCGGCCAGGCCATCGCCACCTTGTAGACCTTGAGGCCGATCGCTTCGGCTTCGTGTTGGTCGATACCGAGATCGTCGAGCGCCTGGCAAACATCGAGGTAGGATTTGCCCGTGGTAACGATGCCGAAACGCGGCGCGCGGCTGTCGATGACGGTGCGGTCGAGCTGGTTGGCGCGGGCAAAGGCGCGCACCGCTTCGAGCTTGTAGCGGTGCAGCCGCATTTCCTGGTCGAGCGGCGTGTCGGGCCAGCGGATCGCCAATCCGCCTGGCGGCATCGCGAAATCTTCCGGGGTAACGATGTGCACGCGGCCGGGATGGAGCGAGATCGAGGCCGAAGAATCCATCGTCTCGGCGACGGTCTTGAACCCGACCCAACAGCCGGAATAGCGCGACATCGCCCAGCCGTAGAGGCCGAGATCAAGAATGTCCTCGACCCCGGCCGGGTTGAGGATCGGGATCGACGCGTCGATAAACGCGAGCTCGGATTGATGAGCCAGCGTCGACGACTTGCAGGTGTGGTCGTCACCGGCGATCGCCAGCACGCCGCCAAAGGGCGCGGTGCCGGCCGAGTTGCCGTGCTTTAAGGGATCGCCGCTGCGGTCGACACCGGGCCCTTTGCCGTACCAGATCGCAAAGACGCCGTCATATTTCGCGCCGGGGAAAAGCCCGATCTGCTGCGAGCCCCAAACCGAGGTCGCGCCCAATTCTTCGTTGATCGCCGGCTGAAACTTGATGTGATTGTTGTCGAGAAAGCGCCGCGCGCCCCATAGCGCCTGGTCGAACCCGCCGAGCGGCGAACCCCGATAGCCGGCGATAAAGCAACCGGTGTTGAGCCTCGCCGCGACATCGCGCTGGCGCTGCATGATCGGCAGGCGCACCAGCGCTTGCGTGCCAGTCAAATAGACCCGGCCCTCATCGAGCGCGTATTTGTCGTCGAGTGTGACCGCCGCGAGCGCCATGGGCGACTCCAACATTCTTAAAGGACAAACCTAGCGCAGGTTCGATTCTGTTTGAACCTTGCTCGCATTACGCCTTGCGACAACGCAGCGCGGACAAACCGGCATCGGCCGCGAAAGCGCCGTTTTATCGCCAGTTTCAGATGCTTGCCGATCGCATAACAGTCATCTTCAACGATGTAGCCTGTTGCGGCCCATGTAATGCGGGAGTAAGGCTCGCTTACTGGTTTTATCCATTTAAAAAAGAGCTGGCCCATGAGCGCGCCCGTTCTCGTTCGCGAAGCCATTAAGCCGGAGCTGATAGCCGGCTTGCGCCAGCTTCTGGGCGACCGGCTGTCGACCTCGGCAGCCGTGTGCGCGCAGCACGGCAAGGACGAATCCTACCACGAGGCGCATTCGCCCGACGCCGTCGCCTTTGCGCAGAGCACCGATGAAGTCGCTGAAATCGTGCGGCTTTGCGCGCGACACAAGACGCCGATCATCCCGTTTGGCACCGGGACCTCGCTCGAAGGTCATGTCGCGGCGCTCAAAGGCGGCATTTGCATTGATGTGTCGCAAATGAACCACATCCTGCGGGTCGGCGCCGAAGACCTGGATGTCACCGTCCAGGCCGGCGTTACCCGAAAGCAGCTGAATGAGTATTTGCGCGACACCGGGTTGTTTTTCCCGGTCGATCCGGGCGCGGACGCGTCGCTCGGCGGGATGGCGGCGACGCGCGCCTCGGGCACGAACGCTGTCCGCTACGGCACGATGCGGGAGAATGTGCTGTCGCTGACGGTGGTGCTGCCCGACGGCCGAGTCATCCACACCTCGCGCCGCCCGCGCAAATCGGCGGCGGGTTATGATCTGACGCGGCTTTTTGTCGGCTCGGAAGGGACGCTCGGCGTCATCACCGAAGTCACCGTGCGGCTCTACGGCATTCCCGAGGCGATCTCGGCCGCGGTCTGCGCGTTTCCGACGATCAAGTCGGCGGTCGACACGGTAATCCTGACGATCCAGAGCGGTATTCCGGTCGCGCGAATCGAGCTGCTCGACGAGCCGCAAATGGAAGCGATCAACAAATATTCAAAGCTCGATCACAAAGTCGCGCCGACGCTTTTCTTCGAATTTCATGGGACGACGGCGGGTGTCGCCGAGCAGGTCGAGCTGGTCAAGGACATCGCGGCCGAGCATGGCGGCGACGACTTCCGCTGGGCGACGAGCCAGGAAGAGCGCTCAAAGCTGTGGCAGGCGCGGCATGATGCTTATTACGCCGCGCTGGCGCTGCGTCCGGGCTCGAAAGGGTGGGCAACCGACGTTTGTGTGCCGATCTCACGACTCGCGGAATGCATTGTCGAGACAAAAGCCGATCTCGCCAAGTCGTCGATCCCTTCTGCTCTTGCCGGCCATGTTGGGGATGGAAATTTCCATCTGATTTTCATGATCGACCCCAATCGACCGGAAGAAATTGCCGAAGCAAGTCGGCTCAATGACAGAATGGTTACGCGTGCGTTGGAAATGGATGGGACTTGCACCGGCGAACACGGAGTAGGTTACGGTAAAATGGACTTTCTCTTCGCTGAGCATGGTGATGCAGTTGACGTGATGGCGTCGATCAAACGGTCTATTGACCCCGACAATCTGATGAATCCCGGCAAGATCATGCGCATTTGATACGATCTGGTCGAAAGTCGGGTGTGATGACAGGCGAACTTCAGGGTTGAAATTTTCAGATTTGGATCGAATAAAACGCTTCACTGTTTTCATTCTTGGCGGTATTGTTGCTCTTGAGAAATCAATTCCAGTTCGCCTTATCCGAACAAGGTTGGGGCCAGAAAGCGGTCCGGTCACGCCGCTAAACCTAATGTTATGACTGCCATGTTGTTTTTGAGGCTCTCTGGGCGTTTATCAAGACGCAATAATACAACGCCAGAAAAGCCAACGGGAAATCCTTTATGAAGACGAATTGCAAGGGTGGGGATGGAAAAGTCAGGTAAAAGAGGGAAAATTCCTCAATCGGACTGGCCACTCATCATGGCCCGGTACGAACAAGGCGAAACGCTCTCCAGTATTGCCCGCACCTATGATTGCTCGCCGCCGGCGATCTCCTATATCGTGAGCAAGAGCCGCGAGAAGACGACGGGTGATGCCGCGTCGCCGCCCGTCACCGAACCGCATTTGGTGAAGGTAAATGCCAACGGCGCAAATGGTGATGGTTCGGCCGTCGTCGAACCGACGGTATCGTCATCCGCGACGACGACGCTCGTTCGCCGGGATGCCGCTGTCGAGCCGCGGGCAGTCGCGCCGACTGCCACTGCGCCGACTGTCACCGCGCCGGTGGACAGCACGCCCGCGGTGAATGGCGAGCAGCGCCGCACATTGCATCTGGCGCTCGGCAACGGCAGCGCCAACGGTAATGGCAACGGCAGCCATACGCCGCGCAACGGCAATGGCAATGGTCATAATCCGGAGCCGCCGGCGCGCCCGACCTTTGAGGTGCCGCGTTCAGCTCAGCCACAGCACGCCAGCAATGGCAATGGCGGTGCGAACGGCAATGGGCAACGGCCATTCCAGGCGCCACGCAACCCGCCGCCTTTCGATGCCGGGCGCAACGCGCGCGATCTGTTTGCGCTGCCCGAGGGAAGGCCCGCGGCGCAGCAGCCGCGCGACGCGGATGTGCCGCGCAACGGCAATGGCAGCTTTATCGATCAGGACCTGCGCAGCCGCGTCGACGGCGATATCGCGGCGTTTCTCGCCGCGTTTGATGCGGCATTGGCCGCGGATACGCATGAAAGCCGCTTTGGCTTGCGTGAGGCGACCGACCGGTTGCTGCGCGCCGGCGCGCGGACGCGTATCGAGCTCGAACGGCTTGAGGCGCGGGTGCCGCTGACGCCGCGCGATGTCGGGGCCACGCCCGAACCGGCGGGCTGGCGTTATCGCTAGGCCGGCGGAAATTTAAAACAAAAAAGGGCGCCCGTTTGGACGCCCTTTTTCCTTGCCTGGTTTGGCTCAGCCTTGGTTCTTGCTGAGCTCGACGCCGAGATATTGCGTCACGCCGTGCCGGTTCAGCAGCAGCAGCGCCGTCTTGTTTGGCGAATTGGCGATGTCGTGTAGCCGCTCCGCGGCCTCATTCGGCGAATTCATCGGCTGCTGGTTGATCGACATGATCACATCGCCGCGGCTGAGGCCGAGACTATCGGCGGCGCTGCCATTATCGACCCCGGTGATCACCACACCATGCACGTCGCGGCCGAGATGGAGCTCGCGGCGCACGTCATTGGTCAGCGGCGCGAGGTGCAGGCCCATCGCGTTGGCGTGGTCTTCGCTCGGTTGCGCCTGATCCTCGTTGCCGGCGGAGGCGACCTGCGGATTGTTCGGCATTTCACCAAGCTTGACATCGACCTGCTGTTGCTTGCCGTCGCGCCATAGGGACAGTGTCGCTTTGGCGCCGGGGGCGCTGTCGGCGACATCGTGCGGCAGATCACGCAGCCTGCTGATGTCATGGCCGTCAAAGCCGAGGATCACGTCGCCTTGTTTCAGCCCTGCCGCGGCGCTGGGGCTGTTCGGTGTCACCATCGCGACGAGCGCGCCGTGGTCGTTCTTGAGCCCAAGGCTCGCGGCGATCGCCGGTGTCACCTCCTGGATCTGCACGCCCAACCAACCGCGTTCGACCTTGCCGTGCTCTTCGAGCGCGGTTACGACACGCTGTGCGACATCCGATGGCACCGCGAAGCCGATGCCGACGCTGCCGCCGTTCGGCGAATAGATCGCGGTGTTGATGCCGATGACCTGCCCGCTCAGATTAAATGTCGGACCACCGGAATTGCCGCGATTGATCGGCGCGTCGATCTGCAGGAAGTCGTCGAACTGGCCGGTGTGAATGTCACGGCCGCGCGCCGAGATGATGCCTGTCGTCACCGAGCCGCCGAGCCCGAACGGGTTGCCGACCGCGACGACCCAGTCGCCGATCTGCGCGGCATCGCTGTCCCCAAAGCTGACATAGGGGAGCGGCTTGCCGGCGTCGATCTTGAGCACGGCGAGGTCGGTGCGCGCATCGGTGCCGATGATCTTGGCGGTGTATTTGTCGCCGTCCTGCAGCGTCACCTCGACCTTGCTGGCGTCGCCCACGACATGCTTGTTGGTCACGATGTGGCCGTCGGAATCGATAATGAAACCGGAGCCGAGCGCGATGCGCTTGACCGCGCCGCCGCCTTCATCGCCGGGGCCTTCCTGGAACGGATTGTTCTGCCCCTGACCCTGCTGGTCGAAGAAGCGGCGCAGCATCTCGTCAAATGGTGATTGACGGAAATTCTGCCCCTGGTCGTCGCCCTCGTCTTCCCGGTCCGCCATCGGCGAGGCTTTTTGGCTCTCGGTCACCGAGATATTGACGACCGCCGGCAGGACTTTCTTGACGAGCGGGGCAAAGCTTTCCTGCTGCAACATGACGCTCGGCGGCGCCACCGCCGGGGTGCCGGTATTGGCCGTCGCGGTGCCGCCGTTTGGGCTCTGCGCCCAGACATGGGCACAAAGCCCAAGAACCGAGGCAACGCCGACGCCGGCCAGCGCCGCGCGGCGCCGTTTTGGTGTGTTCAACATGATTCCCTGTCTCCAGAACCCAAGCCGGTGCCGCACAGGCGCGTCCCCGCCGCTTCAGGGTGTTGGCCGGTAAAGTGGCATGCCGAGCTAACAGCCGGCTTTCCGTGGAATGAATTCGCTGTAACCTGCTTCCCGGCATAGGAGACAACACCACAGCCGAGGAGAAATTCATGGCCCGTTACCGCGAGCTTTCGCCCGCCGATATGAGCGCGGCGCAAAAGGCGGTCGTCGACGAGATCGTGTCCGGCAAGCGCGGCCGGTTTGGCGGCCCGTTCCA
>Ga0335075_10014346_pt1 | contig 11906 bp, 10 predicted proteins | sample Lox_Sample_24_FD_206723 | JGI IMG/M metagenome (GOLD analysis project Ga0335075, IMG submission 206723) | Soil microbial communities from Loxahatchee National Wildlife Refuge, Florida, United States - Lox_Sample_2.4 | ecosystem: Environmental > Terrestrial > Soil > Wetlands | place: USA... | reverse complement strand
GACCCGTTGGCTTCTGTGGTTCTGGGCACAGGAAAAATGCTGTCCGACTTCCGCCTGCTGCGCAAAATCAAGATCGACTGATAGAGGCAGGGACATAGGGACTAGGGACTAGGGACTAGGGACTAGAAAAGCTCCACTGCACAAGATTCATCGCCACTCCCGTTCCCTGTTCCCTAGTCCCTGATCCCTAGTCCCTGGTCCCTGGTCCCTGGTCCCCGGCTTTTATGGCATCCTTCTTCGTCCGTTACCGCAACCTGCTGGTCCTGCTGGCCATCCTGATGGCGCAGATCGTGGGCCTTGCCGTGCAGGTGCGGCGGATCAACAATACAGGGCGGTCGAGCTTCGATCCCAATGACGGGCCGGGCGTGCGGCTGATCCGGCTCTGGGCTGAGGCGGTGGTCTCGCCCTTTGAGCGCGGCATTCACGGCTCGAGGCTGGGCGTGGAGTACATCTGGAACGACTACTTCGACCTGCGCAATGTGCGCCACCAGAACCAGGAGCTCGAGCAGACCATCGCCCGGCTGCAACTGGAGCAGGCATCCCTGCTTGAAGATGCGCGGCAGGGGCAGCGGCTGCAGGCACTGCTCGGATTCCAGGAAAAGTACATCTACTCCACGGTGGCGGCGCAGGACATTGGGTCGAGCGGCAGCGCTCAATCGCACGTGTTTTATATCGACAAGGGTGCGAAGGACGGCCTCAAGCCCGACATGGCGGTGATTACGCCGGATGGCATTGTGGGCAAGGTGCGCGATGTGTTTCCGCACACGTCGCAGGTGCTGGCCGTCAATGACCAGTCGAGCGGGGCGGGTGTGATTCTGGAAACCACGCGCATCCGCGGCATTCTGCGCGGCAACGTGGACGGGCAACTGATGATTGTCGGCATCCTGGCCGACGAGCGCATCAAACCCGGCGAACGGGTGCTCACCGCAGGCGGAGATTTGATCTTTCCGCGCGGGCTTCCCGTGGGAGTGGTCGAAAAAGTGGTCCGCGATCCGGAGCGCGATGCTTTTATCGACGTGATGGTAAAGCCGGCCGCGCATCTCGATCAGCTCGACGAGGTGCTGGTGATTACCTCAACCCAGCCGCGCTTCTCCGATCAGGAGCAGAAAGACATTGAAACCAGCGAAGAAGTAAAGGGCGCGGAGGCGCAGGCCATCAAAGACCAGTTAAAGGCCTCGCAGATCATGGCTGAGCATCTGCCGGGGCTCATCGAGCCCAATGTGCCGGCAGACCAGCAGCCGTTGAATGACAGCACGCCGCCCAACCCTGTTCTGCGGCCTCCGCTGCCGTTGCATCCCGACCGCTTCTCACCGGGAGACGCGCCGACGCCCGATTCGGGGCCGGGCTCGGAACCGGCGACGGGGCCGGCCGGGAAGCCGGCGGCCAAGCCCACGCAGCCGGCCACGCCGCAACAGCCAGTGCAATCCGCACCGCAAAGGAACCCTTAAGCCATGTCCCTGCTCGGCGCCGACTCCCGGCGCGATATGGAGATTCACCGCTACCCGCTGATCGTCTACGGGCTGGTTCCGCTCACGGCACTGGTGCTGCAGGCCTGGCTGCCGCGGCCGCTGGGCAAGTACGCATGGTTCGATCTGCCGCTGGTGGTCACGGTCTATTTTGCCCTGGGACGGCGCAGCCCCATCCAGGGCACGCTGATGGGCGCGGCCATGGGCATCTTTGAAGATGCGCTCTCGCGGCGCGCGATCGGCGTAAACGGGATCGCCAAAACTGCCGTCGGTTTCCTGGCGGCGTCGGTGGGCATTCGCATCGATGTGGAGAACTTCACCATCCGGCTGATGCTGAACTTTCTGCTCTCGCTCTTATCGAGCGCGATTTATCTCTTTGTGTATCGCATCCTGCTCGGCCTCGAGCTGGAGTGGAGCTGGCTTACCCAGCTCTACATCGCCATCGGCAACTCGGCGATTGCGCTGATTCTGTTTCCGCTGCTCGACCGGCTGCAGTTGCGGGATTAGGTCGCATGACCCACGCAGGAGCAGCCGGCGCGCGACAAAATCGGCAGACTGTTTTCATTCAGGCAACTCTTCGTGCATTTGCGAGCCAACACCGTCCGCAGCGCCACTCAATACGCGCTATGCTAAGACATAGCCTGGAAAAAATCAGGTAAATCGGATGTCCACGAGCACCCCCAGCCGCGCAGAAAAACTTTCCAGCCTGAAGTTAACCGTGGTGCAATACGGCATCCTGCTCATGATGCTCGGGTTAGCGGGCGGGCTATGGCGTCTGCAGGTGCTGGGCGCAGAGAACTTCCGCCAGCTTGCTGAGGCCAACCGCATCCGCAAGGAGCCGATCCTGGCGCCGCGGGGCAAGCTCTTCGACCGCGAAAACCGCATCATCGTGGACAACTACCCTTCGGTCACCTGTTTTCTGGTCCGCGAACAGAGCCACAACGTCGACAACGACCTGCCGCTCATTGCGCGTGGGCTCAATCTCGACCTGGACCAGTTGCGCGCCACGCTGCAGCATTACCGCGGCTCACCCGGCTACCAGCCGATTCCCATTAAGCAGGACATTACAGCCGATGAGCAGGCCTTCATCGCCGCGCACCGCAACGAGCTGCCGGAGCTCGAAACCATCGATGTGGAGCGCCGGCTCTATCCGCGCGACGGGTTTGCCGCGCACCTGATCGGCTACGTGGGCGAGGTGAGTGAAGATGACCTCAACAATCCGCGATTTGCCTTCTACGAGCCGGGCGACGTGGTGGGCAAGGCGGGCGTGGAGGAGACCTACGACGCGCTTCTGCGCGGCACCGACGGCAGCCGCGATGTGATCGTGGACAGCCACGGCCGCGAAGTAGGTTACCTGCGGACTCAGCACGCCATCCCCGGAATGGACCTGCGGCTGACCATCGACAACGACATCCAGCGCGCCGCCGAACTTGCCATGGGCAATCGCAACGGCGCTCTCGTCGCCATGGACCCGCGGAACGGAGACATTCTGGCCATGGTCTCCCGCCCGAGCTTCGATCCCAACGATTTCGCGGTAAAGATCAATCGCACCGACTGGAACAAGCTGATCACCGACCCCGATCACCCGCTGATGAACAAAGCCATCCAGGCGCAGCTCGCACCCGGGTCGACATTCAAGATTCTCATGTCCGTCGCCGGCCTGCAGGAAGGCATCGCGCAGAATCTGCACGTGATGTGCAATGGCGGCGCAACATTTTACGGTCACTTTTACGCCTGCGACCGGCACCATGGCGCGGTGGATATTCATAACGCGATTCCCATGTCCTGCGACACCTTTTTCTACACGCTGGCCGACAAGCTGGGCATCGACAAAATCGCCAAGTACGCCACCGAATTCGGCTACGGCCAGAAGACCGGCATCGATCTCCCCAACGAAGAGGCCGGCCTCATGCCCTCGCCCGAGTGGGCCATGAAGTACTTTCGCCGCAAGTGGTATGCAGGAGAAACCATCTCCGTCGGCATCGGCCAGGGCGCCATTGAAGCCACGCCGCTGCAGCTCGCGCGCATCATTGCGGGCATTGCGTCGGACGGACACATGGTGCGGCCGCGGGTCGTCAATCCCGATCAGTTGCCTGCCAACTTCCGCAACTCTCTGCTCGATAGTTTTCCCGGCTCCGGCAATGTCGATATCCCCATCGATCCCGCCAACTGGATGATCATTACCGACGGCATGGAGCAGGTCACCGAGCCGGGCGCTTTTCATACCGCGGAGTCGGCGCACCTGAACGGCATCGACTTTGCCGGCAAAACCGGCACCGCCGAGGTGGTGGGCCACGAAGCCGCCAGCCATATGGCCAAGAGCCATTCCCTCGTTCCCAATGTGTGGTTTGTGGGAGTTACGCCGCGCCGCAATCCTGAGCTGGTAGTCGCTGTGCTCTGGCAGAATGGAGAGTTCAGCTACTATCCTGCCCGCATCGCCGCGCAAGTTGTGGAAGCGTATGTAGACAAGCAGCGCCGCCTGGCCAACAATCTGCCGCCGGATAAACCTGCCGCCCCCGTTGAAGTGGGCGCAGTGTGGTCTTCCCCATCTTCGGGAGCCGGCGCAGACAATGACCTCTCCTCGCATGTGGAGGGCGGACATTTCTTTGTCCAGAACGGCCAGATCGTGGCTGAAAACGCTACTCCGTCGAATGCCGCTTCGAAGGCGAAACCCCATTCCCGTCGCCCCCTGTCCGACTCTGGAGCTGCGGCATCGGAGTTGGGCATGGCTCTTCCTGTCCGCCGTTCGAAGGAGAACTGATTCCTGAATGCGACGCTTCCTGAGCTTTCGCGACTTCGACTGGGCGTTGCTGGGCCTGGTGCTCATCCTGTGCGTAGTCTCGGTGCTGGAGATTTACTCCACCACCGTTCACACCCGTTTCGCGAGCTTTGAATCGAAGCAGATTCTGTTCATCGGCGCCGGCATTGTGGGCATGTTTATCCTGGCCAAGATCGACTATCACCGGCTGCTCGACTGGTCGCCGTGGGCCTACGGAGTCTTCCTGGCGTCCCTGATCGCGGTCAAAGTGGTGGGACACAAGGCGCTCGGCGCCCGGCGCTGGATCGCCATCGGCCCGGTCCAGTTCCAGCCCTCCGAGTGGGTCAAGCTGGTGCTGGTACTGGTGGTGGCGCGCTACTTCGCCAACCTCGGCGGTCGCTATCTGACCTGGCGCGACATCTTCAAGGCCTTCGCCATGGTCGGCATCCCCATGGCGCTGGTACTCATTCAACCCGATTTGGGCACCAGCCTCACCTATGCTCCCATCCTTGTGGCCGGGCTGTTTCTGGGCGGCATCAGCTTTCGCCAGGCGGCCATTCTAATCATCTGCGGCACGGCCCTGATGGTCGGCGCCTGGTCGAGCGGCAAGATTCTCAAGCCTTATCAGAAGGCCCGGCTTACCAGTTTCATCAACCCCGACAACGACCCCCGCGGCTCGGGCTACCAGATTCGCCAGTCGCTGATTGCGGTGGGTGACGGCGGCATCTGGGGCAAGGGTCAGTCGAAGGGCAGCCAGACCCAGGGCTACTTTTTGCCGATTCCCTATACGGACTTCATCTTCGCCGCTTTCAGCGAAGAACACGGCTTTGTGGGCGCGATATTCGTGCTGCTGCTATACTTTTCCATATTGATGCGTTTGATTCAAAACGCTCAAACCGCCGCGGACCTGCCAGGTTCCCTCATTATCATGGGAATCGTAGCCGTGTTGACCTTCCAGATTGCGGTCAACGTAGGCATGGTCATCGGCTTTATGCCGGTCACCGGAATCCCACTGCCGCTCATGAGTTACGGCGGATCTTCGGTGTTGTTCGCGTTTCTGGCGCTAGGCGTGGCAATGAATGTCCGCATGCGCAGATTCGTAAACTAAACGTCCTTAATCCAGTCCTCGATCCACAAGACTGGACGCGGATGGAAGACTACTTCACGCTTTTGCGCGGCCCGGAACGCTCCGGAAACGCAAAAGAGCAAGTTTTGAGAGATTTTCGCCGGCCAGGTCCAGGTTGGATCGCGCCCGGCAGGATTGAGTACATGAGCACGCAGAGACGGGAAAACCGGCTCCCTCAGCGACTGACACGCGTCGCCGGGGACCGAACGGCCTCGCCACCCCAGGCAGGTTGGCCACAACTCTCTGCACACGGATCGCCGCACCCCCAAGCTCGTTCGGCTTTTGGTTCCTTATCTTCGCCGTGGGCCTGCCCACCGCATGGAAGCCGCAGCAGCAGCGCAATCAGGTCATCCTACCCGCCCATCTCCTCGCCTTCCGGTTTTACGCGTCTCCATCCCACCTTGCCACAAGCACCGGCAGCCATAGACTGCCGGACGGAAAGGTACGATGGCAAAAGAGATTTGTATTTCCAGCACGCCGCATGAGACGCGTCTTGCAATCCTTGAGGACGACCAGCTCGCCGAGATTTATTACGAGCGCGAGAACGAGTACACCCTGGCGGGTTCCATTTACAACGGCCGCGTCACCCGCGTGCTTCCCGGCATGCAGTCGGCCTTTGTCGACCTCGGCCTGGAGCGCGACGCGTTCCTGTATGTAACCGACTTCGTGGAGCTCGAAGACCAGGAAGACTCCGACGAGATTGAAAAGGCGGCCGCGACTGGCGCCAACCAGGCGCCACGCGAAATCCGCCGCGCAGCGGAGCCGGACCAGGGTGAAGCCGGCAGCCGGACCGAAGATCGCGACCGCGGCGGCCGTTCCGGTCGCGGAGACCGGCAGCGGGACCGTCAGCAGCGCGATCGGCGTCCCACTGAGGAAGCCGGACAGGAATCGGCTCAGGAAGCCGCTGCCGCTGAAGCACCCACCCACCCCGAGCCCGAAGAGGCTGGGGCAGCCGAACCGGCAGGCGAGCAGGGCGCACGCCGCTGGCGCGGTCGCCGGCATCGCCGTGGAGGCCGCGGAAACGCCGGGCAAGGCACGCGCACGCCGGCAGAGGGCACCGAGGAGCAATCGGCCGAACCGGAGACCGGGCAGGCGGCGGAGTTCGAGTCCGAATCTGGCGCAGACATCCAAGCCGGCGCGTGGCAGCAGCCGGCTCCTGCGCACCGTGCGGCGTCGGCGCCTGAGGCATTCCTGCTGCCCGGCGAATCGCTCAAGAAGTACGGCGGCACCGCGGCCGATGAGGAACAGAAATCCGCTCCCGTCGCGGCTCCGCCGAGGCCCGCGTCCACCTTCAAGCCCTCCACCCTGGTGGAAGCGCCGCTCAGTTGGGACGGCAGCGGGCTTTTACCCGGCGAGTCGCTGGCGCGCCATCGCAATCGCGCTGCCGAACCGGTCGAGGAGACCGCTCAGGAGGCAGGTCCCGAAATTGGTCTTGACGCCAGCCCCGAGGCCGTTTGGGAATCACGCACCGGCCCTGAGGCGGCGGCCGCAACCGAGGACGAGATTCTTGAGGAGGAACTGGGGATTCCGACCGGAGAGTCTGCGCCTCCGGCTCTGCGCGAGATTGAAGCCGCGCCGCACCAGACCGCGCACCAGGAAGAAAGCAAGGAGGCTGCGGCGATTCTTGCGCCCCGTCCCGAAGAAGATCCGATTGCGGACGAGGAGCTCTTTGAAGAAGAAGTGGTGCAGCGCCACACGTCTGATGGCGAATCAGATCATGGGTTGGAAGAACACGGCGCTTCGGCGCAGACCGAAGAAGGGCCGGACGCTGATGCCGAAGCCGAGCACCGCATCGATCCCGCATCTCCATCGGGCTTTCGCCTGTTCGGATTCGGCGGAAAAAAGAAGACAGAGGACGAACCCGCTTCACCGGCCCCGGCTCCTGCGCTCACATCGCCCGCCGCGGTTTCCTCGTACGCTCCGGGCGAAGGGCTGATCGAAGAAGAGGTCATCGAAGGCGAGGAGTTCGAAGCCGTTCCGCATGGCCGCCGCGCCAAATCTGACGAGCACGATCTGGACGACTATGAGGAAGAAACACTGAGGACGCAGATTCGGTCCGGCGACCTGGGCGAGATGCTGCAGGAAGCGCATCTCGACCACAAGATCGAGTTGAACTTCGACGGAGCCACCGGCGACGACGAGGAAGGATTCGACATCGAGGAGGAAGGCGAGGAAGAACCTGCCGCCGAAGCGCAGCCCGCGGCGCCGGGCCAGCCGCGCCGCGACCGCAACGGACGCGGACGCCATGGCCGCGGCGACCGGCAGGGAGGCAACCGCCGCGGCGGCCCATCAAGGCGCTCCGCGCAAACCTCAGACCTGCCCATCATCTCCGACCTGCTCAAGCCGGGCCAGGAGATTCTGGTTCAGATCGCCAAGGAGCCCATCGCCAAGAAGGGCGCGCGCATCACCAGCCATATCGCGCTGCCCGGGCGTTTTCTGGTCTTCATGCCCACGGTCACGCATGTGGGTGTGAGCCGCAAGATCGCGTCCGACGACGAGCGCCATCGGCTGAAGCGGATTTTGATCAACGAGCGCGGCGAATCCTCAGGCGGATTCATTGTGCGCACCGCGGCCGAGGGCGCGTCGGAAGACGAGCTGCGCGCCGATCTGCGCTTCCTGATGAATCTCTGGAACGACATCAAGCAGCGGTCGGAGTCGTCGAAGTCGCCCGCGCTGATTTATCACGATCTCTCGCTCATCGAGCGCATTCTGCGCGACCAGGTGAGCGCGAACTTCTCCAACATCTGGGTCGACTCAGAGGCCGACTACGAGCGGATCGTGCGTTTCCTCAATCGCTTTTCGCCCTCGCTGGTGCGGCGCGTCAAGCTCTACACCAAAGAGACGCCGCTGTTCGAGCACTTCGGCATTCAGGACGAGATTTCAAAGGCGCTGCGTTCCAAGGTATGGCTCAAGAGCGGCGGATCGATCGTCATCAACCAGACTGAGGCTCTGGTGGCCATCGACATCAACACCGGCAAATACGTCGGCAAGTCGGCGCGGCTCGAAGACACCATTCTCAAGACCAACCTGGACGCGGTGCCGGAGATCGTGCGCCAGATTCGCTTGCGCGACCTGGGCGGCATCATCGTGATCGACTTCATCGATATGGACGAGCGCAAGAATCGCTTCAAGGTCATGGCTGCGCTCGAAGAAGCACTGAAGAGCGACCGCGCGCCGACCAAGGTTCTGCAGTTCAACGATTTTGGACTGGTGGCGATTACCCGCAAGCGCGTGAAGCAGTCGCTGGAGCGCACGCTCTCAGTGCCCTGCCCCACCTGCCAGGCCACCGGCATGGTGAAGAGCCCGGCCACGGTGTGCAACGAGATCTACATCGAGCTGCGCAAGATGCGCAAGCACTTTGAAGGAGCCGACGTGATGATCCGCGTCCATCCGGAGACGGTGAAGGTTCTCAAGTCAAGCAACGCGCGCTGGCTGAACGAATTTGAGGATCTCGTCGGCAAGAATATCCTTCTCAAAAGCGATGCGACGCTGCATCCCGAGCAGTTCGATATTCAGGGATAGCAGCAGTAACAACGCAACAGCGAAAGCCGGAGCACCAGCTCCGGCTTTCGTTTATTCCCGCTCGAATCAGATCCTTCTAAGACTATTCTCTATCTCATCGATGCTCATCGTCCACCGAATCTGCAACAAGCCGGTTCGCCAGAGTGCAAACCAACCCTTCGATTGGGTCACCCTCCACGGAGTCACGTCGGCCTCGAATGGATTACTCATCGTCCGCACGGCAAGAATTGTACAGCGCATATTTCCTCTACCGGGTGCCGACGAGTCAAATATGACCACCTCTCTACCTTTAAGCTCGCCGGCGACCACACGAGTAACCATCTTTGGATCTACGATCCAGTGGTAGAGGAAGCGCCTACGATCCATCACAAATGTCTCTGGCAGCTTTTTTCCCATGTACTGCATCCCCCATCTTGCAGCCAAGATGCGCATGGCTCGAACACGGAGGGTACTTAGCAAAAATAAAATTCCGAGGACTACCAGGACCACTGCAATGCCCGGAATAAAGTTTTGCATGCCAATATTTTACTCATCCGCACATTCACTTCCCGCGGGCAACTAAGTCTAGAGTCTTTGTGAGTGGACCATCAACCCCGCCGCTCGTTCACCGAATCACATGAATAGGGATGCCAACCTTCAGATTCCTCCATAGCTGTTCCGTGGTATACACCGGAGCCTTCAGCACAATGGCCAGTGCCAGGCACGACCGGTCGCCTAACGACAATCCATATTTTTCTGTCTTCGTAATGAGACTTCCCGCGATCTTTGCCTGCTGGGCGGTGTAAGATTCAAGCCCGGCGACTGTTGCCAGTGCGTGCTCCCAGGCTTCGTCGGAAGAGAAGCCTGCCTTGATCAGCTTGCCTTGCACTTCGGCCAGGTTCACAGCACTCGCTACGGCTCTATCCTGGATTTCCTCCGTCAGCTTCTCCGCGCCTCGCTCGTTCTGGATCAATGCAAGAATGGCGGAAGCATCGAAGACCACCTCATTCATGCTTCGCCGCCTCGCGCCTCTCTGCGCTCAGCTCATCGGCAAGCGAAACACCTGCCGGAATGACCTGCCGCGCCCGTTCCTGAGCTCTCCGGATTCGGGCCCGCCTGGTCGAAATCCGTAATTCGTGATCCTCGATCCGCAGGTCGATCGTATCGCCCACGTCGATGCCCAGTGCCTTCCGCATCGCCATCGGAATCACCACGCGGCCTTTCTCACCGACTTGAACACGAGTTTGAAATTCCATGCTGTCCCTCCGTGATCTGGTGTCACCATCTTACCAGGGTGGGAACTTTTTAAAAAGTGACACTCCATGGCACATCGTCTCATTCCCGCCCCGGAAAATCACCTCCCGCTGCAACCTCCTGCCGGTTTCCGTGTCTAACTCAAGTGACCGGGATGCGTTTGCCCGGACCGCAATTAAGACAATTCAATACTTGAGGTTCCGACATGTCCTTCCCTTGCTGGATTTCGCCCGTACGGCGTGTCAGTAGTGTCGTTGCGGCTGCGTCCTTTCTCGCCGCCACCCTGGCGAGTGCGCAGTCGAGTGTTGCCCCAAGCCAGGCAGGCGCTCCCGCTCTTTCAGCGGGCGAATCGAGCTCCCTGCAGATTGCCAGCAGTTCGGCTCCCGCCGACCTGTTTGCTGACCCGGCCGCACCCACTCCGGGCCGCGCTGCAGCCGGCGGCCAGGAGTATGGCGGTGGCCACGGCCTTTGGTCGAAGGCAAAGAGCAACTTCGCTTTTGAAGCAGGCGGCGGCTTTAACGCTCCGGAGAGCAACTCCATCACCTACGGAGGCAACTTTACCGTAGGCGGCGGCGTGAACCTGAGCAAGCATCTGGCAGTGCTGGCCGAATACCAGTTCATTGACGACAAGCTGCCCGGCTCCCTGATTGCCGAGGCCGATGCGCAGGGCGGTCACGCGCACATCTGGTCGCTCACGCTGGATCCGGTGATCGATCTGTTTCCCAAAGCGACGAATGACATTTACGTCACCGGCGGCGGCGGATTTTATCGCAAGGTGAGCAGCTTCACCGATCCCGAAGAAGAAGAAGAGTGCTACTACTTCTGCGGCGTTGTGGAAGAGAACGTGGTCATTGCACATTTCTCGTCCAACCAGGGCGGCTTTAACATCGGCGCCGGATACCAACACCGGATGGGCGGAATGTACAACGACAGCAAGACGAAGCTGTTTGCCGAGGTCCGTTACCTGGATGTGCTGAGCCCGGCGATTACCGGTCTCAGCCCGAATGGCTCAGGCCTCATCACTACGGTGCAGAAAGACACGAAGATGATTCCGATCACGCTCGGCGTGAGGTTCTGAACGTAAACTTCTCCATCGACAGCTCATCCTTTCGTCGGCGCTGAACGACGGGTGTTGGGGGTGTTGGGCATTCTATAAAATGCCCAACACCCGCAGCCGCAGCAACCCGCCTGCCAGCACACCCAGCGGCGCAATGGCCACCAGCGCAAGCTGATACCAGATTGGTTGCTTTCCGCGCGCTTGCAACACGCTGAGCGCCGTAAGCAGCAGCGCAACAATTGCCAACATAAACACGTGGTAAAGCGGATTGGCCCGAGCCGCCAGCGCCGTAACGTATCCGCCCGCGGCCGCCGCCAGAAACGACGAGCCAAGATGGACGACCACGTAGCCGGGCCCTGGTCTGCCCTGCGCACCGGTCCAGCCGGGCGCGAGCCGGGCGAGCAGCCCTGCCGCAGCCATGGCCAGCACAGCCATGGTTGCGAAGCCGGCAAGCAGGGCAAGAAACGCGTGCAGGGTCACCATGGTTTTTTCTCGTCCTGTGTGGGCGAGCCCACCTCGCCGCGTTCGATGCGCTCGAGAAACGCGCGCGCCAGCCTGCGTTCGCCGGGATGGTACTCGCCGTGCATCGAGCAGAGATCGAGGAACTCGTCGCAGAGCGCGTTGCGCTCGCCCTGTTGCGCGAAGACGGCCTGGAGCGCAACAGCCAGTTCGCGCAGCCGCGCCGCTTCGCTCCAGGATTCCTCATCTTCGGTGATCGGCTCGGCAAACAATCCGCGCCGGCCA
>Ga0335075_10014345_pt1 | contig 11906 bp, 6 predicted proteins | sample Lox_Sample_24_FD_206723 | JGI IMG/M metagenome (GOLD analysis project Ga0335075, IMG submission 206723) | Soil microbial communities from Loxahatchee National Wildlife Refuge, Florida, United States - Lox_Sample_2.4 | ecosystem: Environmental > Terrestrial > Soil > Wetlands | place: USA: Florida... | reverse complement strand
GGCCCTGAGCAGGCGTTCTTGCAGAATCCTCCGATGCTCCAGAGCGCCTTTGTCGCCGGGAGCAAGATCGAAGACCACCTTGCCGATCTTGCCCGTGAAGGCGAACGGCGCCTTGGCCTTGTATGTCGGCGAGACCACGTCGCCGTTGTCCTTGCCGATGTCCAGCCCGGAGTAGGAGGAGAATCGCAACGGCACGGTGTTTTGCAGCTTGTTCTCGCCGACGGGCTTGCCGTTGATGAACAGTTGCCCCTTGCCGCCGGTGCCCGGCTTGCCAGGTTTATCTGCCGTGAACTCGTACCGCACCGTGACCTTGCCGGTGGGGACTCTTTCCGACGAAGTGAGGGTATCCAGCCGTATGCCCACTAGGCCATAAGTGTAGCGCAGTTTCCCGTCCTGGATGAAGAGCGAGAAGCCGCCCATTGCGTCGGCCTCGGCGACGATTACGCCTTCGGCCGCGTCGTTCGGAAGCTCCAGATCCGCAGTGATCGTGAACGATCGGTTATAAATGTGGGGGATCATCCCGGAGGAAATATGCTCGGTCCCTGGATAGTAGGTGAACTTCGTCCGTTCCGCGGATGGGTGTAGGAAACCGTAGAACGCTGCCAGCCCCCCCATCAGCGGCGTGACGTGGTACTTTTCAGCTTCCTCCCAGAAGAGCTTCTTCAACTCCGCGAGCTTCTCGGGGCACTTCGCCGCTAGATCGTTCGCCTCGGAGAAGTCCTCGTCCAAATTGTAAAGCTCCCACTTGTCCTTGTCGGGATCCCAGCTGCCGCCCGGGCCGAATTTCTTCATCTGTGCCGGGTCCAGCCGCCAGGGGGATCGGTCGAGGCGGGAGCAGGCGATCCAGCCGTCCTTGTACATGGCTCGGTTGCCGAAAATCTCGAAGTACTGCTGGGTGTGCCGGCTCGGCGCCTTGGCGTCGTCGAAGGTGTACAAGAAGCTGGTCCCGTGCATCGGCATCTGCTCGATCCCGTCAACGGCCTTCGGCTGCGAGATGCCCGCCGCTTCCAGGATGGTTGGGGCCACGTCGATGACGTGCGTGAACTGCGTTCGGAGACCGCCCTTGTCCTTGATCCGCTTCGGCCACGACACCACCATCGGATCGCGCGTGCCGCCGAGGTGCGAGGCGACCTGCTTGCCCCACTGGAACGGCGTGTTCCCGGCCCAGGCCCAGGCGCAGGCGAAGTGAGGCTGAGATTCCGGCCCGCCCCACGTCCCGATGCCGCCATGCTTCTCGATCAGCTTGAGCTGCACCGCCGGCGGCAGATCGATCCCATTGAGTGTGGTCATCTCGTTGAACGTGCCGCTCTCCGTCCCCTCCATGCTGGACCCATTGTCGCCCCAGATGTACAGGATGAGTGTGTTGTCGGCGAGGCCCATCTCATCGACCGCGTTGATGACCCGGCCGATCTCGTGGTCGCAATTCTCCTGGAATCCGGCAAACACCTCCATCTGCCGGGCGCAGAGCCTCTTCTGGTCCGCCGGGAGCGAGTCCCAGGCAGAGAACGCTGGGTCGCGGGGGGTGAGCTTGGCGCTCTGCGGGATCACGCCGAGTTTCTTCTGCCGGGCGAACGTCTCCTCGCGGAGCTTGTCCCAGCCCTGATCGAACTTGCCCTTGTACTTGTCGGCCCACTCCGTCGGGACGTGGTGCGGGGCGTGGCTGGCGCCGGGGGCGTAGTAGATGAAGAACGGCCGGTCGGGCGACTGCGCCTTTTGATCGCGCATCCAGTTGATGGTCCGGTTCGCCATATCCGTCGGGAAATAGTAGTCCTTCCCCCTCGGCACGCCGACGATCGTATTGTTCTCGGTGACGACCGGATCGTACTGCCCGCTCGCGCCGCCAAGGAAGCCCCAGAAGTAGTCGAAGCCGAGCGCGTTCGGCCAGCGGTCGAACGGCCCGGCCGGTCCCTGCTGATCGTCTGGAGTGAGGTGCCATTTGCCGAAAGCCGCGGTCGAATAGCCGTTGCCTTGAAGGATCTTGCCGATGCAGGCGGCGCTTTTCGGCCAGGTGGCGTTGTAGCCGGGCCAGCCGCCGGCGAACTCGGCAATCGAGCCAAAGCCCACGGCATGGTGATTTCGGCCGGCGAGCAGCGCGGCGCGCGTCGGCGAACACAGCGCCGTAACATGAAACCGATTATAGCGCAGTCCCTGCTGTGCCAGCCGAGTCAGCGCCGGCGTCTGGCAGGGACCGCCGAATGTGGAGGGATTGCCGAAACCCGCGTCGTCAACCAGGATCAACAGCACGTTCGGCGCGTCCCGAGGCGGCGTCACCGCACGCGGGAAGTTCGGCTTTGAACCGTCGAGCGTTGGCTTGGCGACGCCCTGGAAGGGCGCGTCCGGCACCGGCAGGACCGTGCGGTCGAGCTTATCCGGCGCGGACGGTTGCGGAGCTTGCAGCGAAAACAGCTTCTCCGTCGCCGCCGCATAACCCATCAGCACGCCGAGTCCAATCGCCAGAAGACTTAGCCATATCCGGCTTCTCATGTGCTTGCTCCCATTTGATGTGAACCCGCAAGGGGCAGCCGGTTCCCGCGACGGCCGGCCTCTGCACCGGCCGCCGCGAGAAGCTGGATTTCATACGCGAATTACCAATAACGAACGTAACCGGCGCGGTAGCCGCCGTAGCCGCCATAGGGGTAGCCGCCGTAATGGTAGCCGCCGTAGCCGCCAACACCGTAGCGGTAGGCGCCGCCATAGTGGTAGCCGCCGTAGCCGCCATAACCGGCGGTGCCGCCCATATGGTAGGCGCCATACGGTCCCACATGGGTGTAGCCGTAGTGATAGCCGCCCCACGCCTGAGCCGTGGATGATGTCGCCAGCAACGCCGCTAGGGCAGTGCAGGCGAGGACGATTGTTCTGTGCAACATAGTCATTCTCCTTGATCGAGCAAACGAGGATTTACCGGAGACCCACCCCCACGCTTGGGGCAGAGAGATTTCTTGCGGACTTCGGTGTTTGCGGCGCCTCATTCACCCGCTTCAGCTTGAACTCCTTGGTGTCAGGGACAGCTTTGCCGTCCACGGTTCGCTCCGTGCCTTGCAAGGTGAGAGTATCGGCATCGATGCGCCCGATGTGGAGCGTCGAAGCGGCGTTCTTTCCGTCCTGATGGACGGACTTCGTCCGGATGACCCACTTGTCTCCGTCCTTGGTCCAGGCGCCCTCGCCGAAGCCGCCGCTGGCGTCGAAGATCCACGAGCGAATGCGCTTTGCCTGCGGATCCCAACCGATCCAGTGGGTGGCTTGGCCGACCGAGACGCCTTTAGAAGTGGCCGCGAACGAGCCGACGATGAAGTTCTGGTTTTCGGTCCAGGACAACGACAGATGCTCCGCATCGCCTTTGTCGTTCTCGGCGGACCACTCGCCGATGGCCCATTCCAGTCCCCGCAGATGCTCGTGGTTGCTGGGGGGAACGAACGGCGCATCGCGCACGCTGCTCAGGAGCCATTTCCCATCCTTCTTGACGTGAACGATGGTGTAGCGGGCCCGGCTCGGCGGCGATCCCTCGGAATGCAGGACAAAGCTCGTCCCATCCTCGATGGCGACCTCGGCGGTCACGAAGCGGAGGGAGTGGCTTTCGATCCGAAGCGTCAGCCCCTTGTTCTCCGTGAAGAAATCCTGGAAACCCTTCTCGATGGCTTCCCGCCCCTTTAGAAGATGCCCTGTCTGGTTCGTGTAATCTCCATCCGGCGTCCAGAAAGCGGCCAAAGCCTTGGCGTCGCCCTTGTGGAACGCCTCGATGAATGCCTCCGCGCTTTGGGCAATCGCTTCCTTGTCGGCGGCGTCGCCCCTGGACTGCTGGCCCACTCCTGGCCCAGCGACAACACATGCCATTAAGGCGAACAGGAGCAAGAGTGATACTTGTCGCGTTCTCATGGGAACATCCTTTCTTGGAAAAAAAACCCTACCAGCCCGCCGCGCCAGCGAGGGATTGTTCCTTCCCTTGCTGGCGCAGCGGGCTGGTTAGCGTTTGATCTGTAGCGCCTGCTACCGCATCTGCTTCGTCATCACGCAGCGGAAGCCGAGGTGATTCGTCCCCGTGTCCGGAGGGCCTTTCCCGCGCGCACCCGCTTCGTAAGCCGTGCAGTACTGATCCGTACAAAGAAACGATCCGCCCCGCATCACGCGCTTGGCCATGCCTGGTTCGGCGGGGTCGTAACTGTCGCTCGGCCCCTGGGGATTGCGGATCGGCTGCGGCCCGGCGGCCAATTTCGCGTAGGTATCGGGGCGGTACCAATCGGCGCACCACTCCCAGACGTTGCCGGCCATGTCGTACAGGCCGTAGCCGTTGGCCGGGAAAGACCCAACCGGGGCCGTGGCGCGGAAGCCGTCTTCCGCAGTGTTGTCATACGGGAAGCGACCCTGCCAAATGTTGGCCATCCACTTGCCGTCGAGCTTTAGATCGTTCCCCCAGGCGTATTTCTTGCGATCGAGGCCGCCGCGAGCGGCGAACTCGAACTCCGCCTCCGTCGGCAGTCGTTTGCCGGCCCACTTCACATAAGCGACAGCGTCGTCCCAGGCGACCTGAACGACGGGGTGCTTTTCGCGTCCGTGCAGATCGCTATTCGGTCCTTCGGGATGCCGCCAGTTGGCGCCCTTCACGTATTCCCACCAGCGGAGATGATTGTCGAGCGGCACAGGACCGTTCGACGGCTTGAAGACCACGGAGCCGGCCACCAGGTTTTCCGGCGGAGCATCCGGGAAGTCCTTGGCCTCCGGTGTGCGTTCGGCCACGGTCACGTAGCCCGTGGCCTCGACGAATTGAGCGAATTGCTCATTGGTGACGGAGGTGCGGTCCATCCAGAAGCCGTCCACCGCTATCTGATGCACCGGCTGGGCGTCGCGCATCTTGGAGTTGTCGCTGCCTCGCCAGAAGGCGCCGCCCGCAATCCATACCATCCCCGGCGGATCGGCGGGTTGGGAGTCCTCGAACAGGCCCGGTGCATGGCGAAACAGAAGATACGCTGCCGCGAACGAAGCCAAGGCGAGAGCGGCCAGCCGTAGAGCTTTCACCATGAGTCTCTCTCCAGGGCGCGTCCAAGGTTAGCCGCGACGCGCAGCGGAGCGCGGGGCTATCGCGCTCCGCTGCGCGTCGCGGCTAACGAAATTATCTGCCCCGATGCGATTCGACGGCCTTCTGAATCTGTTCTTTGATCGCCTCCATGTTGAAGCTCGCGCCCCTCTGCATCGGCGGGAACTCGATGAAGGTCTTAGCAGCCTTCGCCACCTCCTGCTGGACGTAGACGTAACGCCAGAACTCGTAGGCGTACCAGTTATAATAGGCGATCGACCCGTTCTTGCCATTGGACAAGCCGGTTCGCTCGAAGGGGTCCAAACGAAGATTGACCAGGATCGGCCAATTGACCTTCTCGGTGGCGCCGAGCCAGCCATTCGGCTGATCGGTAAAGCGATATTTATAGTCGTCGATGCGCAACGCGCTCAGCGTGCCCTCGGTGAAGTAGAAGATCTCGCGCCGCTTCGATGGCCCCTTGCCGGTGAGGAGATCCATCTGGTTGTAGCCGTCCAGATGAACTCTGTAGTTTTGGCCGTTGATTGGTTTGCCCTTCTTGAGATCCGCGGCGATGTTCGGGTTGCCCGCGGCAGCGACCAAGGTCGGGAACCAATCGAGGCCGGAGAAGATGCTGTTTTCCACCTTGCCCGCCGGCACCTTGCCCGGCCAGCGGACGATGCAGGGCACACGGAAACCGCCCTCCAACGCCGTGCCTTTGCCGCCGGCAAACGGCGTCTGGCCGCCGTCGGGCCAGGTGAAATTCTCGGCGCCGTTGTCCGTGCTGAAAACGACGATAGTGTTCTCCTCCAGCCCATTGTCTTTCAGGTACTTCACGACCGAGCCAACGATGTCATCCAGCTGCGACATGCCGGCTTCGTAGACGCTCCAGCCATTTTCGGGGGTGCGCCGTCCTTGGTACTTCTCCGAAAGATGCGTGATCACGTGCATACGGGTCGGGTTGAGCCACAGAAAGAACGGCTTGTTCTCTTGCCGCGCCTTGTCCACGAACTTGAGCGCGTAATCGAGGATCTCGTCATCCACGGTCTCCATCCGCTTAGGACTCAGCGGGCCGGCGTCCTCGATCTTCTGCTTGCCGACCTGGCCCCAACGGGGTTGCTCGGTCGAATCGTCCTGGTCCGCGGCCCAGCAATGCAGCATGTTGCGCGGCCCAACCGTGGCCTTGAGCGCCGCCGGGTAATTGGGGTGGAACGGGTCTTCCATCGCGTCCAGATGATAGAGATAGCCGAAAAACTCATCGAAACCGTGGAGCGTGGGCAGGAACTGGTTGCGGTCGCCCAGGTGGTTCTTGCCGAATTGGCCGGTGGCATATCCCATCGACTTGAGGACGGCGGCGATGGTGACGGCTTGGGCCGGGATGCCCAGAGAAGCACCCGCTTGCCCAACCGTCGTTAGGCCGGTGCGGATGGGCAATTGGCCGGTGATGAAGTTGGCCCGCCCCGCCGTGCAACTGGCCTCGGCATAGTAATCGGTGAACAGCATGCCTTCGGCGGCCAAGCGGTCGAGGTTGGGAGTCCGGCCGGCCATCATACCGTGGTGGTAAGCGCCGATGTTGAACCAGCCGATGTCGTCGCCCATGATGAAGACGATGTTGGGCTTGGCGCCGTTCTTCTCGTCTTTGGCGAGCGCTTCTTTCGCCTTCGCGTTCGCCATCGCCAGCAGATGTGCTTTGCTTCCGCCTTCCGAGCAACAGTCCGTCGCGTCCCCCGTTTGGGACTCGCGCGGAGGGGACGCTCCGACGCTCTGGAAGGGGTTGAGTCTTCCGGCTGCGGCTGCATAGCCGAGCACCGCTCCAACGCTCAGAGCGAGGAGCATTTGAACTCTTGAGTTCCTGAGCATTTTTCCTCTCCTGATGCAAGAACAAGAAAACCGGCCCCGATCCTAATATCTACATCTACGATCTTCTTTCTCTATATGGATCGCTTGCCGTCGCCGGCGCTTCATGAGACGTGTTTCAGCTTCTCAATGTAGGAGCCTCCATTCGTTGCGTCAAGGAAAAGCGCGTTTTTTGTTGCGAATGGGGTATTGCTGACGCCGGAAACAAGCGTTACACTACACGGCACAGAGGACTCAACGATGCCCGATCTCGATCGACTCCCTGGTCATCTCCCCAGCGGCGGCTCCGCCCCCGAGCCGGATTGCTCTGATGTCACCAAAGACTTTTCTACCCCGGAACCTGCCAGCTCAGCGACCGTGGCTGCTTTCGCCTCGCCGCAGCGGTTGAAGGCCGGCCGGTTCGAGATCCTCGACGAGATCGCGCGGGGAGGGATGGGGATCGTGTATCGGGCCCACGACCCAGCGGTCAATCGGGACGTGGCCGTTAAGGTTCTTCAGGAGCGGTTCCGGAACCACGCGATCGCAACTAGCCGGTTCCTTGAGGAGGGGCAGATCACCGGCCAACTTCAGCATCCGGGCATCCCCGCTGTCCACGAGATCGGCATCCTCTGCGACGGCAGCCCGTTCCTGGCCATGAAACTGATCAAGGGCGTCACGCTCGCCGACCAGATCACCGAATCGTTCTCCGACCGCGGCCGGCTGGTCGCCGTCTTCCTCCAGGTCGCTCAAGCGGTCGGCTACGCGCACAACAAGGGAGTGATCCACCGCGATTTGAAGCCGGCCAACGTTATGGTCGGGCAGTTCGGGGAAGTGCAGGTCATGGACTGGGGGCTGGCGAAGGTGCTGCATTCGCCGCCCTTGTCCCGGCAACGGCAGACCCAGGCGCCGCCCCAGCACTCGATCATCGAGACCGGCAGATCCTCCGACCCGGGCACGGAAACTCAGTCCGGGAGCGTACTCGGTACTCCGGCTTTCATGCCCCCGGAGCAAGCGGGAGGCGAGGTCGAGCACGTGGATGAGCGGGCCGATGTGTTCGGTTTGGGGGCCGTCCTCTGTACGATCCTAACCGGCGATCCGCCGTATCGGGACAAGACAGTGGAGGCCGCTCGCCTGCGTGCCGTCCGAGGCCAAGTCGAGGATGCCTACGCCCGGCTCGATGCGTGCGGCGCGGACCCGGAGTTGGTCGCTTTGTGCAAGCACTGCCTGGCGCCAGACCGGGATAGTCGGCCGCGGAACGCGGGCGAAGTCGCCGCGGCAGTGTCGGCTCACCTGGCGGCAGTCGAAGACCGACTGCGCCGTACAGAGCGCGAACGCGCGGCGGCCGAGGTGAAAGCTGCCGAGCAGCGGAAGCGACGGCGGTGGCAAGCAGCGGTCGCAGGGGCAGGCATGCTGATCCTCACCCTTCTCGGCGTAGGGAAGTGGCGGGTTGACCGTCAGGCGGCGGAGCGGGAGAAGGACCGGGCCGTAGCGGCCGAGCGCGACCGGCAGGAAGCCTCCGCCGCGCTGGCCCAAGCGGAGGAGGCACTGGCAGCGGGCGACCTCGCGGCAGCCGAGGCGCCTTTGGCCTTGGCCGAGAGTCGGCTAAGGGAAGACAGTCCAACCGATCTTCAGGCACTTCTGGCGACAGTGAAACGGGACCGGCATCTCGTCCGCGACTTACGGGAGATCGACGACCTGAGTTGGGCGCCGGGCAACGTCAGCATGCCCGACCCGGCCGCCATGGCGAGCCGATACCAGGCTGCGTTCGCCCGCTACGGGTTGGACGTCGGCGGCGTAGATACGGCTGCGGCGGCCGACGCTGTCCGGGCATCCAAAGTGTCGGCTGCACTGGTCGCCGGGTTGAGCGAGTGGTTCTCCGCCAATCCGAAGGAGCCGCATCTTCGCCCGCTGCTCGACCAGCTTGACCCGAACCCCGACCGGGCGGCGATTCGCTCGGCGATCCAGGCCGGCGACGAGGGCCGGGTGCGCGCGCTGGTCAAGGCGCTGGACGGATCGAAAGTACCGGCCTGGTTCGCGGCGTCGGTTGGGATTCACTCGATGGTGCCCCAGGAGGAAGGGGTGCGGTTGATGGCCGCTGCCTGGCGGGCCCACCCTTCGGACTACGTTCTGGCCTATCGGAGCAGCCACCGACTATGGGGGACGGGCGAGAAGCGGATCGCGGAGATGCTCGCCTGGGCAAAGGTGGCGGTCGCCCTCCGGCCGGACAGCCCGTTCGCTCACAACCAGCTTGGGCACGCCTGGCGAGCAATGCACGATTGGGGCGAGGCCGAGGCCAGCATCCGCAGAGCAATCGAACTGGGCAAGAAGTATCCTAAGTACGCCGGAGCCCACGTTAACTTGGGTAACATGTTTTTGGAGAAGGGAGATTTGAACGCTGCTGAGGCGAACTACCGAGCCGCAATGGTGATCGACCCGGACGCCGCCGGGCTCATTTACTACAACATGGGGCTGCTGTACAACACACGGGGCGACCTGGCGGGGGCCGAGGAGTGGTATCGGAAAGCGGTCGCGGCGAACCCGAAACGGGCATATTTCCGTGAGGTGCTTGACAGAATAGTCCGAGAGCGGGCCCAACTCAAAGAACAAAACAACAGACAGCAGCGTTGACCGGATTCCGTCGCGGAGGCGCGGAGCAGCGTGGGAACAAAATACTTGCTGACACCTAAATCGGTCGTTACACTAGACGACATCCGTTGAACTGATTTCCGTTCCGATCGCCTCTCTCTTCTGCCGATCCGGAGCAATGTCGCGTGAAAGGGGATTCTCCCGATGTGGACCACCATTGCGTTACTAACCTTTCTGGGCGCAGCGCCGGCCGATTCCGGCTTGTCGCTGACGCACGTGCGTCCGACGCACGGCTTGCTTGGGCCCCAGCGCCAGAACGAATCGCTGGCGCCGGGCGACAATTATTTCCTTAGCTTCGACATCCAAGGCATCCGCGTCGATGACCAGGGCAAGGTGCGCTACAGTATGGCCATCGAGTCGAGCGACGCCGCCGGGAAAGTGGTGTTCCGGCAGGAACCCAAGGAGCAGGAAGCACGGGCCTCCCTCGGCGGCGACAGTGTGCCGGCCTATGCTCATCTGCGCGTCGGACTTGATACGCCGCCGGGAGAGTATCGCTTGAAGGTCGTCGTCAAGGATCTCGCCACCGGGCAAGAACAAACCCTGAGCCGCAATATCCGAGTGCTGCCCAAGGACTTCGCCCTGGTCCGCACCACCGTGACGGTGGATCCGGAGGCCCACTATCCCGCCGCCATCTTCGCTTGCGGGCAGGGCATCTGGGTGCATAGTAGCGCCGTCGCCTTCACGCGCGAGCGCGGCAAACAGCCCGACGTTGTCTTCGAGATGCGCGTGCTCGATGAGTCCGGCAAGCCGACGCTGGCCAACGCCGCGACCGGCACGCCTCCCAAGGATCTGCCCGCCGACCTATCGGGATTGCCGCTGGGCTTCCCGCTGACGCTCAATCGCACCGGCAAGTTCACCGTCGAATTGCAAGCAACCGACCGCATCAGCGGCAAGAAGGCCAAGATGTCCTTCCCTATCGTCGTCCAGGGCGCGGTGGAAAAATGAAGATTTGCCTGCTTCGCAGAAGCGTCAAATAGAATCACGAAAACGCGAAAGTATGAAAACACGAAAAAAGAACGAGAAGAAGGCAGCACCAGCAACCCAGAATGTTTCTCTCTGTTCTCCTATCGTCCTTTTTCGTGTTTTCGTACTTTCGTGTTTTCGTGATTCGTTTTAGAAACCGTACACGATCATCGGCACCATGTAGGTCGGGAGAAATATATGTGCAAACAAATCTATCGATCGGCTGCGGCAACCGCCTGCATATTTGTCGTCGGCGGGCTGCTCGGCGCGGATGCGTCGGCCCCAGTGGCGGGGCGGCTCGTCTCCAAGGACGGCACGCTCTTCGCGCGGAGCAAGCCCGGTCAAGATTGGCGAACGCTGACATCCAAGGGCGAAATCCATGCCGGCGATCTGCTGCTCGGATTGCCGGGCGCCGTCATCTCGAACGACAAGGGGACAGTGAACCTGACGCTGTTGACTGATTTCGACAAGAACTCGCCGTATCCGATTTTGGAGGCTGCCGTCGTCCTGCACGCTTCGGCGGACCACGACCTGGATTTCACGCTCGACCGTGGCCGCGTTGATGTGACCAATCTCAAAAAAGACGGTGCGGCTCGCGTCCGCATCCGCTTCCACGATCAGCAATGGGAGGCGAACCTGACCGAGCCAGGCACGCGCATCGCGTTGCAGTTGTATGGCCGCTGGGCCAAGGGAGTGCCGTTCCACAAGAATCCGGGACCGAAGGACGTGCCGGCCGCCGACCTGTTGTTGGTGGTCCGCAAGGGGCAAGTGGAGCTGAAGCACGGTTCCTGCTATTGCCTCATGTCCGCACCGCCTGGTCCGGCCCTTGTGCATTGGGACAACAGCGGCGAGTCGGAAGAGCCGCCGCAGAAACTCGAAAAACTGCCCGATTGGGTGGCGACCGAACAAGCGGATTCCGAAATCGCCCAGCTCATCCGGAGAAACGTCGAAAAACTGCGGCAGCAGGTGGTCAAGTCCTCGCCGCAGGAAGCGGCCCGCGCGTTCGTCACCTCGGAGGATCCCTTCCAGCGCAGGGTCGGCGTCGTCACCCTGGGATCGCTGGACGACCTGGAAGGGTTGGGCGAGGTCATTACCGAGACGAAGCACCCCGACGCCTGGGACCGCGCCGTCGTCGTGGTGCGCCATTGGTTGGGTCGCTGTCCCGGACAGGACCAAATCCTCTATCAACGCTTGCTCAACAGACGCGGGCTCAAGCCGGCGCAGGCGGCGAGCGTGATGCAACTGCTGCACAGTTTCGGCGATGCGGAGCTGGCTCAGCCGGATCTGTACACTACGCTGGTCAAGTATCTCGATAATGACGTTCTCGGCATCCGCGGACTGGCCCATTGGCATCTGGTGCGGCTGGTGCCCGGGGGCAAGGAGATCGACTATAACCCGCTCGATCCCAAGGACAAACGCGACAAGGCACGCGATCAATGGAAAAAGCTGGTCGATG
>Ga0335075_10014344_pt1 | contig 11906 bp, 7 predicted proteins | sample Lox_Sample_24_FD_206723 | JGI IMG/M metagenome (GOLD analysis project Ga0335075, IMG submission 206723) | Soil microbial communities from Loxahatchee National Wildlife Refuge, Florida, United States - Lox_Sample_2.4 | ecosystem: Environmental > Terrestrial > Soil > Wetlands | place: USA: Florida... | reverse complement strand
GGGGGGGGCGGGGCGCCCCCCCCCCCCCCCCCCCCCCCCCGCCCGGCGCCCCCCCCCCCCCACCCCGCTCGCCAAGATTCAACGACTCAGGCGATGATGTCCTTGACCACTTCACCCTTAACGTCGGTCAATCGCATGTCGCGGCCTGCGTAGCGATAGGTCAGCTTGGTGTGATCCAGGCCGAGCAGGTGCAGGATCGTCGCGTGCCAGTCGTGGATATGCACCTTCCCCTCGACGGCCTCGTATCCGTAGTCATCGGTGCTGCCGTGTGAATGGCCGCCGCGCACACCGCCGCCGGCCATCCACGTCGTGTAGCCGCGGTGGTTGTGATCGCGGCCGTCGCGGCCGCCCTGTGCGTAGGGCGTCCGGCCGAACTCGCCGCTCCACACGACCAGGGTATCTTTCAAAAGCCCCCGCGCCTTGAGATCCGTCAGCAGCCCCGCGACCGGCTTATCGACGCTCTGCGCCTTGTTCGCCAAAGCGGTCTTGAGGTTCGTATGATGGTCCCAGCCGCCGGATGTGATCTCGACGAAGCGGACCCCCGCCTCGACGAAGCGGCGAGCGAGGAGACACTGCCGGCCGAAGCCCTCTGTCGCCTGCTCGCCGATGCCGTAGAGCGCCTTGGTCGCCTCCGTTTCGTTGGCGAGGTCCATCAGCTTCGGCATCTCCTTCTGCATGCGGAAAGCCAGCTCGAACGACTCGATGGCTCCCTCGATGCCCTCGTGATGCGGATCGCGCTCCAGGGCAGAGCGGTTCAGCGACTGGATGAAATCGAGCTGCGACCGCTGGGCTTCGAGCGATTGATTGGGATTGCGAATGTTGCTGACGGTGCCGCTGCCTCCCCCGCCGCCTCCGAGCCGCCGAAAGCCGCCAAAGCCGGTGCGAATGGGCGTCCCCTGGTAGACGGCCGGTAGAAAGGCGCTGCCGTAGTTGGCTGGGCCGCCGTTCTGGAGCGGCGGACTGATGGTGACGAAGCCCGGCAGGTTCTCGTTGTCGCTGCCCAGGCCGTAAAGCGTCCAGGCGCCCATCGACGGACGTTTGAATTGAAAGACGCCGGTGTGCATTTGCAGGAACGCCTGGGGATGCGCCGGCACATCGGTGTGCATGCCGCGCAGCAGACACAGATGGTCCGCTTGCTTCGCCAGCTCCGGAAATAGCTCGGAAATCCACAGCCCGCCCTGTCCGTGCTGCTGGAACTTCCACGGCGACGCCAGCAGTCGGGCGAACGTCCGAGCCCTGGGCATGCTCTTGCCGTCCAGCTCGGCGAGCTTCGGTTTGAAGTCGAAGGTGTCCACATGCGAGGGAGCGCCTTCCATGCACAGGAAGATCACGCGCCGCGCCCTGGGCGAAAAATGAGGCCGCTTCACGGCCAGCGGATTGGACTTCTCACTCGCCCAGGTCGAAAGCCCCGCGAAGGCGAGGTAGCCGAACCCGCAGGCGGTGGTTTTCAGCAGCGAACGCCGCGACAAGGCATGTTCAAGCATCGATCACTCTCCTGCTTGCTGTTTCACGGCCGGTCGGCTTTCCCGGCGTGAAACGATGGGTTCGGTTATCGGTGACTGAATTCCGCACTGGCGAAGAGCGCCTGACACAGCGCCGCCCACGTCGCGCGGCGCGTCTGTTTTTGGCCGTAGCTGTCGAGGAACTTCTGCGCGATCTCCTTCTCCTTCGCAGACGGAGGGCGCGCGTAGCAGAGCAGATAAGCCCTTGTCATTCGAGCACCATCGTCGCCGGCCTCAAGCAACTTCTCGGCCATCGCCGCGGTCTGACGAATGACGAAGGGATTGTTCATCAGGTACAGCGACTGAGCGGGAACGGTTGTCGTCGCTCGCTCGCCGATGATGAGGCTCGGATCGGGGAAGTCAAAGAGCGTGAGTGCCTCGGGCACCAGATCGCGAACGATCGGCAGGTACACGGTGCGATGAGTTTCGGCCGCCGCCGCGTCTCCGCCGCGGAAACGGAAGCCGATGTTGCCCTCTCCGTTGCGTGTCACCACGCTGCCCTTCGGCGGAGTGAAATCGAGCCGACCAGACAGCGCCAGCATGGTGTCGCGCAGTGCCTCCGCTTCCAGACGACGTTTCGGCATTCGCCAGACATACACGTTGTCCGGGTCAGTCTCGAAGTTTTTCTCGTCGAGCTGGGACGACAGCCGATAGGCCCGGCTGAGGACGATGGAGCGAATGAGCTTCTTCACGGACCAGCCGTCTTCGATGAACGAGAGAGCCAGGTGATCGAGCAGGGCTGGATGGCTCGGTTTTTGACCGGCAGCGCCGAAGTTATCCGGCGTGGCCACGAGCCCGCGGCCGATCAGGTGCAGCCAGACCCGGTTCGCCATCACGCGCGCCGTCAGCGGATTGTCCTTCGAGGCGATCCAGTCGGCCAGCTCGCGCCGTCCGCTGCCCTCCTTGATCTTCGGCTGCTTCGTCGTCACCACTTGCGGGAAGCCGCGCGGCACCGTCTCGCCTGGTTGACTCAGCTCGCCGCGGACGTAAAGCCGGCTGTCGGACGGAAGGAAACGGTCGCGCACGCCCATTGCCAGGAGCTTCGGGGTGCCGTCGGATTCGTACATGGCCAGCTGGCTGGCCAGCACCGCTCTCCGCGAGCTGAGGAAGATGCGGCGAATGAAGGCGTTCTGGCCGGTGATATTCGACGCGCGCTCGCGCAAGTCCTGCATCTGCTTCTCGATCCCCTCGCGGCGCTCGGCGGTTAGCGGCTCAAGACCGGCCGTCGCGCCGCCGTTCTTCGGCAGCTCCACCAAGGGGCTGGGCTGGTTGCTTTGGATGATGCGAATGGTTCCGTAGCACGTCTGTGTGCTGCGGAAGATGCCCGACAGCGCGTAATAATCCTTCTGCGGGATGGGATCGAACTTGTGATCGTGGCAGCGGGCGCAGGCCGCCGTCAATGCCTGGAACGCCTGGAACGTGGCGTCGATCTGCTCGTCGGCCAGGTCCATCTCGAACTGCCGCCGATTGCGCTCGTTGTGCGTCTTGGGGCCGATGGCGAGAAAGCCGGTGGCCGTCAAAAGCTCGGATTTTTGCGCGTCGTCCCTGGCGTCGAGCAGGTCGCCGGCCAGCTGCTCGCGGATGAATTGATCGTACGGCTTGTCGGCGTTGAAGGAGGCGATGACATAATCGCGATAGCGCCAAGCGTGGGGATAGGCGAAGTTGTTGGCGCGACCGCTCGACTCGGCGTAGCGGGCCACATCGAGCCAGTGCCGGCCCCAGCGCTCGCCGAAGCGCGGCGAGGCCAGCAGCCGATCCACAACCGCCTCCAGCGCCGCGTCCGAGCTGGCCGCGTACTCCGTCACGAACGATTCTACTTCCTCCGGAGCTGGCGGAAGGCCCGTGAGGTCGAACGACAGGCGGCGCAGCAGCGTCCGCGCATCGGCGTCGGCAACCGGCTTCAATCCTTTCGCCTCCAGCCTGGCCAGGAGAAAGCGATCGATATCGCGTTTCGGCCAGGCGGCGTTCTTCACGGCCGGGGGCGCGGTCCGCTTCGGCCGCTGGAAGGACCAGAATTTTCGGCCTTTTTCGATATCGATCTCTTTCTTCACGACCTTGACCGCACCGCCGCGCGGGTCGGCGGCGCCCGACGCGATCCACTTCTCGAAGTCGGCGATCACCTCGGCCGAGAGCTTCTTCTTCGGCGGCATTTTGAGCTTGTCTTGCCCGTGCTTGAGCGCCTTGACAAGAAGGCTGTTGCGAGGGTCGCCGGGAACGAGCGCGGGTCCGGTGTCGCCGCCCTTGCGGAGTCCGTCGCGCGTGTCGAGGGTCAGGCCGCCGCGAATTTTCTTCGCGGTGGTAGCGTGACAGGCGTAGCACTCCTTCACCAGCACCGGGCGAATGTTCTTCTCGAAGAAGGCGATCTGTTCCGGCGCCGCCGCGCCGTCTTTGGCCTCGGCTCCCCATACAGCTTCCGGCGGAAGAGCGATCCACGCCATCAGGAAAACGCTGCCGAGATACACAAGGCGGAAAAACGGTTTCATCGGAACAACCTCGCAACGTGAACAAGTATCGATGGCGTCCATCTGTCCAGCCAAAAGAGACGCAATGCTGGCATTGTGTAGGGAAGGAGGATTGTGGCACATTACCCATTAACAGGAGATGAAAATGGGATGAAACCGGTGACGAATCAGTAAACCGGACACATGGAACAATACCCTTCAACCTCGCCGAGGTTTCAATATTGTCCTCTGTCGCTTCACCAATGCATGACGAATCCACCATCGACGTTGATCGTCTGTCCGGTCACGTTCCTCGCCTGCTCGGAAGCGAGGAACACGGCCATCGCCGCGATGTCCTCCGCTGTCTGCCAGCGTCCCAGCGGGACGAGCCGGCGGATCTTCTCCTCCGCCCATTCCTCAAACGATTGCTGACGCTCCGGCGGCTGCTGCCGTTGCCAGGCTTGCCAAACCGCTCGATTCAGGGCTGTCGCCACCATGCCCGGACACAGGGCGTTGACGCGTACGCTGTACGGCGCCAGATCCTTGGCGGCGCACTGCATGAAATTGAGGAGGGCCGCCTTCGAGGCACTGTAAGGCGGATCGGTCTGCGAGCCGATTTGTCCGGCAACCGAAGCGAGAAAGAGCATCGTCCCGGAGCGCGCCCGCACCAGGACCGGCGCGAAGGCATGAGTGAAATTCACGGCGCCGACGACGTTGACCTCCAGCACGCGCCCCCAGTCGGACGGCTCCAAGCTCCAGAAAGGAAAGCCATACTTACCCGAGCCGACGGCCGCCGCGTAGATCAGGTGATCGATGCGCCCCAGCTCGCGGGCGGTGTCGTCGGCGGCTCGCCGCACGGAGGCAAGATCGGTCACATCGACGGCAAAGGGCAACGAACGGATGCTATTGTGTTCGGCCAGCTGGTGTGCGGCTTCCGCGACGCCGGGGTCAAGATCCAGGAGGGCGACGTTGCTGCCCTCCGCCGCGAACGCCTGGGCGATGGCCAGGCCGATGCCCTTCGCGCCCCCCGCGATGACGGCGGTCTGTCCCTTGAGGTTCAGGTCCATATCGGCTTTCCCGCGTCACTTTGAAGCGGCGGCCGCAGCCACGGGACACGGCAGCGGCCGCCCCGACAGGCCGGCCAGCAGGTTCTCGATGGACACCTCGGCCATGCGCTGGCGCGTCTGATCGGTGGCGCTGCCCAGGTGAGGCGTGATAATGACGTTGTCCAGCCGCAATAGCGGATGATCGCGCGGCAGCGGCTCCGGCTCGGTCACGTCCAGAGCGGCGGCGTAGATCGTTCGCGCCGCCAGCGCCTCGGTGAGCGCCTCGGTGTCCACCACGGCCCCGCGAGCCGCATTGATGAGGATGGCGGTCGGCTTCATGCGCGCCAGCTCCGCGCGGCCGATGAAGCGCTGCGTCTCGGATGTCAGCGGCACAGTCAGCATCACGTAATCCGCGGCGGCCAGTAGCTCGTCCCTTGCGACGTAGCGAACGCCGAGAGCGTCCTCGACGGCGGGTCGGCGCTGGCGGTTGTGATAAAGGATATTCATGCCGAAGGCACGGGCGCGGCGTGCGACCTGCTCGCCGATGCGGCCCATGCCCAGAATGCCGAGCGTGCTGCCGTGGACCTCGCGGCCCAGCATGTAGGAGGGATCATAGCGGAGGAAGCTGGGGCCGCGCGCGTAACGATCGCCCTCGACGATCCGCCGTCCCGCCGCCAGCAACAACGCGAACGCCAGGTCCGCCGTGGCGCCGTCGAGAATGCCCGGTGTGTTGCCGACCACAATGCCCCGAGCCGACGCCGCGGATACGTCGATGTGATCGACGCCCACGCCGAAGTTGCTGATGACGCGAACGCCCGGTAAGCGATCGAGCAAATGCGCATCGACGCGCGGATGGCCATAGGTGTAAACGGCCGCGATTGACCGCGCCCCGGCTCCCTGGGCCGATTCCCAGGGCAGCAGCTCGACTCGGCCGGCGAGCATGCGTTCGATGGTCGCAGAAACGGGCAAATCCGCGAGGACGTGAGGCAAATGCGGCGGTGGGTCGGCAAGCATGGATTTCAATCCTTGTCTTCAGTGGAGAGACCGCCGCGAGCCGTCGTCGGCAATCGGTGTCAGGATAGGACGCCGCCCCTGTGGAGGGAGGAGCATCCTCAGCGCAGCAGCTCGCGCACTACCGTCCCCTGCACGTCGGTCAGGCGGAACTCGCGGCCCTGGTATTTGAAGGTGAGCTTCTCGTGATCGAGGCCAAGCAGGTGCAGCACCGTGGCATTCAGGTCGTGGACGTGGACCGCGTTCTCGATCGGGCTGAAGCCGAAATCATCGGTCTTGCCGTGGGTGATGCCGCCGCGGACGCCGCCGCCGGCCAGCCACACGCTGAAGGCGTCCTTGTGATGATCGCGTCCCGGTATGGCCTTTTTGTTGCCCGCGTTGCTAACGCCCTGTCCCAACGGCGTGCGGCCGAACTCGGCTCCCCAGAGAATGAGGGTCTCATCGAGCAGGCCGCGCTGCTTGAGGTCCTGGACCAGGGCGGCCATGCCCCGGTCCACGTCGCGGCACTTGGCCGGCAGAAGCTGGGCCAGGTTGTTGTGATGGTCCCAGTCGGCATCGTACAGCTCGACCACGCGCACCCCTTGCTCGACCAGACGCCGGGCCAGCAGGCAGTTGTTGGCGAACGACGCCTTGCCGGGCCGCGCCCCGTAGAGATCGAGCACGGCCTTCGGCTCTCGTGAAATGTCCATCAGCCCCGGCACCGACGTCTGCATGCGAAAGGCCATCTCATACTGGCTGATCCGCGTGGCAATCTCCGGATCGCCCACGTCGGCGAGCTGCTTTTCGTTCAATTCCTTGACGGCGTCGAGAATACGGCGGCGGTCGTCAGAGCTTTGGCCCTTCGGATTGCCGAGGAAGAGCACCGGATCGCCGCCGGAGCGGAAGGGAATGCCCTGGTAGACGCTCGGCAGGAAGCCGTTGCCCCACAGGTTCGTTCCCGCGCCGCCGAGCGGCCCGGACAGCAGCACCACGTAGGCCGGCAAGTCTCGATTGCTGCTGCCGAGGCCGTAGCTCACCCACGAGCCGAGGCCAGGCCGCCCGCCGCGACCGAAGCCCGTGTGCAGGAACAGCTGCGCGGGAGCGTGGTTGATCTCCTCGGTGTGCAGGGTCTTCACGATGGCAATGTCATCGGCGATGCCGGCAAGGTGCGGCAGGAGCGCGGAGATCTCCTGGCCGCTGTCGCCATGCCGGGCGAAGCGGAAAGGGGAGCCGGCGAGCTTGAGCTTGCCGCCGAGGAAGGCGAAGCGCCGGCCGCGCAGCAGCGACTCGGGGCACTCCTCGCCGTGCCGTTTCGTCAGCTCCGGCTTGTGATCGAACAGGTCGAGCTGCGACGGCGCCCCGATCATGTGCAAATAAATGACGTGCCGAGCGCGCGGCGGAAACATCGGCGGCCGGGCGGCGCGCGTGTCCTCGTGCAGCAGCGCCGCCAGCGCCGCGGAGCCCAGACCGAGACCGCTCCGGCAGAAAAACTGGCGACGGCTCAAGGTTCGCAGCGGATGTTCCGACAGACTCATGGCGATCAACCTTTGGAGATGGTCTCGTCGAGGTTTAGCAGGGCGGCGGCAACGGCATACCAGGCGACGAATTCCGCGGACGTATCGTCAGAGCCCGAAGCGTCAACGAGGGAGTGACCCTCGCTGCTGCTTCGGGCTCTGACAACAGCACGCTGTTTGATGAACAATCTCTTGAGGATGGCAACCTCGTCGCCGCGAGGCGTCCGGGCGACGGCCGCGCGGAAGGCATACCTTATGCGGTCCTCGACCGAATCGCCTGGACTTTCCCGCAGTATCCGCCGCGCGAAAGCCGTGGCCGCCTCGACGTAGACAGGATCGTTGAGCAAGGTCAGCGCTTGCAGCGGCGTGTTGGAGCGCGGCCGCTTGACGCGGCAAACCATGCGGCTGTTGGCGTCGAAGCTGACGAAGCTCGGGTAGGGCGCGGAGCGCTTCCACACCACGTACAGGCCGCGTCGATACTTCTCTTCACCTGGGCTGACCACGTAGTCGTAGCGCTGACCGCCGACCTTGATCCACAGGCCCTTCGGCTGGTAGGGCCGGATAGGCGGGCCGCCCTGTTTCAGACTGAGCAGGCCGGCGATGGCCAGGGCGTTGTCGCGGATCATCTCGGCCTCCAGGCGGAAGCGCGGGCCGCGGGCGTAGAGCAGGTTGGCATCATCGCGGGCCAGCAGCTCGGGCGTCATCCGCGACGATTGCCGATACGTCGCCGATAGCACAATCGTCCGCAGCAGCTTCTTCATCGACCAGCCCTTGTCCATGAATTCGACGGCCAGCCAGTCGAGCAGCTCCGGGTGCGTGGGCGGCTCGCCGCGGCTGCCGAAATCCTCGGGAGTGCGAACGAGACCGTGGCCGAACAGCTCCATCCACCAGCGGTTCACCGTCACGCGCGCCGCGAGAGGGTTGTCCCGGCTGACCAGCCAGCGCGCCAGGGCGAGGCGATTTCGTTTCGGAGGCGGCACGTCGAGCCGAGGCAGCACGGCCGGCACGCCGGGCACGACCTTTTCGCCCGGCGTCAGGTAGCTGCCGCGCTGGAAGACGCTGGACATACGCGTTTTCGGCAGCTCCTGCATCACCAGTGTGGTGGCCGGCTTTCGGCTTTCGGCTTTCGGCACTCGGCTTTCGGCTTTTGTCTTCGACCGATTGCCGATAGCCGATAGCCGATTGCCGATTGCCGAAAGGGTTAGCACGGGGCCGCGGAAGGCGATAGAGCCAGGCACTTTTGGGTTCGCGCGTTCGGCCTCGATGGCCGTATTGTTGAAGAAGGCGAACAGGCCGTAGTAGTCGCGCATCGTGAACGGGTCGTACTTGTGATCGTGGCACTGGACGCATTGCAGCGTCGTACCCAGCCACACCGTGGCGAGCGTATTGACGCGATCGAGGACTTGATTGACCCGCGTCTCCTCCGGCTCGGAGCCGGCCTCGACATTGGTCGGAGCGCTGCGATTGAAACCCGTGGCGATCTTCTGCTCCTCGGTCGCGCCCGGCAACAGGTCGCCCGCCAGCTGCTCGATGGTGAACTGGTCGAAGGGCATGTCGGCGTTGAGGGCGTTCACCACCCAATCGCGGTAGGGCCAGAGGTCGCGGAAATCGTCTCTCTGGAAACCGTGCGAATCGGCGTAGCGTGCGTAATCGAGCCACGGCCTCGCCCAGCGGACGCCGAATTGCGGGGAGGCGAGCAGCCGGTCCACGAGCCGCTCGTAAGCCCCGGAGGAGCGATCGGCGCAAAACGCATCGACCTCGGCCGGCGACGGCGGCAGACCGATCAGGTCGAGCGAGACGCGGCGCAGCAAAGCGGCGCGGTCGGCTTCCGGCGACGGCGCGAGCTTCTCTTTCTCCAGACGGGCAAGAATGAAATGGTCGATCGCGTTGCGAGGCCAGGATCGATCGCGCACCGTTGGTAGTGCTGGTTGGGTCGGGGCAATATACGCCCAGTGTTTTCCGGAAGGCGCTCCCTCCGGCCAGCGTGCGCCCTGGTTGATCCAATCGCGGATCAGCTGGGCCTGGGCCGCCGAGAGCGGCTCCCCGCGCGGCGGCATGACTTCGGCGGAGTCCTTGGCGGCGCTGATGCGCTGATAGAGATCGCTTGCCTCCGCATTACCGGGGACAATCACCGCCCCGCTGCGCCCGCCTTTTAGCGCGAATTCTCGCGTATCGAGACGCAGCTTGCCTTTGTGCTGCTGGCGGCCGTGACACTCCCAGCAGGCACGCTGCAAAAGCGCGTAAACCTGGCGGGGCAGCTCCTCCGCGCCGGCGCGGCCGGCCAGCGCACCCAGCTCCACGATAGCCAGACATGCCGTGAGAAGGGACCGCCTGTTCACGTTGAAACCCTGGTGTGGACCATCTCTTGCGGGGGGCGAGCTTCCTCATTCAACCCCAGCGGCAGGAACGGGTTCTGCGAACTGGTTCCATCTTGGGCAGCAAGCTCTGGTCCCAAGCGCCAGCGGAAAAATGTGGCGGCACGTTTTCAACGTGCCGGAAAATCAGGCACGTTGAGTTCCAACGCGCCTGCTCAAAATTGGGGGGCACCTTTTTCAACGGGCGGCAAAATCAGCCACGTTTAAAACGGCCCGCCACATCTTGTTCGGTAGCTCCAAGCTATCGTCTCCCAGCGCCGCTCCAATTGCTGAGGCTTCCATGCTACCACAACACGCTCCTGCTCCGCAATTGCTTCGACGCGCTGGAAAGCCCGTCGAGATCGACCGGACGGTCTTATGCCACCTCGGTGAACTCGGCGAGCTGGGCGCTGCGCTCGGGCTGCCGCAGCTTGGCCAGGCACCGCGTTTCGACCTGGCGGATGCGCTCACGGGAGATACCGAAAATCTCCGCCACTTCCTGCAAGGTCCGCGGCTGGCCGTCGCGCAGGCCGAAACGCAGCTCGATCACCTCGCGGTCGCGCGGCGCCAGGCAGCGCAGCAGCTCGGCGATCCGCTCCTTGAGCAGGTTCCGGTCCAGGGTCTCGCCGGCGGACGCGGTCCGTTCGTCGCGGAGAGTGTCCTGCAAGGTGTGCTCCCGGTCGCCGAACGCTTCGTCCAGGCTCACGGGCGGCAATTCCGCTCGGCGAAGCGACCGCATATCGTCGGCTTGCATCTCCAGAGCCGCGGCGACCTCCTCCGCGTTCGGCTCGCGGCCGTGATGGGTCATCAGCTCGCTCTCGGCATTGTGAATGGCCCCGAGCGTGCTGACGTGATGGCTAGGGATACGCACCGTTCGCGATAGATCGGCCAGGCCGCGGGTGATACCCTGGCGAACCCACCAGGTCGCGTAGGTGCCGAACTTCCAGCCCAGGCGATGGTCGTACTTGTCCACGGCGCGCAGCAGCCCGCTGTTGCCTTCCTGGATCAGGTCGGCGAAGGACAGGCCGCGGCCGCGATAGCGCTTGGCGATCGAGACGACCAGTCGCAAGTTGGCCTCGGCCAATTCGCGGCGCGCGTCGAGGTACGGAGCGCGCCGGCGCTCGATCACCCCCACCAGGCCGGCAAGCTCCTCTGGGGTCGTCATGGTCTGAAGCATCCAGGCACGCAGCTGGCGCTTCTGGATGGTGCGCTGCTCCGGGCTGGACGCGCGGCGCGGCGACGGGTGCGCTTGCTGCGCCAGCTCGCGGATTCGTTGCAGCTCGCCGCGAAGCTCTTCCCCCCACTGATCGAGAAGCTCGGTTCGCGGGGACAGCTCCTCCGCCAGACGGACCGCCTGTCGCAGCTGCCGCCATAAGGCGCGGCGCGAACGATTGCGCGCCGCAACGGTGCGCGAAGCGAGGAAGTCATGGAAGAGGACGGGAGCCTCCTCCACCAGACGGCGCAGCCTGGCCAGCAAGCGCGGCAAACGCTTGCGGATGGCCGACACCGTCAGGTCAAGTCCCGGAACCACATCGATGGTCCGGTCGAGCGGCAGCTGGCCGGCCTGGATGCGCTCGAAGGTGTCCACGACGTGATGGAGCACCTTCCAGCTGCACAGGACCGCGCGGCGGTAGCGCCGGCGCAGCCGGTCCAGCTTTCGAGTCAGCTCCAGCTCCTCCTCGCGGCGAAGCAAGGGGATTGACCCCATTTGTTTCAGGTACAAGCTCAGCGCATCGTCGAGAGCAAGCCCGGCTTCCTCCGAAGCCTCGGATACCTCTGTCTCGTCCGCGACAGCCTGCACCGGGCTATTCAGAATGGCGAAATCCTCGCCCTCCCGGATGGTCCTTTTTGTCTGGTGAAGCTTCTGGCGCATTGGTTTGGTTTGGTTGAAGACATGATCTTGAAGCACAAACGATTCAACAAATTAGGACACATGTTCATTATACAAGGTTCGGTCAAGAGGAGACATCTTGGCGTTCAAGTTTGGGCGAGCGGGGTGGGGGGGGGGGGGGCCGCCCCCCGGACCGGCGCGGCGGCCGCAGCCCCCCCCCCCCCGAAG